>Ga0315293_10002374_pt1 | contig 18131 bp, 14 predicted proteins | sample YL17G13_20_MG_FD_203071 | JGI IMG/M metagenome (GOLD analysis project Ga0315293, IMG submission 203071) | Sediment microbial communities from Yellowstone Lake, YNP, Wyoming, USA - YL17G13_20 | ecosystem: Environmental > Aquatic > Freshwater > Lake > Sediment | place: USA: Wyoming | collected...
TGCGGACAGTCTTTGGCTATTGGGGGTGCCGCGGGCGCTGGCTTCGGGCTGAGCCGGTTGATTTGCCTGACGAGCAGGAAGATGACAAAGGCCACGAGGGCGAAGTCGATGAAGGTATTGAGGAAGACATCCTAGTTGATCGTGGGGGCCCCGGCTGCTTGTGCCTCGGCCAGCGAGGGTACTTCACCCCCGTCAGACTGACAAACAGGCTGGCGAAGTTGACCCGCCCCTGCAGCAGCCCGATGGGCGGCATGATGACATCGTTCACCAGCGAGGTCACGATCCTGCCAAACGCCCCGCCGAGGATGAAGCCGATGGCCAAGGGGAGCGCGTTGCCGCGCATTGCGAATGCCTTGAATTCCATTGACAGGGCAGTCCTCCAGATGAGTTGGGTGCGCGGGCGAGATGCGGATTGGGCCGGGATCACCGGTCTACCGGCCCGCCTCGGCAAGATCATAGGCCCAAATCACCGGCGCCAGGCGGTGAGGGCACTATGCAGACTCGGCAGTATTTGGAAAGCAACAGAGAAATCGCTGCGTCCCGCCGAGTATAATGGCGCAGACCCGCTGGCCGGGTGCTCCCATGGGCAAAGCCGAATTCTCAATCATCAGTGCTCCCCGCTTTAACGTCGCCGGGCCCGTGCGCTGGATTCTCTCGCACGCCCTGCGCTACCCGCTCTTCCCGCTGGTGATGATCCTGGCGGCGATCGGCAACAACACGGCCTTTAGCTATGTCCAGGTATTCGTCGGACAGGCCTTTGATGTGATCACCTCACCGGTCTGGTCGACGGCCGCCCTCACCGCCGTTTCGCTCTCCGTTCTGGTTGCAGCGCTCAGCCAGGGCGTGACCGGCCTGCTGCGCAACTATGCCGCGGAGTTCATGGCCCAGTCGCTGGAGCGAGACGCGCGCGATGAGTTGTACCTCAACCTGTTGGGCAAGAGCCAAACCTTTCACGGCCGCCAGCGCGTGGGCGACATCATGGCGCGTGCCACCAACGACGTGCGTTCGTTGAATTACATGGTCAGCCCGGGCCTGATGCTGATCACCGACTCGCTGATGAACACCCTCATCCCCATCCTCTTGATCGGGCAGATCCATCCGCGGCTGTTGCTCGTTCCGCTCGCCTTTCTGGCTGTTCTGGTGATCACGCTCATCGACTACAGCCGGCGTCTGAGCCCGGTCACCCTGGCCATGCGCGATCAGTTCGGCGTGATGAACGCCGGGCTGACCGAGGCCATCGCGGGGATCGAGGTGGTCAAGGCCAATGTGCGCGAGCGTTACGAGTGGGATAAGTTCAGTCACAATGCGCGACTGTATCGCAATCACTTCGTGCGCCAAGGCGATATCCAGGCAATGTACTTGCCGATGCTGGGGTTCTCCATTGCCTGGGCGGCGGGCTTTTTCCATGCGCTCACGATCTGGCGTGAAGGCGCGATCACGCTCGGCCAAGTCGTCGCCTTCATCGGGCTGATGGGCGGGCTGCGCTTTCCCACCTTCATATCCCTTTTTTCCTTCGACCTGGTCCAGCTTGGCGTGGCAAGTACCCGGCGCATTCTGGCGCTGATCAACGCGCGGACCGACTTGGACGAGAACGCGCGGGGTGTGGCTCGGCGCATCCGCGGCGCGGTCGTTTTCGACCAGGTGGGCTTCCATCACGAAGGCAAGCAAGTGCTCCGCGGGGTGAGTTTCGCCGCCCGGCCGGGAGAGACGATCGCCATCGTCGGCCAAACCGGCTCAGGCAAAACCACCCTCACTCGCCTCATCAATCGCATCTACGATGCCGACGCGGGGCGAGTCCTGGTGGACGGGATGGACGTACGTGAATGGAGCATCGACTCGCTGCGCTCGCAAGTCTCGACCATCGAGCAGGACGTATTCCTCTTTTCGCGCACGATCGGCGAGAATATCGCCTTCGGAGTCGCGGGTGCCACGCCGGAGGCCATCGAGCGCGCGGCGCGTGAGGCGCAGGCTCACAACTTCATTCTTTCGTTTGCGGAGGGCTACCAGACGATGGTGGGCGAGCGGGGGGTGACGCTCTCCGGCGGCCAGCGCCAGCGCATCGCGATTGCCCGCGCCTTCCTGACTGACCCGCGCATTCTCATTCTCGACGACAGCACCAGCGCCATCGACAGCGCCACCGAGGACGAGATTCAGCGGGCCATGCACCGCATCAGCCGCGAGCGGACGACCTTCCTCATCACTCACCGACTGAGCCAGATACGCTGGGCGGACCGGATCCTGGTGCTGCAGCGCGGCGAGCTGGCGGATCAGGGCAGCCATGAGGAACTATTCGCTCGCAGCGCCGATTACCGGCGCATCTTCGCGCGCTACGAGTGAGGCCGGGAGCGCATGGGCTTTATTCTCGACGGGCTCGAAAGCGAAGCATACGACCGGACTTACCGCGACCGGGACCTGACGCGGCGGGTGATCGGCTACTTCCGCCCCTACCGCGCGCACGTCCTGCTCGTTGCGGCGACCCTGGCGCTCAACTCGGTGGCGGGTTCGGGCGGGCCGATCATCATCTCGCGTTCGATCGACCTGCTGGCCGCCGACCCCTCTGTGCCGCGCATGGCGGCGCTGAGCGCGCTGGTATTGGTTGTGGGCGGCCTGGCCTGGGTCTGCAACTTCATCCAGCAGCGTATTTCCGCGCGGGTGATCGGGGATGTGGTGCTGCGCTTGCGGCAGGATGTCTTCGCCGCGACTGCCAGCCACGATCTCTCCTTCTTTGAGGAGCATGCCTCGGGCAAGATCATCAGCCGCATCACCTCCGACACCCAGGATTTCTCGGACGTGGTGTCGCTGGTGGTCAATCTCATCAGCCAGGTGTTGTTGGTGGGATTCCTGTTGGTGTGGCTGCTGCGGGTGCATGTGGGCCTCACGCTGCTACTGCTCCTGATGAGCCCGGTTGCGGCCGCCATTGCCCTCAGCTTCCGGCGCATCGCGCGGGCGGTCACCCAGCGTTCGCGGCGGGTGACGGCCAAGATCAATGCACAAATCCAGGAATCGATTTCGGGGATCATGGTGGCCAAGGCCTTCCGCCAGGAGCATGCCATCTACCGGACTTTCGCGGCGAACAACCGCCAGGCCTACCGCGTCGGGCTGCAACGCGGGCTCACCCTGGGCACGATTTTCCCGATCATGGGCATCGCCTCCGGCCTGGGTGTGGCGTTGCTCATCTTCTTGGGCGGTCTGCGCGTGCGCAGCGGAGCCATCTCTCCCGGTAACTGGTACCTGTACATGCAAGCGGTCGGCTTTTTCTGGTGGCCGCTGATGAACATCGCTTCGTTCTGGAGCCAGTTCCAGGATGGGCTTTCGGCGTCGGAGCGCGTCTTTGCGCTGATCGATGCCGAATCCAAGGTTGTCCAGCGCGGCTCCGAGCCGGTCGAGAGGCTTGCCGGCCGCATCACCTTCCGTCATCTGAGCTTCACCTACACCGGCAAAGAAATCGTCCTGCCGGACTTCTCGCTCGATATTCGCGCCGGCGAAAGCGTTGCGCTGGTGGGGCATACCGGTGCGGGCAAGAGCTCGGTCGCCAATCTGATCGCCCGGTTCTACGAGTACCAGGCGGGAGAGCTGTGGGTGGATGGGCGAGACATCCGCCTGCTGAACTTGCGCGACTATCGGCGGCACATCGGGCTTGTGCCCCAGGATCCGTTCCTCTTTTCGGGGACGGTGCGCGAGAACATCCATTACGGGCGCGAGCAGGCCAGCTCCGCCGAAATCGAGGCCGCGGCCATGCGCCTCAGCAACGGCGATTGGATCGCCGATTTGCCGGACCGCCTGGAAAGCGATGCGGGCGAGCGCGGGGCGAATCTCTCGATGGGTCAACGGCAACTGGTGGCGCTGGCGCGCGTGCTGCTCAAGGACCCGTCGGTGCTGATTCTAGATGAGGCGACCGCCAGCGTGGACCCCTTCACTGAGGCGCAAATACAGGAAGGGCTGGAGCACGTGCTGCGCGGGAGGACTTCGATTGTGATTGCCCACCGCCTTTCAACCGTGAAGCGCGCCGACCGCATTCTGGTGATGGACCACGGTCGCATCATTGACGAGGGCACGCACGAAAGCCTGATGTCACGGGGCGGACACTACGCAGAACTCTACAATGCCTATTTCCGCCACCAGTCGCTCGAGGCGCTCAACCGCCCTGTCTGGAGACGCGAACAGGATCCGGCCGCGTGATCGTGGGAGCGGCTCGCTCGATGCGCCGCCGATCGGGACGGGTGCTCGAATCGCTCGTCGTGGCTCGGGTGATTGCATGTTGATCAAGCTCAGTCGCGTAAGAGAGGGCACCATCCGGCTGGGGCTTTCGCTCGGCCTCTTCCTGGCTGCATGGGTTTGGACGCCGCGAAATGTCCGCGCCGACATCGCGCCACCCGAGCAGGCGCCGGGCAGCAGCCTCGCCCCGGGCCAGGGCGCCACCCAGGTCGTGATGGACAAGGAGAACGTCGTGCTCGTTGTCCAGTCGAATGCGTGGAGCGGCACCTTCACGCCCCTTGACGTGCAGCGAGGCCTCACCCGCGATTGGGCCCAGGTACGGGCGCATTTTTCCATGCGCAACGCCGGCGAGTTCAGTGAGACCATGGGCGTGCGCTTTCCCCTGAGCAGCCCGCAAGATCAAAGACCCCTGGCCAACGAAATCCAAGACCTTGGGGTGCAGGTGGACGGCCTTACAGTGACGACCCGTCGCATCGAAGGACCGTCCGGGTTTAGCGGGGTCAGTCAGGGGTCCACAATTGGCTGGGCGGTCTTCGACGTCACCTTTCCTCCCGGCCGCGAGGTGAAGATCGACGTCACCTATTCCCTTCGCGCAACCGGGTACGACGGGCAGGAGTCGCGCCTGGTCTACGTGCTGGGAACCGGGGCGGGGTGGAATGACGCCATCGGCCGAGCCGACATCACCGTGCGGCTGCCCTACCCGGCTTCGATTGAGAACCTCGTTGACTATGATCCGGGATGGGTGACACCTGGGTACGAGCTCGTGGGTTCCGAAATCGGGTGGAGCTACGCTGACCTCGAACCCGAGGCTGGCCAGGTTGTGACCGCAACTCTTGTGGCGGTGGATTTGTGGCGCGCCGTGGTGAAAGCAGAGCCCGCCGTGATTGCGCGAGCCCAAGAGGGCGCCGCCTGGGGAGCGCTGGCGCGCGCGACGAAAATCGCACTCTGCACCGAGAAGGGCTACTGGCCGCGACAGGATGCAGGCGGGCGGCACTTGGCCGAACGCAGCCTGGCCGCCTATGAGAAGGCAACCGCTCTCGCTCCGGAGGTCGCTCGCTGGCACGCAGGCTACGCCGAACTTCTGGCGAGGCTCATGACCCGCAGGGATGCCGACGATCCGATGCTGCAGCTTGCCATCGTGCAAGTCAACGCCGCGCTCGAACTCGAGCCGACGAACGCTCAGGCATTGCAGGTTGTTGAGGACTTGCGTGGCCGCGCATCCATCGCACTGGAGCACTCGGCCTCCGGCGCGCGGGTTGTGAGGGTGACCTCCACGCCGACCGTCAGTGTGCCCCCGCCCGTTGCATCAAACACCCTCGCGGCTTCGCGCACCGCGACCCGAGAGACAGCAACCCGCGAACCCACGTCGGCGACCAGCGCCCCAGCGCGCGCGCCTGCCAGCGGAAGGGGCGGGGGGTGCTTCAGTGTTGCCGCTCCCCTGCTCGTGGTTTTCTCCCGGCCCAGGAGATTAGCCGCGGGCGGCCGCGCTCCCTCCGCACATTGACCCACATGAGAGCTTACTGTTCTAGCCGGTGCCTCGCCCGCGTGCGCGCTGCCCGTCAAGGGCCGCCCGATCCAGGGCGGCACAGAATCGTCTGACCGGGTTCGGCCGGAGTAGGCCGGCTCACATCGAGAGGAGCCGTTGACCCAGCCCTATGCACGATCCGCTCGCTATCTACCTATTTGATTTGGATGGAGTGCTGATCACCCCGGGCGGCTACAACGCCGCGCTGAAAGCCGCAGTCAATCACTTTGCGCGCAGGATGGGGCTGGCGGAGGCCGCGCCCAATGACTCCGCCATCGAAACCTTTGCGGTGCATGGGATCGGACTCGAATGGGTTTAGAGCGCGATCTGCCTGGGCGCCCTGATGCTCGAGCTGTGGAAGGCCGATCCTGGGCTGAGGCTGGGCGGGGACTTTGCACACATGCTCTCCACGATCGTTGCGCGCAGCCCCGCCCAACCGGCCATCGACTATAAGGCATTGGCGCTTCGTGTGGCGCACGCCACGCCGCCAGGCGGCCACGCGCCGCTGGCGGCGCTGCGCCTCCTGTCCGATGAGGCGCACACGGTTGAACGCGGGGAAGGCGTGCGAGAGATGGAGGAGGCGTTGCGCCTGGTGCTGGGTGGCACGCGCGATATGGTCACTTCGCCGACGATGCGGGTCATCCAGCACTTCACGCTCGGCAGCTCGCTGTACACGGAGGTGTATGGACAGCCCGCGCAATTCGAGACAGGCTCGCTGCTCCGCGACTTCGACCGACCGACTCTAAGCGAGGCGGAAGGTCGGGCACTTGAGTCGTCGATGCGCAGAGAAGGCCGGCGGGCTGCCGCCTACACGCTGCGCCTGTCGCGGCCGCTCGATCTGCCGACGAGCGGGGCGGAGTTCGCGCCAGAGGCGGAAATCGCGCTCGAGACAGCCGGCATGGCGTGGCTGCCTCTGGTGGGCTATGGGCATGTGCGCTGGCTTGCAGCGAGGCATGGGGTTGCGCCTGATGCCTTCGTCAAGCCATCCCCGGTCCACGCCCTCGCGGCACTTGGCCGAGCGGTGGAGGGCGGCGAACGCCAGTCTCTCGAGGCGGTATTCGACCTAGGGGAATCCGGGCAGGTCAATGAGCTGCTACGAGGGCTGCGCGAACGGCCGCTGACATGCATATGTTCGAGGACTCCGCGAGCAGCGTGCGAGGTGTGTGCGAGGCGGCCAGGTTGCTGCGCGTGCAGGGGTTCCAGGCCGAGTGCCGGGCGTATGGCATTGCCAGCAGCCCAGAGCGCGAGGCGGCGCTGCGCGAAAGTGGAATCGCCGTCTACGGCCGCCTCGCACCCGCACTTCGCGCGGCCGGCCTCTAGGTCGCGCCAAGGGGGTGGGTCCCGAACGAGGCTTCCCGCTGGGCAGGGGATTCCCGCAATGTAGCGCGCCGTTGTGCCGGGAACGGGAATGGAGCCTCCCAACTCGGCGAGATCGCCTTGCGCCTCTCGTCGCCCCTCCGGGGAAAAGGCTCGCCTGACGACCGCATGATGATTCGGGTAGCGCCCCCCCCATCGCTTATAATTCCTAAATCGACCCGCACTTCTATCAGGATGACGGATGACCGACACTGAGTCCTATCGACTTTCGACGGAACGCGTCGCGGACGAGTTACGGACGCACCTGGCCGCCGGGCTGACGCAAGAGCATGCTCAGGCACGCTTCGGAGAACACGGCCCGAACGAGTTAGTGGAGCGCTCTCATCCGGGTTTTCTGCGGCTGTTGCTGGAGCAATTCAACAACTTCCTGGTTATCTTGCTGGTTGTCGCCGCGCTCATCTCCCTCGCACTGGGAGAGGTGATCGACGCCACGGCCATCCTGGCCATTGTCGTGCTCAATGCGGTACTGGGTGTGGTCCAGGAGTCGAAGGCGGAGCAGGCGCTGGCGGCGCTCAAGAGGATGTCGGCGCCGACAGCCCAGGTTATCCGTGACGGACGTCAGCAGTCAATTCCCGCGCGCGAACTCGTGGCCGGCGACATCGTGCTTCTCGAAGCGGGCAACTTCGTGCCGGCGGACTTGCGCTTGATCGAGAGCGTGAACCTGAAGATCGAAGAGGCTTCCCTCACGGGCGAGTCCGTGCCGTCCGAAAAGGATGCCGGGGTGGTGCTCGATGGCGAAGCGCCGGTTGGAGACCGGCGCAACTCGGCCTTCATGAGTACCCTGGTCACTTACGGCCGCGGCAAAGGGCTGGTCACTGCCACCGGCATGCACACGCAGATCGGCCTGATCGCCGAGATGATTCAATCCTACGAGGAGGAGCCCACTCCGCTGCAGAGGAAGCTCGACCAGTTGGGGCGGACGCTCGGTATCTTCGCGCTCCTCGCCTGCGGGCTCATCTTCGGCATTGGCATGTTTCGCGATACCGAGATCGGCATGATCGCCACCAGCGGCGTCTTGGCTTACCTCTCGCGCTTCAGCGAGCAGCTGGTGGATCTGTTCATGACCGCGGTCAGCCTAGCTATCGCCGCCGTGCCGGAAGGATTGCCGGCGGTCGTTACCATCTGTCTGGCGCTTGGCATGCAGCGCATGGTGAGGCGTCACGCCCTGCTGCGGCGTCTGCCCGCGGTGGAGACACTGGGCAGTGCCACGGTCATCTGTTCCGACAAGACGGGCACTCTGACCCAGAATCAAATGACGGTCGTACGCGGCTGGGCGGGCGGGCGTGCCTTCGATGTGAGCGGGGAGGGGTACTCGCCCGAGGGGCGCTTCGAGAGCGCGGGCAAGCCGTACGACCCGCGCACCGACCAGGCCACAACCCTCTTGCTCGTCGGCGGCATGTTGTGCAACGACGCACGTCTCGAGGAGAGTGGCGAGGACGCGGGCAAAACCACCTGGCGCATGGTGGGCGATCCCACTGAGGGCGCGCTGGTGGTTGCCGCGGCCAAGGCCATGCTGTGGCGCGACGAAGTGGAGATGCGTCTGCCGCGAGTTAGGGAGATCCCGTTCGATTCGGAGCGCAAGCGCATGACCACCATCCATCGCATTGAGCAGGCCAGCCCCTTGGCGGCCGCCGCGGGCCTGGCGGACGCTCGGGCCGTGGCATTTGTCAAAGGCGCACCGGGCATCCTGCTTGAGAATTGCACGCACCTCTTCGAAGAGGGGCGGGTGGTTGAACTGAGCGGCGAACGCCGGGCGGAGATCGTGCGCGAGCACGATGAGATGGCCGGAAGCGCCTTGCGTGTTCTGGCGGTGGCCTATCGCGCACTCCCCGACGCCCCCGAGTCGCCGGCCGCCGAGCGGCTGGAGCGAGAGATGACCTTTGTCGGCTTGATGGGCATGATCGACCCGCCGCGGCCCGAGGCCGCAGCTGCGGTGAAGCTGGCCAAGGGGGCCGGCGTGCGCAGTGTGATGATCACCGGCGACGCCAAGGAGACCGCAGTGGCGGTGGCCAATGCCATCGGCCTCATCCCGCCGGGCGGGCAGGTGCTGACCGGCGCCGAGCTCGACCGCCTGAGCGACGCAGAGCTGGCCGGCAAGGTCGACCAGGTGGGCGCGTACGCGCGCGTCTCGCCTCAGCACAAAGTGAGAATCGTGGAGGCCTTCAAGGCGCGCGGCCACGTGGTGGCCATGACGGGCGACGGCGTCAACGACGCGCCGGCCCTCAAGCGCGCCTCGATCGGCATCGCCATGGGCATCACCGGCACCGACGTCTCGAAAGAGACGGCTGACATGGTGCTCACCGACGACAACTACGCCAGCATCGTTTCGGCCATCGAAGAGGGCCGAACGATCTACGCCAATATCCGCAAGTTCGTCTTCTATCTGATCTCGTGCAACATCGGGGAGATTCTTCTGATCTTCACCTCGATGCTGGCCGGGCTTCCACTGCCCCTGCGGCCAATTCAGTTGCTGTGGCTCAACCTCGTAACCGACGGCGCGCCGGCCCTGGCCCTGGGCATGGAACGCGGCGACCCGGACGTGATGAAGCGCCGGCCGCGGCCCGTGGCCGAGCCGGTGATTAACCGGGAGATGCAAGTGGGGGTGTTGGTGCAAGCGATCGTCATGACCGCGGCGGTGATGGTCTCCTTCTTGTACGGCCTGCGGGCTTACCCGGACAACCTGGCCGAAGCGCAAACCGTGACCTTTGCCACCCTGATCATGTCGGAACTCCTGCGCGCGTTCACCTCGCGCTCTGAACGGCACTCGATCTTCTCAATCGGCGTGTTTTCGAACCGCTGGATGATGTGGGCCGTGGGCTCGTCGTTCGCCTTACTGCTGGCGGTGATCTACGTGCCCGTCCTGGACCCGATCTTCCAGACCGTGCCGCTCACCCTGCGCGATTGGCTGGTCATCACGCCGCTCATGCTGATGGCCCCCACCGCGGCCGAGATCACGAAGTGGTTTGTGCGCCGCTGGGCGCGCACAGAGGAGCGGGAACTGGCCGGGCAGTAGGCCGTTTCGGCTTTGCTGCGCCATTCACCAGGCGTAGGCCTCCGGCGCTGCGCCGCCCGGGCCCGGCCAAATCTCATCCAGGCGGGCAAGGGTTTCCGGCGCCAGTTGCAGGCTGAGAGTGTGCAGGCTGCCGAGGAGCTGGTCCATCGTGCGCGGCCCGATGATCGGTGCCGTCACCGCTGGGTTGGAAAGCAGCCAGGCCAAAGCCACATTGGCCGGGGCTACTCCTAAATCGGTGCACAACTTCTCGTAAGCTGCGAGTTGCGCGCGATTCTCCTGCAGCGCTTTGCTCGCCGGCTCGAGGCTGCGCCGCCCCTTGCCGTCCGGGGAAGGGGACCCGCCGAGGACTCCGCCGCCAAGCGGGCTCCAAGGGATCACGCCGAGACCCAGCGCGCGGCACGCCGGCAGCACTTCCAACTCCACGCTGCGGGCTCTCAAGTTGTACAGGCTTTGTTCGGAAACCAATCCCATGAAGTGGCGCGCGCGGGCTTCTCCCTGCGCCACGGCAATCTGCCAGCCGGCAAAGTTGCTGCTGCCGACGTAGAGCACCTTGCCCGCCTGCACCAATTGCTCCATCGCCTGCCAGATTTCCTCCCACGGTGTGTCGCGGTCGATGTGATGCATCTGGTAGAGGTCGATGTGGTCGGTCTGCAATCGGCGCAGGCTGCCCTCGCACGCGGCGCGAATGTGGTACGCCGAAAGCCTGTGATCATTGGGACCTTCGCCCATGTCGCCGTACACCTTGGTGGCCAATACCACTTGCTCGCGCCGACCGCCGCCCTGAGCGAACCAGCGCCCAAGGATGTTCTCGGTCACGCCCTCGCCGCGCTTCCAGCCGTAGACGTTTGCGGTATCGAAGAAGTTGATCCCGTTTGCGAGCGCCGCATCCATGAGGGTGAAGCTTTCGCCCTCACTCGTGTGCGGGCCGAAGTTCATCGTGCCCAGGCATAAGCGGCTGACTTTGAGTCCAGAGCGTCCGAGATTGGCCAACTCCATTGTCATCGCGGCCTCCCAGGTTGACGCCGGCATCGGCGCTACAACGCGGCCGGCACAAGCCCTACGAGATTCTACTCCCGCCAGGAGGTTGTTCGTCGGCGCTTGGGTCCCGACTGACGCTGCCGGTTGCGCCCTGCGCCAACCTGCAATAGACTTGAGTGAGGTCCACTTGGCCTCCGCGCACCATTGCGCCCATGTCTGCGCGCAATGCGGGTGCACTTTTCTCGATTGAGGCACACGCCGTCTGCCCGCACAAGGAGGATGCATGCCCACCGACTCCGCCGCCCTCGCCCTCAGCATGCTGCGCGATCCTCAGACATTCCAATGGTATGTCGTCCCGCTCTTCGCCCTGGTCGTCTACGTCTACGCCAATGAGATTGAACGTCGCAACTGGGATCTGGTTTTCGCCGGCCTGGCCTTCTGGGGCATGGACTGGACTTACAGGAGATTTGCCACAAACGCATTTTGAGTTGACTTTCACGTCAGAGATCGCTAGAGTGTGAGTGTGCCCATACCCCCCTTATGGGCCTGAAAGCGAGAGGGCGACTAGTTGAGACTAGCCGCCCTCTCTTGTCCTAACGGAGGTAAAACGCGATGTCTGCTCCATCAACCAGCACGGAGCTAAGGGAGGTTCTGACTCAGCTAGGCATTCGCCCGACTGTGGGGAAGATAGCAGACCGCCGACGCTATCTCATGATCGTAATGAACTTGCTTGTCCTATTGAAAGACGAGGACATAATCGCGGTGGGGAAGATAGTGAATGGGTTGCAGGAACCGCCGATGGTGGCGAAGGTGGAGGAAGCGGGTCGCTAATCATGCACGGCAGACTTGAACGGTCACATGCGGCCCCGGAACCATCGGGTCAGGAGGCGGTCAAGCGCGCGGAGAACACGAGGAAGTCGGAGAGGGGGATTTGGGGGCATGATTATCTGTGTTGCCTCGAGCCATTTGGACTCGGTTGTGTGGTAGAGCACAAAGTGAAGTGACCTATTGATCCCGTCATCGAAACCAGTGCATTGAATGATGAGGTTGGCTTGAAACTGTGCCTCTGGTGAGGTCACGTAGCGTTCCTTGCCTTGGGGAGCGACCAAGAGCTCACCCATTAGCATTCGCCCTTCGTCAATGGGGTAGTCCAGCTCGATATCGAGCGTGCCGGGCTTATTCGGTTCGGCCAAGGGATAGCGCGAGGGGTGTTGAAAGAGAATGCCGCAAACAGTCACTTGCTCGGAAAGGTCCTTGATTGGCGCACTCATGTAGGTACGCCCCGCTATATGCGTTTCTCCCGATGCGTGAAGGGATACATGGGTGTCCTTGATGCGCGCAGGGTCGGTGACTTCTGTCCAGTCGGCTTTGGTGATGTTGACTCGGCCCCCAACGGTTTTCAGCGCGGCCCAAGCTAGACCGGTCGCGGGTTTGTGATAGGCACCAAAGTACACACTGCCGTCCTTACCGAGCTTGAACCAGAACAGAGTACGCATGTGACCATCGTAGGCAATCGAGATGCGCACTCTCTCCCCTGCTGGCGCAGAGATGATCTCAACATTGACTGGGTTGATGCGCATTGTCCCCCATTCGTGAGAGGACTACTCGAGACGGCTCCAAGCATCCTCGCCTAGTTGTCTTGCGTCCGGCAATTGACCTCCGGCCTCCAAGATAGCCCTCCGAAGCAGACGACGGCAATTGAGCCCCCCGCGATCTGCCGCGGTGTCTAGGTAGCGAAGAGCTTCCTCGGCGGCATCCAGAAGAAGCCATGCGGCTGCTTTCACGCTAGCATCGGTTGGCATGCGGCCATGATATGCAGATCGTGGTCGGTTGGCATCACCCGCCTGAAGGCAGAAGCTTGCATGTGCGGAGGAAGCCGCATCGGCAATGGTGAGTGGTCAGCCCCACCCCTGAGCGAAGGCACTGCTTCGAAGGGAGGCGAGGATCACTCCCCTATGCCGGTCGGACCTACGTTCCATGAAGCGACTATGCTGGCTCCCACATGCTCTATCTCCCTCAGAATATTGAGTCCTCGCTGATGGATGTCTATGAAACTCCGCAGCAGACTCCGTACATCGTTCCTCGCGCGGACAAACTCGGGCGAAAGACTGGGCAGTCCAGCGAATGATGAATCGAGCTGTCTCACAGCGTCAACAGCTTGAAGAATCGCGCCATATAGTTGGGACGCAACCTTGAGGGCGTTCTCGGTAGCCGCAACCACCTGTGGCCCAGGGCCAAAGTCAGGGAGTATGGCTATGATTTGACCAAACAGGTCGAGAGTCAAGGTAAGGGTGTTGTCCAAGAAGGAGATTTCAGGCCTCATTCCTGAGGCGAACTGCGTCATTACTTCGGCTTGTCGGCTGACGACACGTCGGAGCGCTGCAGCCCTAGTCTTCGGATCATGGGTCGCCATGTTCATCTCGCGCGTCGATTCTTCCGTCTTTGTTCCGAGGGCGGTAACGGCCGCTTTGAAGTGGTCGATAATCTCTCCGACTCTCTTGCAGCCGGCAACACTGATGTCGGCAAGGGAGAGGATTTCCCGTGCTTCTGGGGAGTCGAAAACCCCGACGGGGCTTCTCAGAATCCAATCGCGGGGAGATGGCGAGCTTGTGGTCGAGATCGTTGGTGGCACCAAGGATTGGGCAAGTCTATTGATATGCTGGCTGAGATGAACGCGGAGAAGCTGGGCGAACTCATCCGGCGTCTCGAAGGTCCAATAAAGGACCTTCAGGCCCGTGAGGGACTTGCGAAATTGCAGGAGGTCTTTGAGTTGATCGGGGTCAATCTGGTCGGGTTGTACGGGCGCGGTCTTGAAGTAGATCATCAACTGTAGGGATTCTGGATGCTTGGACGCCCTATCGTATGCGATTTGGAATTCCTCCAGGGTGCCGGATCGGGAGCGAGGGGTCTCCGCCCCGACCTTCGTCCAGAGCATGCCCAGAAATATGTCATAGTCCGGGGGAATCTGCTGGTTGATGAGCTGTTGGGGATCACCCCCGGCCGCAGGGAATGCATGCGTTTTCCAGGACATTACCTCCAATGCAACTCCCCGTTGGTCTGGCCATGTGATGTTGAGCTCTCGGACGACGTCGTTGACGCGTCCGACTTCTTCCTCGAGGTCGGATGGAGACGCAACGAAAATGCGGAAGGTAGTTACGGCTCTTGGCATATGGTCTTTCATCCTGCGCCATTAGCGGGTGCAAAGACCGTTAGAAGTCTACGCGACCGTAAGGGCGCGAGACCCGCCGGACAGCTTCGCGGACCAGGTGGGATTGTAGACGTAATCCAATGCGCGCGCCATTCCTGTTTCGTGCGGTCGCGATGGTTTGCGCGCCATGCCCCCATGTTCATCTCAGGCGCGTGGGCATGCCCGCAGTGGCCAGTAAGAGCGTGCTGGGGCGTGCGTCATGTCATATCGCGTGTCCTTCCACATGTCTTTTTGCTCATCTCCCCTACCTGATTTTTGAGTCAATTTCGTTGTCAACACACAATAACATCCGCTCATGTCACTTGTGCGGCGTGTTCTCCCCTGCATGGTTGAATACAGCGCCGTAGGAGGGCGCAGGTCATGTCCAGGCTATATGCAAGGACACAAACGGACAAACGGAGAACGGATGCAACGGCATGCGCACATCAGGCACTGACCAGCGTCATCACGTGGGGCAGCGCTTCTGATAGTCGAGCGCTTGTGCGCGTTGGAGTCGACTGGCGCAAGGGTGAAAAGGCCCCGCGTGTCTTTGTGACGTTGGGAGATCGGGAAGCAGCCTACAGCGTGGGCGGTCCAGCTAGCCAGCAGCTGCTAGAGTGGGGAGGGGTGGAGAATGCCTAGGCCAATGAAGCGCGCCATGCTCGTCTATCAAGCAGGTATCGCTAACGTCTTCGCGGTCAGGTGCCTCAACCTGTGCGACTATGGGCGCGACGCGCTTAGACTGTATCAAGGTGACTTCCATAGCGCCAGAATGTACGCGGTAGGACTTGGGGCTGCGGGCGTTGTGGTAAGGACTGCAGCCTGCAACATGGCAGGTGATATTGCCCGCTACCGCTGGACCGAGGACTTGCAGTCTCAGCCATTCGCTGAGAGGCTTATCGAGATCAGCGCCAACTAGCCTAACCGAGGATAGCGTCACCCGTTCGAACGCCCTGAGGCAACCCCTCGGGGCGTTCTCTTTTCGCTGGGCAAGTACACATTACTAGCTCAGGCCAAAGCCGGACCAGACCTCCCAGAATGGCCCGCCATGACTCACGGAGGCATCTAGAAGCCACGCGCGCTCTGCCTAGGTCCACTCGTGACCACAACAGCGCCAGACTCACGCGGGCGTGTTGGGCGTGTGTGAATAGCGGGGCGTTCGTGTACCTTGTGCTGATTGGTAGACCAAGCGACACATTCACTGATAGAAACCCGGGCAGGGCGCGTGCTGGCCTGCGCGTTGCCAGCAATCAAAGCCGAATACCTACTCATGCCGCTAATCCAGACTAATCGGACATCTTGCGTCTTATTGCGCTCCGCTCCCGCGGCTAGTTCCGACGAGGCAAATCACCCAACCCCCCACCACGTCACTTTTCGTCACGCTGCGGTCCAGGGTTAGCGGTCCGAAACTGTCTTCGGTTTCTTAGAATCCGCCCCCCTTGGTACTTCCTAGGCACTTCCTGGGCAATACCTGGGCAAGACCGCAGTAGCAAATTGGGTTTCGCAAGGATTCGTCCCTTATAGGATCCTCTAGCGCGAGACTGAGATCGAGCCTAGGGGAGGGGGACTTGAAGCGAACTTGCGAACCCTTGCCTGCGAAGCAACCCTCGTTCCGAGGGCAGGGTGCCTTACCAAGCGTGCTCGAATCAGCCAAACTGCAAGGGACATGTCCGCCTAAGATGGACGAGGCAAGGATGCACTTTCGGCCTCGCCGAAGTCGGCATTTACTCTTCTCTAGGTTCCACTAACTCGAAACCAGCCGCCGATGTTGTTCGGCTTCTTTCTGTTTTGCGGCAATCGCGGCATTGTATGGCTCCAAGGCCTCCCTCAATCTGCGTTCCCACCCTGCGTGGCCACTGAAGTTGAGATATGCCAATCCTATGCCGACGAGAAACGCTAAGACGCCGAATATGAGCATCCCACGCCAGTCAATGTCAGACCAAGTTGAATACGACCACCCTATGAAGAGGAGCGCAAGGCCGAAGAAGCCGGAGAGCCCGCCGATGATGAGGAGGGTGGCGCCTGGTTCGGGCATTCCGGCGAGAACTTGTGCCCGCTGGGCTTGCAGCTCCCTAATGTCCCTGTCGAGACGAGCCAGAGCCAATTCAGATGCGGTCTTGTTGACTCCGACTTCCACTTTCTTGATTGCATCGACCACAGGACTCAGGGCGACAATGCCCCCTGAACGTTTGACAATGTGCTCCCTCCCACAGTGGCCGCAGGCGAACCGCTCGATGTCGGGAGTAATCTCCAGTTTCCCGCCGCAATTGGGACACGAAAGCGTGATGAGGTCGAACATTAGTGTCAATCTCCTTTGTCGGCAGTCAATCTGGGCGGGTCCACTTGCTGGGCCTCGGCGGTCGGGTCGAATGGTCGGAGACTAGCACGACTTGGCGGAAGCACCCTTAGTAATCGCCCGCAGCGTCAATCCGCGTCGCTTTCATCTAAACCAAGCTGAGTATGGGCGCTGTCGGGCTCCTCGTCCGCAATTTGCCCAGACATCGCGGATGCCACTAACGTCAATTCGGAGGCAAGCGCCTTGTAGACTTGCGGGAGCATGGACTCTGCCTCCCGCCGGGTCCATCCCATGATTGTCATCATCGTACTATCAAGAGCAAGGCGAGCTGCCGGAGGAGTTGTGAACTGCTCGATAAGGGAGGGTAGTTGCTCATTGCCGTACCGCGTCATCAGGGAATCGAGATCGGCCAAATGCCGGGTGGCAAACGCCATTGAGGGCACAACAAGCAAGTTGAGGGTCTCCAGAAGCAGGTCGCAGAACGAACCTCTCGTCTCCATCCTTTCTGTCAGGAATTGCGAGATGCCAAACACGCTGTTGAACCAGAGGCACAACGCCCGCGCGTAATCGGGAGTGCATATGACAGAGTACATAACGTCTGGCGCTGACGGTTTGAGCTTCAGAGTAATAGGCAATCGCCGACGTTCCTGGAGCAGCCAGATCGATTCGCTTGGCCACCAAGAGATGGCATAGCCGGCGGTCAACGGCACGTTGCAGATACTCGAAATCAACCTTGATGTCGAGTGGCAACTCCACCCGTTCACGGAAACCTTTGAACCGTCGGACGATGACGCGGTCATGGACGTCATCGATTTGCCATTGGCCAACGTATGAGGCGGTCTTGAGTCCCGGAATGGTTGCCTCGGTCGGGATGGTGATCGCCCTGGACGAAACGCGGGATTGCGCCTGATAGCCACCCGGGCCCTCCCTTGTCAGGATCAGCGCGGCGCGCGAAGTCCGCGCAGGGTCAATCGGACGCACGAGAAAGACCGGGTCATAAAGCCCAGAAGGCTTCGGCTCGAACCCTCGTCTTACTGTCAGCGCCGTTTGGGTTCCTAAAGGGACCAAATGGTCGGAGACTTTGGCAGAGGCATCATCGAGCAAACCCTGTATCACTTGACCATTGTCATGTCTCTCGTACCCGACAAGGAACCAGAGATTGCGCCAATTCCTCTTCACTTTGGCTTGGGCGACCCAAGTGAGGGAGATGTCGTCGTCCTCATGCCTACGCCCCTCGTTGACTCCTTTCACGCGAGTGGCTATCTCTCTTGCTTCTTCCAGAGTTATTTCCGAGAGACTGCGTTTCAAGTAGACAACTCCGCACCATTGGCTTGGCCTGCCTTTGTCAAGGATTACCAGAAAATCCCTAAATGCCGCGGCCTCACTGAAGGCGATTTCTTTGCATGTTCTGACGAGGTATCGGAGAGAGTATCCTTTGTCCTTGAAGAGCTGACGACGCACTGCCTCACTCTGTGACCCGGCGAGGAAGAGACGCGGCAGAACCGCGGCCACTCGACCCATCTCGCCGATGAGGCCATCG
>Ga0315293_10002377_pt1 | contig 18123 bp, 15 predicted proteins | sample YL17G13_20_MG_FD_203071 | JGI IMG/M metagenome (GOLD analysis project Ga0315293, IMG submission 203071) | Sediment microbial communities from Yellowstone Lake, YNP, Wyoming, USA - YL17G13_20 | ecosystem: Environmental > Aquatic > Freshwater > Lake > Sediment | place: USA: Wyoming | collected...
TGGCCGTCACCTTTCCCAGGTACGCTCCGCCCTCGTCAAAAACATCGGAGCCCTCAATATCGAAATAATAATATTCATCTTTGTTTAGCGATGCCAGGTTTTCAAGCTCGACCAGGACCTCGCCGCCCTGCCAGGTCAGGGCCGATTCCTCGCTGTCAATTCCCGCCAGTTTCAGTCCAATTCGGCCCTTAAACAGTCTGACCGCCTCGACCGTGAAATTGCCGGTGTGACTTCCTTTTTGCAGGGTCACCAGGCACCCCGCCGAAAGGCTCTGAGTGTCGACCTTGTAAGGAATCGCCGCCAGCTCACCTTTGAAACCTCGTGGCCTGGAGATATACGCCACTGAAACTTTCATCTTAAAATCGGTGCTGGTCCCGATGGGTCGGCGCCTCGGTAGGAGCGAAATACTGTGCTATTCCAAAATCTCCAGGAGAGCCCGCTTGCCTTTCTTGGCGGATACTGCGGAGATAAGAGTTCTTATGGCCTTAGCGGTCTGCCCTTTTCGACCGATCACTTTACCAAGGTCATCCTGGTACACGCGGAGTTCATAAACAGTCGTCTTTTCGCCCTCGACCTCAGACACGCTTACCTGATCCGGATGGTCGACCAGCGCCCGTGCGATGAATTCAATAAACTCCTTCACATTGCCTCCTTAGTCTGTAGTGGAACGAGAGGTACTATAGGAAATATCTATTTGGATTCCTTAGCTTTTCTCTTTTTCGTTCTTTCCCTTATAGTAGTTTTCAGTTCGATAGCCGATACATCCTCACCTTTTTTGCGACGAGCCCATTTGTCCAACAGGCCCGTTTCCTTTAACAACGAATTAACGGTATCGGATGTTTCAGCGCCATTTTCAAGCCAGCGGCATATCTTCTCTTCCTCGAGGACCACTCGACCTGGCTTCTCGATCGGATGGTAATACCCCAGTATTTCTATGAACCGTCCGTCGCGGGGCATGCGCGAATCGGTTGCGACCAGACGATAATATGGACGATTCCTGGAACCGGTACGGCGTAATCTGATTGTTACTGCCACTTATCCTCCTGATTGACCTCTAACTGCTGGTTTCTTATAGCGGGAATCCCTTGGGAAGGGAAAGCCGCGAAAATTGCTTAATCATCTTTTGCATCGATGCGAACTGCTTTAATAGCATATTCACATGCTGCACGGAAGTTCCCGAGCCGGCCGCGATTCTCCTCCTGCGGGAACCGTCGATAATGGAAGCGTGCGTGCGCTCTTCCCTGGTCATGCTGTTTATTATGGCCTCGACCCGTGCCATTCCGTTCTCGTCAACAGTGACCCCCTTGAGCTGCTTTCCGACTCCGGGCAGCATCTCGAGCAGATTCTGTAGCGGGCCCATCTTCTTTATCTGTTTGAGCTGCGAGAGAAAATCCTCAAATGTGAAAGTCTCTTTGAGAAGTTTCTTCTCGAGCTTCTCGGCCTCGTCCAGGTCTACGACCTCCTGGGCCTTCTCAACAAATGATACGATGTCACCCATGCCCAGGATTCGCGATGATATTCTCGCCGGATGAAATTCCTCCAAATCGGCCAGTTTCTCGCCGGTGCCGATAAACTTGATCGGGATGCCGAGCGCAGCCTTCAGTGACATGGCGGCGCCGCCCCTGGCGTCACCATCCATCTTGGTGAGAACCGCGCCTGTCAGGCCGATACGCTTGTGAAACTCGGAGGCGACATTAAGGGCCTCCTGTCCGGTCATGGCATCGGCCACGAAAAGGGTTTCATGCGCCGAGACGGCCTTCTTGACATCGGCCAGCTCGATCATAAGGGCGTCATCTATCTGTAGCCGCCCGGCCGTATCCACAAGGACCAGGTCGAATAGATTTTCCCTGGCGTGCGCGATTGCCCTTTTGGCGATATTGGGGGCGCTCGATTCGGCTGTGAAAAATGGCATCTGAATCGATTCCGCCAGCACCTGGAGCTGTGTCTTGGCTGCGGGCCTGTGGATATCGGCAGCCACCAGCAGGGGATGATGTCCCTTTTTTCTGAGATATAGGGCGAGTTTCCCAGCCACCGTAGTTTTGCCCGATCCCTGCAATCCGGCCAAAATAACAACCGTTGGAGGCGTGCTCGAAATGCTCATTTCCGAGCGCGTGCCCCCCAGGAGGGTCACCATTTCATCATGAATTATCTTGATAAGCTGCTGGCCGGGGGTGATCGATTTGGTGACTTCCTGGCCGATACCTTTTTTCTCGATTTCGGCCACGAAGCTTTTCACGACCCTGTAGTTAACGTCGGCCTCCAGAAGAGCCATGCGGATTTCCTTGCCCGCCTCCTGGATATTTTTCTCCGAGAGATAGCCGCGTCCGGTCAGCTTCTTGAAAATGCCATCGAGTTTATCTGTTATCTGCTCAAACATAATATTCGAATTCCTAACGGAATTTTACGCCACCACCAAATGGGAAAATTGCCAAAGCCATCCCTTTGGCTAATTGGCTAAAGCCATAAAATATAAGTTTTTGAATAATATGCAATAACAAATTATACAGTATTTTAGCCTGACGATCCGATAGATGTGGTTCTATGCCAGGCTATATTGGCCTCAGATCGCCCTGAGCGAATTTATGGCCGCCGCGTAATCGCCGGAGCCGAATATATATTCGCCTGCCACTATTATCGTCGCCCCATTGGAGACGGCTGTCTTGACCGTCCGATCATTCAGGCCCCCGTCAACCTCGATCAAATAGCGGTGGCCGTTTTCAGCTTTCATCCGGGCCGCCTCGGCAACCTTCGAGGTTACGCTTTCAATATATTCCTGGCCCCCGAATCCGGGGTAGACTGTCATGATAAGCAGGATATCTACCATGTTGAGATAATCGGACACAGATTCGAGCGGGGTGTCTGGCTTGATACTGAGCCCGAACGATCTATCATGGCTCTTGACCATATTGAACAACTGCGGTACCGGGACAGTGACCTCGGAATGGACCGTAATATTGTCGGCGCCGGCCGTGATAAATTTCTCTATAAAGGTTTGTGGATTATCGAGCATGAGATGAACATCGAGCGGCAATCGCGTTATGCTGCGGACCGACTCGACGAGCTTGGGGCCGAATGTCAGGTTGGGCACGAAATGACCATCCATGATATCGACATGAAGCCAATCCGCGCCGGCTTTTTCGACCGCCTTGATTTCATTCTCCAGGTGAAGGAAATCGGCCGAGAGAATCGAGGGTGCGACAATAATCCTGCTCATATTATTCCAGCGCCGAGACCGTGAATTCGATGGTGCTCCACTTCTTTACTTCCCGTCCCGGGGGAACCGATTGGGTCATGACGGTTTCAGGCAGAAGATCGTCATTGACCGAATAATTTATCCCGCCGACAAGAAGGAAGTTGTCTTGCGCCAGGGAACGCGCTTTGTCCAGGTCGAGGCCGACAAAATGGGGCACCCGAATCATCATCTCGGTCTCGATTCGGTTTACAATCAATTGAACATCGGCATTAAGCCGCATGACTGTGCCGGCAGCGGGCATGGAGTTGATTATGACGCCGTCGGGCAGGTCTAAATCGGTGTGCCAGATGATCTCGCCCGCTTCCAGGCCCTCGCGCTCAAGCATCATACGAGCCTCGCGCAGCGTGAATCCCTGCAGTTCAGGCACGGTGGCAGAGGCTGAGCCCTTGCTGATTGTCAGGGTTACGTTGCGGCCCCTCTTGACCTTGGCGCCTCCTTCTGGTATTTGAAGTATGACCGTTCCTTTGGGGCGCTTGGTATCGTACTCCTCGCCGCCGACCGCGAATTTCAGGTCAGCCTCCCTGAGCTGCGCTTGGGCTGCCTGAAGAGAGAGATCGACCACATTGGGAATCTCAACTTCCGAGTTCTGCCTGGTGAAAATCGGCATCACAATCGCGTCGACAACTATCAATAGTAAGATTAAACCTCCGATGAAAACGGCGGCCGCGATTAATATCTCCGAGATAAGTTCTTTAGGAAATTTGATTTTCATCGCCTTTTACCAGTAACGCGAAACCGCCTCCTCCAATACCATGCCTGTGGGGCCACGTACGATAGAAAGAATCGGGGTCCTCAAATGGCTTTAGCATATCATTTTTACTTCGCCCCATGCTGAATTGCCTGTTTTTTTCAACAAAACCGGTTACGACATTTTCGATTTCATCCGGCTCGGTGGTGCAAGTGGAATAGACGAGCCTGCCTCTGTTTGCCGCGAATTCGGCCGATTTTTCAAGCAGTCTCGATTGCTGGCAGGCCAGTGCCTTGATGTCGCCTTCCTTCTTGGTCCACCTGATGTCAACGTTGCTCCAGAGCGTGCCCAGACCGCTACAGGGAACATCAAGCAAAATATACCCGAATTTTCCCGCAGGCGCAAATTGTAAGACATCTTTGCAGACAAATTCGATATTGACCAATCCAACTCGTGCGGCAGCCTGCCTGACAAATTCGAGCCTCTTGCCATCTCTGTCGACCGAGACCACCTTGCCCTCGGGCCCGACAATATCTGCCAATGCCACAGTCTTTCCGCCCGGGGCCGAACAGAGATCGAGGACTGCGGCGCCCTTCGGTGGATCCAGAAGTTGAATCGGCAGGCCCTGGGATTCATCCTGGGCTATCATGCGACCTTGTTTGAACTGTACCGAATTGAGAACCTCGTAGGCCTGGGCAGAAGCAAAATATCCGGGGAAAAATCTTCCCGGCTCGACGGCTATTCCCGATTCGTTGAGTGAATTAATAACCGATTCGGCAGAGGCTCTGTCGCCGAGCGCCTTGAAAAAGACGGGTGGTCTACGATTGAAGGCAATCATGATTTTCTCAGCCTCCTCGAATCCCAATCTTTCCAGCCACCGTTTCACGAGCCAGTCGGGATACGAATAATAGGTCCCCAGAAATCTCGCCGGATCGGCGGCTCTATCGGGGAATTTGGCTTTTTCCGGCTCCCGGATAAAGGCCCTGAGGACAGCGTTAACGAATCCTGCGTCCCGTTTCATGCCAGTTTCGGAAAGAAGACTGACGGTCTCATCGACGGCGGCGTACTTTGGAATGCCGGTCATTTCGCTTAGCTGATAGAGGCCAATACGAAGCGCCGCAATCACGCCCGGTTTCTGTTTGCCCATGGGGGCCTTCACATAGGAATAAGCGATGTAATCGAGCTTTCGCATATATTTTACCGCGCCTTTGCTGATTTCCCAGGCCAGGGCGCGATCTCTCTCGGGGATCCCCGCATGGGCCAGGTTGTCGAGGATCTGGTCGAGATCGGCCTGCGTCTTCTGAAATTCCAGAAGTGCGGTCCAGGCAAGGTTTCTCGATAATGCGCGGCTTGTCATACGAGGTCCATCGGCTCAATTAACCTCATACCGGATTTATGAAACTGATTCTTGCGATGAATAGTAAGCGTCTTAACCAGGTCTGGATCGATTTCCAGACCGAAGACAAGGATCTCCTCAGGCTTGATATGCCCCTCTGGAAGTTGCCAGACATCGACAACGAGTACTCCGCTTTCGATAAAGACTTCCTGGAGGAATCCGCCGGCATCGAGCCGCTTTTCTACGCCCTCTTTGATTCTGGCGACTACAAGGCTCTTTCGGTCCGTAATCACCTTAACTCGTGCCGGGTCATATTCGAGGCCATCGATGTTAGGCACCTCGTAGCGGGCAGTGTTCAACTGCTTGGAGAGCGAGCTGGCATTAGCATAAAACTGCTTATGCGCGGTAATCGACAAGCCTGGCGGGAGAGTCGCAATCAACCTCTCGATAAATTCCTCTCGGTATGGCTGTGACAAGACCAGGTCGAGGTACTCGGCCTCAGACGTGTATCCCAGCGGTAGAGGCTGTCCAAATGAAACTTTGATATGTGGATGGTAACCCTCGGAATATGTTAGCGGTAACTCGGACCTGCGAAAAGCCCTATAGATCGCTCTGATGGTATCGAGGTGCGACAGAAACCGCAATTCCGGACCACGAGAATATTTAATGCGGACTTTGTAAGTGCCGCCGGGGGTCGTCTGTTTCACAATCCTGCGCGGCCTGCGGCCATAACCTTCGTCAGTGGCCGGCGGATGATGTTCGTCGTCCTTCCTGCGGTCAAAGGCCGTGATCGGGGCGATCCCCTCCTTGGACTTGGCATTGTCCTTTCGCAGGAAATCCTTGGAGATGCCTTTATCTATATGATCCCAGGGAAGCGGGGCATCCGCGTCGATGACCCCGGCATAGGATTCGGGGTCGATCCCAGCATGAGCGAAGGAATCATACCACCTCTGGGAGTCGAACCACTCGGACCAGCCGTCGAGTCTGGCGCCTCTGCGGTAAGCGTTCAGAATTACCTGCCCGAGGCGCCTGTCACCCCGACCGAGGATGCCCTCGAAGAATGAGAGATCGAAATTACGGTATTTGACATTGATATTTTGTTTGCGAATACCCGAGGTAATTTTGTCGACCTTCTTTTTCAGATTCTCCTTACCAGCCTGTTTTTCCCACTGCCAGGGCGTGTGGCTCTTGGGGTTGAAAGGGGAGAGGGCCACATTGATGTTTCGTCCGTTGCCCTGACGCACGATGTATGACAGGCGTCTTAGAAGGGAGATCAGTCCTTCGATATCTTCTTCCGTCTCCGATGGCAGGCCGATCATGAAATAAAGCTTGAAAGTCTGCCATCCGGATGACAATGCATTCTCGAAGGCCTCGAATATTTCGGCATCGCAGATATTTTTACCAAGCGTTTTGCGCAGGCGTTCCGTGCCCGCCTCGGGAGCAAGAGTCAGGCCGCTCTTTCGGGCCGAGGATAGGAGATCAAGGATAGACGCGCTGACCGTCTCAGGCCTGATCGACGGCAGGCCCAGTCCGACCCTTTGTTCCGAAAGCTTGGGGCCAATCTTGGCCAAGAGCTCGCCGAGATAGTCGTAATCGGTTGAAGATAAGGACAAGAGCGTCACATCCTCATATCCTGTAGAGGAGAGGCCCTTGAAAACCTGCGACGCGATCTGGTCGGGCGGCCGCTGACGTCTGGGTCGATATTGATATCCAGCCTGGCAGAATCTGCATCCTCTGACACAACCGCGCATTATCTCGATCGAGAGATGATCATGGGTCGTCTCTATAAAGGGCAGGATAGGGCGCTCCGGATAATATTCAGGTTTGAGCTCGGGAACGCTGCGGACCTTAATCCTATCGGGGGCATGAGGGTGAAGTTTTTCACGAGATCGGAAGCGCCCTGAATCATCGTAAGTGGCCTGATAGAATCGTGGCACATAAATTCCGGGAATTTTGGCAAGTTCAAGCAATATCGCCTCGCGGACAAGGCCCTGCACCCGCGATTCTTTCACCGAATCGATAATCTCGTGAATAGCCTCCTCGGCGTCACCAATAAAAAATGCATCGATGAATTCGGCCATAGGCTCGGGATTCATAACCGAGGGTCCACCTGCCAGTATGAGCGGGTCGCTCTCGCGGCGGTCTCTGGATAATAGAGGAATGCCGGCCAGGTCGAGCATATTCAGGGCTGTCGTATAGGTCATCTCATAAGTCAGGTGAAAACCGAGAATATCGAAATCCGCAAGCGGTGTGGCTGATTCGAGTGAAAAGAGGGGTAAGTTCTTCCGGCGCATTACCTGCTCCATGTCGGGCCATACCGAGAAGGCCCTCTCGGCCAAGGAATCGGGGCGCTCATTTATTATATTGTACAGTATCTGCATCCCCATGTAAGACATGCCGATCTCATACATTTCGGGGAAGCATAGGGCCAATTTCATGACTCCAGTCAAGTGGGGTTTATGTATGGAATTCAGCTCATTGCCTACATATCTGCCGGGCTTAATCACAAAGGGTAATATCTCTCTATAGAGCTTTTGCGAGAGCTTATGTCTATAATGTGAATTCAATCATTTCCCCGTTAATTTAATCGCTCAACATCTTGCCAGGCCCCATTGACAACCAAACGCTTCAAATGCTCCCTGTCACACATTTTAGTAGCTCGGCAATATAAAAACATGAACGCATATAATCAATATCAATGGCGGTCCGCGGCTACAGCTATAGGAAATCGATGCGGCGCTTGGGCCAAAAGCGACCGGCGGTTTATTGTCATTTTTTAGGCCATCATAAGTTGCCGCAACGCCACCCACAATATATTAATTATTAATTCGTGGAAATTGGAGATTGCCACTGGTTATTTCTAACTTATGACTAATTGGCGGGTTCTGAAGCCGTCGGCAGTTAGCTTCGGCGAATAGTCCCGGCTGATTCGGGCCTTTTTGGTCTTTGGCAGTTTGAATGATTGACAATAGGACATTATCGGGATATATTTACACTTCGGTCGGAATTATTGTAAGTCTCGGCAGTGAGATGATTACGAGAGGAAATTGAAAGGAACTTGAAAATGGCGCTTTCCAGGGGAGCAATAATCGGACTGGGGTTGCTGATCGTGGTGATATTCCTTCTAATTGTGGTCGGCATAGGTATCATTGGACCCTACAACAGGTTAACCCGGTTGGACGTGGCAATTGACAAGTCCTGGGCCGAGGTTAACAACCAGCTTCAAAGGCGAAATGACATGATACCCAACCTGGTAGAGACGGTCAAGGGATATGCGACCCATGAGAGAGAGCTATTTGAGCATATCGCCGACGCGCGCGCCAAATTGGCCGGCGCCACCAGCATACCTGATAAGATCAGCGCCTCAAACGAAATGAGCGGGCTTCTCTCTCGTTTGTTGGTGGTCGTGGAAAACTACCCTCAACTCAAAGCCAATGAGAATTTCATGAGGTTGCAGGATGAATTGGCCGGCACCGAGAATAGGCTGGCCGTGGCCAGGAACAGATATAACGAGGCGGTCGGAAACTACAATACCCAAATAAGGGTATTTCCCACTAATTTCCTCGCTGGAATTTTCGGGTTTGGCCCAAGGGCATTTTTCGAGGTCCCCGAGGCAGCCAAACAGGTGCCCGCAGTTAAATTTTAGGCAGGCCAGGTCAAAAGGCCAAGATCATTGATAATAAAATTAGGCAGGTTGGACGGTCGCCCCGCAATCAAATGAGGGGAGGAAAGTCCGAGCTTTCAAGGGCCAGGATGCCTCGTAACGCGAGGGGTCCTTTTGGACACGGAAAGCGCCACAGAAAACATACCGCCCGATTGGGTAAGGGTGAAATGGCGGTGTAAGAGACCACCGGGGCCACCGTAAGGCGGCTCGCATGGCAAGCCCCATCCGAAAGAAAGGCCAAGTAAGGGGAGAGAGGCGGCCCGTCTCATTCAATCCCCGGGTAGGCCGCAAGATCACGATGGTGACATCGTGACCAGATAGATGACCGTCACCCGCAAGGGGACAAAACTCGGCTTACAGACCTGCCTAAATGTCGAAATTTAATTTGGAGTGATACAATAATGGAGCTCAAATGGGTCGTTCAACCAGACCCCGATAATAATATCGTCAACGAATTCGCAAGCGAATTGGACATATCCGAGATCGCCTGCAGAATATTGGCGGCTCGCGGCATCACCGAAAGTGGTCCGGCCCGCAAATTCCTCAATCCCAGCCTATCCGACCTTTTCGATCCATTCCTCCTTTCGAGGATGGATGAGGCGGTCGATCGCGTTATCCAGGCGCTCAAGGCCAATGAGAAGATGATGATCTATGGCGATTATGATGTCGATGGCATCACCGGCACGGCTTTGATGTTTCTGGTTCTTAACAGGTTGGGGGCGAACGTATCGTACTATCTTCCCAACCGCCTGGTTGAAGGGTATGGAATTTCGGAGGATGGCCTTCAGGAAGCGGAGAAGAGAAAAATTAATCTTCTGGTCTCAGTTGATTGCGGAATTACAGCAGTGGACGAGGTTGAAACGGCTCGCAGAATGGGGATAGATTGTATCATTACGGATCATCACGAACCCGGTGATCGATTACCGGTCGCCAACGCCATTGTCAATGCCAAGCTCGATGGGCCGCTCAATCCGGGATTCGAACTCTCGGCTGTCGGTGTGGCTTATAAGTTCGCCCAGGCGCTTTATCGCAAACTGGGTCAAGACGAGACCGAACTGGAGCAGCATCTCGACCTGGTGGCCCTGGGTACAGCAGCCGATATCGTGCCAATGATTGGCGAAAACCGAATCCTCACGAAATTCGGGCTTCAGCAGATAGCGCGCACAACCAAGCCGGGCCTAAAAGCGCTGATATTCATAGCTGGTCTTATGGGGCATAGGATTGGCACCGGCCAGGTAGTGTTCATTCTGGCCCCGAGGATCAACGCTATAGGACGTTTGGGTGATGCTCAACAGGCGATAAAGCTGCTAACAACCAAGGACGAGGTAATGGCTCATTCGATCGCCCGTATTCTCAACGCCGAGAACAAGCGCCGCAAGGATATCGACGAACAGACTATGACGGAGGCCCTGGAGCAGATCGAGCGCGATGTCGATATGAGCCGCGACCGGGCTATAGTGCTGGCCTCGCAGGGATGGCACCAGGGAGTTATAGGAATCGTGGCCTCGAGGCTTGTAGAAAGATTTCACAGGCCGACCGTAATGATCGCCATCGATGGCGCGGAGGGCAAGGGATCGGCCAGATCGATTCCCGGTTTCCATCTTTACGAGGCGCTCAAGGAGTGCGAATCCGAGCTCATTCGCTACGGGGGGCATAAATACGCCGCCGGCCTTTCAATCTTGCCGGAGAAGATCGAATCATTTCGACGCCAGCTTAACATGGTGTCATCGCGCATGCTTTCCGATGAGGATCTCATTCCCAAGCTTGAGATAGACTCCGAGCTCGACCTTGAGAAAATTGACGACGACCTTGTGTTGCTTTTGGAGAAATTCTCACCGTTTGGTCCCCAAAATATGAGGCCGGTTTTTGTAAGTTATGGCGTTGAGGTGGTGGGGACGCCACATGTGGTCGGGAACAATCACCTTCGATTTCGGGTCCGCAAGGGCGGGAAGGTCCTGGATTGCATCGGATTCAGCCTGGGTGAATATCTGAAAAACTTGACATTTCGCCCAATCCATTTAGACATAGCCTACGTCCTGGAGTATAATTATTGGAACGGGGCAAATAGAATCCAGCTTCGACTAAAAGCGGTCAGGGTGCCAGGCGAGAATGCCGCCGCTTGAATTAATTACTATGATTTGAAAATCGATTCAAATTTGCTATAGCGGTATGTTGCCATGTTTTCTGGGCGGGTTTTGATCGCGTTTGGTATCGAGCATGTGCAGCGCGCGGATCAGGCGCGGGCGAGTCTGCGACGGCTCAATGATATCGTCGATATAGCCACGCTCAGCCGCGATGAAAGGGGAGGCAAACATCTGACGGTATTCCTCCTCCTTCTGCTTGAGGGCGGCCTCGGGATTGGAGGAAGCTGATATCTCTTTTTTGAAAATGATTTCTGCCGCTCCCTTGGGCCCCATGACTGCAATCTCGGCCGTCGGCCAGGCGTAATTGATGTCACCCCGGATATGCTTGGAGGACATAACATCATAAGCGCCCCCATAGGCCTTGCGCGTAATGACGGTGAGTTTCGGCACGGTGGCCTCGCAGTAGGCATAGAGGAGTTTGGCCCCATGTTTTATTATGCCGCCATGCTCCTGAGCCGTGCCGGGCAAAAATCCGGGGACATCCTCGAATGTGACCAAAGGAATATTGAAGGAGTCGCAAAAACGCACGAACCGCGCGCCTTTGATCGCGCTATCTATATCGAGCACCCCGGCCAGATGAGCAGGCTGATTAGCTATAATTCCGACCGATTTACCCCCAAGGCGGGAAAAGCCCACAACGATATTTGGCGCGTAATCGGCGTGAATTTCGAAAAAATCGCCATCATCAACTACGCGAGTAATGACGTCCTTGATGTCATATGGCTTATTGGGATTATCAGGGATCAGGGTGTTTAGGGACTCATCCATTCTATCAATGGGGTCCGATGGCTCAATGTCGGGCGGGTCCTCCATGTTATTCGATGGCAGGAAGCTCATCAATTTCCTGGTCCTGGTCAAAGCATCGGCCTCATTTTCGCATGCCACGTGGCAGACGCCGGATCTGCTGGCATGGATATCGGCGCCACCCAGCTCCTCGAATGTGACCTCCTCATGTGTTACGGTCTTGACGACGTTGGGTCCGGTCACGAACATGAACGACGTGCCCTTAACCATGAATGTGAAGTCGGTGATGGCCGGCGAATAAACCGCTCCTCCTGCGCATGGCCCCATGATTACCGATATTTGGGGGATAACGCCCGATGCCAGAGTATTGCGCAGGAAAATATCTGCGTACCCGCCGAGTGAAACCACACCTTCCTGTATGCGGGCGCCGCCGGAGTCGTTCAGCCCGATGACCGGCGCGCCGACTTTCATGGCCATATCCATTATCTTGCATACTTTCTCGGCGAAGGCCTCGGATAGAGTCCCCCCGAAAATAGTGAAATCCTGAGAAAAGACAAATACCAGGCGGCCATCGATTGTTCCATATCCGGTAATGACGCCATCGCTAAAATACTTCTCTTTCTCCAGCCCGAATTCCTTGGTCCGGTGCATGACGAACAAATCAAACTCCTCAAAGGAGTTATCGTCCAGCAGGATATCGAGACGCTCCCGGGCTGTAAGTTTGCCCTTCTTGTGTTGCGTCTCTATCCTCTTTGCCCCGCCACCCAGGAGGGCTTTCTGGCGCATTTCCTTGAGCTGCCTTAGTCTTTCCTCAAGCTCCAATTTCAACCTCGCGTAAAAAGGTTTGATACGAATCGCCAAATAACATCGTGATGGGGGTTCCGCGCCCTCGCCGGGGGCGAGGGGAAAGAAACCCCGCGGCGAATTTTAGGCGCATGCCCTGGTTTCATGATTAGCGCCGCTTCGAGCATCAATCCTACGCAACGGGGTTTCTTGTCCCGACCAGAGGTCGGGAGTGGAACCCCCGCCGGGATACGACGTGGTCCTATTCAATCTTGACCGGCTCGACCTTTCCCTTTTTGCCCTCCTTGAACCTGGCGAATTTATAGTTGATATCGTGGTCGAATGCAAGTATCCAATCTTCCTTGAGCATCTTTTCATGCAGCCAGCGTTTGCGTTCCATGGTGGTAAGCGGATCAAGGTCGACCGCAGCCACATAGGGGATCTTGATATGCGCAGACGACGGCATGATGTCGGCGGGGTAGATTACCCGCTGGCCGCCGCTATCGACAAGGACGGCTTGCGAATGAGGGGTGTGGCCGCCCATGACCTTGACCGAGACGCCGGGGAATAACTGACCATCGCCATTGAGAAGCTCCATCTTACCGGACTCGTCAAGCACTCTCAAATTATCGACGAGATATGTGGCGGCAGTACGCTCGTTGGGATTCATGGCATCATTCCATTCGCCCTTCTGGATATAGATCTTGGCCTTCGGGAAACGCAGCTCTGGACTGCCATCGGGCTCGGCTTTCAGTGCTCCCATGGCGTGGTCGGCATGAGCGTGAGTTAAGATAACTGCGGTGATATCCTCTGGCTTGAGACTCAGGCTCTCAAGTTCCTCATTCCATCGTGTCTCACCGGCCAGGGCGTTGATTTTACGCTGGCGCTCGTTGAGGATATTGCCGAAACCGGTGTCGACAACGATGATATCCCGGCCGGTCTTAATGAGAAGCGGGTTAAGATCGAGGCGAATAAGGTTATTTTCATCTGATGGGCATAGCTTGCCCCAGATGACTTTGGGGATGACACCAAACATGGTTCCGCCATCAAGATGGAAATAGTTTTCCAGGATTGAGTGCAGTTCGATATCGCCTAATCTCATGTTTCTCCGAATTCCGGATACAAAATAAAAAGGGGCCCGCTAAGGAGCCCCGCAACTAAATTATCTCAGGTAACTGCTCGAGATGACAAGCCTCTGTATCTCCGAGGTCCCCTCGTATATCTCCATTATACGCTGGTCGCGGTAGAGCTTTTCGATAGGGGAAAACTCACCGATATAGCCATAGCCACCGTGAATCTGCATGGCCCTATCGACACAGAATTTGGCCGCCTCGGAGGCGAACAGCTTGGCCTGCGAGGCCTCAATTGTGAATTTCTCGCCTTTGTCCTGAAGCTGGGCAGCCTTGTACGTCAGCATGCGAGCGGCCTCGACTTGCGTGGCCATATCGGCTATCATCCACTGGATGGCCTGGAGCTTGGCAATCGGAGCGCCGAAACAGACTCGTTTCTTGGCGTAATCGATCGATTCTTGAAGAGCTCGTTGGGCGATTCCAAGCCCTTGAGCGGCCACGCCGATTCTGGCGCCATCGAGGGTGTTCATGGCAATTTTGAAACCTTTTCCCACCTCGCCGAGCAGGTTTTCTCTTGGCACGCGGACATTCTCGAACCAGATGCGGCCCGTGGTGGCGGCTCTGATGCCCATTTTCTTCTTGAGGGTTGCGACTTTGATCCCGGGAATGAGTTTCCCATCTTTCCTGGCCTCAACTATGATTGTAGAGATTTTTCGCGAGGCCTTGTCATCGTCGCCGCCATCGGCCATTTTAACAAACAGAACGAAGAGGTCTGCCACATCGCCGTGCATGATGAAGATTTTCTCGCCGTTGATGACGTAATGATTGCCATCGATAGTGGCTGTGGTTTTCTGATTGACAGCATCGGAGCCGGCGCTGGGCTCTGTGAGCACAAAGGCTGGGATCGATTCGCCGGATGCGCACTTGGGCACATATTTTTTCTTCTGTGCTTCGGTACCGAATGTGTAAATGGGATATGTCGCCAGCTCAGTCACCGCGTCGAGAAGGCAGGCGACCGCATCATAATAGCAAAGCTCTTCAATTAAGGTCGTGTATTCAACGGACGAGACACCGCAGCCGCCATATTCCTTGGGCATCCTCTGGGCTACGAAACCCTCCTTAGCCAGGGCCTTAAAGAGGTCCCAGGCGAAACGATCGGGGTCGTCGCGGTGATCAAGTTCTTTGGAAAATGGAATGATCTGTTTTTGGGCGAAAGCGGCCACTCGATCACGGATCGCTTGTTGCCTGTCATCAACGTTGTAACGAAACATAATCCCTCGCTTATTTTTTAATTAGTTTAAATAATTATGCTATATTATTTTTTCATCTTTTTTAATTGTGGGAAGGACCCGGTTGAGATAATCCACGATATCTTGAGTCGATGCTCCCGGGGTGAAAATCTCGCTAATCCCCATATCCTTCAGCGTTTGAATCTCACTATCGGCGATGATACCGCCACCGAAAAGCAGGATATGGTCGGCGCCGTTCTTCCTCAGACCCTCCAGCACCATTGGAAAGAGAGTCATATGCGCTCCGGAAAGGATAGAAAGGCCGACAGCGTCGACATCCTCCTGGATGGCAGCAGCTACCACCTGTTCCGAGGTCTGGCGCAGCCCGGTGTAGATAACCTCGAAACCGGCATCCCGCAACGCGGCGGCAATTACCTTGACCCCCCGGTCGTGGCCATCGAGTCCGGGTTTGGCAAGCAAAATCCTAAAATTCCGCATCATAAAATCCTCGCCTTTCGAGATTCATATCAAATTAGAATTCTCTCGAAGCGTAAATATAATATCCCATTCGGAATTTGGCAACAGTCGCGTATGACCATTTTCTGAAGGGTTCTGCAATTGTTTAAAACGATTATAATTCCTGTGTCAGGACAGGCTTACCCCGGGCTGATCCCGTAATCGCCACCATCCTTAACATGAATCATCTGGGAGCCATTGACAGTCAGCTCCACCGTGTTTTGAAATAGCGGATGGCCGGGATCTTCCGGATCGGGTGCGGCGGCTCTGAATTCGACTTGCACCCTATCGCCACCCGCGAAAATCTGGCTATCGTTATTATCAAGAGCGTTGCGGAGATAAACGCTGTATCCGGGAAATAGTGTCGATCCCAGGTGAATTGTAATTTGTTGATCGCCGCGGGTCTGGGTGTATTGAACCACTACAATTGGCACATTGCTGCCGTTGGATATGGCGACCTTGCCGCTCAGACGCTGATATGGCCGGGATTGCGCAGGGTTATCATTGTCGGAACAGGCAACCATCCCGATTAGAAAAAGAAAGGCAAGTATTGCCGTGAATCTTACTTTCATAGCTATCAGTATTTTAAATAAATTCCTGAAAAATGTCAAGTGCCATCCCGATACAAATTCTTATGAACCCCCAAAAATTATGGCCGGTAATCCCTTTTCTTCGTCCGGGCGCATATCAAATTAGCGGCGGCTCGGTGTATGTTCCAAACACTTCAGTCAAAACAGAGGTAATCTCCTCCTCGGTTGCGTAGCTGCGGATACAATCGAGAAGGGGCGGCATATGATTATCACCGGCCTTGACAGTCTTTTTCAAGGCCGCCAATGTCGACTTGACCCGGTCGTTATCGCGGTTATCCTTAACCTTTTTCAGCGATGCAATCTGATCCTTTTCCACCTGGGAATCGATCTTTAGAAGCGGGATCTTTATGCCCTCATCTTCTTCGACAAAATCGTTGACCCCGACGATTATCCTCTCTTTATTCTCTATCTCCTTTTGGAATCGATAAGCGGCGTCGGCAATCTCACGTTGCATGTATCCCTGATCGATACATCTGAGCACGCCTCCTCGCTTCTCGATTTCCTCGAAATAGCGCTCGGCCTCGCCCTCGAGCTCGTTGGTCAACGCCTCAACGAAGTAAGAGCCGGCCAGGGGGTCGATTGTATTGGCGACGCCGGTTTCATAGGCGATCAACTGCTGGGTGCGAAGCGCCAGCTTAACGGCGTGCTCTGTCGGGAGGGCGTATGTCTCATCCATGGAATTTGTATGAAGCGATTGCGTCCCCCCAAGCACACCGGCCAGGCCCTGGAATGCCGTGCGAACGATATTGTTCTCCGGCTGCTGAGCTGTCAAAGAACATCCTGCGGTCTGTGTATGGAACCTCATCAACCAGGAGCGGGGGTCCTTGGCTTTGTATTTCTCGCGCATATGATGGGCCCAAATGCGCCGCGCCGCGCGATACTTGGCAATCTCCTCAAAAAAATCGAGATGTGAATTGAAGAAGAATGAAAGTCTCGGAGCGAATGTGTCGATATCCATGCCTGCAGCCAGGGCAGCCTCGACATAAGTGAACCCGTCGGCTAAAGTGAAGGCCAACTCCTGGGCGGCGGTGGCTCCGGCCTCCCGGATATGATAACCCGATATTGAAATAGTGTTCCACTTGGGCACATGATTGGCACAGAAATCCATCATATCAGTGATCAGCTTGATCGAAGGTTCAGGCGGATATATCCATTCTTTCTGGGCGATATATTCCTTGAGGATATCGTTTTGCAGAGTGCCGGTCAGCTTCTCGGATGGTACGCCCTGTTTTTCGGCAACCGCGATATACATGGCCAGCAGGATAGTGGAGGTGCAGTTTATCGTCATCGAGGTGGAGATTTTGCCCAGGTCTATGCCGTTGAAGATGATTTCCATGTCCTTTAGGGTATCAACTGCCACACCGCAGACGCCGACCTCTCCGACCGAGCGCGGGGAATCGGAATCGTATCCCATTAACGTGGGCAGATCAAACGCCACCGAGAGCCCCATCTGCCCGCGCTTGAGTAGGAAATGATAGCGCTCGTTGGTTTGGGCAGGGCTTCCGAAGCCGGAGAATTGACGCATTGTCCAGCTCTTCTTGCGATACATCGAGGCATGCACCCCGCGCGTATAGGGGTACTGGCCCGGATACCCTATATCGCGGTCAAAATCGATACTTTCGATATCAATTGGAGTGTAGAGAGGCTTGATCGGCTTGGATGATACGGTCATGAATTTCCAGTTCTTTTCCGGATTTGATTCATCGAATTCCTCCAGCCACCTGGCGTATCCCTCGTCGATCTTTTTCTTCCTGGATGTCTTAACCATTTTTCTCCTCCACGTCAATCCGGCAGTTGCCGAAACTGACCTGTATTCAAATCATCTATCAAGGTCTGGGCCAGGTCGTAGGGGTTGCCCTGCCCGGCGAAAATCCTCTCGACATGGCGCTCCAGAATATTGTGCGGAAGTATCTCGTTAATCAAGCGGATTTTGAACCTGTGCTCGATCGTCTTCAATATATCATAACGGATCGTTTTTTTGCGATGTTTCATGAAATTATCACCCGTCTTCATCCGCTCATATTCCTGATCTATCCTGGCCAGAAGCTCGTCGACGCCTATGTTGTTGGCGGCCTGGGTCAATACGACCGGCAGCTCACGTTTGCA
>Ga0315293_10002378_pt1 | contig 18115 bp, 14 predicted proteins | sample YL17G13_20_MG_FD_203071 | JGI IMG/M metagenome (GOLD analysis project Ga0315293, IMG submission 203071) | Sediment microbial communities from Yellowstone Lake, YNP, Wyoming, USA - YL17G13_20 | ecosystem: Environmental > Aquatic > Freshwater > Lake > Sediment | place: USA: Wyoming | collected...
CCCAACAAATACTGAATCTTCAGCAAAAGCAAAATTAACAGAGGCTTTTAAAGTTAAAAGTACCGATACAGAGCTACAAGACATGCTTAAGGAAATGGAAGCAGATGCAGAGGAATCTCGGAAGGAAATAAAAGAATTAGAAAAAGCTGATGAATCTAAAAAGGTTACACCAACAGTTTCCAAGGAAACCTCTGTTGTTACTCCACTAAAAGACACCGAATCTTCAGATAATGCTGATTTAGAGCCGTTATTAGCTACAAACAACTTACAAACTGATCAAATAATCACTTTATTACAAGATTTAATTAAAGTAACAGCTGGAAAGAACTATAACCCTACACCTATTGTACCAATTAATGTTTCTCGAGCAGCCCCCAGCCAAAACGTAGCACAAACTCAAAGTCCAGCCTATCAATTTAGATCTCAGAACAGATTAGAATCATAAATAATTACATGGCTAGTACGCAACAGCAAATAGTAGGTCAGTCTAGTGTATTATTTAAATTTGAAATACCTAGCTATGATGATTATGGTGGAGCGGGCAGAGTTTATCGAGCTGGTAAAGAACTTATTGGCTCTGCTATTGATAAATTTAATGGTACTAACAACACAGGACCCACTACTCCGTTCGCTGGGTTGCTGGGCCCTTCTTCAAAGGCTCCAAGATTAATACCTATTTCATCAGCTCCTATTGACATTAAAAGCGATTTTGCTTGGACGTCCAGCAAAGCAGATGCAGCAAGAGCAGAAATGCCTTATGTTTATTTAACAGAAAAAGTTGTAGATAGATCTTCTAGATTACAAAACTTAATGTACAGCACAGTATCTTTACTTCAAAGCCCTCTAGGCATAGTTACTGGAGCAGCAATAGGAGCAGGAGCAGGAGCATCGTTGGCGAGAAGTGTAGGTGGTACTGGTGGTGTAGCTCAATTCACAGGTAAAGTCGTTGGTGGTGTAGCTGGAGCAGCTGCAACAAACTTTTTCTCAGAAAAAACATTACCAGGAGAAATATATAATAACAACTTGAGAGCTTTTTCTGGTTTGTATAGTACAACCCCTACTAATTTTGTATATAAACTACCTTTTGTTAAAACAACAGGTAATATTAGCAAAGGTATATCTCAAAGCTGGAATGATGATTCTTCCAGCATTGGAGACTCCTTAGAAAATATCTCTAGCGATATAGCAGGTGTAGGGGGATCTTCTTCTGGTGAGGGAATTGTTAACACCGTTACAAATACAATAGGCTTCGGAGGCGATCTAGCTAAGGCTCTTGATGGTATAAATAAAGTTGGGTCAGAAATAAACAAAAACGTTTTTGCTGCTGCTTATACAGAGTCAGCGAAAACGTTTGCGTATGGCAGTAATGTACCCAGCTTCACAATAAGCTTTTATTTATTTAATAACTTAACTTGGGCTGATACAGTTAAAAACTGGTACGCTATTTTTGGTTTACAATACCAAAATTTACCAAATAGATTAAACAGACTAATTTTAACCCCTTCTGTTATTTATGAAGCAACAGTACCTGGTTACTTTTACAGCATGTATACATTCATAAAGAATTTGGACGTTTCTTTTATTGGTTCTAATTTAATGATTGATATGCCCATATTGCAGGTAAACAATTCTGATGATTCTGTAAGAAATGCCTCAACAAATCAAGCTGCTACAACAAACTCTACCTTTAAAGTGATTGTACCAGAAGTATATAAAATAGATATAACCTTTGAAAGTCTTGTGCCAGAATCTCAGAACTTACTATATGAGGCTCTGGCTCAAACAAGAAACAATGGCTCTGTACCTCAGACAGCCAATGCTGCTGCTGCAGCAGCTCCAGGTGGAGTAGGTCAGTTTGGATCTGCAGGTGTAGGTTTAACGCCAGGGATTAGAGCTGGTACCTTTGCATCAACACCGGGAGGTTTTTAATATGATAAACAACATAACTGAAATAGGCCTATACGTTAGCGATATTCCTTCTTACCCGGATATTGAGACTGTTTCGTATGAAAACTTTTTTAAACTACATGTATCTAATAATGAATTCGCCTTCTTTAACTTATTAAAGAAAATTAACATTCTCACAAATACTAATGATGTAGACCCATCATTTTTCGTTACATACAATATTGACGTGGATGTACCGTGGGTTACATTAAGTTACAAGGTTTACGGTACATTAAATTTGTGGTGGTTATTATGTTTAGTTAATAACATACAAGACGCTACAAAAAACCCTGCTTTAGGTACTCAAATAAAAGCTATTAAGCCACAGTTTGTAGGGGCGATAATAAATCAAATTAACATTCAACTACGTGTATAATGGCTGAAACAAACGAATATTCAGTAGTAACATATAATAATACTCAATACGAATTTGAATTAATATTAGTAAACGAATTCTTTAACATATTCATACCTCACAATATTGTAGAGTCTGTAGTTATAGTTGATGATCTTTACAATGTGTTTACAACAGCTACCATTATTTTGGATAATACGAGAAATAACATAGACATTTTCTCTGCTATTAAAAGAGGTGTAAAACAAGTAAGACAAACTAAATCTTATAATTTCTTAGGTTCAGGTAACGATTATTTTAAATTACATATAAAACCCAAACAACAGGACACTGAAAATATTGACCCCAGCAGGTTTAGATCTGACCCATTTTCTATTGATTTACAATTAACTATTCAAGATGAAGATGAAGTGTTAGTTGGTAATGGACAAAAAAGAAGAATATACCAGTGTATAGATATTAGAGAATACATTTTACAAACCGATAAAAGAGGCTTCTCAAGCATCAATGAACAAAACTTCGCGAAAAACAACTTCAGAGTAAAGCAATTAGATGACACTTCAAGAGTAGCCCCATCTGGTGATATTATAAAATATATTTTATCAGAATCCCTTAAAGAAACAGAACCACTTTTTGACACTAAATGGGATTCTGGAGAGAGCAAACTGTTTTACTCTTCTCCACAAAATTTCTCAGCTTTTGATGATGTTGATTATCTATTAAATTTCCATGTTTCCTCTGTTATAAAAGATAATAGCATTTTAAAATTTGGTAGAGATGGGGTTTTTTCCTTTAGATCTTTTTCTGATTATTTTGCTTTGAATAGAACAGGTAACTCTGCTGGTCCGTTTATGCAAGATTTCTTTGCATATGAGGATAATACATCTAAAAGCGCTACTACTACTACTCCTATATTTGCATTAGATCAACTAACACCTGCAATTAAATTCTCGTTCGATAATGTTACTAACCTTGCTAATCTGCCTCAATTACCCGAATTTAATTTCCTTAACAGAACCGGAGTAGATGGTTATAACTATCTCATATCGTATGGCATATGTACATACGATTTATATTCAAAGAGTTTTTCTATACAACAGCCAGTTAATAGTGTAGAAAATCAAAAACTTTTTATTGATAATAATTACACGAAAAAATTCGGTGGTACATCTCCTACTACAGCTTACTATATTGATTCTATAAAGAGCAGCAACAGAGTTTTTAAGGCTGATTTTTGTTTACCTGTAGATTCTAACAGTTTTCAAAAATATGGTTTAAATAAAGCGATAAAAAAGTATGTTGATTCTTCCCCGTGCGTCAGCTTTGACACAGAAGGTTTCTCTCATAGAGAAAGTGGTAAGTTTATGTCTCTTGTAAACACTCAATTAGAAACAGACTCTGTATTTGCTAGTTTGTTTTCTGGGGAATGGCTTGTAACAAAAATGACACATAATTTTACAGGTAGTAGATATGTAAATAATATAACTGGAGTAAAAACATATTTTTACGACAAGGTTTCCGCTACAAACGATATTGAAGATCCTGACCTAGCAGACAAAATTAAAAAATTTGAATCTATAGCATAACATGGCAAGCCAACCACAAAATACAGGGATACCTTATTTAGTAGATCAGAATTTGTTTAATACCTTAGACTTTTTAATAGCTGCAGGTAACTTAAATTCCCTTGTTCAAACATTCCCTAATGAAATTTGCGTAGCCTACTTATATAATTTCACAAAAACAACAAATGACCCAATAATGTCTCAGGCATTATTTTTTAAAGAGATTAACAAGAACCTTTTGCAATTAAAGAATAATTTTAAGTGCTCTAAAAACCCTAATGTAAAGCAGTACAGCTTCATTAAAGATAGTTTAAACATAGGAGAAGATGAAGAGATAACCACAGACTCTGCAGGTAACAATTTTACTAGAATAAATCCCGAAACTGGTAACTTAGAAATACTTGTTAATATTTATGATGATAAAAATAGAACCCGTTTTGTAGAAGTATTAACCAACGTATCTGCAGAGGTAAATTCAGTATTAGAGACTGTACAAGATGATTATGGTCAAAGCTCCTTAAGCCAAGAGTTTTGTCTGTATTGGATAGATGTATTTAATAACAGTTTAGCGCAAGTAAAAGAAGAGTATAAAAAACTAGACCCTGAATATGAAAAAGGAGTATTCCAGACATTAAGCGACAGTATCAGACTATACACAAGATATAAAGAGAACTTTGATGTAGTAAACGGTCCTTTATCAGACCCATATTATGAGTATAATACATTACTACCAAGACATTTTCCTTCTTTTATTGGGGATAAATTAGATGATGAGTTTCAAAGCTTGTTTATTGAGTTTTCTCAAAAAACCTCTTATGTTCACCGACATAACTTACAAGGCATATATACTAACCCAATTGTAGAATACCCATCTACAACAGCTCATGGTAACAATCTTGTGACAGATGACAAGTATTACGAATATATAGGAACAATAAATGACTCGTTACTAGGAGCAGTTAACAACTTTCTAGATGTCGGTTCTCGTATATTTGAGTACAGAGTTCTAGTTGGTTTATCTACAGATGGTAACAAACAGGAAATAACAAAAGCTTTAATTGATAAAATTATTCAAAATACCAGCTGCACTGTAGATTTCTTTCAACAATTATATCAAGATATTCAGAATCAAAACACTACAAAGGCTATGCTGAGTGTGTAACATTAATTTCTTCCTGAGGTATAATTTTTGCAGCCAGCATCATTTTTAAAATTTCCTCTCTTGATGCCATGACTCTTGCTGCATGATCGTTAGATTGTAGTTCTTTTTTATTTTCCACATCCATTTTTTTAATTTCAATTTGAGCATCATTCTTTTTCTTTTGTAGCAGAATTTTATTGAGGGTATCTAATGCATTGGTTGAAGCATTAACCAGCTCAGAGTAAGCAGACATTTCTTCTGCCCCTTGAACTGTTTGAACAACACTTTCCATATTTTTAAGCATGTTTATGGAAGAGTTAACTATTTCGCTGCTATTTTTTAGTACATATTCCTCAAGAGTGTCAATCGTCGCGACAGTGTCTCTGGGTACTGATACATTTTTATCTTCTGCTCTGATTGTCTGCAGATCGCTTAAAAACTGTGCAACTGATTCATCCGGGATGTTGGCTTCGTCCATATAATTATTTACTTGATTATAGGCTTTATCTATGCTATACTCTAGACATGAATATGAAAGAAGAAGTAAAAATCTTGTTTAAACGTACTCATGAACTCGCTAAGCTACCTGTTAAGGCTAACCCTGAAGCAGCAACTGGTGATTCTGGGTACGATGTATTTGCAGTTGAACAAGTCGTTATTCCTGCTCGAGGTTCGGCAGTAATTCCGATTGGTCTACAATGCGCATTTATTACTCTTGGCTATTGGTTTCGAATCGAACCTAAGAGTGGTCTAGGCTTCAAGCATGGCTTGCAACCGCATTTGGGCATCATCGATAATCAGTACCGTGGAGACATGGGCGTTAAAGTCTATAACTTTTCTGATGCAGATTATACTTACAAGGTTGGGGATAAAGTTGCGCAACTCGTTGTGTACGAGTTGGTGAATTCTACTGTTGATTGGAGTGACACCGTTTATGAAACTAATAGAGGATCAAAGGGCTTTGGCTCAACTGGCCGATAATATCAACATCGAATCAATTAATTGCCCTAAAGGTAAAGAATGTGATGTAAAATACAAAGTGAATCCTGGGTTTTTTGATCTTCTTGAAACCAAGACCATCAGAGAAATGTTCCAAGGGAAAGATCTTGACTCCATCGTAAAAACTGTTATACTTGCATATCTGTGAATAAAGTACCGGCTAGTTATATTTGGTTCGAAAAGTACCGCCCTCATACTCTGGAAGAGATTATCCTTCCAGAGAACATCAAGGCTACTATTGAAGAATATGAGCGTCAAGAGAATATACCTCACTTAATGTTTGTAGGTAAACCTGGGTTGGGTAAGACTAGTCTTGCAAAGATTATTGCTAAAAGTGTTATTAAGTGTCAGTACCTATACATAAATGCTTCAGATGAAAACGGTATTGACGCAATCAGAACTAAGGTTATTTCCTTCTCTCAGACTAAATCGATTGATGGTCGAATCAAGATTATTATTCTTGATGAGTGTGATGGGTTGACTCAAGATGCTCAAAAGGCCTTGCGTAATGTAATGGAAGAGTTTCATAAAGTAACTCGCTTTATTCTTACTGCTAATTACGGTCACAAGATTATTAGCGCGTTAACTAGCCGGTGCCAGAAGTTCGATATTCAGATATCAAAGCCTCAATTTGAGAATCATTTGATTAGTATCCTTAATAAGGAAAATATTACTTTTCAGAAGGCTCAAATTGAGGTTATTGTAGAGCAATACTACCCTGACTTGCGTATTTCGATTAATGAGTTGCAGAAAAACTGTAGGTCAGGTTCTCTTCAGACTTCTTCTAATAAGCAGAACATTGCTCTTGTTAAAGGCATCTTGATTAATGTTGTATCAAAGAAAGATTGTACTATTATTCGTCGCCATGTAATTGAAAACGAGGAAGTGTTTAATGGAGATTATGTAGGGCTTATGCGTCAGCTATTCAACTTCATTAATGAGTTTGAATTTGATGAAAAAAATAAGCGTAAAATGCTGATCACCATCGCAGATCACTTGTATAAGTCTGCTTTTGTAATGGATCAAGAGATCAACTTTTACGCTTGTTTGTTGGCTATGGTTTAATAACCTTTCATGTAACTATCATATCTGGTCTTATGCTTCTGAGCACCTATCAACGTAGTATTAGTTGTTGGGTTGCTTGTAACATATTGGTCTGTTTGTGGAATGTTACCTGCATCTACATTACCTTCAGCAGCATCTATCTTGGGGTAATTAGGGTGTTGAACATCCATGTAGTTCGCAACACTATTAACTCGAGGCACGGGTTGGGGTTTAATAATCTCGTTATTTGGTCTAACGTACTTAGGATTAATAGGAGTTTGAGTTCTGTTTTCCCCACCAGTCATTAATAATTCTACTAGATATGATGGCAAAGTAACTTTATCAGTAAAAAGACCAGGAGCAATCTCTCTTGTAATGTCTAGATAAAACGAATCTGGCTCATAATCTTTACCACCAGCACTAAAACCGTATGGAGATTTGATGTGGCTAACTCGCAAGTAATCTCCAGATGTAGCGAGTTCCTTTAACATATTGATCTTCTCAATAGACTGTGTCTTGGACCACGGACCATCAAAGGCTTCTTGCTTAATTTTAACTAGATCACCGCAAAGAAACCCGTTGCGAGTAAATCTGTCATAATGTTCTTTTATTACTTGTTCAAATCGAGATGCCATATATAAATATTTATGTAATTCGCTCAAAAATTTATAAATAATTAACAGATGGCAACAGTAAACCTTAATAGTCTTTTCCAAAAGCCAGTTAATCCTAATAGCGCTATAAAGTACATTTATCAGGATTTTAGCGCCCTGACTATGGAGACTCTGTATACTAACAATATTGTAGCTCGTAAAGTAAAGAACGACCTCAATGTATCTTTAGACATTGCTGCTGTAAAAAATAGTGTTTCTAACATTCTTTCAACGAAAAAAGGAGAAAAGATATTAAACCCAGAGTTCGGTTTAAGAATACAAGACTTTCTCTTTGAACCAGTTACTGATGCAACAGCTACTGCTATTTCTAATGAAATTCTTAATGCTGTGACTCTTTTTGAGCCTAGAGTTCAAATAGTACAGTTGCAAGTTATTCCTTACCCAGATTTATACCAATATGTAATTAATCTGGCCTTAAGAGTACCAACACTAAAGCAATCTCTATCAGTTGAGGGATTAATTCAAGGGGAATCTATAACAATTTTATAACTATGGCAACCGGTGTATATCCAGAATTTAAATTAACATCAAATGCCTACACAGCGTTTGATGCCACAAGTCTAAAGCGCTTAATGATTGAGCGCTTAAACACTCCATCTAACGCAGTTTTTACAGATCAGAATTTCGAAGGTAGTAATTTAAACGCAATTATTGATATTGTAGCATATTCTTACCAGACGTTACTATTCTATTTAAACCAAACATCTAGCGAATCTGTCTTTACTGAGTCCCAATTATATGAGAATATTAACAGAATTGTAAAGCTGCTTAACTATAATCCTGTTGGACCTCAATCATGTGCCCTGCCTTTCCTTGCAGATACATCTCTACTACAGGCTGGAGTGTATACAATTCCCAGATATTCTTATTTAAATGTTAATGGCATAAACTATTCCTTTACTCAAGATATAACGTTTGAGAAAACTACCCAGGCTGGCATCAGCGAGACCTTGAAACAGTTCAGTTCCACTTATTTGCTTTATCAGGGTAAAATGAATGAGTATCCAACTCAAACAGCTGCTGGGGTAGCGTTTGAGACTATTGCCTTGTTGCCTGGAAACTCTGTTATTGTAGATAACTTTAACATATATGTATATGTGTTTGAAACTCAAACAGGTACATATGTTGAGTATGCAAAAGTTGATAGCTTATTTCTACATGGCCCTCAAGACAGAGTTTGTGAAATACGTTTAAACGAAAATAAACATTATGAAGTTAAATTTGGTGATAATATAACTGGAAGACAACTACAATCAGGAGACTCAATTGCTCTTTACTACTTACAATCAGATGGGGTTGATGGGCAATTAAGCGCGAATAAACTAAACAATACTCCAATCTCTCTATTCAATACCCCTAGATTCAACTTAATTTTTGCTGCTGTAAGAGATGAAAATTTAACATACTTAACAGCAGCAAAAGTATTAGCTGTTAATATAAACAACAATGTAGACTCTACTGCTTTCTTTGATTCCGAAACAGTAGAGTCCATAAGAACCAGAGCACCTCAAACATTTACCTCTCAATACAGACTTGTAAATGCTACTGATTATGAAAACTTTGTTTTTACAAATTTTGCGAGCTTTGTATTCTCTACTAAGGTTTTAAGCAATTCTCAATATTTAAATTCCCATTTAAAGTATCTTACAGATGATTTAAAATTAAATGATCCAAACTTAGACACTAACGTATTATCTAATCAAATTTTATTCTCTTCTTCATGTAACTTTAATAACGTTTATGTTTATTGTGTACCCAAAACCTCTGCTTCAAGAATTACTACAGTAACCAAAAACAACTTCATATCCCCAGCACAGAAAAACTTTATTATTTCTGCAATTAATTCCATAAAAACTGTAACAGCTGAACCAATAATTATGGATCCAGTTTATATGGCATTCCAATTTGGTTATGGTAACAGTGTAGATGATTCAGCTATACAAGATACTAATTTTGCAGCTAAATTAATTGTATCAACAAACCCAAACGTTGTTGTAAATAGAGACAAAATTAAAAGCATAATTATTACCACCATACAAAGCTATTTCGACTTACAGTCTTTGGGCGGTACTGTTAATATTACAGATTTAAACGCTCAATTGTTAGATATACCTGGAGTTCAATCTTTTCAAATATCAAACAGCAACGGAAATAGAAATGGGTTGAGTTTTATTTATTATAACTTTCAATACCCTAATATAGATGTAAGATCTTCTGTTTCATCTGTAGTATTGCAGGATTTTATGTTTCCATATTTACCTGATTATTTTACATTGGCTAACTTAATAACTATTCTCTAATGAGTGTACCCTTTACAATTACAACTGGCGCTGGAACTACGAGAGATTACGTTATTAACAGTAACATTGTATATCCTGTTTCTACTTTTACAGGCATGCCGGTTACCTTGAGTGTTTCTCTTACTAATCTGCCTTTGTCAGCTGATACAGATTTTACTGTTTTTACTATAAATGATAGCTTTGTTTTGAAGGAAAATAATTCTGTATATAATTTTCCATTGCCTGGCGTTTACAAAATTACATTATTTACTGCAGACTTAAGCGGAGAACCAATTCAAAATTATACAACATACCTTACAGCTTTTAATTACATAACAGATGTAATTAACACTTCAATTGTCGCAGTTAACGATGTATATAATAATTCAACTAATACAGGCACAGGAATTAATCCGAGCAGAACATTTATAGATAATTTAACAGTACTTGCTTCCCAATACACTGTGCCAATTTACGTCACAAGATATAATACATGGCAATTATGTAATAGTTTATCTTCTGTTGATTATAAAATAGATCTATTTTGTGATGGTAGTTTCTCTGAAGATTACGAGAATAGAAATTACTACGAGACTAACTGGTATCATTTAGTTACTTTCTGGCAATTTAGAAACGAATTAAAAACTACAATTATTAGATCTCTTAGTACAGATAGTACCAACATATTTTTAAATTATGATGGTTATACTGGTAGTATTAGTACATTAAGTTCTGCTAACAGCATATTTGTTGGTACTAGCGGTCAAAATATTTTCTACTTTAAAGATGATCAACCATCAAGAGATACACTCGAGAAGCTGTATCTTACACAGAATTTAAAAGATGTTCCTTTAGCAAGTCAAATTTTAAATAACAAATACTTATCTGTATTTGAAAAGGGTTTACCAATAATAAACAATTCAAGCACCATTATTGATTTGCTTGTAGATTACACTGAACCTGTTTCGTTTAGCTTCACAAGCAATGGTTTAACTCAACCTGTGCTGCCAAACATTATGTTTAATGGTGCATCATTCCCAGTGTTTATTGCTCCTGCAGATGATGAGGGAAACATTTTAAAGTACTACGATAAACTTAATTACATACCCAATAGCGCTGCTTTTGCAGATAATACATTTAAGCTAGCGTTACTATCAGCGGATGGTACTAAAAATAATATTGGCAACAACAACTTATTTCCAACTAAATTTACTTTCGGCGATTACAATAGTAATAATATATCAACTAATTCAGTAAGTAGTTTTTACGCTGGGGTATTATCAGCTAATTTTACTAATAGTTTTGAAAGTATTGGTGTTACAACTAATTTTTCTCTCAGCACTGCCTATACTAATATACAGAATCCCTTCACAATAAATCCTGTAGTGTTATCAGCGTTTGGTTTTGTAAGAGATACAGATGGAGCGCCATTTTATATAGAGGGGTTGTATTTGTTTAATTACTACCCTGAGTTTATAGAATACAACCTGATGAAAATTAATGAAGATTTTGATTATGTTGAAGCCTTAAAGAGTTACGCGCTAATGCCCAGTCTGAGAGATCAAACAGCTTTATTTGATGATTTTTTTGCTTATATTGGAGGTACTCAAGAAAGTAGCCCTAATACTATTGGCAAAAGGTACTATGAAAAAATAGCTAATTTTGTAGATAACAACGCAGATTTGGATGCAGCTAATATTACTCAGCTGTATAGTTTGTTTGATGAAATAAATTACAAAGATAAAAACTATATAATTAAATTCCCATCAGACATGCAGAGAGTAATGGATTTGTTGAGTATAAATTACTCTAAGCTAGTTGGGTCTAATACTGGTAATAGTAGTAATTATAGAAATAATATTACTGTAGATGCTCAATACTCTCAAACAAATCTAGGAGAAAAATTATCTGATGCTAGTATAATTACAGCAGGAACAAACATTATAATTTATCAGTTTTTTGGTGAAGTTTTTACTACAACAACACCAAGCACAGTTGCTTGCAATTCTGCTGCTTTACAAACATATTCTGCTGCTAATCCTAGCAGCATTGACATCACCTTTAACGGGTTGTCCTCTTACCCAATTTCAGCATATGAAAACAACTGGAACTGGGGATTGCCAAGCGATATTAATTGGAGCAGCATGTATGAACAATTTAATTTTTATTTACAGGAACCAACTGTAGTAACTGATATAAATAAGATGGGCGGTTATATAGATTGGTACAACAATTTAACAACACTATCTGCTATTCAATATGACAGTAACCTATCCACGTATTTTACAATGTCTGGTGGGTTAATGGAACAGTATATTGGAAACGCTCTTAGAAGAGGGGTAGGTTTAATTTAATGAACGGTAACATTGCATCATTCATAAACTTCTCAAAAACTAGAAAGAGCGTTTCTCAAAACTCTCTAGCTGCTGAGTTGGAATATAAGGAGTATATTTCAGATAAAAGTATACCTCAATCAACTCTTAACTCTGATGAAAAGGAAATCATAAGAGATGAGTATATAGCAGCGATACAATACGTGTTGCTCAACCTCACAACCCCTCAAGAACGGGTTTTCTTTAAAGACTTAGACCTTTCTGACAATAACAACTTAGCCACCGTCATTCCGCTGGTTTCTCAGAAGTTAAAAGAAGTAGCAATTTACATCGCTAAAGAAAGAGACAGAGCAAAATTCTCTACTATAAAGTACAATTTAAAGGGTTCAGTGTTCGGTACCACAACATATGTTAAAAATTATGTTTATACTCTGTACAACGATCCAGATTTTACATCTTTATTTCTAACGTTCCCATCTCTATCATCCATTAATTATCTTGATGCAAGTTTAAATTATTACTATGCTCAAAACGTAGACTTATATGATAAAGATTATGCTGTAGGTTTAAAAACACCTGAACTGTATAATGGTGGAGACTATGAAAAGCTAAACTTATTATACTTTAACAAAGATCTTTATTTTCCTTCTTTGAGTGGTAATGTAATAAAAAACTTTACTTCTTTAAATTTAAGGTTCCTAAAAACATCTAATAATAAAATTTTAATAGTTAATAGAAAGCAAAAATTAAAAGTAAAATTTATTTCTACTAACATTAATGATTTAGAAACTAAGTATTTTCTTTACGGGGAAAAAACTTCAGAGAATTTAATTTTTAACATCATTAAAAATGGTGTGGCAGGAGCTCAAAATACCTTAGGCTCAAATAAATTCCTAGGTAACGATTTGGTTTATGCTTCAGCTGCAGATACAAACAACCCAGTTACTGGTTCTTTAGTAGCAGCTGGTCAGAGGTATGCTAATATTCTTAATTACCGCAATTATACATTACAGGCTCTTGAATCTAATTTTATTGTTAAAAAATTAAATCAGATAGGTGGATTTTTTCTACCAGCAAAGCAAGGTCTCAGCATTGCGCTGAGCAAACATTACAGCTATTACTTCAATACATCTCTCTCAGGTTTAAATGTTACAGTGGACCCAACTGTAGCTATTAACCCCAGAGGAAATTCCAAGATTCAATACCCTAATGTGTATTATTTTTCAGAAAACCCTAGTTGGATTATAAATGATTTATCTGGTCAATATAACTGGGGTAAAATTAGAGACGTTAAACAATACCAAAAGTTTAACGGTTATCAATCTTATGAGGAAGCAAACTTTGAATATAAGTCTGGTATTAACAAAGTAACAGATAGCTTTGACTTCTTTACTGGAACTGAAAAGAACGTCTGGGCTAATTCAGATGTTTACAGTGTTGAAGTTGGTCAACCTCTACCTTTAGAAACAAGGGAGTCAAGTTACAATACAGGCATTGAGGATATCTACAGGTGGCAAGGAGATATATTTGGTAATAACTATGCCCTATACAAGAGATTAAACAATTATAATGTACCCGAACAATTTAATCAAACATATAGTAATACATCTGCGTTAAATTTAAAAGACTTTTCCCAAAATAACGGCTTGGGTACTGCTACAGATCAGGTAGCGTATTTGTATAGAGATGGTCAATTTAATACTGATGTACAGACCTTATCTACAACTCCTATATACAATACCATTTTTGAAAAATACGAAATTTCGGGTCAAGTTTATGTAAGGACTTTTAATAACACTGCTTTAAAAACATTATCAGATGCATTTAGTGCAGTGTTCTCTAAGTACAGTACAGATATTAGAGATGAGATACAAAACAATGTTAAGACTTTTAATATTATTAACGATGTTATCCTTATTAATACTGAAAATTATAAAATAATGGAACGGTTTGTTTTTAATATTGATGAAGATGTATTTGCGCCTTACTACACCTTTAGAACTGAACTTCAGTAGTAGAAATGGCAAAATTAGATAAATAATTTCGATGGTTTGCAATGTACCTAATGTTACTGGTTCTTTTGGAAGTTGTGCGCAAGACATAGTTGCGAGCAATTTTAACCAGGATTCTGTGTTTTGGTATATAGAAAAGGAAGATGCTGTTTATAATTTTAAATTAACCCTGTGTCCGTTCCTTTCTGCTACCCCGTTAAAAATAATTTACCCTGAAGTTGAAATTTTTAGTCTTAAAACCTTTGACAAGTTTCAAGCTTTCCCCCCATTTAATACGGTAAATGAACAATCTTTTCCTAGCTTGTTACCTTTTTCTATTAATAATTTACCAAGCGGAGCAGAATACAACATTAAGAGTATAGATCAACCAGTATTAAGCTACAATTCAATTAATAACATTTTTGATTTGTCTTTTATTGGCAGATTTCCTGCAGGGGTTGAAGGGTTAACAGTTTTTAATTATAGATTTCTAAAGAATAAACAAACAGTAAACCCGTACGCAATAAACATTTACACCCCTAATCAGTTTATTTTCTCTACAAACTTTGCTGATGGTTATTTGTCTCAGTATTTGGATATTCAAACATATCCAAAGAGTGTTGGCTTTTATGTATTACCACTCTCTGTTAATACAATTAATTATCCTTGTAGTTATACTCCACCATGCGAAGATATCACAGCTGTAAATAACGTTGCTAATGATAGTTTAAAGTTTAATAGCGCTAGTGTTGAAACTCTTAGTACCTTCGGTAACAATGTTACATTTTTAAATTACGTTTGTGGTTTTAACCCCGCAAAAGATATTCAAGTAATTTTTGATGCTGCTGCATATGCTTTTTCTGGAGAACAAAGTTTAGGTACTGTTAATAGTGCAGATATTTGTTCTGCCAGAATAGTTCAACCTTATAATCAAGCAGGCATAGGGGAAGGTTTTTGTGTTTATTTCTATCAGTTACCTGCATCTACTGATTTTATTGGTTCAGGACCATCAACTTGCTTGGGATACGCTCCTGGTTCAGCTGTAGAAGTAGATATTTTAAATGGAACACCCATGACGTTTCCTTTTGGAATGTATGGTGGGTACCTTGGTTTAGGTTTTGATATAGGTGGTGGTTTTGGCACAGTCTTAGATGGAAAGAACATAGTTGGTTCTGCTTATCCGTTCACTAGACAACCTAACACCCTGACTCTTAGAAGCAGTCAAAATGAAAATTTTAATGTTTTAACCACCACAGGTAATTTATCTGCGTATAATTTACAATTAGGGCAACTAGTATCCTCTTTAAGTCAAGTAAAATTTAACACATATAAAGTTGTATTAGATAATAACAGCAAGAGAATAAGAGCTAGTGTTTTAGATTGTACTACGAACTCGTTCGTAGATATATTTTGTTATGAAGTAGCGTTTAATAACAGTTGTGATGCATCTCCCTCTATTTTGTTCCCTGGGATTAGTTTTTCTACAGGGTCCTGGACCTGTAATTTTGAAATTAAGAATGTTTCGTTTATTGGCTCATTAGCTAGCTCAGCTGCAAATGCTTGTGGCAGAGTGTTTATACCAACACCTGTACCAACTTGCCCTGTATTCATATTATCTCCAACACCTACACCAACAAGCCCAGTTACTCCAACAGTTACTCCAACAGTTACCCCTACAAGCTCAGTTACTCCAACAGTTACTCCTACAAGTACCATAACCCCAACTGCTACAAGTACCCCTCAAGTAACACCAACTAATACAGTTACTCCATCTCCAACCAGAACCCCATTAATTTCACCTACCTCTTCACATACTACAACACCAACTCCAACAGCAACAGTAACTCCAACAGTTACTAGAACAAATACTCCAACACCAACAGTAACTCCAACAGTTACCCCGACTAAAACTGTAACTCCAACAGTAACTCCAACAATAACACCGACAAAAACTGTAACTCCAACGGTTACTCCAACGGTTACCCCAACGGTTACCCCAACATTAACCCCATCCCCAACATCAGGCTCAAGCGGTGTATATTGCTGGACATCTCCAAATTCTATTGAGTTTATAACTAACTTCTCTGCTTGTAGAGGTTATTACGCTGGGCCTACAGGTTTAGTTGTCTCTAGTGATATTATTACGCGAGGGGGAGTTAACGTTGCTAAGATTTTAAGATATATTTTCAATAGATTAACAACTGTTACAAATATTGCTAGTACAAACAGTTGGGGAATTTATGGTACTACAACAACTAATTACTATGTAGATTACACATATGATTCTGTAAATGAAGAGTATCAGGTGGACATTTATTTAACCGCTGGCTCTGTAAATATCGCAAGCATGACCCTTAGCTTTAATGATGATGATGGTGGAGAAGGATCAGAAATTATCGCGCAGTGTTTACAAGTAACATCGTATCAATAATATGAATAGAGTAAGCTCAAATTTTTATTTCGCGCCATCTTCAACACAGACCAACTTTCTTATAACTGGTAATTTAAGTGCTTTCTCTACTACATATTTCTCTCTCTCTACAGAAGGTTTAACAAATTTAGTTTTAAGCCTATCAAATGTACAAGAAAACTTTGATAAGTATCAAAAAGTTGTAATTGATTGGGATCAAGGCGGAGAGGTTTATAATGTTACGATTAACCCTGCTGCTAACGAGTCAATTACAGATGTAATTTTACAAAATATTTTTACTACCTCATCTGCTTTTGATCCTAATACATTTAGTTTATCGTTGAGTCTTTTTAGACTGCCATTAGGAAATACTTTTGATACAATTAATATTGATGTTAATATTTCTCAACCCAGCTTTACTAATGACTATAATATTAAGCTGCTTAAAAATTATAATTACTATGATGCTGATGCCAAGATTAATAATCTAGTTCTGTTTATTGAGCAACAAAATAATAATGGTATATCAATTGTTTATAACGAAATTCCAAATAACTTAACTAGTTTTGTTGATACTAAAACGAGTGCTGCTTTAGTAAGATTTGTAGGAGATAATAATTCCAATCTTAATACTATAGAGTATTTTTTAAGCGCTTGTGATTGTAATGGATTAATACAAGTAAGCAGAGCATCTGATGGTGTAGGACCTGCAATGGCCCTAGTAACAGCCTCAACTGTTACTTCATCTTACTCTGCTAGCAATGGTACAACATACCAACCAGTTAGTTCTTTTACCTACTCTGCTTTAACTCAAACAGCAAAAATTATTAATTGGGGTTCAAATGAAACTGGCGCAAAATACTTTTCTGTTCCAATATATGTGCCTGATATACATGTAAATATTGCACAGTATTTTAAAGTACAGCTTTCAAATGTTTTTAATACAAAAATAAACTCACCAACAGCAATTGCTTACGTGTTACTTGATCCTTTTTCAGCTTGTAATATGGATATGGATCCCTGCGGTTATGAACCTCTCCCATCTCCAACAGTTACTCCAACAGTTACACCAACCAATACTGTTACTCCAACAGTTACACCAACCAATACTGTTACTCCAACAGTTACACCAACCAATACTGTTACTATTGGTTTGACTCCAACAGCAACCCCAACGGTTACTCCTACCAATACGATCACTCCAACAAGAACGGTTACCCCGACTGTTACTCCAACAGTTACAACAACTCCTGCTGCAACTGTAACAACAACTCCTGCCGCAACAGTTACAACAACTCCTGCTGCAACAGTTACACCAACGGTAACACCGACCAATACAGTAACACCGACAAATACAGTTACACCAACGGTAACACC
>Ga0315293_10002381_pt1 | contig 18082 bp, 20 predicted proteins | sample YL17G13_20_MG_FD_203071 | JGI IMG/M metagenome (GOLD analysis project Ga0315293, IMG submission 203071) | Sediment microbial communities from Yellowstone Lake, YNP, Wyoming, USA - YL17G13_20 | ecosystem: Environmental > Aquatic > Freshwater > Lake > Sediment | place: USA: Wyoming | collected...
AAATAGAAGCCAAGGACTTGGAAAAAGGGTTCATTGACGCCAGGGAACTCAAGATTAACCAAATCCTGGATAATTTAAATCCGCACCACAGGCTCATCTATGAAGTCATAGGCGACAGAAAAAAGATAATGTCTGGAAAGCTTTGGGATGCTTACAAAGAAGTCTGCAAAAAGAAGAAAATGAAAACGATTCCTCAGAGAACGTTTCAATATTATCGGGATGAGTTGCTTAACATGGGGCTGATTTGCTCGATTCGAATGCGCCTTCGGGGAAACGTCAGGCTGTACAGCTTGAATTCCAAGACGATTTGAGAAAACATGATGGGGGGAATTGATTTATGAAAGATGAGAAAAGAGATTTATCTATTCATGGAGTCATGGCGAAGTATCCAAGAATAACTGCACATATCATCGCTGAGTCATTAGGCTATGCGACGCCAAGCAAAGCTGCTCTTATTTTAAAAGACGCTAGAGAAGGAAAAGAAAACTGGTGTGAATGGATTTATTCTTGTTATGACAGGGACCCAAAGAAGGCGGTGCAGAACGCGATTAGAAATCGCCATCATCACGAAGGCTTTATGGCCGAATATAAGCTTGCTTTGGCGCTTGTGAAACGAGCGATTGAAACAGACGATGAGCCTATTTTTGCGAGCTGGTTTTAGGAGGGGAAGAATGTGTCAAGATTTGAAGCGAAGGGTGCGGAATTGTATATAGATGGGAAAAAAGTCCTGCGGGGCTGGGAATCATTTTCGGGATGGTACTGGTTTGCCACTGAGAAGAGCAATGAGCAAATGAGCGACCTTGGCGACGGGAAACCGGTCAAGGACACGATTTACTTTGGCCTGGTCCAGGGGCTTGAGGAGGAATGGGGTTATTTTTCGCAGGCTGAAATTGAAAGCCTGAAGCCGAAGACGTGGGAAATAAAGAAAAGAGATTTGCCATATTCAGGGAGAAGAAGATGATTTTATATGAAAGCAACAAAATTCATGTCAGCGGACGAAAAAGAAAAAGTGCTTCGAGATTGGCAGCGATTCATAAAAAGCGATTTTAGCCAGACTCGATTTACAAAAGCCCTATATAATCACTTGATTCAGCATTGCTCATTCATTGCTCACTACAATCAATCTGGTTTCTATGGAACTTATTTTGAAGATCCCCAGCATACTATCAAATTCCTAGGACAGTTTGACAGAGACTACGGCTGCAAGAGTACCGAGTATGGCATGGAATACTGGCTAACAGGCGAAGACTATCGCGATATCAATACGGCCATGGTCGAAGCATTTGAGCCTTACAAGAGCGAAATATATCCACGGCTAAAACTAAATGCGAAGGAAAGGAAGTTGGCGCAGATCAAAGGCTTGATGAAAGAGGTTGAGGAGATGGAATAATGGGATATTACATCTCAATCATTCAGGACAAGCTGAAGTGTAAAAGGGATATAAATGAAGAGCTGGGGGGATTGAACAAAAAGAATAAGCTCTTTCTTCCTTGGTATTGGAGCGAAAACTATGTCAAGACAGACGATACGTGCTTTAAGTGGACCGATAATTTTGTTGATGATCTATTTATTCTTCAAAGCCTGGGCGTAAGAGGTCGTCTCGTTACTCATGGAGAAGAGGACGACTATTATAAATATGTGGTCGATGGCAAAACGATAAAAGAATATTATGGCCGGATTGTTTTTCCGGGGAAACGATACCAAGTATTGAAGAGTGATGCCAAGCTAAAGAGTAAATAGCTATGAGATGACGAAAAACATCAATGGCAAGTCGTCGAGGGGAAAAGCAGAGCGACGGGCGGCTGATTATCGGTTTACGGATATGAATTCAGACACTCCGGGAAAGGCGGAGCAGCAGAGAAGGTGAAAAGAACAATTTAATCATTGATTCCCACGTTAAAAAAGACAATATTCATGTTGCCCAAAAAAGGAAATATTCACGTTGCTTTAACATTCAATATCATAGAATTGACAATGAAATTGTCCCCTTATAACATTCTTATCATATAGCAAAGGATATAATAGTATATATAACGATTAATCTAAGATCGAAATTATGAGCATCTATGATCAGCGAGAGAAATCTGCTTATAGCCAATTTGAAATCGAACCTCAATACGCCAGGAATGATCATATTCTTAAGTGGTGGACTCCTGATCATGACGAATTGATGGCCCATCAAATCTTTCTAATGCAATGGGCGTGGTACTGGCATGTCACGGAAGAAATATTGAAAAATACTCCTTCTGAACAGATAGAAGACTGGAAAAAAGAAGATCCACTTTGCTCGAAGTATGCGTGGTATAACATTCTGATGTATTTCGCGGCTTCGCGTGCCGAACAACTTGGATTAACAAAAGCAATTAGAAAACCCGAGTGGAAAACATGCCCTTTATGTCGGCTTAGATTTGTTGAAGATTCCCTACCAATGCCGCTTATAGAAAGACTAGGAATTGATAATCTCGATTATTGCGCACCCTGCTTAAGCAATACGATCCTCCAAGGATCAGGAGACAATTCTGCTGCCGAAGAAAATATACTCGTCTATCTTCAGAAATTAGCTGAGTTACTTGGCTTTGTTCCTACACAGGACTTCGGTGAAGGCATCAATGATCTAATTGAAATTGAAAAAACGAAGAGATTAGCACTATTAAGATTATTCCAGAATAAGCCCACTGCTAAACGGGTTAAAGAGGTATTTGGATCTTGGCTTAATGCGCTCATTAAGTCAGGAATACTCGCGGATGGAACAAGATTGACAGCTCGCGGGATTCAAACTATTGCCAAAGATGGCCACGTTTGTTTATCGCTAGGCGAAAAAACTATTGATGACTTTCTATTTGATAATGGCATAAAACATGAAAAAGAACCACACTATCCCGAGGGAGGCTTAAGAGGGGATTTTAGGGTCGGGGATATAATTATCGAGTATTTTGGCTTATCTGGCGATGCCGAATACGACGCAAAGACAAAAAAAAAGATAGAAATCTGCAAAAAACACCACATAATAATAATTGCAGTTTATCCAAAAGATTTAATTAATCGCGATAAACTTAAGGCTAAATTAGTTCCAATTAGCTAAAAATTATTTCAGGGTAAAAGAACGGCGCCGGCGGCTGAATAATGATTTCTGGATATGATTTCAGGACATCCTGGGTGAGGAGGAGAGGGGGGAGGGAAGCAGGGCAAGAATGAGCGGAAAATTATCAATTATTTAAAGTATGACCTGACGTGCTATTATAATAATTTGGAGAAGGTTTTTAATAAGTCCTACTCGTACTTCTTTATTTATTCTTTCAAATCGGTCAAGTATTTCTCTTTTGTTTTGTAGGTCCCAAACTAAATATCGGAAATATTCTTGACAAATATATTGCTTTTTATAAGATCTATTTTAGGTTCGAATGTATAAAGCCAGCGCCGAGTGGTAAATATGCCGCTAATATTCATCAGCCACGCAGCTGTCGATAAAATCATCATCGACGATTTTTATGACCTACTTCAGATGGGTTGTGATCTTAGGCGTGAAGAGATATTCTGTACCTCTGTCGATGGTGCAGGGATAGAAACCGGGAAGGATTTCACGGATTGGATCCATGCCAACTTAAATAAATCTAGAATTGTCATTATATTCTTATCCGAAAATTATTATTCGAGCCGATTTTGCGTTGCAGAGATGGGGGCTGCTTGGGCGTTAGGGAAAGACGTGTTTCCTCTCGTAGTCCCGGGGATTGAGCGAGACCCTGGCGCAGTAATGCTTGGCAGGCAATCTGCATTGGTAGATGAAAGCGGCTTAGATGACCTCAGAGATCGGATCGCAAGGCTATATCCGTCGGCCAGTCAAGCTACTTCAAGATGGAGCCTCAAAAAAGACGAGTTTCTTAGAAGATTTAGAGAAAAGATATCCGGACTGCCCAAACCACCGATGATTCATAGGAAGTTATTAGAAGAGGAAAAGGAACGCACCACTGAAGCGATGAAAATGAACGAGCATTTAACGGCAGAAAATCGACTATTAGAGGGAAAAGTTAAGGTCCTAGAACAAGCAAAGGATGCGCAAGAGGTTAAAAAGATAAAGTCCGAATTTGAAACAGAGGATACTCGTTATGAAGAACTTGTCAAAACGGTATCCAAGCAGTTGGAAAAAATGACACGAATAGAGATTCGCTGCATATATGCTTCTATCATTGGAGAATATTGGATACCAAGTCGCGAAACTTGGCAGGATTTCCGCGAAGGAATCCTAAGAGCCGTCCAAAGTAAATGGATAAATGAGGTTGGGATTGAAAAAGATTCCTATACGGCAAATCGAAATCATCCGAGAATGAAGCCAATTTACGAAGCGCTGCAAGATCTTGATATGTTCATCGAAAAGCTTTCATCTGAGGATATAAAAAAGATGGAAGAAGAAAAAAAATATTTAATCGATATAAAAAACCGACAGTATTGGGAAGAAGAATTAGAAGAGAAATATTTATTAGACTGATAAAAAAGTCCTTAAAAAATAATGCTGTTTTTAATGGTGATGATTTCTGTATCTTATGAAAAGCTTAGGGGCTTATAAACTTATGTTCTAGGCCCGACCTTCATGCCCATTTTATCCATTTCGATGCACTGAAATATTTTTCGCATTGTTTTAGAAAAAACGGCTTCGCCATTTGCCCTACAAACGACGATCTCGAGCCATCCCATATCAAGCCCCTAGCCAAAGGCCATCCCTTTAAGCAACGAAAAGCACGGGCAAGTCGTCGAGGAGAATTTGGATGAGCGGCGCCAGCGGATGAATATCCATATCAAGATGTGTTATCAGAACATCCCGGCCAAGGAGGAGAGGGAGAAGATAGAGGGCGGCGCCTGCTGACCTTCAGGCAATTGCAGAAACTCATGGCGTTTGTGATTGCCGTGGTCTACTTCACGGCGGGATACTGCGTTCCGGCCGCAACGATAACTCATGAGCGAGTCTCGCCTTCTCCACTACCTTCCCTGCTCTTTGAGTTTCTGCTCGATTACGGCTGCTAGATTTTCGGCGTCGGCTCCTACACTACGATAGATGATCTTGCCGTCAACGCCGATGATGTAGATGGTAGGCAGCGCGTTAGCGCGATACGCCTCCGCGATCGTTTCACCTTTGAGCAACAGCCCATAGGTGTAGCCTTTCTCTTTCATGTACGCGGCAGCGTTACTCTCCTCCCACGCATTGATGCCGATGATGTCCACGCCGCGCTGGTGGTATTTCTCATGCAATTTCTGCAAGCTTGGCATCGCCTGCACGCACGGCCCGCACCACGTCGCCCAGAAATCGAGCACAAGGAGCTTGCCGCGGTAATCCGCCAGCGCGTGCATTTTCCCCTTGGCATCCGCGAGCTTCCAATCGGGCGCGGAATCGCCGACGGCCAAGAGCGCGGGGCGATTCGGCGGCTCATAAGGTTTGACCTTGTATCCTTCAGGCAGCTTGATCGTGAAAGCCAGATCGTCTAGCGGAGGATTCGCGCGCACGTTTGATAACGTCAGGACATAAGCGCCGTACCGCCCTTTGTCATCCACCGCCACATCTTCAAACTTGCGCGGCAGATTGTCTTTGATGCCGATGAACCAGCGTTCTCTTTTGACGCGCCCATCAGGCCGCTGATCATATTCCACATACACGACGTGGCAGAGCACTCCGCCAATATTGGTTCGCCCTTCGTACTCAGCAACGGGGGCGTCAATTTGCTTGGCCAAAGGTTTGTCCCGGACGTACTCAAACATCATCACCTGGTAAGCCCCGCCGCCAAAAAGCATGGTCACGCCGCCCAAAGTGCGCCCCTTCGGATCGGTCTCAACATCTTTTTCGACCATGACTTTTGTTTGCGTGCCAAGTTTACGGATCATCCGGCCATCAAAAGCCGTGTGAAACGCCACCGTTTCATCGCTGCCGGTTTGATAGAAAGCGCCCTCCGCAGCCAGTCTGGCAACCAGCGGATCACCCGCCGGAAGTTTGGCCAGACTGGCTTTGCCGATGACAGTCGCCGTGCGAGTGGCGAACGCGCCGACACCCTGATACTGAGCCTCGTAGGTCATGCTCCGCACGGCGCGTAATGCTTCGTCAGCGGCGCGCAAGACTTTCTTGGGGTCTTCCGTGTTCGCCCCAATTCCTGGCGCGACTTGTTGCCCTTCTGAAGTATCAGCGACTGGCCTGAGCAACGCGGCACTTACCACGCTGGAGCGCACCACACTCGCTCCGATACCCAAAGCCAATGCGAGCACGGCCAAGAGAATACGTATTCGTCTCATTTTAGACATATCCGCCTCCACTCAGGCTAGATTGCATCTCGACTCTAAGACTTCGAATCGGCGTTCCAGGCCTCCACATTCCATAAAACCGCTCGAATCGTCCAGCCTACTTCTTAACAGCCGCGGCCTGGGCAGCTTTAATTTTTTCGATATTTTTCCGGTAATAGTCCTTGAACACGTCGTCGGCCAGCTCCACCGTCTTCTCCGCCGCTTTCAAAGCCCCGTCGTAGTCCTTCCTGGCCAGGAGGACGACGCTCAGGGCGTACCAGCCGTAGTAGTCGTTCGGCTTGATCTCGACCAGCCGTCGGCCAGCGGCCAGGGCGTCGTCCAGATTCTTGCCCTGGGTGCCCCAGAAAACGACATAGCCTTTGAGCGCCGTAGCGTCGGCCCAATGGGCCTTGGCGAAGGCCGGGCCGAACATCTCCAGGGCCTTGGCCTCCCGGCCCGCCTTGATATAGACGCCGGCGGCTTGCTGGACGAAATAGGTGCTCTCGGGATTGAGCTTCATCGCCGTCTCGATCGCCGCCACGGCCGCGTCCAGGTTGGATCCCTTTCCGGCCCAGTAGTTGGCGTAATCGACCATGTCGAACGCCAGCTGGTCGGCCTGGTTCTTCATGAAATCCTTGCCGTAGACCCGGTCGGCCTCCTCGGTGTCGCCCTTGGCCAGGTAGAAGTCGGCCAGGGCCTTGCTGATCCGGACGGCGAGATTGGCCCGGTTGAGGATCTTGATCCTGTCCGCGAGCTCCGCCCCCTTGGCGAAATCTTCCTTGTCCCGCGTGATCCGGCCGAGCCAAGCCGCCAGGACCTCGGGATCGTCGGGGTACTTGGCCGTGTATTCGGCGAAAAAGTCCGTCGCCTCTTCCTTGGAGGGCGCGGACCCGTAATACGTCGACAGCTGGGCATAGGCCTTCTTGAGCAATTGGCTCTTGGGGTATTTGGCCATGAACGCTTTCATGGGCGCCGGGCTGCGGTTGGTCCCGCGGAGGGCCGTCCCGGCCAGGGCGAACCGGGCGTATTCGGCATAGGAGGCGCTTGTCTTGTCGTATTCGTCGGTGTACGTACCGGACGTTCCCGCCGGATCGAGGGCGACGACCATCCGATAGTATTCGTTCTTTTTCTCGGTGTCGACGCGGTAGGCCCACTTGTCGGCCAGAAGGAAGGCGGCCGCGGCGTCTTTGGGATTCCTGGCCAGAGCCTCGGACAAGGCCCGGTAGGTCCCATTTCCGGCCACCATCTTCATCATCCGCTCGTGGAATTTTTCGGGCGGGGGACCATAGCCCACGGTCCAATCCACCTCGGCGCCGTCGCCGCCGATCGTCATGACGGTCGGGGTGGCGTTGATCTTGAACCTTTTGAACAGCTCCGCCCCGAGCTTTTCGTCGCGGTCGGCCCGGAGGAGAACGAAATGGGAGTCGAAATCGGAATGGAACTTGGGGTTGGCGTAGTACTGCTCACCGAGCAGCTTGCAGGCCCCTCAGCCCCCGCTGTAGAAATCGACGAGGACCAGCTTGTTCTCGGCCTTGGCCTTGGTTACGGCCTGGTCGAGTGTGCCTTTGAACCAGGTCTGGGCCGAGGCTGCGGTCGCGAGGATAAGCACCATGGAAAAGCCGAGAGCTTTTTTCATTCAGTTTCTCCTCTTGGGCAAGCTAGGGTAAATCTTTTCACCCTTTATTATAGTATATGCCGAATTGTCGGAAAAGGTTAGAGCCTAGATTCGATTTCGATCCTTTCCAATCAGTGGAACGTGCAGACGCGACCCCAATAAAATCAGGCCGTGGCTTTCCACTTGACCTGTTGCGCGACTTTCGCTCCTCTTAGGCTCGGAATCGATACTCCCCATCACGAAAAAATGATAATGCCGGCCGCAGACCGATGTCAGCATGCGGCGATCCATGACCGGATCCATCATCATTCGACGAAGATCAACAGCTTTAGCAAGTCGGGGAGAGGAGAGAAGGAAAGGGAAAGAGGGGGCGGGAGAGCGGAGCCAGTGACAATTCGAGACGCATAGATTAAAAGCGCATAAATTGTTCTTGTCTTGAATGCAAAATCTGAATAGAATGGAAAACTTCGGAGGCAATAATGAAAAAATATCTTAAGAAAAAAACAAAACCAAAAGACGAAAAGCTCAAGCAGAAAATCAGGGAGATTAGAATTGATCTGAAAAGATTAAAGAAAAGTAAACAACGAATGCAACTACTCTGGTATAGAACAAAGAAAGAGCATGTCGCCTTAATAAAAGACCTTGATGTGAGGCTTAAGGCACTAAAGAAGAGCGCAGCTAAGAAGACAACTCGAATCAAAAAGTCGGCTACAAAGCCGCTTCCAACGAAAATCCGAATTAAAAAATCAGTTCGCAAGGCTATAACAAAAAAAGCTCGAGCAAAAAAGTCGATTATGGAACCAATGAGAAAGAAGGCGCCAGAAAGAAAGCAAATCAAGAAAAAATAGCTTGATTCTAACGAGCGTCCGTTCCGAGTCAATTGACGTTCGTCTCACTTCTTTCTCGAGCCTGTCCATAGCAGTTCCAAAGCAATCCTTCCTTTTTTAACCATTAACATCCCGGGCAAGTCGTTGAGGGGAAAAAAGAAAAAATGCTGGAGCTCATCCGGGAGCCTGAGGTGGGAAGAGCGGGCGAAGTGTAAAGGGGAATAAAGGATGAGATATCCACAATATTTGTTAATAAGCCTGTTGAAATATGAGCGGCTTCCTCTCTCAATGAGTTGATCTTCCTATATTTCTGGCTATTTGCACAAATATTCAGTGATTAGGCAAGGCCGGCTGTTAGCAAAAGGGGGGTTGATGGTGGGACTCTCTCCAGCCGGCTAAAGAGAACTAGAAGTATTTTATCACAAAGAACGAACGTCGTGACGAATTTATTTGATAGAAATCCTGACTTCGAATCTCAGCTTCAGCCAGTGGAACGAAATTTATGGCGACACCGTGATTGCCACGGCGATCTTGGAACGGATCCTTCATCACTCAGCCATGATCGACATAAAGGGCAAGGCGGAGAGGGGGAGAGCGGATCCAGTGACAGTTCGAGACGCATAGATTAAAAGCGCATAAATTGTTCTTGTCTTGAATGCTAAATCTGAATAGAATAGAAAACTTCGGAGGCAATAATGAAAAAAAATAATAAGAAAAAAGAGAATCCCGGAAATGAAAAGCTGAAGACTGAGTTGAAGCAAATTAGAACAGATTTGAAAAAACTGAAGAAAAGCAAAAAGCGGATGCAGTTGCTATGGTACAGAACAAAGAAGGAACATGTCGCTTTGATAAAAGATCTTGATCAAAGACTGAAGTCCCTAAAGAAGAACACAGCTAAGAAGAAAATTTAAACCAAAAAGTCGGTTGTTAAGCCAATAGCAAAGAAAACCCGAAATAAAAAATCAGTTCGCAAGGCTCTAACAAAAAAAGCTCGAGCAAAAAAGTCGATTTCCAAGCCCGCAGAAAAAAAGACCAGAGCCAGATAGCATATCAAAAAAATAGCTTGGTTCTTAACGAGCGGCCGTTCCGAGTCAATTAACGCTCGTCTCACTTCTTTCTCGAGCCTATCCATAGTAGTTCCAAAGATATCCTTTCTTTTTAGACGATCAACCCCAGGGCAAGTCGTCGCGGGGAAGACGGGGAAACGGCGCCGGCGGCTGATTATTGATTTTTTGAGGTGGTTTCAGGACACCCAGGGCAAGGCGGAGGGGGAGGGGGAAAGGCGAAAAAAAGAGATTGGCCAAGTATCAGACGATACTCTACAGATTAGTATAAAAAGCGGCTCGGCGGTTGTTCGGGATCCCGGACTTCTGCTTCTATGCCCTGGCCGATGGGATTAAGGCGCACCTATTCGGCGAAAAGAGGGGCCTTTACGGCTGCTTTTCCTCCCGTGATCCGGAAACCGGCCAACGATGGCTCTTCTCACCATAATTTTTGGTGGAACTCCTCTTACAAAATATGTTGACAAAGTTAGCTAACAATAATAACATATAAGCTATGCAAATCGGCGAAAAGATAAAAAATGAACGAATAAAAAAAGGGATCTCACTTAGAGGACTTTCGCGAAACTTAGAAATTTCAGCTGCCTACCTCGTTGATATTGAAAAAGGAAGACGACTACCGAATAACGAGCTTCTGCAAAAGATTGCTGATTTACTTGAGATTCCCGTAGCAACACTTAATAAATATAATTTAGAGATGCCAAAGCATGTACGTGACTGGATTGAAAAACACCCATTTTTTTCTAGGCTCTTTAAGTTCGTCTTAAGACAACCGGATCCATTCAAAACAATTGAAGAGCTCGAAGTAGCACTGCCTACAACTGGCCCTCAAGTCACATTTGCCGCAATTTATGAATCTGAATTGCAGGCGATAGGGTTAGAAAGTTCATCATGGGAAACTGAAACAGGCGGTGATCTCTTTGGAGTTTGGCAGAATATTCCGATTATCTACTTAGCGACTAGAGCAGGACAAAAAGCGTTAAGAGATAATGCCCATTTTAGGTTAGATGTTGATTATTTGATTAAAATCAGTTCAGAATTAAACAATGAATGGGGCTTGCGTTACTTTGGTGATTGGCATTCGCATCATAAATTGGGGTTGCATTCCCCCAGTGCTGGCGATCGTAATAGAATTATAAGAATTGCTGAGAAAAATAATTTTGATGAAATGATAGAGTTTGTAACGACAATTCCAAATGTATCAAGAAAAGACAAAACTGTTCAAATTCACCCCTTTATTTATAAAAATTTTCCCAAAGCAACTCCTATCGATTTGTTGTTAATCGTTTTAAAAGGTTTGAGCCCAGTTAGAGAAGCATTAATAACTAAAAAAAGGATGCCTGAACAACACCTGGAGTCATATTCCATATTTCAGATAGATAAGATAAAAGTTCCAGAAGAAGCGCTTGGCCGTGTGGCCGGAAATGAAGGCAATCCACAAAAAATAATATCAGAAAGACTTTTATTAAATGCCGGAATAGAATTTAGGCGTATATTTTCAAAAGATATTGAAATTCACCAAACGTCATTTGGCCATATTCTTGTTGTGTCTGTTAAAGACGAAGAATATATAGCATTTGCAGTGGATGGTAATTGGCCTCATAAGATATTGCAAGTCAATTGGACAGATAGAAAGATTGGCAAATCCACTGAGCTAGATATAAATGATACAGAGTTGTCTTTAATAAATATGGATAAGGTAATCCAATGCTATAAGTCAATTCGGGAAAGCAAAAAATGACTTTAGTAGAAAGATTAAATCTAGAGAATCAGATATTGATTCGAGACGGAATGTCGCAATATTTAATTAAGTACTATCAACCGGGGAATTCCTACTATATTTATGGAGATTATGCATCAAATAGCGGAAGAAGTTATACAATTTGGTGCAGAATACCAGATTATTACCCAAATATTTGCCCTCCTGTCTATGTTCATAACCCAAATCCATTAATTGGCTTTGGGGGTGTTTCGATCAATAGCTATAGAACATCACACAGAATGCATACTCTGGAAAATGACAGTGATGGTGCTGTCCAAATATGTCATTGGAGACAGAGCCGATGGCATAGCGGAATCACGTTAAATAAGGTAATGATAAAAGTAATGTTATGGTTTGAAGCCTTCGAGCAGCATCTATCAACAGGTCGAGATATAGATTATTTCGTGTCTACAATGAAATAAGAACAGGGGTGAAAGATGGATTTACAAAAAGAAAAAATACAAGAAGCGATGCAAGCAATTGCGGCGCGCAGATCCGGACGCAATAAGTTAGTCTATGATAAAACGAGGAAAACAATCGTGGCTGTTTCGACCACAGACTATACGACAACAGGTTTGAATATTTCAGCAGAAGAAGCCGATATGTTTTTATGTGAGATAATTACAATTCCTTTAGAATATTTGAATAATAATTGGAAAAAAATTGCTGATAATAAAATCCTACCGATTATTTTATCTGAATGGGATGACGGGGATGTTTATTCATTAAGCTCGATAGGAAAATGGCCAGGTCAGAAAGAAGTCTATGGAGCAATAGTTATTGGAGAAAGGGACATTAAAGAATATCAGATTGTAATTCAGCTGAAAAAGACATCCGCTGATCAAAATTTCGATTACGTCTCGCCTCTCGGTGAAAAATTTAAAGCAATTTCATATTCAAATGCAGGGAAAATGAAGGGAGAAAAGATAATAACGCATATTGTTGATGTTGGATATGAAATATCAACCAGGAACCATGGTTTAATTGAGACTGGCTTGCTAAAAAACAGTTCAGTTTTGATATTCGGTCTTGGAACGGGGGGTGTTCAGGTCGCTGTTAATCTTGCGAAGTGCGGTGTTGGAAGTTTTTATCTGATTGATCCGGATAGGCTTGAGATTGGGAATATATGTCGGCATCTGGCTGGAATATCCCATATCGGCAGAAAAAAGGTACTCGTTGCTAAAGATTTGCTATTAGAAAAGAATCCGAATATAAAGGTTTACACATTTCCTATAAAAGTAGATGAAACCAATAAGGATAAAATAAAAGAAATAATCAAAGATGTCGATTTAATTATATGTGCTACCGATAATAGAGAAAGCAAACTGCTGATTAACGCTATTAATATAAATGTTAAAAAAATTATTCTTTTCTCAGGTGCTTTTCGCAGGGCATATGGGGGACAAATCTTAAGAGTATATCCCGGAGAGACTGCTTGCTATCATTGTTTCTTATTGGGCATGCCAGATATCGAGACTGATCAAGAGATTTCGTCAGATGCCAATGCCGATGAGATAGCATATTCTGATATGCCTGTACCAATTGAACCGGGTTTAGCTATAGATGTTGAACCTATTGCCACAATGACTTCTAAATTAGCTTTGCAGGAATTGATAAAGGGCAAAGAGTCGACATTACATATTTTGGACAAGGATTTTTCAGCAAATTGGTATTTTTGGATTAACCGGCCAGAACCGGATACAAAATATTCAGCTTTCCCTCCTTTAAGTGAAAGCATTGATGAAATGACAATATTGCGTTGGTACGGCGTATTTTTTGATAAAGATGAGGCTTGTCCAACATGTGGAAATTATGAAAAGGCTTTACGAGAACAATATGGGTTAGAGCCAAATGAAAGTGCTCAACCAGAGAGTTCTTCTTTACCGCCAAATATAAAGCTCTAGGGAGTGTTGATAATGGAAATGACTTCGCACTTTTGCGGATTATTAGAAAATATTGAGCCTGATCCCGATAATGTAAAATTGGCAAGAAAATCCCATGAGGAAGTTAGATATTTATTAGCAGGAGATGATGAGATATCAAAAGCCAATCCAGAAACATTTCTTTCCGGTTCCTATGCAAGAGAAACGGCGATTAATAACATTAAAGATGTTGATATCATTTTAATTATTGATTTGGATCGTAATATTTCAGAACCCGAAGTAACCTTAGCTTGGGTACAGGCTTCGCTTTACAATAATTATTCTAAAGTAAAACGACAAGGAAGATCAGTGAATGTTATTAATGATAAAGGGTTTAGTTTGGATATTGTTCCTGCCACTCCTGTTTCAAATCGTTCTGGGCCATTATGGATTCCAGATAGAGAAGCGAAAACTTGGGTGTCAACCCATCCAAAAGCGCAAATCGAATTTTCCAGTGAAAGAAATAAAGGCACGGAAGGATATTATGTTCATTTGATTAAAATTATCAAATATTGGCGCGATCGATTGACAGATGAAAGTGCCAAACCCAATTCTTATATAATTGAAAGTTTGATCTCAAAATGTTTGACGTCAAAGCCTTCCTCATATGGTGACGCTGTCAAGAACATCTTAAGTTATATTAATTTTATCTATCAGAGTTATTTGACTATTGGAAAGGTCCCAAGTATTAGCGATCCTGGGTACGCTAGTGTGAATGTCGCAAAGCGATGGGAATTTGATGAATTTTCAGCCTTTATGACTGAAGTAAAGAATAGTTATTATGTAGCTAAAGAAGCTTTAGAATCGAAGGATGAAGGGGAGTCAATTAAATTATGGGGAAAACTTTTTGGAAGAAAGTTCTTAGCTCCCGGCTGAAAATAAAGGAGCCAAATAAATGAAGAAAAAGAATTATATTGATATTAGAAAGATTTTTCTTGGCCTTCAGGATCAAATGCACGGAAAGCTCTCATTAAATCGCCATATTATTTATCATCCGACAACAAAGGGCGATGCCTCTGAGCTCGAGTGGATTGATATGCTGTCCACTTATTTGCCAAGAAGGTATCAAGTTGACAAGGCATTTGTTATTGACTGTAAGGGAAAGATAAGCGATCAAATTGATATAGTGGTTTTTGATAGACACTATTCTCCTTTTTTGCTTAGGCAGAATGGAGCTACTTATGTTCCAGCTGAAAGTGTTTATGCAATAATCGAAGTTAAACCTCTTTTAAATTCTGCAAATATAAGATACGCTTCGAAAAAGGCCTCTTCTGTGAGAAAACTTTACAGAACAACCGCGAAAATAATTCATGCTGGTGGAGAGATTGATAAACCAAAGAAACCTTTTGATATTCTGGCTGGTATCTTAACCTTAGAAGGGAAGTGTAATGCAAAAATGGAGAATCAGCTGAGGAAATTGCCAAAGGAAGGTTTCCTTAATTTTGGCTGTTCGCTTGACAGAGAATCATTTTGGCTGAGAAAATATTCTAAAGATAATTTAACTCTCGAAAAAAGCAGGCAAAACGAAGGTCTAATATTCTTTTTCTTGAATCTTTTATCTGAATTGCAAAAATTAGGGACTGTTTCAGCAATGGATATACAGTGTTATATTGAAAAATTTAAGAAAAGCTAGAAATATTGCAGCTCTTTCTTCATCTTGTGCCGGTATCTCAGCTGTTTCTCGATCTTAACAATCTAAGCTCTGAAAGGCAAGCCTTACCCGAGAGATAGAGGTTGAAGAAAACTGATAGGCAAAAGGGCAAAAATCCTAAAAGGCCGAAGAACGACCCAACGCTACGACCTAAGAACAAAAAAAAGGGGAAGATTTTAAACTAACCGTTTTCCGCTTGAAGTCAGCGTTGGCACCAGCCTAGAAGGTTTGACATGGGCAGAGATGAGATCGTCGATCCTAGGGCAAATGGCGAAGCCGTTTTTTCGGGATTCATGGCAAAATGGCAATCGGCCTTTTAAATGGATAAAATGATCAAAAGAGGCAGGCTCTCAATCCACCTTCAGAATGCCTCTCAACTGTCCAAAGAATGGGGAGAGGGTCACCGTTTCCGTCCTCAATGGATATCCCCCGATAGGATAGGGAGCGGAATCAGCCAATGATAGATCAGGAAATCCTTTCAATCTAATATCAGAAACCAGATTCTCAAGGCAGGAGAAAATCAACTTGTGGCCTTCAAATGTCACCCGCTTGGAGGCGCGTGGGGGCCGCCGGTAGCCCGGACTGGCCCCCGGGAGAAGTGACGCCGTAGCCGCGTGATTTCGCCTCATAAAAGGAGACGATGGGAAATAGATAGAATTCTCACGGAGATTCCATTTCCACGGCGGTATTTCGACTAAATTAGCAAAGAAGGATATTTTATCTTTTTAAGGAGGGTTAAGATGAAGAAACAACTGCGTTACTTTTTTCTTTTCATCCTTTTATGCCTTTTTCTCTTGCCATTGTCATCAAAACCTTTTCAAGACCATTCAAATGCCTACGATTTCGCCATTTCTGAGACGTTCTTGAAGTTCCTGAATGATGGGCATACCATCCAGCCGATATTGAAGATCAAACTCCTTGACCGGACAAAAAAAGTTCACTCTATTAGCGATGACTGTGAAATTCATATTTCAGGGGAGCCGGATATGAACCTTGGAGATCCGACATCAATAGTCGTTGAGCCGCCAAACCTATGCAAGATTTCCCCTGCCGGACAGCAATACGATGAAGGCGATTCAACAAAAGAGTGGCTCACTGTCATCGATCAATTCAAGGACAAAGTTTGCGATGTAAAGGGATTCCCGCGAATCTTCACTGAACACGCTCAGACCGGAGAAGCGTCTACAGCTAATCCGAATCATGTTTTTGAAATTCACCCCGCACTTTCGATCAAATCAGACAATATTGAACAGTCATTCAATGGATATTTAAAAACGTTCGAAAAGATGCGACACATCACGGCATCTACTGCCGCCTCTTGCATTGAAAATAGAACACTTGAGATTCGATACAATAAAGTGGATAAGCAATATGAATTTCGCGAGAACGGAGGCCGATGCGGGAATTTCATCATTGTCGAAGTCGGATACATCATGAAAGAGTCGATCCGTTCAACAGACGGAGGGCATTCAGTTATTGCCCGTGTTAGCCCCGACGGAAAGAGCCGTATGACCCTAAAACTCTATACATTGAGTGAATCTGAAGCCGATACTTGGCTTCAGAATATTGAAACAAAAGGGAAGGTGCCCTCAGATCGTAAATTGATACTCGGGCTGCTCACTTATGATTATTTCTCGATAATTAGAGCGTTAGAAATGCCGAACGGCTCTTGGTATCAAGAAAATAAATGGAAGAACGTTGATTGGCCGCTGGCCTTGGTTGTTTTCGGCGAAACTGAAGAAGTGCCTTGGGATGAAAATTAAAAACCAAGGATATAAAACTATTAAAGGAGGGTTTTATGGCAAGTAAAGAAGAAACGGATGCCGTCTTCAGAGCTCTCGAAAACGAAAGCTATGAATGGCGGACGATCGATGGGATTTCAAAGGAAACGAGTCTCCCCGTTGAGGTTGTACTGAAAGTTATCGAAGGAAACCGAGACAAGATCATTTCATCTTCAAGCTTGACTCCCGAAGGAAAACGGCTCTTCAGCAGCCGAGCGCATTATCTCAAAAAAGCGACGACAGCACAAAAGTTCATGAGCGCGATGAAAAACCGCTTGGACATCTAATCAACAAAAGAGATTAAGATGCAGACAACAATTATCTGTGCGGCTTTCGGTGGAATGGCATTGAAATTGCTTGAACTGATGGAACTAGCAAAAATTCCAAAAGCTCAACGTCCGAGTTTCAAAGATTTCTTTTTCTGGCTCCCATTCTTTCTCTGGCCCTTATTTGGCATCGTTCTAGCTTATGTTTATGCTATATCTGGTATCGAGCTTAAGCCTCTTCTCGCTTTTAACATTGGCATCTCAGCCCCCTTGATCCTTAAATCAATGATTCAATCTATTCCGATCCAGCCAAAGACAATCAACCCAGGGAAAGACGCTTAAATCATGTGAGACGCGGGTCTGAAATTCTAAAAGAATAAAGCCATTCAGCGGTTAGAAATTGCCTCATAGGAGGGTGTAAGAGAAGGAATATTCGTCATTTTCAAGGAAAGCACAATGCAATATCGATCGGCGGGAGATGGGCGGTTCGAACCTAATATGAAACGTATTCATTGCCGCAAAGTCCTTTTTTCTATCTAGGTTTAATTGATTGTTTCTGGATTTAATAAGATCAATTATCTATAAAATGCCAAGAAGGAGGACATGATGAGAACACGAATTCGCTTATCTGAGAAAGCCTGCGCACGGTCTATGGGAACCTCGTGTTTCGGTTGGGAGGGGCGATTTGCTCTGATCAAAGCAATATATATCCAACACCGGCAACAAATTCTATTTGGTGTTCTCTTCCTTTTGACCGCGTTTTTTCTCGTTGTTGATGCTGGCGCCGCGACAAAATGTAATCTCAGTCAGTCATTCCAGCCTATGGGATCACGTTTACTGCCTGCGAATGAGATTATAACTTTAGTTATAGACGATATGCCGAGAGATGTCGAAAGCGTTGTCATTATTATCAATTCAAACGGCGTGGAGACTTTTAGA
>Ga0315293_10002382_pt1 | contig 18076 bp, 14 predicted proteins | sample YL17G13_20_MG_FD_203071 | JGI IMG/M metagenome (GOLD analysis project Ga0315293, IMG submission 203071) | Sediment microbial communities from Yellowstone Lake, YNP, Wyoming, USA - YL17G13_20 | ecosystem: Environmental > Aquatic > Freshwater > Lake > Sediment | place: USA: Wyoming | collected...
GAACTCCACCGCCTTCTTCACAACCATTCATTTATCACCCTCATAGAAGGATAAGCGAAAGTGGAACGATACCGACCGCGGAGGATACTTGTTGAGAAAGCGGTAAGAAATTCCCCACTCACCCGAACCGTGCTTCAGAGGCTGCCTGGGATCCCGGTAGAATACTTAAAAAAGATTACCCTCCCCCCCTCTGAGCACGCCTCACCCAATTGGCTCGACTCTCAACAGACCCTCCTTGTGTGCAGCAATAAGGGGAGGTTTTTTGAAAGATGCCCTGGCACCAAAAATTACCTCTGCTGTCACTACCATATTCTCAACTTTGCCACTAACTGCCACCTCAACTGTACCTATTGTATTCTGCAGGCCTATCTCAATAACCCCTTTACCGTCATCTACGCCAACACTGAGGAGATGTTCAAAGAGCTCGATGGAGCACTCAATCACTCTCCCACAAAACTTTATAGAGTAGGTACCGGAGAGTATACCGATAGCCTCATCCTCGATCACCTCACCTCGTTTACTCAGCTGGTGGTGCCTTACTTTGCCCGTAAGGGTAGCGCATACCTTGAGCTCAAAACCAAAACCGACATCATCGCAAATCTGGAGGGGCTTGAGCACCGGGGGAAAACGATCGTGTCCTGGTCGCTCAACGCAGAGCCTCTCATTACCACTGAGGAAAAGAATGCGTGCTCTCTTGATGAGCGCCTCAAGGCAGCCTCCTACTGTGAGAAGTGGGGATACAAGCTGGGATTCCACTTCGATCCCCTCATTTACTATCCCGGGTGGAAGGGAGATTATCAGAAGGTAGTGGAAAAGCTATTCCACACTATTGACCCGAAATCGGTGAGCTGGATAAGTCTGGGATGTTTCAGATTCATCCCTCAATTGAAAGCACTTATCAAACAGAGATACCCTGGGAGTAAAATACTCTACCAGGAATTCATCAGGGGGCTGGATGGGAAGATGCGGTATTTTAAACCGATACGAATTGAGATGTACACCACCATGGCAGCGTGGATCAGAAGCTATGATCCTAAAATATTTATGTATCTCTGCATGGAAAGCAGTGAGGTATGGAAAAAATCACTGGGGTGTGCCCCCCACTCCTCTCAGGAGTTACAAGGGTGGCTTGACCACCAGTGCGTTATATGAAGTATGGTGTATTCGATACACAACGACACTAATTGCACCAAAGGGCGTTATTCCTGCGAAAGCAGGAATGACCAAATAAGGCAATTACAAGAGTGTGCTCCTTTAACCGCCTTTCCAATGAATGTGGTAGTGTCAGATTCTAAAAGCTTATAATCACCGAAGGATACTCGCGAAGCTTATCCCTCACCAGCGTCTTAATCTTTTCCATTACCTGGGTAGTGTTCGCCTCAAACCTTAGCACTAGAAGAGGCTGGGTGTTGGAAGCCCGGATGAGCGCCCATCCCTCCTCAAAGAGGATGCGGATTCCATCAACCTCAATGGTCTCATACTTTCCCTTAAAATAACCTTTGAGCTCCTCAACAATCCTAAATTTATCTTTCTCGTCACATTCAGTCCTTATTTCCGGAGTGGAGATATACTGAGGCACCGTACGCAAAAGCTTACTCATCGATTGAGTGGTAGCGGAGAGAATTTGGAGCAGTCGACAGGCTGCAAACATACCATCATCAAAGCCAAAATAGTCATCCATGAAGTAGAAGTGGCCACTCATCTCACCTCCCACGGGTGCCTGTACCTCCTTCATTTTAGCCTGAATATTGGGATATCCCGTTCTCCACATCACCGGCGTCCCTCCATAGCGTTCAATGGTCTCTATCAGCCCCTGCGAACACTTCACATCAAATACCACACTGGCAGGCTTCCGGCTCAAAATCTCCTGGGTAAAAAGCGAGAGTAGCTGATCACCCCACACAATCCCACCCCTTTCATCCACTGCCCCTAGTCGGTCTCCATCTCCATCCAGACCAATCCCCACCTCCGCCCCTGTTTCTCTCACCTTAGCAATCAAATCAACTAAATATTTTTCAACCGTGGGGTCAGGTAAATGGTGGGGAAAGGTTCCATCAGGCTCACAATAGAGCTCGATCAGCTCACACCCCAGATCCTTAAGTATCCGGGTAATGAGGGGTCCCGTAGTTCCATTTCCCGCATCTACTACCACTTTTAAAGGACGCTTGATATTGATTCGATGCTTAATAGCAGAGAGGTACGCATCATTCATCTGCTGGGTTGTTCTTTTCCCCTTCCCTCTTCTGAAATCGCCTTTCTCGATGATTTTTCTTATCTCCTGGACGGCATCTCCGAACACCGCGTTTTCTCCCCTGCGTATTTTGAACCCATTGTACTGAGCAGGATTGTGGCTGGCAGTAATTACCATCCCACCATCGGCCTTGAGGTGGATTACCGAAAAATAAAGGGTGGGTGTAGGAACCTGACCCACATCAATGACCTGACATCCGGTGGAGAGGAGACCCTCAATGGCTGCCTGCTGCAGGTCAAAAGAGCTCAAGCGATTATCCCGACCCACCACTATCACCTTTCCCCCAAAGCCCTGAAGATAGGTGCCAAACCCTTTACCGATGCTCACCGCATCCTGGGTATGCAAGGACTCTCCTACCACACCCCGTATATCATACTCCCTAAAGATTTCCGCCTCCACCTAATCCTCCTTTTATCAACTTAATTTTAGTGCCGAGTGATGAGAAAATAAGTAAATCGTGAATCGTAAATGGTGAATAGTAATTTTCATAAACCCGCAACCCGTAACCCAGCACCCAGAATTCAGGAGTCAGAATTCAGAAGATTTAAAATCCAAATGTCAAAATCCAAATTCCAAACAAATCAAAATTCTAATGTTCAAAAGTTAAAAACATATGTTTTGGTAATTTGAATTTTGGTCATTCGGATTTGTTTCGTGCTTTGTGCTTCGGATTTCTGATTTAACGATCTGCATCCTGGATCATGCATCATGTATCTTTAACTATGGACTATCGACCATGGACTACGGACTATTTGAATTCCTCCATTATTTACCCACCTTCTTAAAATAATATCGCAATCCTTGATAGAGGGCCTGTGCCTCTCCCCACGCCCTCTCTTCACTATCCTTTGCCAATCCCTTGCACGAGCGAGCATCAAGGGTAACCGCCACCGCAGGCATCGTGGTGTGAACCAAAATAAACTCACTACTCTCCATCATTTTTAACCCCTTGCAGGAAGCCACCTCATCGAGTGCCTGGGTGAGTGAGGAGGCTAGCAGCTTCCCCCTGGTACTATTGAAATAGTAGCCAAGAGGGGAAGACCCTTTCCCATGATTCAAAGAGAGGAGAAGGTCTGCAGACACCTCGTTTGCTTTCTTCGTACTCTCCCGTGGAGTGGGGATACTCTCATTTTCTCTCGTAAGCACTACCTCCGCACCAGCGAGATCAAGTAGTTCTTTTAAGCAAAGCGCAGTCTGTAAATTAACCTCACTCCGTGACTGCTGAGCATCAGAATCAAAAGCAGTATCCTCGTTTTCCCCTCGTGGATCTATCACCACTACCTTGTGCCACATAAGACCATGATCCACCGGCGCTAAGGTCACGGTCTCCCGAACACCCTCTCCTGCACCTACTTTCAGGAAACTTTTAAAGGGGAGATACCCCTTCTTCCATACCATAAATTCCATTCGTTCACCACCAGCCCCGTGATAAAAGCCATATCCCAGCTGGTCTGTCATCGCATAGCTGCCATCACTAAAATAGAGCTCAGCTCCTCCCAGAGGACCGCCCTTACGGTCACCCACATAGACCTCAAGCGTCGCCTCCTTCGGCGCATCAAAGGCTACCGCGGTTGAGCCCGCTACCCCTTCACACGCCGCCACCACCTCTGCCCACCCCGCCTGATAATCAGCAATCACATGGGTAGTGGCCTTGCCCCTTCTGGTTACTGCGAATGCATTACCTAACTTTCCCGATGAGGTAGTAAAACTCACTACCGTACCGTCAGCCACGTGATTATTATTTGCATCAAGAATCTCAGCTTCAATCCTGCATCTGGAAGAGCCATCAGCTGGAATAGTGCTATGTACCGGGGAGAGTTTCACCTGAGCGGGAGGAAGCGCAATCTTGAAAAATGTACAAAAAGATCTCGCACTATTTCCTTTGAAATTCTTTGCCTCCATGCACAGGGTATGCCCACCGCTGATCAGGGAATTGCGAGGAATACCACTTACCTTACCGGTGGAAGGGTCATAGCGATGCGTTACCAGAGCCCCATCGAGCGAGAGCACAATAGAGCCGGGATTGATCCCTCCTCCCCTGCCATCATCTTGAACCCACCCCACTATTTCAGGCTGAGCATGTGAGATGACCTCAACTTGTGGTGTGAGATCGAGGATTTTTGGAACCCCTTTGCTAAAATAATCAAGGATACCTAGAAAGTACGCCTCTGCCTCTGATCTCAAAAAACCATGGAGGGTAAGTTTCCTCTCATTTTCCCTATGAGTAAGGTACGATGCCTCTCCCAGGATAGCTGGCGAAGTCGCGTTCCTCAAGACACTATAGTTGCCGGGTAACACCTGGGCGCTATCCATCTCAAAAACATCCTGAATCCTCTTCATAATACACTCTGCGAGTTCCTTGGAAGGACCAGCATCTACAAGTTTATAATAGATCTCGAGTGTATTCTTCTTCGGATCATAGATGTTAGAGTTGTGGTGAATGCTGACAAAGAAATCGGCAGCGAGATCGTTACTCACTCTGCTACGAGCTAGCAAATCCTGGTTCAGCACTCTATGCGAGGGCGGAGCAACGGTGGTATCAGCAGTTCGTGTGAGCACAGGCCTCGCCCCGGCGCTATACAAAAACCCCCAGAGATAGAGCGCCACTCCCAGGTTAACATCCGATTCCTTTAACCCCATCTTTCCTATAGCACCCTTATACCTCCCGCCGTGGCCAGGATCAATCACAATCACCTTTCCTCGCAGGGCAGAGGTGTCAAGCGTATCAAACTGGAATGAGGGAGGAGGTGGAAGGGGAAGAGGCGGGGGAGACATACAGCCAGTGAGGACTAGTATAAGTACAGCAGTGAGCAAAACTTTTTTGAAATGTTTTCCCATAGACATACCTTTTCAACTACATCATCATACCACAAAAGGTTTTGCAAGGAAGAAAAAAATGCCCTGTCCTTGGTAATTCTTTTCAAAACTTTAGTATTGGGGAATTATGACTTATATGATATGAAATGTGGGATACTGGGTTCTGGATGCAAGATACACGGTTCAAGGCGCATGAAAGGAATTGAGGAATTATAGCAAAGTGATCTGAGATCTGAGATATGGGATGTGAGATTATAGATTGAAGAATTGGGGAATTTAGGGATTGAAGATACTGGATACTGGATACTGGATGAAATCTGAAGTTAGAAATTGGAAACTCGGATTTTACTCAGTACTTGGTACTATAAAACGTTCTGGATATGGATCGCATTGGCTGGCAATGCTTGTCAGCTGGCAAGCCTGTAAGCTTTCGGATTTCGATATTCGAATTTTGGATTTGCTCAATGTGAAGTGCTCTTTCAGTGAAACGCTCTTACCAAAGGAGGTACCATGACCCTTGAAGAAATGGTTGTCCGTATAAAATCCCATCCCCGAATTGCCGAGGCGGGAATGATCCTCTGTCACAACGGGATTGTGAGGGAAACTTCCAGAGACGGGCGAAAGGTGAAAGAGATCAGGGTGAAGGTGAATCACCAGACCCTGCAAAAAATCATCTCAGAGTGTAAGTCACGCCCTGGCATAATTGAGGTGCTGATTGAGGTTAAAGAAGGCACTTTAAAAGTGGGGGATGATATCATGCTGGTTGCCATCGCTGGGGATATCAGGGAACATGTCTTTCCTGTCCTTCAAGACCTCATTCATCAGATTAAACAGCAGGTAAGTACAAAAGAGGAAATACTGTGGTGAAAGAGGCGGAGATGGTAAGGATAACCATAGCGCCACCACCCATTCAAAGGAAATAGCTGTCTAGATTACATCTTTGCTTTTTTAAGAAGAGGGGAAACCCTCCAGAAAGACCCCTAAAGCACACCGGCCCATCCTATAAAAATGCTTTAATATTAAAATGTTACACATATTAACTTGCAATTTTCCCCTTTATTAGCTATATTTGTAAGTTAATAAAAAATAAAGGAAAATTAAAATAAAATTGCTTCCCGAATAAAATTAATATAGCTATCTTCAAATAGATAACTTTGTAAGGTAGTAGAAATCACCCTACCATGACACAGCAAAATCAGAGGGAAAAAGTATCATCAAAAAAGATAAGAAGGAAGCGGGACCTCGTCATCATCCTCGTGGTTCTTCTTTCTGTGCTGCTTCTTATCTTACTCCAGGTCTTCATTACCGCTTTTGAAAAACAGCTTCCCACCACAAAAAATATTCTCATCTTAAGCCTCACCTACGTCAACGTCATTCTGTTACTGCTCTTAATATTTTTGGTAGTAAGAAATGTAGTGAAGCTTCTCTTCGAAAGAAAAAGAGGAATACTGGGGGCAAAGCTGCGAACCAAGCTCGTTGTTGCCTTTGTCGGGCTCTCCCTTATGCCTGCCCTTCTCCTCTTCTGGGTTGCTTCAGGTTTTATCAGTGCAAGTATTGAAAGCTGGTTCAGTTCACAGGTGAAATATTCCCTGGCGCAATCCTTTGAGCTCACGGAAATCTACTATAAATATGCCACCGACTATGCCCTTCACTATGCCAAGCAAATAGGTAAAGCAATCACCCAGAACAATCTCTTAAATGAACCTGCTCCGGACAATCTAAAAAAATTCATCACCCAGAAGGAAGAAGAGTATAATCTGGGGGCCGTAGAGATATACTCCTCAACGGGTGAGGAGATCATCAAAGCCATCAGCACCCGCATGCCTTCCGATAGCTTTACCAGTAGCGAACCAGAACTGAGAGAGAAAGGCTTGGCGGGAAAGGAAACCACCAAAGTTCAACCCTTGGGGAATGGGGATCTTATCAGTGCAGTAGCCCCCATCTACTCACCCTGGGAAAAAGATAAGGTAGTGGCAACCGTGGTGGTAAACTTTTACATGCCTAAAAGTATCGCCTCCAAAATAACCTCTATCACTTCAACCTTCAAAGAATACAATCAGCAAGAATTACAAAAGCCCCTTATTAAAACCACCTATGTTATGATCCTCGCTATCGTAACCCTCCTGATCATTTTTTCTGCAACCTGGTTCGGCTTTTACCTCTCCAAAGGCTTGACCGATCCTATTCAAAAGCTGGCAGAGGGAACCAACCTGATTGCTCAAGGCGATCTTAACTTTACGATAGAGGCTTCTACCGATGATGAGATGGGTAGCCTGGTTAATTCCTTTAATAAGATGACCGCTGACCTTAAATCAAGTAAACTCCAGATTGAAAAAACCACCAATGATCTCACTGAGACCAACCTCGAGCTGGAACGTCGCCGTCGTTACATGGAAACCATTCTTAAAAACGTTGCAGCGGGCGTCATCTCCATTAATGAACATGGCTTTGTCACCACTATCAATAAATCTGTTGAAAATCTTCTTAAGATAAAGCCAGAAGACTCACTCTACAGAACCTACGATGAGGTTTTTTCTGCAGAGCATATGAGTACCCTGAACCATCTGATTAGGGAAGTGATTATCACGGGCAGGAGTACCATCGAACGCCAGATTACCGTCTCCTTTCCCGACAGCATAGTTGAACTGTTGGTAAGCGGTACCATGCTAAGGGATGAGGCAGGTAACCACCTGGGCTTAGTGTTTGTCTTCGAGGATGTAACCCATATCCAGAAAGCCCAAAGAGCCATCGCCTGGAGAGAGGTAGCAAAAAGAATTGCCCATGAGATTAAAAACCCTCTCACCCCCATTCAGCTCTCCGCTCAACGGCTGAGAAAGAGGTACATGAAACGATTTGAAACGGATGGCAAGATTTTTGATGATTGCACCAAAATCATCCTCTCTCAAACAGAGGAAATAAAAAATCTGATCAACGAATTCTCTAATTTCGCCCGAATGCCCGCAACCAACCTCCTTCCCAATGACCTCAGTAAGGTAATACGTGAGGCAATGGCACCCTTTAAAGAACTGCAGAAAAACATCTCAATCGAGCTGATAGAGAGAGATACCATCCCCGCCTTTAACCTTGATAAGGATCAGGTGAAGCGAGCGATAGTAAATATGCTCGACAATGCGGTCGATGCCATTGAGCATGAGGGTGAGGGTAAAATCATCATTGAAACATCCTATGACAAGATATTTCAAATTGCGAGGGTAGAAATAGCCGATACTGGGCGCGGCACCTCCCCGGAGGTAAAATCAAAGATGTTCGAACCTTACTTTTCCACCAAAAAATCTGGAACGGGCCTGGGGCTCGCTATTGTCAGTTCCATTATCGCGGATCACAATGGATACATAAGGGTACGGGACAACTACCCCAAGGGCACACGATTCATTATTGAACTGCCGGTTAAGGTATGACCCACCCCATTCCCAGTGATGGGTAGTTAACGCAAAAGGGAAAAAATGAAAAAAGCCAAAATACTGGTTGTTGATGATGAAGAAAAGATCATCCACACCTTAAAGGGAAGCCTCGAAGATGAAGGCTATGAGGTGCTCACTGCCAATGATGGGCAGGAAGCTTTAGAAAAGGTACGGGGAGATACCCCGGATGTAATCTTTCTTGATATATGGCTACCAGGCATGGATGGCATAGAAACGCTCAAAGCAATCAAAGAGTTTGATGCTAATTTAGACGTGGTAATCATGACCGGCCATGGAACCATCAATACCGCCATTCAAGCCATTAAGACGGGGGCGTTCGATTTCCTAGAAAAACCACTCTCACTTGACAGCGTGCTCTCCGTAGTAAACAACTCCCTTGAGCGAAAACGATTGAGGAGTCAAAGGGTTACCATCACTCCCCAGGAAGAAGAGCTCATCGGAGAGAATACCTCCATCGTGAGCATTAGAGAAGAAATTAAGAAGCTGGCAAAAACCAATAAACCTATCCTGATCACGGGAGAAAATGGAGCAGGAAAAGAACTGGTCGCCCGTCTCATCCACAACCAAAGCCCAAGGAGAAAAAATCCTCTGGTTAAATTCAACTGCACCATCTATGCCCCTGAGGAGCTAGGCAATGAACTATGGGGAACAACCATACCTTCTTCATCAAAAAAAGATCTGCGGAAGATTGGCGCACTAGAAAAAGCCAGTAAAGGAACCCTCTTCGTAGATTCTATTAATGCAATGCCACTTGAAACTCAACAAGAACTCTATGAAACCCTCACCAAAGTAGAATCGAAAGCGAGTGGCAAAAATGGAAAATCAAACGATGTGAGAATTATCGCATCTTCGACCGAACACCTCTCCTCCCTGGTAGAGGAGGGGAAGTTTAATGAAGATCTGTATCACCTCCTCGGGGAACATACCATTGCTCTCCCTCCCCTGCGGGAGAGAAAAGGCGATATCCCCGCACTGCTCAGTTTCTTCCTCAACCATTTTTCGAAGCTCTACAATCGCACGGGTAAAGAATTGGAGGATGAAGCACTCGAGGCGCTGGTAAATCACAACTGGCCTGGGAATATTAAAGAGTTGAAAAACCTAATTGAGAACCTAGTGGTAACGGTGCCTACCATCAAAATTACTTTCACTCACTTACCTGCCCTGATCAGAGGTGAATCGCTCACCAAAAGGAGCAGAGTCTATGACAAATATACTTCCCTTAAGGAGGCTGAGGGGGCGTGGAAGCGAGAATTTCTTCACTTCCACCTCAAGAAGAATAATAATGATCTAACCCTCACTGCCCGTAAGCTCGGCATTCGCCCTCAGACCCTCAAGAAACACATTGCACAGTTCGATATCGTGGTGAGACACGAGAAGAAAGAAAAACGGTTAATGCAAAAAACCCTAAAGCGGAGCATGGTCCTAAGCGGCCAGGGGCTTCACTCCGGACTGAAGACTGGCCTCATCCTCTCACCCCTCCCCCCCAATAGCGGCATAGTCTTCGGAAGCATCACCACCAGCGAAACCGTCCCTGCCCACATCGATTTCGTGGAATCTAGCGAATACGCCACCTCACTGCAAAGAGGAAAGGCGATTGCCAAGACCATTGAACACTTCATGGCAGTACTCCATGCCTACCACATCACCAATCTTCTGGTCAAAATCGGCGATGAAATCCCCATCATGGACGGTTCAGCCCTCGATTTCTGTCAAATCATTGAAGAGGCAGGCATCGAGGAGCAGGATGTGGAAGTGGATGAAATTGTCATTGATAAGAAATACTCGGTAGGAGAAATTTCCCCCACCACTAAATATATTCTTATAGAACCACACCACACGTTTTCCATCCATTACACGCTCAGCTACCCTGAACCGGTGGGAAGACAGGTGTACGCCTTTACTTTGAAAGACAGTCAATCCTTTAAATCCCATATTGCTCCCTCCCGCACCTTCGGTTTCGTCAAGGATATAGGAGAGCTGGAGAAAAAAGGCTTAGCCAGTGGGGGGAGACTGCACAACTGTATTCTCATTGACGACGAAAAAATTGTGAATACCGAGTTGCGGTTTCCCGATGAGTTTGTGCGCCATAAGATATTGGACTTACTCGGCGACTTTTATTTGCTGGGGAGACCCATCAAGGGAAAGGTTACTGCCCAGATGACCGGGCACTCAGATAATAATGCACTCGTAAAGATGATAAGAGATAACCTCAATATCTACTGGTAATCGTTACTCACAAAGGAGGAGCTTCTATGGCTGGTATTAGAGAAGAGCAAGAGCGATGGGAAACTGCTACGGTAAAGAAAGCGATCACAAAATTCCCTGAGAGGAGAGAACGGTTTGCTACTACTTCAGATATCGAATTCAAACGACTCTTTACCCCCCTCGATTTAGAGGAGTTTGATTACACTAAGGACCTGGGGTTTCCCGGTGAGCACCCGTTCACCCGAGGTGTACAGCCTACCATGTATCGGGGACGGTTATGGACCATGAGGCAGTACGCGGGTTTCGGTACCGCTGAAGATACCAATAAGAGATATAAATACCTCCTCGATCACGGACAGACCGGATTGAGCGTTGCCTTTGATCTCCCCACTCAAATCGGCTTCGACTCAGACCACCCCTTGAGCATGGGGGAGGTTGGTAAGTGCGGTGTCGCCATTGATTCTCTTCAAGATATGGAAATCCTCTTTGAGGGAATACCTCTGGGGAAGGTGAGTACCTCGATGACCATCAACTCTACTGCTGCAACCCTGCTCACCATGTACATGGCGGTGGCAGAAAAGCAGGGGGTAACCATAAGTGAACTGCGCGGTACCATTCAAAACGATATCCTCAAAGAGTATGTAGCCAGAGGAACCTATATCTACCCTCCCCAGCCATCCATGAGAATTGTTACCGACATTTTTGCCTTCTGCAAAGATCACCTCCCCAACTGGAACTCTATCAGTATCAGTGGATACCACATCCGGGAAGCGGGATCTTCAGCCGCACAGGAGGTGGCATTCACCCTCGCCGATGGCATCGCCTACGTTGATGCCGCCATCAAAGTCGGGCTCGATGTGGATGCCTTTGCTTCACAGCTCTCCTTCTTCTTTAACTGTCACAATAACTTTCTTGAAGAGATCGCAAAGTTCCGCGCCGCCAGAAGACTCTGGGCACGCATCATGAGAGAGCGCTTTCACGCAAAAAAGCCTGCGTCCTGTATGCTGAGGTTTCACACCCAGACTGCGGGATGTACCCTAACTGCCCAGCAACCCTACAACAACGTCGTACGCGTGGCCTACCAGGCGCTCGCCTCGGTGTTGGGAGGTACTCAATCTCTCCACACCAACTCCTTTGATGAAGCGCTCGCGCTTCCCTCTGAGCAAGCAGTGCGCATCGCGCTGAGAACTCAGCAGATTATAGGTTACGAAACTGAGGTCACTGATTCCATTGACCCCCTGGGAGGTTCCTACCTCATTGAGTCACTCACCACTGAGATTGAAAAGAGAGCTATAGACTATATCCAAAAGATTGATGCCCTGGGGGGGATGATCAAGGCCATCGAGCAAGGTTTCGTCCAGCGAGAGATTGGCAACAGCGCCTACACGTACCAGAAGGAGGTAGAGAGCACACAGAGGATTATCGTGGGATTAAATCAGTTCACCGTTGAGGAACCACCACCCACAAACCTGTTAAGAGTCAACCCTGAGGTAGAGAAACTACAGACGAAGAAGATTGAAAAAATTAAACGTGAACGAGACCATAACCAGGTACACAAATTACTTAAGGACCTCAAAAAGGCAGCGGAAGGAACAGATAACCTCCTTCCACCCACCCTGGAAGCCGTTAAAGCCTATGCCACCCTTGGAGAGATCGCTAATACGCTGAGGGAGGTGTTTGGGGAATATCGGGAGCATTAGTTACCGGCAACTGTTAACCGACAACCATCAACTGACTCACGGACTAAACCTGAAGTACACAATATCGCCATCCTGAATGGTATAGTCCTTACCCTCTATGCGAAGGTGGCCTTCCTCGCGTACGGCTGTCAGGGAGCCCGCTTTTGTAAAATCAGCATAGGAAACGACTTCTGCCTTGATGAACCCCCGTTCCATATCGGTATGAATCTTGCCCGCTGCCTGCGGCGCCTTAGTTCCCTTGAGTACTGTCCAGGCGCGCAACTCGGGACCCACCGTGGTATAAAAGGTAATCAGGTTAAGCAGTCCATACCCTACCGTGACTAATTGTTCCAGCCCTGATCGTTCAAGCCCCAGCTCTTTCATAAACTCCCTCTTTTCCTCTTCACTTTCAAGCGCTACAATCTCTGACTCCATATCTCCGCAAATCACCACTACCCCTGCACCCTCCTCTGACGCAACCTGAGCAACCACGGCTGAGTAGTATCTAGTCTTCAACTCTTCCTCATCCACATTGGCTACATACACCACCGGCTTTGAAGTGAGTAAGGAGAGGTCTTTAACCAGATGCATCTCCTCCTCGAGCGGAAGCGTTCGAGCAGCCTTTCCCCCATCTAACCATTCTTTTACCTTCTGGCAAATCCCTATTTCTACTTCAGCCTTTTTATCGCCAACCCTCAAGAGCTTAGTAGCTTTTCCCATCCGCTTATCCAGGGTCTCCAGATCAGCGATAATTAACTCGGTAGTAACAATCTCCATATCCCTTCTTGGATCAAGTGTCCCATAGAGGTGGGAAACGTCCTGGTGAGCAAAGCAGCGGACAACGTGTACCAGCGCATCTACCGTACGGATATGGCCGAGGAACTGGTTTCCCAAACCTTCTCCCTGGCTTGCGCCCCTCACCAATCCTGCAATATCCAGAAATTCAATATGGGTAGGTGTCACCTTGGGAGGATGGGTGATCTGAGCAATCTTACTCAGGCGTTCATCAGGAACTGCAACCATCCCCTTGTTGGGGTCAATGGTACAGAAGGGGTAGCTTGAGGCGAGGGCATGTGCGTGAGCAAGCGCATTAAAAATGGTTGATTTCCCCACATTAGGCAGACCGATAATTCCACAGGTAAATCCCATTACCTTGCCCCTTGAAGCGCTTTTAACTAAAACTGATGTTCTCGTAAAAGGTCAAAAATCAGACGACAAAGTAAAAAGATTCAGATGCAAGGCGCACAAATACGAAGGAATGAGGCGTACGTGCGTGTACGCCGCAATGACTGAGGATGCAGTGCAACGCAGCAGATGGACTTTTTACGAAGTTGTCAAAACTCAATTTCAAAGGAATCCAGAACCTTATGTGTTGCATGTTCGATCGCATCCACTCTCACCATCCCCTCACCTACACTCACCACACACCAATGATAGGCAGAAATGTTTACTTGAGAACCCTCAAACTTATCGGTAGGTAACGGCGATACGGGAAGCAGTGGTGCCCCTGCCCCTCCCGTGGTAATATGCCTTATCCCGTTCACGGTTGCCCGCTCGTACCAGTGATTATGCCCGCACATCACCATTTCCACCCCATACTGCTCACAGAGGGGAACATATCGTTCCCGCATAAAACTATCGGAACCGTGTCCCTTCAAAAACCAGGTATAAGAGCCGTAGGCCGGGCTGTGCCAGATCACAATGGTGGGCTTATCCTGGTGCGCTTTCAAATCATCCTCACACCAGAAGTATTGCATCATCTCAAGCACATATTCATATAAGAAAAACACATCGAAATCATTCAGGGTGGCATCGAGCGACACCAGGTGAAGCTCTCCTATATCTACTGACCACCATCTCAACGCGCTAAAGGTGTGATAGTAGTTCCACCCAGCGTAATCACCATCTTCATCATCATGATTCCCAATGCAGGGGTAGATTGGATAGGCAAAGGCCTTTTCATTTGCCTCTATCCATTCCTCCCACTCCTCCTCATCCCTCCCTCTGTTTACGTAGTCGCCGGTCATGACAATGCCTACCAGCTCGCTATAGTTACTCTCCGTATACGCAACCGCATCATTAATAATCTCCTCGGTCTTCTGGTAATCCTCATTCCCCATGCCAGACCGTGAATCACCCAGCACCATCAACTCAAACCCAAAGCAGGGAGAACAAAAAATAAGCACCAGCAAAAGCACTAAAACCATTTTTCTCATCTCAACCCTCTTCTCCCTCACCAACTATGCTGCCGAGGGGTAATGAGTACAGGATAACGCTAAAGCCGCACTCGCTCGATGTGTAAGCAATACCAAAAAGAAACATGCATCACTCTCTCAGGTAAGCTATTAAAAGTGCCTTCCTCGAGATGATCGTACTAGTAGTGATCCTCGATCTTCTTGGTCAATTTGCACAGGTAATTTTCAAATGACTTACTATCTCTTCCCCTACCTTTACTCGCGGTCCTTCCTTTATTTTTACCGCTCTTCTTTAACGATTTCTTCAACAGTTCATAGTCCTTTTTCTTCATCACCATGAACACATATTCTTCCATATCTTTCTTCTTACCCATCTATGTAATCCTTTTCTACTTCATGGTTTACTATGAAATCTTAACTACCAAGTGCATTTTGTATAATCATAGTGTAAAAAATAAAACAGGGCAAGTAAGGATCACCTGCCATTAATGCACTGGTCTTTCTTGTAATTCGATATCACAAAAATCAAGCACTATCAAATAGAAATTTTTATGAGCTAAATTTTTTGAGCTCAACGTGTAGAAAACACCAATCGGAATGGAAAGCTCGCTCAGGAGTGGCACGACCAGGATGGCAGCAGAAAAAGTAAAACTACCTCATACTATAGCGCGGGTCACTAAAGGCTTGTTGGAAGAGCATGGTGATCAGTTGGATGGCGTAATTAAGTTATACGATGAAGAAGATAGTTATAGAAATGAACAGAACATTAAGAGAAAGGATTATGATAGCAGGAGAAAAACTTGAGTTTGATCAAGGCGTTCGTGGAAAAGGAGAAACAAAGCATTGCAGCGGCAGAGAAAGGCAAGCACCTTAAAACTACCAAATGAAATTAAAAGAGGAATGATGCGCTCCGCCATCACTCCTCTCTATAGGTGAAAAAATGAAAAAGCTATCAATCTATTTTTGGTATCGGTACTATAATTTAAAACTTTAATGCTTTTTTAACAGATTTTTTATAAAAGTAAGTATTTTGCACAAAGACCATTCAATTGAAACCTTTATCTCCTTAAATAATAAAGTCTTTCCCCCCCTGTAACGTACCTAAGAGCGCCCAAAAAATCATCCAGAAATCTATTGCAGAAACCACTGAACCCATAGCGGAGCCAGCAAAAAGGGGAGAATAGATACTTTGATAAATATAGTTGAGGTAGTCGCTAATTGAGGCATGAAAGAAGGTGTAGTGCCAAATGCGGGAAACCAAAGAGTACAAATAAATCTGATACTAGGTTCCGCTTACTTTCTTATAAGCAGTAGAACTCCATCAATCATTTCTTTCAACTCTCCTCTCAACTCTTCATCCTCTTCCATAGCTTTCACTATCACAGGACTCAACTCGTAGTAAAGCTTGATCAGTTCCTGACCTTCAGGGGTTTTGGTTAATACATTGTCACGGAAATATCTCAGCAGTTCTGTTTCCTCCGAATCGTTTTCATAGAGCACTTCCGTAGGACAGGGAAGCTTGGGTACTACGGTAAAGTTTTCAGTAAATGCTAACACCTGGTTATAGTACACATCAACATGCCAGTTTCCAAATAAATTTGCGGGAGCATCATACTGGAAATCAAACGGTGACCAGGCACATCCGGGCCCGCTCGTTATAAAATCATTCGCCCACTCCCAGTACTTTACTGAATCCGGGCCGTACCACATGAAGACAACCCTGTCGGCAAATACTGTGTTATCGACTGAGACCCAGCAGTAGGCCTCTTCATCACTATAAAATGTGGGGGTAGCGACTGGCGTTTCACAGGAGGTATTAGATTTTGGGTCTTTGGTCATCATATGATTTACAATCACTGCCGCGTGAGCAGTGTTGAACATCAAAAATGCTGCTCCTAATAAAAATGTAACTATCTGCCTTTTGTACCTCATAGTATCCTCCTTAACAACTTAAATCATACTCTCCGAATCCACTCTGAGAACATTCTGCTTCCTTTCTTCTGCTTCCTTTCTCTTAAAGCAGAAGTTCAAACTAATGTCAAATTAAAAGTCTTCACACTCGCTTTTGAAACTCTGGTTAAAAAGAGTAAAGATGTTTTACATTGTTCTGATAGTAGCTTCATGTTATTATTAAAAATAGTGCATTCTTCCCTGGTGAGCTATTTTAAAACTCCATATAAACCATTTTAAAGGAGGATTAAGTGCCATGAATACCTGCATAAGTAAAAAAGTAGCATTACTCATAGCAGTAGCTATCAGTGTGATGGTAAGTGTTTCAACTGCATGTGCCGGACCAACTGCCGGAAATATACTCATTGTATATTCTTCCTACACGGGCAATACCAAGGCTGCCTGTGAAGCGCTCCAAAAGAGTCTGGGGGCTAAGGTCATAGAAGTAAAAGATTTAAAAAACCCTCCGGAAAATTTGAAAGTGGAAAAGGGTGCAAAACCCAAGTGGGTTCTGGACACAGAGATAGAGCCTAAAAGTGCCAACCTTTCATCTAACTCCTGCATCGTTCTTGGCTCACCGGTCTGGATGGCAACACTCGGTCCTGCCATGCAAAAATTTATTGAGCTGAACAGGTTTGACGGTAAAAAGGTTATACTCTTAACTACCACCAACGCCTCTTTAAATGAAGAGCAACGACAAAAGATTAAAGATCTGGTAAAAGCTAAGGGAGGAAACGTGGTGGAGTACTACGAAATTCTGGCGCAGGACAAGGTCAACGAAAAGAAAGTAGAAAAAACAAAAGAGCAGATTACAGAGGAAGCCTTAAAATTAGCACCTGAAATAGGTAAAGCCTTTTCAGCCAGCAAATAACCGCACAATCCTTTAATTCCTATCCCTTCGCTTCCTCAAAGATCAAATGATTCATCCTGGCCAGTCGCCTTCCACAATAACCAGGCAATAATAAATACGAAAGCGATGTATATCATTAAGTCCCAAAAATTCATAAATTCTCCTTAAACTCACTGGTTTGACTTATATATTTAAATATAATTTTTCATTAATTAATATTATATTATATTATTTTATATAATTCAATATAAAATTTAAATTTATCAATTTTCTATAATAAATATAATCTCTTAGAAATGTTGAATACATATATCATGCACCCTATCCGCAACCATGAACTTTGTTTAAACTCTTTCTGATTATCAATCTCTCTTTTGTAGATCAAATCGTTCAATAATCATTATTATTTTATGGGACCCCTAAGAATAGGGCTGTAGGGTTTAAAAATCAAAAAAATTTTTTTAGGAATATATTCGAGGTAATCAGCGCAAAGGAAATAAATGAAGTGAGTAGCACAAAAGAAATAATGAAAAGAGAGCATGTTGGTAAGTTTACTAAAGCTTTTCTTGGACAGTTGTGGGGTGACCAAATGGCTGAAAGCCGCGTCAATACTGGATCGTTACCTGAAAAATGCCAAAAAGGTAGTGCCACAGAATATACATTTATTTCTTGATTTATAGGCTTAC
>Ga0315293_10002384_pt1 | contig 18064 bp, 13 predicted proteins | sample YL17G13_20_MG_FD_203071 | JGI IMG/M metagenome (GOLD analysis project Ga0315293, IMG submission 203071) | Sediment microbial communities from Yellowstone Lake, YNP, Wyoming, USA - YL17G13_20 | ecosystem: Environmental > Aquatic > Freshwater > Lake > Sediment | place: USA: Wyoming | collected...
CCCATAAAGAAGAAGCAATAAAGATTATGGCAAAAAATGAGGATATGTCTGAGGCCGAAATGCAGGAGGGTATAAGCGGGGTTCATCATCCGGATTTAAAAGAGAACCTTAAGGCCATGCAGAAGAGCGATGAGACCTCTTCCTTATTTGGCTCAGGGAAGATAATCGCGGACTTTTATCTGAAGAGAGGGCAATTATCGCACCTTCCGGATTTGGATAAGATAATCGAGTCGAGATTTGTTGAGGAATTGGGAAAATAATAGATGAAAACTGATAGCCGATAGCTGGAGACTAATAATGAAATTCGCCCCTAAATTAACAGTTCTATTCATAAGCATATGTGCAATCTTTGCCGCCGCTACGTTTACCATTACCTATTTTCAGGTGGAAAAGATATTGGAAGGCGATGTTAGGGCGCTTATGGAAAACCGCGCCTTTTTCACTATGGATGCAATGGACCGTTTCTTATATGAGAGGTTAAGCGATATAAAATTGATCGCTAAAGATTCGGTGATTAGCTCTGAAGATGCCACCGCCGAGCAGATTAACGAAAAGCTCATCTTTTTCAGAAACAACTATAAGTGCTATGCCTCCTTTTCCTTCTTTAATTTAGAGCGTATCCGGATTGCCGATACCGCAGGATTGCGCATCGGCGAGCAGAACCGGATGACGCGTTACTGGGAGGATATTTTGAGCGGAAAGGTAAGCGCGGCCAGCGACGTGCATATCGCAGAAGATCTTCAGGTGCCCGTGATCTATTTTGCCTCTGCGGTAAATAATAAGGAAGGCAGGGCAATAGGGGTAGTGGTTGCCCGGATTCCGACAAGCCGGCTATTTGAGATGGTAAAGACAAGCGCGGAAATCCAAGAAGAAGAAGAGATAGACATAGTAAACAAAGATGGCCTTTTAATCTATTCTAATCACAATCGCGAAGGCATACTAAAAGAGAACCTGCCGGAGGGGGAGTCAATAAAGATAGCTCAGTGGGACAAGATTTTCGGCAGCGTAAAGCACTGGAATCCGGACGAGAAAGAGACAATGCTCCAGGCCTTTTGTCGGGAGCAGGGGTATTTAGACTTTAAAGGGAATGACTGGACCATTCTCTTTAATGTACCCACGCGGGTCATTTTCGGCCCGGTCAGTAAACTATTAAAAATGCTCATAATAATGTTTCTGGTTATGTTGCCCGTGCTGGCGTTGGTTATCTGTCTTTTTAGTAAAAATGTGTCCCTGCCTTTGGCCAGGCTAAGTTTTGCTGCCGGAGAAATAGGTAAAGGTAAATTAGATACGGTGATAGAGGTAAAATCAAAAGATGAATTTGGCTCTTTGGCCAATACCTTTAACCGGATGGCAACGGATTTAAAAAAGACCACCATATCCATAGATGACCTCAATAAAGAAATCACCGAGCGCAGGCGTGCGCAAGTTAAACTGCAGCAGCACATAAAACAGCTTAACTGCCTTTATGGATTGTCAAAACTTGCTGTGCAGCCGCAAATTTCATTAGACCAAATCTTTCAAGAAACAACAGGGCTGATTCGCAGTACATATCGGTGTCCTGATATAACCTGCGTAAGAATAACATTTAACGGGATACAATATAAAACGGATAACTTTCAGAAAAGTGATCTCAGCCAGCACGCTGACATCAGTGTCCGTGGAGAAAAAGCCGGAAGCATCGAGGTCTATTGCCTCCAGGAAAGACAAGAAAACGGCGAAGGCCCATTCCTTAAAAAAGAAGCTGCCCTGTTGGATGTGGTCGCCGAGCAGCTTGGCAGAATCACAGAATTAAAGCAGGCAACAGACAAGCTGAGATTATTCAGGAACCTGATAGAGCAATCGAACGAGTCAATCTTTGTTTTGGAACCCAATTGGGGCCGTTTTCTTGATGTGAACGAGCGGGCCTGCCGGAGTCTGGGATACAGCCGGGAAGAATTGCTCGAGATGAGCTTTAAGGACATCGAAGAGTTTCCCGAAGGTTTCTCCTGGCAAAAGCAGGTAGATGAACTAAAACTAAAAGGCGACATCATCATACAAGGCCGGCATAAGTGCAAAGACGGCAGGAGATTCTTCGCAGAGACCAGTCTAATGTTCTTAAAGGAGGAGGAAGAGGATTACATAATAGCGATTGCGCACGACGTCACCGAGCGTAAGAGAGCAGAAGATGAGATTAAAACCTTAAAGCAACAAATTGAATTCATACTTGGCGCTACAAACACGGGCTTAGATATTATTGATTCACAATTCAACATTCAATACATCGACCCGGCATGGCAAAAAGTGTATGGCGACCCAATGGGCAGAAAATGTTACGAATACTTTATGGGTCGCAATGAAGTATGCCCGGTGTGTGGAATTGTTAAGGCACTTGAAACAAAAAGTATCGCCGTCACGGAAGAGGTGCTGCCCAGAGAAAACAACAGACCTATTCAGGTGACTACCAGACCGTTTCAAAATGATAAAGGGGAGTGGCTGGTAGCCGAGGTCAATGTAGATATCACCGAGCGCAAACAGATGGAGGAAAAACTGCGGGCGAGTGAGAACAAGTATAAAACGCTTCTTGAGAATCTTCCTCAAAAGATATTTTACAAGGATAAAAACTTCGCTTATGTGTCCTGCAACGAGAATTACGCCCGCGACTTGGAAATTAAACCCGAGGAAATTGCAGGCAAAACAGACTATGATTTTTACCCTAAAGATTTAGCGGAAAAATACAGGGCTGATGATAAAAGGATTATGGAGTCAGGAAAGTCGGAAGATATAGAGGAAAAATATATCAAGGACGGCCAGGAAACAGTTGTCTATACGGTCAAAACGCCGGTCGGAGACGAACAAGGGAACATCATTGGCATATTAGGAATTTTCTGGGATATCATGGAGCGTAAGCGGGCGGAAGAAAAGGAGAAAAAACTTCTCGAAGAAATCGAAGGCGTCAATCGTGAATTGAAGGATTTTGCTTACGTAGTTTCGCACGACTTGAAAGCGCCGTTGCGAGGGATTAAGACTTTGGCAAGCTGGTTATCAGCCGACTACGCAGATAAACTTGATGAGCAGGGGAAGGAGCAAATGAAATTGCTTTCGGGCCGCGTTGACCGGATGAACAACCTGATTAACGGCGTGCTCGAATACTCCAGAATCGGACGCATACAAGAAAAAGGGGTTATTGTGGACCTAAATAAACTTGTTCCTGAGATAATCGACACGATTGCTCCGCCGGAAAATATCACCGTCACAGTCGAGAATGAGCTGCCAACGATTGAATGCGAGCCGACCCGAACTACGCAAGTGTTCCAGAATCTATTGAGCAATGCCGTCAAATATATGGATAAGCCACAGGGGCAAATAAAAGTCGGCTGCATCGAAGAAAATGGATTTTGGAAGTTTAGCGTTGCCGACAACGGGCCGGGTATCGAAGAAAAATTCTTTGAGAAAATCTTCCAGATATTCCAGACGTTGGCGCCTCGTGACAGTGTTGAAAGCACCGGCATTGGTCTTACCGTCGCAAAGAAAATCGTGGAACTATACGGCGGCAGGATTTGGGTGGAGTCAAAGGTGGGAGAAGGCAGCACATTCTTCTTTACGCTGCCAAAGCAGGAAATAGAGGTTAAGAATGCAGAACTCGAAGCCCATATTGCTTGTTGAAGACGACCGGGTTGATGCGATGACGGTGAAACGCGCCCTGGGCGACCTGAAGATTACAAACCCCGTGGCTGAGGTAACCAACGGCGAGGAGACGCTGGAGTATTTAATAAACGAGAGCAACGTGAAGCCGTGTCTTATTTTGCTTGACCTGAATATGCCAAAAATGAACGGTCTGGAATTTCTGAAGGTCATAAAAGCGGATGATACGCTCAAAAGTATTCCTGTTTTTGTATTGACAACTTCAACAGCGGAAGAGGACACGATTGAAAGTTTGAGATTAGGTGCCAATCGTTATATGGTCAAATCCATCGATTATCAAGAATTTTTAGAGACCATCAAAATAATCAACCTTTTACCTGGTGTTGTGCAGGTTACTGAATAGGGGGTAAGAATATGGAAGGTTCAAGATACAGAATTTTGCTTGTTGAAGACAATGAGCTGGACCAGATGGCTTTCAAACGATTCGTAGAAAGCAACGCTTTAGGATACGACTGCATTATAGCAGGCTCGGTATCAGAAGCTAAAAGCGTCCTGGGTTTCGAGCAGTTTGACATTGTGATTTCCGACTACTCGCTTGGCGACGGGACGGCGTTTGACATTCTGGAATTAGTGAAAGATATGCCGACCATAATCGTAACCGGAGTCGGCGACGAAGAGACGGTGGTCAAGGCCTGGAAGGCAGGCGCCTACGATTATCTGGTAAAGGACCTCGATCTGAGCTACCTTAAAGCGGTCCCAATAACGGTAGAAAATGCTATCAGACACAAAACGGCAGAGAAAAATTTGAGGTTACTATCTGGGGCTATTATGAGCACCAATGACAGTGTCTATATCACCGATATGGAGGACAAGATTATTTTTGTCAACAAGGCGTTCTGCGAAACTTACGGGTATAAGGAAGAAGAGGTTATTGGAAAGGGCAGCAACATTCTATGGATAGGAAAGAAGCAAAACGCCAACACAAGAAGTGTTTTCCAGACACGAACTGTCGGAGATATGTGGGAAGTCGGCTTTTACCACAAACGAAAAGACGACAGCATATTTCCGGTTTCGCTGTCGAGGTCAATGGTCAAAGACCCGAACGGAAACGAAGTGGCGGTTGTCGGGGTTGTCCGCGACATATCGGAGCAAATTCTTATAGAGGACGAGCTTAAAACAGCGAATTTGAGATTGAAAAAGCGAAATCAGCTGCAAAGTGAAACGGCTGTTGCGGCAGCAGAAGCACTCGGGAGGTTACTGGATGAAAAGAACCTCGAAAAGGCAAAAACGATTGTCGATGAGTTTCTCGATTTATCCAAGATTGACGCAGGCAAACTGGAATTGAAGCGTGGCGGATTCGGTTTCCAGTCAGCGGTCCAGCAAGTTGTGAAAGAATTATCGCCTGTTGCGGCCCAGAAAAGCGTAGAGGTAAAAAGTCTTATGCCGGATGTTGAGGTTACCGTCAATGGAGATTATGAGAGGATATTGCAGGTCTTGAGGACTCTTGTAAATAGAGCCATAAAGGCGGCTCCTTCAAACAGCCAGGTCAATGTGCAGGTGGCAGATGCCGGCAGCGAGATTACAGTGCAGATACAGGACAACGGGCCGGTGATAGCCAGCAGTGAACTGCACAAGATTTTTAATCGCAACGACTGGATTAAAGAACATTTTCACTCTCGACAAGAGGAGCTTGCTTTGGGTCTGCCAATAACAAAGGAGTTAGTGGAAATGCACGGTGGGCGTATCTGGGTTAAAAGTGCAGATGGACAGGGAAATAATTTCTGCTTCACCCTTCCAAAAGCAGGTGTGCGACAAGAAGTTGTTTCGCCGACAGCTTCGGCAAATACAAAGTAGCTGCCGGGGATAGAAACAGCAGAGAATATAAAACATGCGAGGCAAAGAGCCTGCCGAAGAAAAATCTCAGGACGATTAGGCGAATTAAAAGGGACTATAACGAGAAAGAGGTGACATCGAGGCGAAAGCATAAAAAAAGAGAGTTCAAACACGGCCGATTCGGCCGTCAAAGAAATGGGGGTAAAAAATGCGAAGCTCGAAACCAATATTACTTATAGAAGATGACCGTCTGGATGCAATGATGGTTGCGCGTGCACTCGATGAACTTAAGGTTACAAACGAATTAGTGCACAAGACCAACGGTAAAGAGGCACTGGACTATTTAACAGATGAGGCAAATAAGAAGCCGTGCCTTATTTTGCTTGATTTAAATATGCCGAAGACAAACGGCGTAGATTTCCTGAGAATTGCCAAGGCGGATGAAGCACTAAAAAGGATTCCGATTGTAGTCTTAACTTCATCGACCGAAGAGCAGGATGTCCTTGAAACCTTTAAGCTCAGTGTCGCCGGCTATATTGTTAAGCCTATGGATTACATAAAGTTTGTTGAGGCCATAAGAACGCTGGCCCTTTACTGGACATTAAGCGAACTGCCGGATGGAAAATAGACCGCGAGTATATATTAAATATTAAGAATCAAATATCAAAATTAAGGAGTTCCACAATTTTGCTTTTTGCACTTTGATTTTTGATTTCCTTTTTAGCCAATCATTTCCAGAGTTGCTAAAGCAGCGAACTTGTCATCAGCAATTTCAAAAACCTGGTCCAGGCCTGTTACTGTGAATACACCTCTGGTTGCAGGTGGAATTCCACAAAATATCAGCCGGCTACTGCAATCAACCAAATGTTTGCGGAGCTCCAGCAGTTTCGAAAGACTTGAAGAAGTCACGATACTAACGCTGGAGAAATCAATTACCACACTACAGTGGTCAAGGTCCGAAAGCATATCCACAAGTGTTTCGAGTTCTTCAGCCATCTCCGGCTCGTATGGCAGGTCCACGACAATAATATTATCCGACCAATGCTGAATTGCCATTTTTAAGTCTCCTATTTTTTGCTTGGCTGCTTTCGAGTTTTAACTTATGAATCGACAAAACCTTGTGCCAGGTTAAGTAAAAAATAGGCGGGGCAGCGCATCACTTGACGACAACCTGCTTCTGCGTATAATACAGAATCCCTCTTGGGTATTGCTGGATAAAAATAGTATGGTAAATGTTATGAGCCGAGGCAGGGGAGAGCAGTTATAAATGGCCCGTCAGAAGACACACGCAACAATAAAACAAATAGGGCCGAAGAGGACACAAAATTACCAGATTTAAGGAAAAGGAGTTCACAATGAAACGGATAGCAATTTTATTAAGTGCCGCAATGCTGGCAGCCGTCAGTAGTCTTTGCCGGGCAGATAGCACCAGCGACCTGGCCAGGGAAAACACTGAACTTCGAGGCAGACTTGAAAAGCTGGAAAAGGAAGTAGAAGAGCTAAAGAAACTCGTTGGACAACAAGCTAAGGCGACAAGTGCGGAGCCGGTGAAGGTGGAAGCACCTAAAGAGGAACCAAAACCCGAAACTACAGCCAAGCTGGGCGAAGCTGATCTGCAGAGAATTGCGGAGATGGTCCAAAAAGAAGCCGCAAAATCCCGTCAGGGATACCTAACGGCAAAGAAACCCGTCTGGTCAAACCTTGATATCCAGGTATATGGCTATATTAAAGCCGATGCTTCTTACGACAGCTCTCGCACTACGCCGGGTAATTATGCCTTATACGTAGATTCGGAGGCGGCCAACAAAAACGATGACGAGTTCAATCTCACAGTCAACCAGACTCGTTTCGGGGTGAAAATCACCGGGCCCGATGATGAAGCCGTGAAGACAAGCGGGCTTGTAGAAGGCGATTTCTATGGCAGCTACGCAGACGAAAACAAAGCCAAAATTCAACTGCGCCACGCATATCTAAAATTAGATTGGCCCGAGGAGCGATTCAGCATTCTTGCCGGTCAAACATCAGATACGATGTCACCACTCTTTCCTGATACGTTGAATTACACAGTTTTGTGGGACGCAGGCAACATTGGCTATCGGCGGCCACAAATTCGGCTGACAAAAGGATTCCCTCTCAGCAAAGCTGTTGAGATGCAATTAGAAGGCGCGGTGGCAAGAACCATCGGAAGAAGCAGCCCAACATCATCAGAATCAGGCGAAGATGCCGGTTATCCAACTTTGCAGGGACGAGCGAGCGTGACGTTGCCGTGGGTGGGCTATAAGCCGATGACGGTCGGTTTGTCGGGCCACGCTGGTAGAGAAGAATATGACATTGCGCTTAGCGGCACCAACAAGAAATTTGAGAGCTGGTCGATTAACCTCGACCTGACCGGGCCGATTAACAAATGGCTGAGCATCAAAGGCGAATTATTTACGGGTGAGAACTTAAACACCTACTTTGGCGGTATCGGCCAGGGGGTCAACATAGATACAAGCAAGGGCATATATAATGAAATAGCTGCCAAAGGCGGCTGGGTTGGGGCAAGCCTCGGGCCGTGGGACAAATGGCGTTTCAACCTCGGTGCAGGCATAGATAACGCTGATAAAGGAGACATTAAGACAAATGACCGGGTGCTGAATCGCTCTATTTTCGGCAACGTAATTTACTCCGTCACTAAAAATGCAGAAATCGGATTTGAGCTTTCGGACTGGCAAACGGATTACAAAGGGCAGGGAGACGCCGATAGCCTGCGTGCCCAAACATCTTTTATATATAAATTTTGATAAGAAATTTGCTTGACGCCTGAAAACTAAATATATATACTGTTTGGTTTATCCGTTAGCTACTAAACACTAATACCCTAACCAGCCAGCCGTGTCGAGCACGTCTCGGCAGGAAGGAAAAACGGCTGATTGAAAAAGAGTTATAAAGCCTTTCAGGCATAATAATTGCAAGTTACGTAGAAGGAGAACAGTATGGCACAAGTTCAAAAAAGTATTTCCTCATTGATGATAGAAAAGCGGACATTTCCGCCGCCGGCGGCAATCAAGGCAAATGCTTACATCAATAATCCCCCGCAATACCAACAGATGTGGGAAAAGTCACTTAACGACCCCGATGGCTTCTGGCTGGAACAGGCAAATATTGTGAGCTGGTTTAAGAAACCGACCAGGAGTCTGGAATATACCTGGGACACCAAAAGGCGAAAGATTGAACACAGTTGGTTTGCCGATGGCCAGCTTAATGTTACTTACAACTGCCTGGACCGTCATCTGGGAACGCCAACCGCGAAAAAGACAGCGCTAATCTGGCAGGGCGAAGCGGAAGATGCCGTCAGAAAATTTACATACGAAGAGCTGCATAAGGAAGTCTGTAAATTCGCAAACGTGCTAAAATCAAAAGGCATAAAGAGAGGCGACAGGGTGGCTATCTACCTGCCAATGGTTCCCGAACTTCCGATAGCTATGCTTGCCTGTGCCCGCATAGGTGCGATTCACTCTGTCGTTTTTGGAGGATTCAGCGCCGAGTCACTGCAAGACCGCATCAATGACTCCGGATGCAAAATGCTTATCACCTCCAATGTTTCATACCGCGGCGGTAAGCACATTATGCTAAAAACCACTGCCGATGAAGCGATAAAAAAGACACCAACAATCGAAAATGTCATAGTCGTTAAAGTTGACGATGACCCTTGTGATATGAAAGCCGGCAGGGACGTATGGTATCACGATGTGATGGCGAAAGCCGATAGCAGATGCGAACCTGAGCACATGAAGGCGGAGGAGCCGCTATTTATTCTTTACACATCCGGCTCGACAGGCAAGCCCAAGGGTGTGGTCCATACTGCAGGTGGATACTTAGTAGAGGTCTGTCTCAGTCACAAATTCATTTTCAACATTCACGATGATGACATTTATTGGTGCACCGCAGACATTGGCTGGGTAACTGGGCATAGCTATATTGTATATGGCCCGCTTGCAAACGGTGCGACAACTCTGATGTTCGAAGGGATTCCCACTTATCCTGACGCCGGACGATTCTGGCAGATTTGTGATAAGTTTGGCGTTACGGTTTTCTACACCGCACCGACGGCTATTCGCTCGCTTATGCGTCTCGGTGATGAATGGCCTGCAAAATACAAACTGAACACAATAAGGGTTCTTGGAACGGTCGGCGAGCCGATAAATCCTGAGGCCTGGATATGGTATTACGAGAAGATTGGACGTAATCGATGTCCGATTGTTGATACGTGGTGGCAAACTGAAACCGGCGGTATTTTAATTACGCCGCTGCCTGGTGCGCATACATTAAAACCCGGCAGTGCAAATCGACCGTTTTTTGGTGTTGACCCGGTTGTTCTACGCGATGATGGAACCAAGTGCAACGTGAACGAGGGCGGCAAGCTGTGCATCAGAAGACCCTGGCCCGGAATTATGAAGACGATGTGGGGAGACCATCAGCGGTTCATAGATACATACTTTACATTATTTGATAACGTCTATTTCACCGGCGATGGCTGCCGCATCGATGAGGATGGCGATTACTGGCTGATGGGCAGAATCGACGATGTGGTCAATGTTTCCGGCCACCGCATTGGAACAGCCGAGGTGGAAAGCGCTCTTGTCAGCCATCCAAAGGTTGCCGAGGCCGCGGTTACACCGATGCCTCACGAGATTAAAGGGCAGGGGCTGTATGCCTTCGTTACGCTCAAAGACGGCATCCCTGAGAGTGAGGAGCTGAAGAAGGAGCTTGTTATACACGTGCGAAAGGAAATCGGGCCTATCGCAATGCCTGAAATTATTCAGTTTGCTCCTGCGCTTCCGAAGACCCGTTCGGGCAAGATTATGCGGCGAATTCTGCGCAAAATTGCCGAGAAGGATACGAGCAACTTAGGCGACATTACTACGCTTGCAGACCCCAGTGTAGTAGAAGCACTGATTAAGGGTCGAGGATTATAAAATCAGTGAACTTTTGTGTTATGAGCCAGAGGTGTGCATAAAACATACCTCTGGCCTATTTTCTTAGTATAAGGAGTTTATGAGCGACGAAATTTCTGCTGCCCAGGCAAAGGACGAAAATTATGGCTGGCGCGTTACGTTCGCAGGGATGGGTATTAACCTTGCTCTCGGCGTTCTATATACCTGGAGTGTTATCAGTAAAGGGATGCCGGAAAGCTGGAAGTGGAGCGAAGCCAGCAAGTCCTGGCCATATTCGATTGCGTGCCTGATGTTCAGTATCATTATGGTTCCGGCGGGCAGAATGCAGGATAAAATCCGCCCACGTGTGGTAGCGAGCATAGGAGGGATTTTAGTTGGAATCGGCCTTATTTTTGCAAGTATGACGACCTCGCCCCTGGGTTATATCATTGGATTTGGAATCCTGGGCGGAATGGGTATCGGCTTCGGCTACGCCTCTGCAACACCGCCGGCGGTAAAATGGTTTCCGGCAGCACGCACAGGACTTATCGCAGGGATAGTTGTTTCCGGCTTCGGACTGGCATCGGTATATGCAGCTCCATTGACAAGCTGGTTTATCTCCACCTGGAGTATTAAAACGGCGGTTATGACATTGGGAATAGCGTTTTTGGTAGTTGTAGTGCTTCTTGCACAGTTGCTTAAAGTGCCGCCTCGCGGCTATGTTCCACCCGGCCAGAAAAAAACAAAAACAAGCGACACACTTAATAGAAAAGAAGACTTTACAGCCGGCGAGATGCTTGGCACGGCACAATTTTATATGCTGTGGTTTATGTATGCCTGCGGCGCCGGTGCGGGGCTTATGGTTATCGGCAAGCTGGCGGCAATCGCCAAGATACAGGCAGGCATCAACCTGGGCTTTATTCTTGTTGCTGTCCTCGCAGTCGGCAACGGGGCCGGGCGGATAATAGCCGGGCTGCTCAGTGACAAAATCGGGCGAAAGACGACTATGTTTGTCTGCTTTGTAATGCAGGCTATTCTGGTATTCCTGCTCTCGCAGACAGTTGAAAATAACGTCCTAGCAAAAGTTCCCATTTTAGCTCTTGTCTCTGCGCTCATCGGGGCAAACTACGGGGCAAACTTGTCTTTATTCCCATCCGTTACCAAAGACTACTATGGTTTAAAAAACTTTGGGCTAAACTATGGCCTGGTATTTACAGCGTGGGGTGTCGGCGGATTTACCCTCGCCCTTCTGGCAGGAAAACTATATGACAAATATCACACATTTAACTTCGCTTACTACGGCGCGTGCGTATTATTAATTCTCGCAGCAGCAATGGTTTTCTTTGTGAAGGCGCCACAGCATAAACTCGAAGCCGCTACGGCATAGACTGGTAACAGATATTTCTGGCAAAGAAACAGCCCGAACAAATTTGTCCGGGCTGTTTTTTTAGTCAGGTAAGCAATACTACAGCCCGTGAATTAAGAAAACGCTCGCTTTGATGGTTTCTATTGTGGCTTCCACCGCAAGCATTACGGTCTCTCGCTGCTGGTCACTTACAACAAGTGCTCTATCCCGCAAACCACCCTGCCAGTCTGTGCTTTCGAGCATAACGCCGCCGAGAGCAGAACTGCTTAAATGGCCGGTATCAGCACCGCAAAGAACTGTCCAGCCTAACGCCCATGCCCGCACGGTATTGGGGATATTATAGCCGCCGCCACCTGTCATAAGAACAGGTCTGTTGAGAGTCAGCAAATGATTTATGATGTCGGCATAAACGTTGTTGGTCAGATACAAATGCGCAAGCGGGTCATTGGCGAGCGCATCTGCGCCCAATTCAAAGACAATTACATCAGGTTTGTAGGCAGCCATTAGCGGGATAGCTACCTCTTCGAATGCCTTCATATACGCCTGGTCGTATGTGCCGACCGGAAGAGGGACATTAACGCAGTAACCCTTTCCCGGGCCATTGCCGATTTCATTCTCGAATCCTGTGCCCGGAAACAGTGTTCTTGGGCTTTCGTGAAATGATATGGTCATCACGTCCGAGCGGTCATAAAATGCGTATGCCACGCCGTCGGCAAAATGCACGTCAACATCCACATACAGGACTCTTTTGTATCGCTCAGCAAGAACCAGACATGCAAGTGCAACATCGTTTATGTAGCAAAAGCCTGAGGCTCGTTCTGGATGAGCGTGATGAAAGCCACCTGATGGGTTAAACGCTACATCCGTGTCACCAGAGAGAATTAACTTCGCAGCAGTAAGTGTCCCTCCGGCAGCAAGCACCGCATAGTCATACATCCCCTCAAAGACCGGACAATCGAGAGTCCCTATTCCCATATAGAGAGCCTGTAGCACGGCCATCTTGGCCGTGTCTTCACGGGCTGGAATCCCGTGCCGCCGGGAGCCTTGTGAGGCGGTTTTCAGCGCGTGTAGATAACGGGCGGAATGAAACTTTTTAAGAGTAAGTCTATCTACGGGAACAGGAGCCGCCTCGCTTCTGCCGTCACCGGAGAGCAATCCCATAGAGTTCAGAATTTTCCTTACCTGTCCCGCCCGGTCGGTATTAAACGGTATGTCCGGCGGGTATTTAAACTTCTCAAGCTCCGGCGAATGAATGAATACGGATTTCCTTGTAGCCAAGATTTCTCCTCTTCTTACTTTGTCAAATCGTATGTAATGTTATAGACATCGCCATCGAATTCGGTATTCACCTTATAGCCTGAGTTGTGAAAGATAGCAAGCATTGGCTTATTGTTCGGCTGGACTTTTGCATAGAAACGTTGGACGCCGCGCTGCTTGGCGATTTTAGTAATATAATCCAGCAAAAACGTCCCCATACCCTTCTGCTGCCATTCATCCTGAACAAGAAATGCTACCTCGGCCGCTTGTGTTTTAGGGTCAAGGAAATACTGTGAAATGGCGACGATTTCTTCGCCTGAGACTCCGGGAACAACACCTACGATAGCCAGGTCATTTTTGTAATCAATGTTGGTTAAACGCTGTATATCTCTGTGTGGAAACGCCACAGTGCGGGTCATATAGCGAGTTCGGACGGACTCTTCGCTGAGCGAATACAGCATTTCCGAAAGGGCCGGCTCATCGTTCGGCTTGACGGGCCGAAAGAATATCTCCGTGCCGTCCCTGAGCGTCTCATAGTGCTCCAATTCTTCGGGGTAATTAACCTGGTCCCAGGGCGGTTCTATCTGGTCCTGATAGATATAGTTCTGGGCCTTTGCAGCCTGAATAAGAGCTTTTCTGAATTTTGGATGAGCGATGTTAATCAGGTCCAGGACCCTTTCTCTGATGCTTTTGCCGTGCAGATACGCAACGCCATACTCCGTAACGACATAGTGGACATCGCCGCGTGTGGTAACAACGCCGGCGCCTTCGGTGAGGTGCGGGACAATTCTGCTGACCTGTTCATTTTTTGCAGTAGAGGGCATAGCGATTATGGGTTTTCCCCCCCTGCTCCGCGCAGAACCACGAATAAAATCGACCTGTCCGCCGATGCCGCTATAAAACTGATAACCCAGCGAATCCGAGCAGACCTGGCCTGTCAGGTCGATTTCGAGTCCGACGTTAATGCCCACCATTTTCTCGTGCTGGCTGATAACGTTGACATCGTTGACATACTCGGTCGGATAAAATTCAAAAAAGGGATTGTTGTTAATGTAATCATAAAGCCGCTGTGAACCCATACAAAAACTGGCGACCACTTTGCCGCGATTGAGGGTCTTTTTTGCACAGGTGATTGCGCCGCACTCAACTAAGTCGATAATCCAGTCGCTAAACATCTCGGTATGAACGCCGATGTCTTTTTTGTCTTTGAGGAACTCGGCAAGGGCCTGGGGGATGCGTCCTATGCCGCATTCAATAGTGCTGCCGTCTTCGACAAGTCGGGCGATGTTCTGGCCGATACGCCTCAGCGTTTCATCCGACTCGGGTATGGGAATCGTAATTATGTCCTCGTCATAAGGGACAAGCATATCGATGGCATTGACGTGAAGGAAGCAGTCACCGAACGTCCGTGGCATTCGGCCATTCACCTGCGCTACGACATATTTGGCATTCGCTGCCGCTGATTTAACAATATCCACGGAGACGCCGAGACTGCACAGGCCGTTCACATCGGGCGGCGTCACGCTGATTAAGGCCACATCAATCGGAATCCTTCCGCTTTCAAACTCGTTCGGTATCTCGGAAAGAAATATCGGCGTGTAATCCGCCAGACCCTTTGCGAGGGCATGGCGAACATTGTCGGCGATAAAAAACGTATTCATTTTGAATTTTTCACGGTATTGTTCATCGGCGTATGGGGCCGTCCCTATCGTCAGCAGGTGAATGATATGAACGTCATAAATGTGGCTGGACTGCTCAACCAGAGCATTGACTAAATGCTGGGGCTGGGCGCAGCCGGTGCCGATGAATACGCTATCGCCGGACTTAATCAGCTTCATTGCCGCCGCAGCACTTCCTATTTTATGCTTATATTTTTCTTTCCAGTCAAATTCCTGCATAAGAATCTTCCTTCACCGCCGGGTTTGCACCAGACCGCTGAGTTTTTTAATTTTTATCCCCATTTATCGGGATTGTTTCTCTGCGTGCTTCGCGTGCTCTGCGGTGAATCCTTTTCAGTCGAATTCCTGCATAGTATCAGCCTTATTCAAAAGCTGTACTATACCTTATGCGTGAGAGATTCTCAAGTGGTTTGGGTTTGCGAAAGACAAACAAATGCTCGTGCATTATCAGGTAGCCCGTTCATCTTTCCTGTTGACCAAGGTTTGTCTTGTAATCACTTAGGTGAAAGTAAGTTTTGTGTTTCCGGTAATCTGCATGTTTTAGCTCAAGGCAGATTACCTCATCAAATGCCGTTGCGAGCAGATATTTGTTTTCTCAAACCAAAGTTTCGAAGGCCTGTGCTGTGTCGATGCCTTTAGCAAAACCAATAACTTGGCAGTTCTCGATATCCGGCTCTGAGGATACACTTCCAGGTTGAAACGTGTCTCCTTCCGTCGTTATGAAAATATATGATTTCATAAACTTACTCTAAACATTCTTCCACAATTTGCGGTAAACACCGCCACCAAGAAATTCAATAAGCCCTAAGTCTCTTAGTTCCTGTAGTTGTTGCCTTATTTTGGCTTCTATGTTGAGGTTATCAGGGTGTAATTTTTGAAGGTGCTGTTTGTAAGCGTATATTTGTTCAAGTTGGAAGATGTTAGTTGGAATTTCTGAAACCACCTTGAAGGTATCCAATCGCCAACCAGACAAAGTATTGGTAATAGTTGTGATGCCCCCGTCATACAAATCGTCTTCCGGTTCGTAAGATACTGCCGGAAATAAATCTTTTTCGGATTTCTCAAACTTAATTCTTTTTTCTTTGGGGACTTTTGCAAGAATATCTTTGGTTGTTGAAAGGATTTCCTCGGTAATGGTCGACACTTTTTCCTTATCGGTGAAAATTTTGAGAAAGTCAGATTTGAGTCTGCCCACCGTATTCGAGTCATGTATTAGAACGCCACATTCATAATTATTTCGCAGGCCGCCCAAAGTCAAATTTGCTGACGTAATAATAGCGTGATCCGAATCAAAAATGTATGTTTTTGCGTGCAGCATTGGGTAGTTTCGGACTTCTATTTTATTTTCGATAAAATACTTTAGGGCGGTTAAGTCAGAGGAATTTCGATAAAAGTTTGTTAGTTTATAACTGGTCATTAGTGACATTCGCGCTTCGGTTGGCTTGTTATCCAATATCATAGTGGCGACATTAGCTTTAATAAAGGGACTTGCCAGCAGTTGCTCTCGAGATGCCCGAACCAAATCAAGAAAAATATCGGTTGCTGGGTTTGTGATAATTTCAAGTTTCATGTTTTATCCTGCCTCTGAAATTCTCTTCTGTTTCTCAAACGCCTCAACTGCGGCATCGACACTCCCAAAAGCGAATTCTGCAATTTCTTCCATTGTTGCATCCACTGCGGATTTATCAAACTCTCTGTTAAGGAATTCCAGGAATTCGAGATTATTGTCGTACTGTAAGACTTTCTCAGTCATGATTGACATTCTGGATCAATTATTGGGTCTTGTCAAACAAAGATATATGTAGAAACGCAGAAAACCTTTTTATGCTTCTCTGAGATTAGACCGACAAGTAAAGTAGAGGAGAATTGGTGAAGACTACTTTTAAGTTATATTCAGGCCTGTTTTACGCTTATTCTGGCATCGACGGCGATTGGCGTTGTGCCTTCGGGGCCAACGACATAAGGATTTATATCCATTTGTTGAATCTGAGGAAATTCCGTGACTAATTGCGAAAGTCTTTGCAAACCTTCGGCGATTTTTTCTATGTCAACGCCTTCCTGGCCGCGAACGCCTTTTAGCATCTGATAGGTCCTTGTGCTCACGAGCATTTGCTTTGCTTCCTCAGCAGTCAGCGGCGCCAGATAAAAGGCGACATCCTTAAGGACTTCCACCATTATGCCGCCCATTCCGAACATCATCAACGGGCCAAAGTGTGGGTCGCGATTCATCCCGAGGATAACTTCTCTTCCCTTCTTGCACATCTCCTGCACAAGGACGCCGAGAATTTTTGCATCAGGCCTCTTCTTAGGTATCCGATACATCATCAGGTCGAAGGCATCCTTTACTTCCTGGTCGCTCTTTAGGCCGAGTTTGACGCCGCCAACATCCGATTTATGAAGAATGTCCGGCGACCATATCTTCAACACAACAGGATAGCCGAGCTGCCCGGCTATGTTAACAGCCTGGTCAGGCGTGGTTGCGATAGAACCTTTTGGAGTTACAAAGCCATAAGCCTCAAGAATCTCTTTTGATTCAACCTCGCCGATTTCATAGATACCCTGGCGCAGGTGCCTTTCGATGATATTTTCGACCTTGCGGCGATTAACACCAAACAGCTTGACAACCCGTTTGGGCCTCGCACGCCATCGGACGTAATCAGCCATCATCTTGATTGTTGCAACGGCACTTTCCGGCGAATCATATTGCGGAATTTTCCCCTCGCGCAAAATTCTTATCGCCTCTGCAATCTTGGTCGCACCGAGAAAACAGGCAAGAATAGGTTTTTTCGGTTTCTGATGGGCAATTTTTACAACCGCCTGGGCAGTAGCGGTGGCGTCTGTCATAGCCTGCGGCGTCAAAAGCACCAGAACAATATCAACGCTGGCGTCATCGAGAACAACACTTAATGCAAACTCATAGCGGTCGGCAAGCGCATCTCCTAAAACGTCAATCGGATTATGCAGATTCGCGGCTGCCGGCAATCTGGAGGCTAATTCGCTTATCGTCTTATCGGCTAATTTTGCGAAAGCCAGGCCCTGCCGCTCGATGGCGTCGGCTGCCATAATGCCGGGGCCGCCGGCGTTAGTGATGACAGCGACGCGCGGGCCTGCGGGAAGAGGCTGATTGGCAAAGGCCTGGGCGTAATCAAACTGCTCCTTTATAGAACCACAGCGGACCACCCCTGCCCGCTCGAACATACATTCATAAGCAATTTCGCTGCCTGCCAGACTACCCGTATGAGATGAGGCAGCCTTTGCACCGGCTTCTGTGCCGCCGGACTTCATCAGCAGGATGGGTTTGTCGTGAGAGATTCGCTCCGCCTGATTCACAAAGTCGTTTCCATCGGTAATGCTTTCTAAGTAGCCGGCGATAACTTTAGTATCGGAATCGG
>Ga0315293_10002386_pt1 | contig 18056 bp, 11 predicted proteins | sample YL17G13_20_MG_FD_203071 | JGI IMG/M metagenome (GOLD analysis project Ga0315293, IMG submission 203071) | Sediment microbial communities from Yellowstone Lake, YNP, Wyoming, USA - YL17G13_20 | ecosystem: Environmental > Aquatic > Freshwater > Lake > Sediment | place: USA: Wyoming | collected...
AGCGTTGGCGTAGTCCCGTAAGTCCAGAGCGACGTCCTCGAAAGCCCGCTGCCAGCGGTCGAAGTCGAAGTGCTCGCTCCAGGCATCGAAGGTCGAACCAAGACGCCAGCTCGCCTCAATCGCGCGGCCCACGCGCCGATCGCCCCGGGAAATCGCTGCTTCCACCGCGCTCATCCCCGAATCGGTCCACGACAGTTTCACTGAACGTTCCCTCAGGGATTGCTGCAGGAGGTGTTGCCTGCGCACGAGCGTCTCCACGTCGTCCTGCCCCACCCACTGGAATGGCGTATACGGTTTGGGAACGAAGGCGCCGACGCTCACGGCAATCTGGAGCCGACCCCGCCGGGATCCCAGCGCACCCCGGCCAAACGTCAGCAGGCGTCGGACAAGATCCCCGATCGCAACGACGTCCTCTTCGGTCTCCGTCGGAAGGCCGATCATGAAGTACAGCTTCAGGCGTGTCCACCCGGAGGAGAAGGCGGCATCAGCCGCCGCGAATAGATCATTCTCGGTTACCTGCTTCCGGATCACCGCTCGGAGCCTCGCGGTGCCGGCCTCCGGCGCGAACGTGAGTCCCGTCTTGCGCACCTGCTGGATCTTATTGGCCAACCCCACTGAGAATGAATCCGCCCGCAAGGAGGGAAGCGCAACCCCCACTCCTTTCGGACCGAACCGCGACACCAGCGCGCCGACCAGCTCTTCGATCTGCGGGTGGTCGACACTGGTAAACGAGAGCAGTGAAATGTCATCGTGCCCGGTAGCTGCAACAGCCTCCTCGGCCTGCCGCACCAGAGTATCAACGGTGCGGAATCTCCGCGGCGAGTAGACCGCCCCGGCCTGGCAGAAGCGGCAGCCTCGCGTACACCCGCGCATGATTTCGAGAGTGACGCGGGAGTGCACCGTGTCGATGAACGGGACGATCTGACGGGTGGGAAAGGGCGCCGTTTCCAGGTCCGGCATGAAGCGCCGCGGGATGCGAGCAGGCGCGCCGTTCACCGGCGCGACCTTCCCGATTGGGCCCGGTCCCTCGCTGGTGGCCTGGTAGAGGGCCGGTACGTAGACGCCCTCTATCGCAGCGAGCGCCTCAAGCGCCTCAGTACGGTCTCCGAGAGCCGCCGCCTCGGCGATCTCAAGGATGGCCTCCTCCCCTTCCCCGATCAGCAACGCGTCGAAGAAGTCGGCCATTGGCTCGGGATTCACCGCGCCGGGCCCGCCCCCGATGACCAACGGATCGTCCGAGGTGCGATCGGCCGCCCGCACCGGAATCCCCGCCAGATCCAACATGTTCAGGATGTTTGTATAGGTCAGCTCGTACGGCAAAGTGAAACCGACGACATCAAAGTCGCGGAGCGGAGTTCGAGATTCGAGGCTCGCAAGCGCCATCCCGCGCGCTCGGAGTTGCTCCTCCATATCGGGCCACACGGCGAAGGCCCTCTCGGCCAAGAAGTCGGGATGGCCGTTGAGTACGTGGTACAGAATCTGAAGGCCGAGATGCGACATCCCGACCTCGTAGGTGTCGGGATAGGCCAGCACAAAGCGAGCGCGAGCGACACTCCAATCCTTCTTGATCGCGTTCCACTCGCCGCCCGTGTACCGCGCGGGCTTAGTGACCCGCGAAAGCACCGTGTCGTATGCAATATCGATCATCTGATTCAAAGCAAAAAGGGCGGCCCCACGCCGCCCATCCCGCGTAACTCCAAATCTGCCCCGCCCGCCGCCTTACGCCGCAATCGCCTCCATGATGCGATCCGGTATATCGAAGTTGGCGTAAACTTGCTGGACATCGTCCTGCTCTTCCAGCGCGTCCATTAGCCGAAGGACTTGCTGAGCCTGCTTCTCCTCCAGGGTGACGCGGTTCTGCGGGACCATCGTGACCTCTGCGCTCTCGATGGCGATGTTGTTCTCTTCCAAAGCCTTCTTGACGCTCTCAAGGTCGCCCGGCGCCGTGCTGATCTCGTAGGACGAATCATCGGCCTGTACGTCTTCGGCCACCGCCTCCAAGGCGATCTCCAGCACCCTCTCCTCGGAAACACCCTCCTGCGGCACGATAATAATGCCCTTCTGATCGAAGAGCCAAGCGACGCAGTTCGTCTCTCCGAGGTTCCCGCCGTGCTTGCCGAAGATGCTTCGCAGTTCCCCGACTGCGCGATTACGATTGTCCGTCAAGACCTGCACCATTATCGCGACGCCGCCGGGGCCGTACCCCTCGTAGATCGCCGACTCGAAGGCTCCGCCTGCGACATCGCCGGTTCCCCGCTGAATAGCGCGCCTGACGTTGTCTTGCGGCAAGCCAGCCGCCCGCGCTTTCTCAATCGCCACTCGCAAGCGGTTGTTGCTCGCGGGGTCTCCCCCGCCTTCCTTGGCAGCCACGATAATCTCCCTGGACGCCTTCGCGAAGATCTTGCTCTTCTTGGTGTCCTGGGCCTGCTTACGTATCTTGATGTTATGCCACTTGGAATGACCGGACATGGGCAATGCCTCCGAATGCGAACACGATGAGATTCTATCGGATTGGGGCAGGCTTGACAAGTGGGGGCTTGTGGCTGCCTCACGCCGCTCTCATGCTGCGGAAGCGACGGAGGCGCAGAGCATTGCTCACGACGGAGACAGAGGAGAAGGCCATTGCCGCCGCCGCCATGGCCGGGTGCAGGAGTGTGTGGAGGAAGGGGTAGAGCACCCCCGCCGCTACCGGAATGCCAACCGTGTTGTAGAAGAACGCCCAGAACAGATTCTGGCGGATGTTGGCGAGCGTGGCGCGGCTCAGCCGTATCGCCTCCGGCACGAGCAGAAGGTCGTTCCGGACCAAAGTGATGTCAGCCGTCTCCATGGCGATGTCGGTGCCCTGCCCAACGGCAATGCCGACGTCCGCCTGGGCCAGAGCCGGCGCGTCGTTGATGCCGTCACCTATCATCGCCACTCGCCGATTCTCGGCCTGGAGCGCCTTCACTGCCGCTGCCTTGTCTTCGGGCAGCACTTGAGCCCGAACGTCTTCGATCCCGACCGACCGCGCCACCGCGCCGGCCGTGCGGATATTGTCCCCGGTCAGCATGGCAACCCGAATACCCATCTGCTTCAGGCGCGCGACGGCCTCCCTAGCTTCCGGCTTGGCGACATCTGCCAGCGCGATGACCCCGACGGCCTGCGTGCCCGTCCCTACAATCATCACCGTCTTGCCTTCGCCGGCCAGGCCGTCGACGCGCTCCGCGACAGGGGCGATATCAATTCCCAGCTCGCGCATTAGCATCAGACTCCCGACCGCGACTAATGCCCCGTTCACTCGACCCCTCGCCCCCATGCCCGGGACAGACCAAAACTCCTCGACAGAATCGGGCCGAAGGCCACGCTCCTCGGCGGCAACCATGACTGCATTCCCCAGTGGATGCTCGGACTCCCGTTCGACCGAGGCAGCCAGTCGCAAGACCTGCTCCTCACCCGCGTCTGTGACGGGGAACACATCGGTGACCATCGGCTCGCCCCGCGTTAGCGTCCCGGTCTTGTCAAACACAACGGTGTCCACGCTTCCGGCTATCTCCAGCGCCTCGGCGCTTCGGATGAGGATGCCAAGCTCGGCCCCGCGCCCGGTGCCGACGAGCAGTGAAGTCGGCGTGGCCAGCCCCAGCGCACATGGGCAGGCGATTATGAGAACCGACACTGCTGCCACCATCGCGTAGGCCGGGCTCGGGCCGACAATCATCCAGATAGCGAAGGTCACAAGCGCGATAGCGATCACAATCGGGACAAAGACCGCCGCGACACGGTCCGCCACGCGCTGGATGGGAGCCTTCGATCCCTGTGCCTCCCGGACCAGACGGATGATGTGAGCCAGCACGGTCTCCGCTCCCACGCGGGAAGCCTGGAACCGGAACGCCCCCGTACGGTTGATCGTGCCGCCGATGACAGGATCGCCCGGGCTCTTGTCCACGGGCATGCTCTCGCCGGTGACCATGCTCTCATCCACCGCCGAGTGCCCCTTTGTAATCGTCCCATCCACCGCGATCCGCTCGCCGGGTCGGACTGCGACCGTATCGCCGACAGCCACCTGATCGATCGGGATCTCCATCTCGGCATTGTCTCGCACCACCCGCGCCGTCTTCGCCTGGAGCCCCGCAAGACGCCTAATGGCCTCCGACGCACGCCCCTTTGCTCCGGTCTCCAGCAAGCGACCGAGTAGGATGAGGGTTACAATCATAGCCGATGTGTCGTAGTAGTAATGCAGGTCGGCTCCCGCGCGGGAGACCAGAGACGGCGCCAGTGTCACCGCCAGGCTGTAGCCATAGGCCGCCGTAGTGCCGAAAGCTATCAGCGTGTTCATATCAGCGAAGCCGGCGCGAAGCGCCAGCCAGAATCCGCGGTAGAACTGCCAGCCTGCCCAGAACTGTACCGGCGTCGCCAGCGCCAGCAGTATCCAGGGGCGCATGTGAGCGGGCACAACCGGGAGATGGGTTACGAGCATGATTGCCACCGTGCCACCAGCAGATACGAGGAAACGTAGACGAAGGCGTCCCGACTCGCGCTGTCGAGCTACTCGCTCGGCATCCTCTGTCCCCGCCTCCACTACCCCGTAGCCGAGGCCCTCGATTTCTTCCCTCAAATCGCTATGAGTGAGCTCCGCTTCTTCGAAGGCGACTGTGGCCTGCTCGGTCGCATAGTTCACCGTGGCTTGAGACACGCCGGCCACCCCCTGCAGACGCTGCTCGATCTTGGCCGCGCATCCAGCACAGTGCATACCTGTGATCTTGAGATCCGTCCTCTTCGTCGCCATGTCGTGGCGATTCCACCCGGCCGGTTGGCCTACCTGTTGCGGTTGCCGCCAAACGCGAAGATCAGCAGGTCCTGTCATCCCACCAGTAGGGCGAAAGGCGGCGGAAAGCCGCGTGGTGAAGAGCTTCGACCCTGACTCCTCGGCACACCTAACGGCAGATTGGAAGGACTCAGCAGACGCAGAGCTAAGATGGCGTCCTAGAAACAGCGTGTGCCGACAGCTGAGATTCCGCACAGGAGACAATCATGCCAGTCCTTGAGATGCCTCTAGACGAACTCCGAACCTATGCAGGTCGAAACCCACGGCCCGACGACTTCGAACAGTACTGGGACAGCGCGGTTGAGGAGATGCGCTCGACCGACCCGCAGGTTGAACTTGTCCCGCATGCACTAGACGCGCACTTCGCGGAGTGCTTCGATCTTTACTTCACCGGCGTCGGTGGGGCGAGGATACACGCCAAGTATCTTCGTCCGAAAAAGGGCGATTCGCCGCATCCTGCCGTGCTGCTGTTCCACGGCTACTCCGGTAACAGCGGAGACTGGTCCGATAAGCTGAACTACGTCGCACAGGGCTTCTCGGTGGCCGCCCTGGATTGCCGCGGACAAGGAGGCGAGTCGGAAGATGTGGGCGGCGTACGTGGCAGCACCCTGCGTGGACATATCATTCGGGGCCTCGGAGATGATCCACAGAAACTTCTGTTCCGCGACATCTTTCTGGATTGCGCACAGCTCGCGGGAATTGCCATGGACATGCCGGATGTCAACGAGAAACGAGTGGGGGCGACGGGCGGATCACAGGGGGGAGCACTGACGTTAGCCTGCGCGTCATTGGAGCCGCGGATTGCCCGCGCGGCCCCCATGTATCCCTTCCTGTGCGACTATCAGCGCGTGTGGGAGATGAATCTCGCCGAGGATGCCTATGAGGAGCTAAAGGCCTACTTCCGCTGGTTCGACCCGCGGCACGAACGTGAGCCTGAGCTCTTCACCAGGCTCGGCTACATCGACATTCAGCACCTCGCCCCGCGCATCAAGGCGCAGGTGCTCATGTTCGTGGGTTTGACGGATACGATTTGCCCTCCGTCGACCCAATTCGCCGCGTACAACAAGATCTCGTCTGAGAAGGACGTCGTCACCTACCCCGACTTCGGGCACGAAGCCCTTCCGGGCGCGAGTGACACTATCTTCGAGTTCATCGCAAAGCTATAGCGGTTGCGCGCGCTCGCACAGGGCAACGCACTCCACGTGCCAGGTCTGGGGGAACATGTCGATTGGCTGGACACGCTGCGCGCGATAGCCGTGCTCAGCCAGGGTCTTGAGGTCGCGTGCCAGCGTGGCGGGGTCGCATGACACCAGCACAATTCGCCGGGGCTCCAGCCTTGCCACTGAGATACAGACTACCGGGCCGCACCCCTTGCGCGGCGGGTCGAGCACGATTACGTCTGCCTTCTTGCCACGCTGCACCAGTCGCGGCAATAGACGTTCGACGTTTCTCTCATAGAGCCGCACATTCCGCAGCTTCCAGCGACGAAGGTTGGCCTTCGCGTCGGCTACCGATGAGGTTTGAGCCTCCACTCCCAGCGCCAGTCCTGCCGTGGCGGCCAGCGGCAGCAGAAACGTCCCCACCCCGCTGTACAGATCGTACACGACCTCGCCTTTTCCGACCTGGGCCCACTCTTGCACGAGACTGACCATTCGCGCAGCTTGTCCAGGATTGCTCTGGAAGAAGGAGTCGGCCGACACGCGGTAGCCGCGACCGTTCAATGCCTCCACCACCTCTGCTTCGCCGACAATCGGCTCGGACGGCGACCGGTGTGGTGAGTTGCGGCCACGCCTTCTCGCAGACAGCACGCCGGCTACTCCGTCTACCTGTTCCATGAGCGCCTCCGCGGCGGATCGGAGGAATGCCGGGCGTCCGTCACACACTAGCGTGACAAGGCCGCGGCCAGAGGCAAACGAAATCAGCGTCTCGACTCCCAGCAGCCCCGCGCGTTCCGAAGGGCTTTGAGCGACGCGTCCCATCAGCTTCGTCAGTGCTTGCCGGATGCGCTCCGACAGCGGGTGCTGCACGTCGCATTCGCTCAGCGGCACGATCTGCCGACTCCGATGTCGAGCGAACCCAATGGCCAGCTCCCCGGAATCGCTAACTTCGGCATGATAGTCGGCGCGACCCCGATAATGCCAAGGTTCCTGCATCCCCCATGTCTCTCCCACCTCGACATCCGGAAGACTAGCGATTCGGGACAACGCATCCCTGACCATAGCCGTCTTGTGCGAAAGCTGGGCCGCATAGCTGATGTGTTGCAGTTGACACCCGCCGCACTCCCCGAAATGCGGACACTGCGGCGCGGTGCGATCCGGAGAAGGAGTGATGACTCTGCGCACCACGCCGCGCGCGAAACGACGCGCCACTTCTGTTATCTGCACCTCAGCCTCGTCGCCGGGGCAACCCGACATGACAAACACCGCCATCCCTTGATGCCTCCCGACGGCTTCGCCGCCGGCGGCCAGGGAGTCGAGGCGCAGGGTAACTAGTTCGCCCGGCTGTACGGGAGTGTCACTCACAATAAACTCGCGTCGGCGGCGCTTGCCGCAGTGGAGATGATGGGTGCGGCGGTCTTCTATCGCTGCCCGGGATCGCCCACCCATCACAGGCCCTTCTACACTCAAGCGGGCCGTTCCTGCGGGAGGTCCTCTGGGCCGCTCCACAGAATAGCATGGCGGACAAGCTTCGACTACTGAGAGGAGGTCAGTCGGTGAAAAAGGGCATCAATTACTGGTCGTTCCCCGGGGGGTTGGATGGCACGAAGGACTTCGCTGCCGCCGTCAAGGAGGCGAAGGAGCTCGGTTATGAGGGGATGGAGGTGTGCCTATTCCCCGACGGACCCCTCAGCTTCGACATCAGCGACTCGGACGTCGCCGCTCTCGGGAAGACTCTGGACAGCGCCGGGCTTCAGCCCGCCTCGGTCACCTGCGGAGCGCTCTGGGACAATCAGCTAACCTCCAGCGATCCAGCCAAGCGCGAGGCGGGCAAGAACATCGTTAAGCGTTGCCTGGAGGTCGCCGGCCAGTTGGGCGCGACAGGCATCCTTGTCGTGCCCGGCTCCGTGGAGACATTCTTCCTCCCAGACGGCGAGATCGTCCCCTACGACGTCGCCACGAAGCGCGTAGAGGAGGCCGTGAAAGAGCTCGCCCCCGTAGCCGAGAAGAACAAGGTCGCCATCGGCATCGAGAATGTCTGGAACAAGATGTTCATGAGCCCACTCGAGGCTCGCGATTTCGTCGACGGCATCGGCAGCGAATACGTTGGGTGGTTCTTCGACGTTGGGAACATTCTGCTCATGGGCTTCCCAGAGCAATGGATCCGCATCCTCGGCAAGCGGATCAAGAAGGTCCACGTGAAGGACTTCCGCCGGGCCGTCGGGACCATCGATGGATTCGTCGATCTCCTTGAAGGCGATGTGAACTGGCCGGAGGTGGTGAAGGCGTTGAAGGAGGTCGGCTACGACGACTTCCTCATCGCCGAGATGATACCCTACTACAACCACGCGCCGGAGACCCGCCTGGCGAATACGTCGCTGGCCCTCGACAAGATCCTGAAGATGTGAGGTCGGCGACTCCCGGCGGTAATCGCCCTGGAGAAGTCACGGAAATCGCGCAGAAGCGCAAGTCAAGCGGCCCCCGCGGGAACGCGGGGGCCGCACTCCATTAGAGGGACGCCACCGCCGTTTCGAACATCGCCACCACGTTCTCCGGCGGCGTGCCGCCCATGATAGCGTGAGACGGGCTGAGGATATAGCCTCCGCCGGCTCCCAACACCCGGATACGCTCCCGCACCTCCTCCTGCACCTCCTCCACTGTGCCGAATGGCAGCGTAGTCTGCACGCTGATGCCGCCCTCGAAGCAGAGGCGCTGGCCGTACTCCTCTTTCATCAGCTTCGGATCCATGCCGCGGGCGCTGAACTGAAGCGCTTGAAGCACGTCTATGCCCATGTCCATCAGCCCAGGTATGGCGTCCATTACATTGCCGTCGGAGTGATATACCACTCTCACCCCAAACTCATGGATGGCCGCATTCATGCGAGCGTGGTAGGGTTTGATAAACTCCTCCCACATCGGCAGCGACAGCAGGAGGCTCTCCTGTCCGGCTATGTCGTCTCCGGTGAACGCGGTTTCGATACGCCCGTCGGCCGCCGACAGCACCCTGCGCGTGGTCTCGATGTAGAAGTCCGTAACGCGGCCGATGATCGCATGATACAGCTCCGGATTGTCGATCATATCCATCAGCGTCTGCTCGAAGCCCCGCATCCACCAGGTCCTCTCGAACAGATTCCCGCTCATCATCATCAACGAGTAGTCACGCCTTTCGACGGCCTCGTCGGCGCGAAGCGGAATCGCCGAGTAGTCCCACCAGTCCGGATCCGGCCAGCGATGACGGGCCAAGTCGGAGATGTCCTTCGCGCCGGCCAGCGGATAGCGCGCGATTTCCCAGTGCAAGCCCTCCCCATAGGAGACAGGCTCCCAACGCCCGACCCAGACGTCGTCATAGCCGCGAGGCGATCGGTCGAGCCTGGGGCCGTGGTAGTCCGGATCCCAACCGCGGAAGCTGGGCCCCACCACAACCAGGTCCACGAATTGCTCCAGATACCGGTCGATCCCTTCGCCGGCATCCACGCCGAGGTGGCCCGCCAGCGCCTCCCGCGCCGGCGGCTCCAGCTCCGAGCAGACGAGGGTGATGGGAACGCGGTCGGTTTCCTTATGGTCGAGAGCGAGACGCACTCGCTCTCGGGGTGACATCTGCTCGCGCATTCCTGCCATCTCGATCAACGTCGAATCCTTAGGCGGCGCAGTCGGCGCCCTACTTCAACCGCAGCCCGATGGAGGCCGAAGCCTCCTGCCAGGCACGCCTCCACACCTGAGTGGAATAACGGGCCAGCACGGCCTTCCGTTGCTCCTCCCCTACCCTCACCCGATCCGGATACACCTCTCGCATCACTTCGACCAGCCCCATCACCGTCGGCAGCGCATGCGGACCAGGTAGGTCCCGGAGGCCCGCCACGTAGGTGCAGATCGTGGCCGTGCCGCAGGCCATGCTCTCCAGTGCGGAGAGCGAAGTGCCTTCGCCGCAAAGCGAGGGAATCAGCGTTAGCTGTGCATTCGCATAAACCGCGGGCAGCTTGTCGTGCGGCAGTGGGCCGTACAGCACGACACGCTTGCGCAGACCGAGCTGTGCGATCTGCCGCCGCAAAGCTTCAACATAGGCGGGCCGCCCGCCGCCGCCCACGACCAGAAGCGCCGTCTCCGCGTGATCCTCCGCGAACTCGGCGAACGCTGCCACAGCCAGATGAACGCCGCGGTTTCGGAACAGATGCCGGGGGACGAGGATCGTGCTGCGGTCGCCTTCCGAAGAGTCCACAGGCGCCGGGCGGAACTCCTCCGGATCGACTGCGTTCGGCACGAACCAAACACCGGCGGCCACCTGCGTGTGCATCCCTTCCCCGGGATTGATGCGCACACCCATGGCGCGTAGGAAATGCGTGTCGTTGGCTATGTAGAGATGGGCCCGACGAAATGCCAGCCGCGCAATCCAGAGTTTCATCGCGCTCCGAAACGATCCCGGCGCGTCGTCCCAGAAGACGCCGTGGGAAATGCCGACGAGCAGGGGACGGCGTCCGAAGAGGGCCATCACGTCCACGGCCAGCAGATAGTGCGGGTAGTGACAGATCACAACGTCGTGCGCGAGCAGTTCCCGGCCGAGGCGGAATAACGCAAGCGCTTGCGTCCAGAACTCGAACGGCAGCCCGTGCCACGGATTCGGGACGAACCGTATTCCGCGGGCGCGGACCTGTGCGCGACGCTGGTAGACGCGAGGCCGATGACCGGCCGATGTGATCGCCTCGCTGAGCTGCGAGACGTAGACGTCCGCCCCACCAATCACGGGAAGGTAGGTGTAGGTCACCTGCGCTATCGAAAGCGGTCTCTGCTCGGGCAGCCTAACCGGTCGAGGACGGGCCCGCATCCATCCTGCAAGGTAGCCCGTTAGGTTCCCAAGGTCGACCGCCAGCGAGGCCGCCGGACTCAGCGCAGCCGTCCAGAACTCCGCCCCGCGGTCGCGGGCACGTCGCGCATAGCGCAGCCAGTAGACCACGAACAGCAGGTGCAGCATGACCAGAACCGGCGTGGTCATGGGCCGCCACGTGCGCACCATCATCAGCACGATCACTGCCAGGAGCGCGGCGAATACTTTGGTGTAGTGACCGAACGAGTGACCCAGCTCCCCGTCGCTACGTGCATACCCGAAGTACTGCTTGAACAGCCCGAGGAAGTCGCCCTTCATGCGCCAGCGCACGCGGGCATCTGGCTCGAAGAAAAACCGGAAGCCGGCCTTTCGAAGGCGCAAGTCGAAGGCCGTATCCTCGGCACAGTCGATGTACTCGGGGTATCCACCCACCTGCTCCCAGGCGCTTCGCCTGAAGGCCACCGACCGGCTCGACGGCAGGAACGTCTTCTCGTCCACCTCCTCCGCAGTGGGGACGGTAGCCACTGCGATTGCGTCCTCGACCGTGTCGGCCGTGTCCGGTTCGTAGTAACCCGCCACCACGTCGGGAGGATCCGTCGATTCGAACGGGGCCATCAAGCGCGCCAGCCAGTCCCTGTTGGCCACACAGCCGGCATCTGTCACGGCAATGATCTCGCCCTTGGCGGACGCAATTGCCAGGTTCCGGCCGCGAGATCGATTCGCTCCTTCCGCCACTAGCACCCTGGCGCGCAGACCGTCCGCGATGTACTGGTCGACTATCTTACGGGTGTCATCGGTGGACCCAGCATCGCAGATGATGATCTCGTGGGGCTCGCGGGTCTGGCTCAAGAGCGATTCGAGAAAAGGGCCGATGCTCTCTTCTTCGTTCAGTACCGTAGTGATGAGGGAGACAGTGTGTTGGCCCATCTCAGCCGATGCCCTCAGCGCGGTACATCGAGAGGTACAGGTCGGCCACCCGGTCCCACGAGTTCTCCGCCGCGAGCTGAGCTCCGCGCTCGGCCATCGAGTCGGCTAGCGAGCCGTCCTCTATGTGGCGGGACAACCGGCGCGCCAGCTCGTCTGCGCCCCCGCAAATCACCAGGGTTTCCTCCGCCTCCGGGAACCCGAGCAAGTAGTCGCGCTTCAGCTCGTTCTCGTAGACTGCAAACACAGGCCGCCGGAGCGCCAGAGATTGCCAGATAGCCAAATACCCTGAGACGAAGGAAAAGCGAGATCGCGTCAGCGCTTCCTTTGGGTCCGACACTGTCCCGAGGAATCTGGCCCGCAAGCCCTGGGCCTCGGCATACCGTTCCGCAGGACCGCGCAGAGGCCCGTCCCCGATGACAGTCAGCGGAAGATCCCGATTGTGCTCCGTCTTCAGGATAGACAGAGCTTCGAGATAGACCATGATGGACGTGTCTTCTGCGATTCTTCCCAAAAACACGGCAGACGGCTCAGCCGGCAGGGGTGTCGGGTCTTCCACCGCGTCCACACCGCCGTACGAGACGGCGAAGCACTCAGTGCCGTACCAGCGGCAGATGAAGTCTCCCATACACAGGGCATTCCGCGCTCGGCGGCGGACGAAGCGCCGCCACCGGATCGCCTCCGCCGCGATCGGGTACGATTCGTACCCATGGAAAGTCACGAACACCGGTCTCCGCGGCCATAGGTAGGAGGAAGGGGCATAGAAGTGCAAGAAGCTGTAAGCGTCGTGACAATGCACGACGTCGGCCGCCGCAATATGCCCCCGCGCTGCCCGCCACGCGGCAAGCCAGCCCCCGCGTGGCAGCCGGTGGACGTGGAGCCGGCCGAGCATTTCCTCGGACGGTTCGTCGGCGTGTGTGAGAACGGTGATCTCGTGTCCGCGCGCAGCGAGGCCCTGTGAGACGCGAAGCACATGGGTCTCGACACCGCCGACGGCCGGATGAAAGCTGGGAGTAACCATTAGTATCCGCATCTCAGACCAAGGTATTCTAGCAGAGGAGTGGGCTTTTGTCAGGACCGCGTATAACCGAGGGATCGCCCAGGCCTGACCCGCACCAGGCGTTGGTCGTCGTTCCCACCTACAACGAACGCGAGACCGTCCTGCAGCTTGCCAACGCCGTTCTGACACTCCCCGGCCCCTGGCGTCTGCTAATCGTCGACGATAACTCCCCGGACGGCACCGGCCGGCTGGCCGACGATCTCGCGGCAAGAGAGCCACGCGTCACCGTTCTCCATAGGCGGGAGAAGCAGGGGCTTGGCCCGGCCTACCTGGCGGGATTCCAGGAGGCCCTGGAACGGGCCGACGTCCACTTCATCGCCCAGATGGACTGCGACTTCTCCCACGATCCCGCCGAGCTGCCGAGGTTGCTGGAGGCGTCGGCCGAGGCCGATCTTGTCATCGGATCACGCTACATCCCAGGCGGACGGACGGAGGGCTGGGACCTGCGCCGCAGGCTCTTGAGCCGTTGGGGAAATTCCTACGTTCGCGCCGTCCTTGGCCTACCCTTGCGAGATGCGACCGCGGGCTTCCGATGCTGGCGGCGCAGTGCGCTGGAGGCCATCGACCGCGAGGCCGTCAGCGCTCGAGGCTACGGGTTCCAGATCGAGATGGCGTGTCGAGCCGTCGCCGCCGGATGTCGCGTGAGTGAGGTGCCGATCTGTTTCACTGAGCGCCGGGCCGGCAAGTCCAAGATGTCAGGCTCCATTGTCGCTGAAGCACTGGTGCTGCCATGGAAGCTCCGGCGAATCCGGTGACGAAACAACCCCGCATCTCAGCTCTCGAATGGGCGCTCGTCTGCGTCCTGTTTCTCTTTGCGTTCGTGCCCACGCTCCTCACTGCAAACCACTACGGCATGACGTACGACGAGCCGCACTACGCCTCGGCCGGAGCCGAATACGCTGAGTGGTGGTCCCATCTCTTCCGGGGCGACCACACCGCTCGACAGGCCGCCACCATCGAGCGGATCTGGGGCCTCAACCACGAGCACCCGCCACTCCAGAAATGCGCTTCAGGGTTCGCCCACCGGTGGTTCCGCGGAGTGCTGCCCGGGCTCGGCGCCATGCGCCTTCCCAGCGCCCTCTGGTTCGCGCTGACGGTCTGTGCGCTGTATCTCTTCACACGAGGCATCTGGGGAAGGCGCGGCGCGTTGTTTGGGGCACTTGCGTTCGCCACCATGCCTCGCGTGGTCGCCCATGCCCACTTCGTGGCACTCGACATGCCCATCACCGCCTGGTTCTTCATCACCGCGGCTCTCACATCCCGCGCGCTGTCCCGCAACTCGTGGGGCTGGACGGTTCTGGCGGGCATCGCCTTCGGCCTTGCCCTGATGTCGAAGATGAATGCCTTCTTCCTTCCCCTCCTCCTGCTGCCGTGGGGCCTGGTCTACTATCGGTCCCGATGGCCCAAGCTACTCGCCCTGCTACTGCTCATTGGGCCCGCGGTCTTCTGGATGGGATGGCCCTGGCTGTGGATCAACTCCCTGCCACACCTGAGGGACTACCTTGGCTTTCACTTCCGTCACGCAGCCTATGACATCTGGTACCTCGGCAAGCTCTACCAGTATGCGCCCTGGCATTATCCTTTTGTGCTCACTGCGGTCGCCACTCCCGCGCTGCTAGTTCTCTTGTCCCTGATCGCTGTCCCCCGCGCCTGGCCGCGACGCGGCCTGCACCCCGACCGAGCGCTCCTGCTGTTCGGCCTGGCCATCTGCCTGCTGCCCAGCGCGCTGCCCACGAGTCCCAAGTACAACGGCCTCCGGCTCTTCTTGCCCGCATTCCCGTTTCTCGCGGCTCTGGCCGGCGGCGGTTTCGCATGGCTTCAAGCACGTGCCATCCAGTTGCTGCGAATGGACTCCCCGGGCCGCACACGGCTCTCCGCAATGCTCGCCGTGCTGCTGGGTATGCTGCTCCTGTACCCAGGCGCGAAGGCGGTCGTTGACACGCACCCATATCAACTCGCCTACTACAATGCCCTGGTTGGCGGCACAGCTGGAGCGACCGAGCGTGGATTCGAGACGATCTACTGGGGCCAGGTCTACCAACAAGCCCCGGCCTTCCTCAACGAAGTTGACGAGGCTGGCCCGCGTGTGCTCTTAATCCCGAGAGGCGTCATCTATCTGCTGGAGTTCCAGCAACGCTCCGGCAATATACGACTAGACGTGGAGTTCATCGGAGATCAGGCGGAGACATCATCGGTGGACTACGTCATGTTCCAGTGCATGCAGAGCGATTACACTGATCTCTGCTGGTCGCTAACGCGTTCCGCCGAGCCGGCGTGGGCCCTCAAGCTGGGCCAGACGCCCCTCCTCGTCGCCTACGATCGAGCGGCGGTGGCCGAGGCGCTTGCCCGACCCAGCAGATGAAGCGTCGCGGCTGCGGCCGTGAGAGCACCCAGCGCCAGCAGCGACAGGAATAGCCCCACCCGGAAGCTCGCCGGCTCATATCTGAACTCCACCGTGTGCGTGCCGGGCGGCACCAGAACCCCACGAAAGGCCTCATCGGCCCGGCGGATCGAGACTGGCTCCCCGTCAACCCAGGCCCGCCATCCGGGGTAGAAAGAATCCGTTAGGATCAGCTCTCCCCCCGATCCGCCCTCAACCGCGAACACGATTCTATCCTCCCCGTCACTCTCGAAGCGCACCGTCTCTGGCCCCTGCGCCCCGGCCGCCGCTCCCTCCTCAACCAGATAGGCTCGCGGATGGACTTCGAGGTTCTCGTAGACCGGTGCTTCTACGCTACTCGCCAACCGCCATCCGTCACCAACCTGCCGCCGCGTCACAAGGTACCGCACCGAAAGCGCGTCTAACAGAGGCGAATCTGGTTCAGGGTAGCTGGCCTGGTCGAGATCAGGGCCGGAGACCAGCTCGAACGACCGCTTCACGCGCAGCGAATCCGACCCATGTATGTCTCGGAGCCCGAAGATCATCGGGCTGTTGTGGGCCATCCAGTCCAGCCCATCGGAAGTGATAGAGGCGATGCGGAAGTGACCGGCATTCTCCTCAAGCCAGCGCGTCGTCTCCGTTTCAGGATAGGCCATTCGAGCATCTACGAACGGATTGAAGCGGATCCCAAGGCCGAACAGGTCGACGATGAGAATCGCTATCGAGAGCACCGCAAACCAGCTCGCGCCCAATCGCATGCGAGCCCGCAGCCCAATCAGCACGACAGCCGCCGTCGCCAGCACCAGAAACACAACAACCTGCTTGCCGAGGTATCCTGAGAACTGCCAGTCGGGCGGAAGGACCTCCACATACGGTCGGAACGCCACCCACGCCACCCCAATCGCAGCCGCGCCAACAACCCCGCAGAGCGCCATCAAGCGGGTCGAGCGGCGCTCAGTGCAGTTGAGCAGGTCGTCGAGGCCAAAGGCTGCCATCCCCGCCAGACCGAAAGCGGCCAGGCACAAGATCCGGCCCAGTCCGGCGAATCCCGCGAAACCTGGGAGGACGTGCGATAGCAGCAGATACACAGGCGACCCAATCGCAACCAGCACAGCAAACGCAGTCAGGCACCCGAAGAAACACACCTCGGCCCGCCGCCATCGGCGCAACGCCCATGCCGCAAGGAACAGCGGCAACACCCCAGCATAGCAGGCAGTCTCAAAGAAATTGATGGCGCTCGGGTCCCGGAAGTGCCCCCAGTAGTTGTAATGAACCGGATTTCCGAAGAAGTTCGGCACCAGGTACAGCACTAGATGGCTCAACGGAAATGCCGTGGCCGTAGAGGTGGTCCCCCCTCCCGCGAGACGCCCCGTCTCTCGCGCAAGCTCCAACGTAGGGAGAATCTGCCCGGCCGCCAGCGTCAGACCAAGTCCGATCGACACCGCGGCCATCACCAGGCCGAGCGCGCGTCCCGACCCGCCTGCCGCAGGCCTGGCCCTGCGCACGACCGCATACAGCAGGAACGCCATGACGACGTAAGCTGATACCTGGAGATGTCCCCCGAGGAACTGAACCCCCAACACCAGCGCACACGCCGCCGGCCACAGTGAACGCGGTCGGCGGAGCGCCATTTCGTAGCACAGCAGTACTGCTGGCAGCCACATGAACACCCAAAGGGATAGCGTTGGGAACTCCAGCCACGTGACGGTGAAGCCATTGAACATAAGTACCAGCGCGCCGAACAGCGCTGGCGCCCGCCGCGTTCCCAGCGTGCGCAAGAGCCCATACATTGACAGGCCGCCCAGTGCCAGATGAAGTATGGCCGATACGCCGAAGCCATGACGCGCGCCCGTCAGCAAGAACAGAACACTCGGCGGATAGAGCAGCGCTGACTGTAGGTTGGCGAGGAAGGGCGTCCCGCAGAACGCGTACGGATTCCACAATGGAATCAGCCCCGACCGCACGGACTCCACCGCGTAAACCCGCCACGGCAGGTACTGTTGAATGGGGTCGAACATGGGATTGTAGACCCGCTGGAATTCCGGAAAATGGCTCTGCAGACTGCGCCACGGAAGCATCAGCAGGCACATGTCGGCCGGCAGCATGACGCGACCCAGCAGCACCGGCCAGCAGAAGACGCAGGCTGCGCCCACAATCACAACCGCGGGCCACCACGCGCGACTGGTCGGGGATGATGCGTTCTTCACCATGGTTACAGGACGCTATACATCGTCAGATGAGTTCGCATTAAAATGGCCTGGCAGACCTGCAGCAACACCAGCGCGGTGACCACAATCGCTCGGTTGCGCGAACGGGACAAGAGAGGCGCCGCGGCAATCGCCGCCGGCCACAGCAGAAACAGCCAGATTCGGCCCACTTCCCCCCGGATTGTTCCCGAGATATCAAGCAGCCCAAACACAATAACCCAGGATAGCAGGAAGCACCGCCATCGCCCCAGCTCGGGATCCCGGCGGAGAGCGCCTCCTGACCAGACCGCCGCCAACACCAGCGGCAGACCGGCGAAGATTGCCGTCTCGCCAAGGTTCATAAACACCCACTTCCAATAGGTTCGCCCGGCCTCCACCGTCGTGACATCCCGATGCGCCGCCAGCGCGGCGCGGGCAACGGCCACCGGTTTGTACCCTGTGGCAAGGTAGAGACAGAGGTAGGCGATCCCGAATCCCACCAGCGCAACGGCGGCCCCTGCCAGCAGGCCCCGCGCGGTCGCCCTGCGATCCTTCGACGCGCGCAGTCCCAAGCCGGCCCACACCACAGCCCATACACCCACAGCTATGAAGGCGAAGCTGAAGAACATACCCACCGCCATCACCACCCCGGCAACCAGTGCCAGCGCCGCGCTCCTTCGACGCCACGCCGCATAGAGCAACCCGAGAGTGGCAATGGCCAGCGTCATC
>Ga0315293_10002389_pt1 | contig 18045 bp, 15 predicted proteins | sample YL17G13_20_MG_FD_203071 | JGI IMG/M metagenome (GOLD analysis project Ga0315293, IMG submission 203071) | Sediment microbial communities from Yellowstone Lake, YNP, Wyoming, USA - YL17G13_20 | ecosystem: Environmental > Aquatic > Freshwater > Lake > Sediment | place: USA: Wyoming | collected...
AAACGTTTAAAGATGGAGCCAAATGCAGCGACATCGACAAAGCAACGATAGGCGTCTTCAAGAAAGCAGGACTAATGAATCTGGTCAAGCATCACACTGGACACGGTTTAGGCTTGGAAGGCCACGAACCCCCATGGCTCGACATCGGCAACGATGAACCTCTACGTGCTGGCATGGTCGTCAGCTGTGAGCCAGGAATATATGAGGTTGGGTTCGGAGGATTCAGACACTCGGACACTGTGTTGATAACTGAAGACGGCGCAGAACTACTCACATACTATCCCAGAAACCTCGAACAGCTTACAATACTGTAAGATCAAGGAATTAGAGAAGCCTCAACACTATCGTCTTGCTCAGCAGCAAACCCTGACAGCATGGACAGCGGGTTCGCCCATGACGCGGATGAAACGTCATACCGCACTCTGTACACGTCTGCATCAACTCGATAATCTTGCCCTGAGGCATTTCATTCAAATTCTCAAAGAAACCACTCCGACTAGCAGACAGCGTCTTCTCCTGAACACTGCACTGGATTTGCTTAACCGCCACAATCTTCCCCTTCCCGAGTGATCTCCTCTCAAGGCTCTCTGTACTGAATATAGGGAGGATGCTGTGCTTAATGCTACGCTTTGGAACACGATTGTTCTAATATTAGAACGGAACTGGACGCAACAGTCTGTCTTCGCGGCGAGACCTCTTGCCTCTGCAGAACACGTAGGCAACTAAAGCTATTGTGAAACAGGCGCCGAGAACCTCCACGTCAGACGAGAATCTCGCACTATCTGGAGGTGGGCTTTCAACATACTTGAGCCTCTGCGCAAGAGACGGCTGAGGCTGACTCTCATATTGGCTTCTCAGTTCGGCAACCGTGAAAAGTGGAAGAAGTACCAAGGCTAGACCGAGAACAACAGCTAACGTGGAGTAGATCAAGGTTTTTCTCAATCCAGCTGCCTCCATGAATAGCAGTGATTCAAGTTTCTTTTAAGTCTACTTATTCGAACACACGTTCTATTAAGTCCGTCTTGACTCATTCTTTCACACGCATTAAAGATAGATTTCAGCAAGCCGCTATTTAGGTTTGCGTTTAAGCTTCCGGTTCAGCGTAACAGTCTGTAAAAGGCTGGAACCGCCTCTAAAAGCTGATCTGCCTTTCTCAATGAGCGCACGCACTAACTACTACAGGAGCTTGAAGAGCGAGACCCAGATAGCGCGACCGAATCGCTCGAGGAGCGAGGAGTCTTATGTGGCTTGTTGTTAGCACGCGCTCTAGCTTTCGCCGAGCCAGACACTATAGGTTATGGGTTCGAGACTCCAAAAGTGAATCTCCTCGAATTTTAGCGTGACTGTGTTCGTTTGGCCAGGCTCCAGATATACAGGCCCTGTGCGCGCATGCCTGTTGCGTAATTCAGACGAAAATAGATTTTAATGGGTTTAGCTTTTTTCTTGGTATGTATCGGGATTTTTTTGATAGGAAGATACTTGATGTTCTGACTAGGAAGGACGAGCCTCTTACGCTTGCTGAGTTGATCAGGGATTCAGGGTTCGCCCGTTCAACGGTCATCATCCATCTGGAGCGACTTGGCTCTGGGGAGCTCGTTTCGAAGGAGAAAAAGCCGAGTAAAGGCCGTGGAAGGCCCGAATTCCAGTACCGCCCCGCAGAAGCTCCTCAACCTAAAGCAGCTCCTCAGCCTAGTGCTGTTGTTCTGGAGTTTTCGACGCTCAAGAAGGCCTGCAGGTACGAGAAAGGCGGTTACTGCAAACTGGCGAGAGACAGATGCGTAACCTAAAACTGTAGGCTAATCATAAAACCGAATAAATCTGTTAAAGTCCGAATTTAGCAACAAGCTGGCGCGCTTCACAAGCGAATTTGGGGCAAGCATGCGCGTCTACATGAACAAAAAATGGGTGCTAGCGTACTGCTAGCAAGGCATCAGCAGTGCTTGGACTGAGAGTAGGTGAACCCGCGTAGGTCATTCTGTATATGTACGTTCCCACCAGTGTTGGAGCTGTGAGCGTTTTTGAGAATATCCCGTACGAGTTTGTGGTGACGTTTCCTAAGGAAGTCCATGTGACCCCCCAGTTGGCACTGTACTGCAGGCTTATCGTCGCAGACTGGATTGTAGCGCCGAATTGGGTGACCAGAATCCCTTCTAGAGTTGTTGTGGCTCCTGGACTTGCAGGGTTGGGAGAGAGCCTGGAGTATATCTTTGTCTGAGCTTTGACAGTCAGTGTCGTCGTGCAATTGCTGCGTATGTACTGTGTTGTTGTTCCGGCATATGAGCAAGTGATGTTGTATGTTCCTGGGGATTGGACCTGTCCGGAGGCTTTGAACCATCCTGTAGAGTTCGTCGTAAGCGTTCCAACTGGGTTGTTGCCAAGTAGGATCTTGATGGTTGCATTGGGGATCGGCATGTTGGTGTCGGTTCTTGTGAGGTTCCCCAGCAGAGTAACTGACTTTCCAGCCTCAGCCGGGTTAGGATTTAGTGAGCATTGGACTTTCGTCGGAATAGTAGCGTTTGGCTCTGGCAGGGGTCCGGTATAGTTATGCACAGGAGTAACGAAGCCGACATAGTCTGCATATTCGACTCTTATTCTCGGGGCGACCGTTGGGCCTTGAACAGGCTTCATGCTGAATTGACTGACTGCGTCCGCATATTCTATGGCCGTTCTTGGGAGAATCGTTATGTTTTTGGGACCAGATTTGAGACTGCTTCTCGTTATGGAATCGCCGTACTCGGCAACTATTCTTGGCGAGGTTGAATTGGGACCTGCATAAGTTCTCTGGGTGTTGGTTGAGTTGAAATCGGTGTTATTCCATGATATTCTAATGGCTACAGCAAATGCTTCAGCATTCGCTGATGACCTTGCCTCGATATGCGTTGAAGCTAGGTAAGCGACTGCAGCGATTAGCAACACAGCTACATAAGAGTATAGCAATACCCGACTTTTCATAGTGGACACTCCTGCCAATCTACTGGAGTTAGTGGTAGAGTATCACTATACAAGCTGTCGTTGCTATGCTCTGGTAACTCCCGGTTCCTATCGTCACTTTATGCCACACATCAGGACTTAGAACTGGAGCAGTAATCTCTGGTCCTCCATAGTGCCTTCCCCCTCCTCCGGAGAAGATTGTTGTTGTATCTATCTTGAAATAGCCACCGCTAGCATGGTAGGACCATGATCTCTCGTCGATGGAGAGCGTACTGGGCACATTGATGTTGAATGTAACTTCCTGTCCAGCGAGAGGCGCGGTTTTGACTGCAATTTCAAGCGTTGTGGCACTTGGATATTGAAAGTGATAGTATTGCGCACTAGTTACGCTCGGTATTCCTATCTGAGAACTGATCGTTGCCAAGGCCCAGTGCAAGAGATTGTCGTTCAAAGTATGGCTGGCAGGGTCATACCAATTCCAGTAGGTATCCTTAAACATCGGAAAAACCTTGCCTACCCAGCCTGTCGTACCAGGATTCTGGCTGTTTATTTTGAGGTAGTAGACTATAATCCATCCAGTTTTATGGACGAAGCAGTGTGGCCAATCATCGCTTGTGAAGCCTAAGCTTTGCATGGAAATAGAACCTATCACATAATCAGAAGTGTTTATTTCAATGTTCACCATCCCGGCTTTCGCAGCAGCCAATGAGAGCGGAGCCCATTGTGTAGCATTCAGCCAAATTGCCATACCAGCCTCCTGATCAAGCACTACTGCTATCGATGGATTGTTTTCCAGCATTCCTGGAGGGGTCAACGCCAGCTGTTGTCTCGCTTCGGCCAAAGCCGTGTTTCCTGAACCAGAGTTGCCTAGATAGAATGCCAACGGTACAATCAGTACTAGAATCGATGTTAGTATGATGGCTAGCTTCAATCTACTGTTTGTTGGTTTCATATAATCCCTTCTCTAAACCTTTTTTTTAACGCGTAATTCTTTATTATGTTTTTTGGTTTACTTTTAAGCCTTATGGAGAGATCTTCTACTGGTCGCGGCGTTGAACGCACGCAATGTTTGGGCTGTGATGGGTGCTCATACGAGTAACAAGTCACAGCCAGCAAGGTGGTATACCACACCATACAAAAAGGAGAAAAACTCTTAGAAATTCTTACTCAGTCTTAAGCCAATGCGCTTCGGTTGAAGCAATCTCTGAGAGCGTGGATGGATTAACAGTTAAAGTCTCTATGCTGTAGCTTTGGTTGTACTTGTACGATCCTCTGTAAAGAACTTTAACCTGGTAGGTGCCAGACGAAGTGATTTTTCCAGTTGGTTTGAACCATCCTGAAGAATTTGTGGATATTGTTCCTGCATATTGCCATGACCCTGTGCCTTTTTTTGTGTACAGTTCTAAGGGTGCGTTTCCAATTGGATTGTTGTTAATGTCGGTTAGGTTTCCCAGCATAGTAACTGTTTGACCAACAGTAGCTGGATTTGGAGACAAGGTGAACCGAACTATTGTGTCTATCTTTGGATAAACTGTTAGAGTTTCTATGTGATTGCTGGGTTTGTAGATCACGGAGCCACTGTATACAACTTTGATAACGTATGTTCCAGGTGTATCTACTTTTGCAGATGCCTTAAACCATCCTGAAGAGTTGGTAAATAGACTTCCTTTGGATGTTTCGTTAAGGAATACATCAACCTTAGCATTGTTTACCGGGTGACCAAGCATGTCAACGAGGTTTCCCAGCATGGTGACTGTCTGACCTACATAAGCTGGATTGGGGGTCAAAGAGAAGTCAAGCTCGGTGTTATTCCACCATCCAGTAGGGTTCATGAAGGGATAGCGGTCTTCGTTGTTCGAGTCAATAATGTGTGGCGTATCTCCTATCCCGTCGCCGCCAGTAATATTTTGATAACGCCCTTTATACAAGTCAACGCCTGAATAGTTGCCCCAATAGTTGCCGCCGGAAGGATAGCCGTCATCCCAGACGTTTACCCCGTCAGAGGTATAGGCTTGCTGCGTGTTATTCACGAAGTCATTATGATAGACGAAATTGTAAGTGCACTGATACCCAGCTAGACTAACGCCGTACGGGTTGTTTGTTATGTTGTTCCCGAGTATCATGTTGTAGAAGGAATATGAATCCAAAGAGACACCGCCTTGACTGTTGCCTGTTATTCTGTTTCCAATTACGTTGTTGTACGAGGTATCGCCACCAGAGATGCTCCAGAAACAGATGCCCTGCCCGCCGTTGCCTGCAATGTTATTCTCAACTATGCTGTCATTCTGGCAGGATCCCAAGTGGTACCAGCCGTTCCGCCCCATAAGACTGACACCATGCCCTCCATTGTTCATTATGTTGTTACCGATTATGCTGTTGTTCGAATCAATTGTCTCCAACGCAGCAAAATGCACACCATTCCCAGTGTTGTTTGTTATGCTGTTTCCAACTATGCTGTTGTATGAGGACTGGGAGAGAGAGATTCCCCCATTGTTTTTTGTTATTTTGTTCCCGATGATGGCAATGTTCACAGAGAGGGACACTGAGATGCCTACGTCGAAGGATTTGATTTCCCAGATATTCCTGATTGTCACGTTGCTTCTTCCAGAAAGTGTTATTCCCGTTCCGCTCGACGTTCCCTGAAGCATGTAGTAATCCCCATCAATTACCGTGTTATCCTTCTCGATTACAAGCGAGCTGAAGTAGATCTCAGCCGTAAAAGTGTAGATGTCTCCATTTCGCTGAATTGGTGCTGTCGGCGGGTCAACATCGCCGTTAGGTCTGATGTATATCGTCCCGCTCGCTTTGACTGGTTGAACGTTGAACGCCAATACTAACAAGCCAGTTAACAGTAGTGCAAACATTATTCCAGAAAATACTCTCTTCATTTTCACTTCACCCTAGATTTAGTAATCTAAAGGTTGTATCGCAATTTACACTTAAGACTTTCTGCATTAGCTTATAGAAGAAAGTTCTACCACGATTTCAGAAAAACACGAAAGAAAAGAGTTTGCTGGAGACATCTCCATCTGTCCTGGGTTCAAATCCCAGCGACCCCACCACAAACAAACCTGGGATTTTTCGGCTGTCACTTGCGTTTTCGAAAGATTTTGCCGCCATCATTGTACTGTCCTGTGACATACTCAAAGCCCACTTCGATTAGTTTACGTGTGCGCGCTTTCACGTTTAGCGAAGACATTTTCTTTACATGAATCTGGCGTGTTTCATCAGAGCTATCTACGAGTCTGCTTTTGCGACAAAAAAAAAGAGAATAGGCATAAGTGTGCGGAACAGCGCACGCGTGAACAGCAACCACATCAAAATAGAAAAAGGGTTTGAGCGCTTGAACTAAGAAACGCTAGCGTACCGTTAGCAAGGCATCAGCAGTGCTTGGACTGAGAGTAGGTGAACCCGCGTAGGTCATTCTGTATATGTACGTTCCCACCAGTGTTGGAGCGGTAAGCGTTTTTGAGAATATCCCGTACGAGTTTGTGGTGACGTTTCCTAAGGAAGTCCATGTGACCCCCCAGTTGGCACTGTATTGCAGGCTTAATGTTGCAGACTGGACAGGAACGCTGAACTGGTTGACCAAGATTCCTTTAAGCGTCAAAGTGGCTCCAGAACTCGTTGGATTAGGAAAGATCTTGGCGTAGATGTCTGTCGGACCTTTAACAGTCAGTGTCGTCGTGCAATTGCTGGGCATGTACTGTGCTGTTCCCGCAAATGAGCAAACAAGATTGTACGTGCCTGGGGATTGAACTTGTCCAACTGCTTTGAACCATCCCGTAGAGTTCGTAGTAAGGTTTCCAACTGGCGCGTTGTTGAGCAGAAGTTTGATAGCTGCGCCGGAGATGGGCATGCTGTCATTAGTTCTCGTGAGGTTTCCGAGCAAAGTAACCGAGTTTCCAACATCAGCTGGGTTTGGAGTAAGTGAACACTGTATTCTCGTTGGAATGGTGGGCGGAACTCCGCCAAAAGCGTGAACCTTTCCGGAATCGCACCCTACAAAGACCATGCCATCGGCGACTGCAGGGGAAGATTCCACTTTGTTGCCTAGGTTAAACTTGCTCAGGAGATTGCCATTAGCCAGATTTAGGATGTAGATGTAGCCATCATCTGATCCAACGAAAACTCTTCCGCTAGCGATGGCTGGTGACGAACGAACTGGGCCGCCTGTTGTGTAATTCCAGATTTTTGCACCCAAGTTTGTGTATCCATACACCTGTTTGTCATTTGCTCCGAAAACTACCATGTTGCTACCGATGGCAGGAGAGGACTGAACTGAACCCCCAACAGGCAACAGGCGGACTGTGTCCCCGTTTGTTACATCCAGGCCATACACGTTACCATCGTCAGATCCGACGTAAACTGTACCTTGGGTTTCATCCACGCCAGGCGATGACCATATTTCTGCGCTTCCGTTAACTGCTTTGTCCCACAGCAAACCGCCACTAGTTGCGTTCAGAGCGATGATAGAAGATTCACCGTAGTAGTAGAGACGTGCACCGAAAAACACTCTGCCACCCGAAACGGCTGGAGAGGAAAATGTATTGGTTCTGAAGTTCCCTCCTTGTACGGTGATAAGCCAACTCCACAATGTTGCCCCGTTGGTTTCGTTCAGTGCATAGATCCAAGCATTATGTTGTGAATCGATGTTGTTGGATGTGATAAAAACCCTGCCGTCGACTACTGTTGGCGAAGTATAGATTTCATTTGCCAATTGCTTGTTCCAAACTGTTAGTCCGGTGCTCGCGTTTAACGCGTAGATTTTGCCGTCATAAGAGCCAACAAAGACCCTCCCATTGGAATATGCTGGGGACGAATGTACTTTTGCGGCATATCGAACCCATTTGAGAGTCCCTGTGTTTTGATCATAAGCGTAGACGTTGCTGTCTTCTCCTCCAACGAATACCATGTCTGCTGCGACTGCAGGAGACGACGTGACAGCTCCAAGCCCATTAGTAGTCTGGTTCCACACGGATTGCAGTGTTGAAGGCGAGGTACTACCGGTATAACCAGTGTGTCGGGGATCATGTCTGAACATTGGCCAAGCCGTTACAGTAGCATTATTTGACTCCAATGCTGATGACGTGAAACTCGTTTGAAATACCAAGCATAGAAGTGGTATTGTCAACAATAGCATCAAGATTTTCTTCATATTATTCACTGGCGCAGATTACTTCTCGAAATGCTTATTTGATTTGCGGTATGCTGTTATAGAACAATTTTCTATGCGGTTATGCTGATGCAGGGCGCGTGTACTGAAGAAACTGCAGATACTGCAAACATATTATGTTATCCATTGGTAGGAAGAACGTAGCATATATACCACAACTAGGAAACCCTGAAAAATAGGCTGTATTTCGGCTTCTTTTCAGGCAAGTCATAGATGAAGTACTATAATCTATAATAGTCTTAGAGCGCGTCAAACAAACATGAGCACAAGGGCAATCAAAAGAGAAGAATAGGTTTGACCGCGTCGTTAATGTCTAGACCTTGAATACTTAGAAAAATGGGGGTTTTGCGGGAGACAACCAGAGAAATTGTCGGAGGCTGTTATCTATCCGTGATTTGTTGCTGTGTTCTTTCTTCGGCATGAGAAATAGGCTATGACTGCCAGTAACACGCCCGAAAGGAGTTAGGCTACGGTCAGTTTGAGGATTAGGCTCAGTGTTGGAAGGCAGCTGGCACTCCCGCTCCAATGCACGATGAAGTCATACGTGCCTGTTGGAGAGTTCGTCGGAACAGTTGCTGTCCAAGAGTAGTAGCCACCTGAACCAGTCTTCAACGTCGCCGCGATTTGCCATGTTCCCGTTGACGGGTTGCGATAGCCGAGGAGAATCGCTTGCCCACTCAGGCCAGGTGTGACGTACCCGCTGAACGTTACCTTGCTGCCGCGAGAGACTGGATTCGGAGACGCGCTTAATGTTAACTTGCTTTCGGTCTTGTACAGTTCCCTTTCAAGGAACTCGTCCCAGCTGTAAGCAGCAAACGCTGTGTTGTTGTAAGCAGTTTTGAATGAGTCATACTTGGATTTGGAGTCTGGGAAGAATATTGATAAGCCATGAGAATTGGGATGATTCTTGGCGCGGTTTGCGAACACGGCGCTTCTAATGCTGGACATTACATTGTTTGCTGCCGTTCTCAAGTCTGACATTGGTCCAGGCATGTTCTCGTATGTTGATTGAGCAAAATGATATAGGTCGGCATAATACCCAAAACAGCCGCCGTAAGGTCCTTCGTAGCCTTCGGTGAAGCTTCTGATCTGGCTGGGTGCGTAAAGCCATTTTTTAGCAAAGGTACTTGTGTAGTTGGCCACTGTTGAGACTTTGGATAAATCTACGGCTGACATTGTTGCCTTGCTTGCGCCCCAACTGTCGCACCAATCCATGTACTTGTTGACTATCGTAGTCGCAAATGTCTTCGCATCTTGCGAGGGATTGCTAGTTAGGCTATTGATGTACTGGTCGTATGGGTCTGGCCCCCAGTGGGTTTCCTCTGATCCTGCCATCACCTGAGCGTAGTCTTTGATTTGGTATGCAACTTCCAGCATGCCCATTAGGCAAGCATCAAAGAAAACCATAGTGGGCTTCACTGTTGACTGATTCAGCGCCTCGCTTAGCTCAGGCAATGTCAGACAGTCACCTCCACTCGTGTCATCATAGCACACTCCTTGGACAGCGCCACTTCCGTGGTCATAGAGAACGAGACAGTAGTTGGTCGCCGGATAGAAGCTTGTCGCCCAATTGACAAAACCCTTCAGTGTGCTAGGATCGCCCATATTGACTTCGCCTAGATCCTGCACTGCATTGGCTGGAGTTGGAGTCAAACCCTTACTAATGTAGAAGCGTTTGGCATCTGTCCAATCATTTTCGTAATCTTCCCTATAGCCTGGAATCCTATCCATCTGAGCCACAATGCTAACGTTACTTGTAGAACCGACACTTGACATTTTCATGAAGATGTCGATCGCCACGCTTTCGAGGTCGTTGTCTCCATCAAGATACACCATGAAAGTCCAAAGTTGCGCGTGCGCTCTAAACACATATTTTGTTGAGGTGATCCACGTATTAGGTTCTCCTTCAATCGCTATTTCACGATAGACCACGTGGAGCGTTCCATTTGAATCTGCAGTGATATCCGGCTCAGTTACTTGGCTACCATGATAATCATCTAGGAGAGTACCTTCAGCAAGATTGTAACTCTCAGAAAGGCTGTTAACATATCTTATGTAGCTCAAGACGGGGTAAGTGGGGCCGACGCTACCACAGTAAACCACATGCCACACTCCATCTCTATCGACAGCAACACTCGGACTCCAAATGCTCTGGTCATTAACAGAAACAACCGTCACAGGAGACGACCATTCCGAGCCTTCTCCTAGATCGGATTTCGCTGACAGTGACTTTGTTGACAAACCTAATGGAGCAGTCAGCATCACAATCAAACAGACCAACGCGAGTCTTCTGGCTTTGGCCATGTTTAACACCAAGCTCTGGTTATATCTCCGATTGCTTTTAAGAGCAAGCTGATTCCTATTCCAGCTCCGTGAATCTCGTTTCCATTAACAATGTTCTCACTTGAACGTAGACAAATGGATACGTATTCCCCAGTTGTTCCCATGTTGCCAATAGAGACTGTGTCTGCAGCAACATTGAAAGCAGTTCTGTAGTTCCCATCAACGATAGTGCCACGCTTGCTTTCTCCGATCAACGAAACAGATTTCTCAACACCCACCGTCTCAACATACGTTCCATTTCTGACAAAGATTGTGTTTCCATCACTTGCATGGTTTATCGCTTCTTGAATTGTTGGATAATCATCTGGAACTATGATAGTCTTTATCGCCGACTTAACTGGTTGAACATTAAATGCCAACACTAACATGCCAGTTAACAATAGTGTAAGCATTATTCCAGAAACTATTCTCTTCATTTCCATCTCTCCCAGTTATCCGTGACTTAAAGGTATACTCGTTGCCACATAAAAAATTTTAGTAGAATAGAACTATAGAAGAAAGATTTCAGAAAAACACGAAAGAAAAGAGTTTGCGGGAGACATCTCCATCTGTCCTGATTCAAATCCCAGCGACCTGCAATCCAACAAAAGGGGAAATTTCGGTGCAAATTAGAGTCTGGGAACGGTAACCCGGGCTACCAGCAAACCCTAGTCAGATCGACGTTCAAACTCTCGTGTTCATCGATGTGTCACAAGATGGAGGTCCCATACAAGGTAGCAAGCAGCGCATACATGTTCCTAAATTCCATTTTTCAAGTGTGACAGAGTTGATCCCACATTCCAAACGATGCTTCTCCCATCTCAAGGCGCATAAATATCCATAGACGAAGCAAAGCCAAAAGCACAAACTACTCCGCAAACGAATTTAGGAACAGCCATGCGCGCTACGTGGCTAAGCACAAAGAAAGACTTGGAAGGTGCTAGCGCACTATCAATGGCGTGTCCGCGGAGCATGGTAACAGAGCCGGTGAACCCGCATAAGTCGTTCTCCATAAGTATATTCCTGGTGATGATCCTATGATGGTTGCGCGGAATATTCCATTGGAATCTGTGGTTGTTGTTCCAACCAGGTTCCAGGTCTGCCCATAGTCCATGCTGTACTGAAGGGTTATGGTGGCGAGTTTTATGCGATTGTAAAACTGGTCAAGCAAGATTCCTTTCAATGTTGTGCTCTGGCTTTGGTTTACCGGGTTGGGAGTGAATTTGGCGTAGATTTCTGTTTGAGCCTTGTTGACAATCAGGATCTGGGAGGCCGAGCTGGGAAGATATTGCTGTGAACCGGCGTACACTATCGTGATGTTGAAGGTTCCTGCAGATGGCACTTGGCCTGAGGCTTTGACCCATCCTGAAGAGTTTGTGGTGAGAGACGCAACCGGCGTGCCGTTGGATTTCAGAGTGAGCCCTGCGTTTGGAATAGGCAGATTGCTGACTGTAGTTAGGTTGCCCAAGAGGGTTACTGTCTGACCAGCGATTGCAGGATTGGGCGTGAGGCTGAAGCGAATCAGGGTGGCCGAGGGGAAGCTGCCAATAATAGCCATGCCGTCGGCGGCAGTATGTTGAATTGGCAAAGCATATGAACTACTTAAAATTACTGGGCCATTTGTCCCTGGATAATTATTCAAAACAATCGGGCTTGAACCAGTAGCCAAACCCTTGAAAGTCAGCCTCGCGAGTATTCCGACCCCGGTTCTTCCATTTTCAGGTGCAAGAAGGGTAAAAGCTAGCCATATTCTGCCGTGAGTTGCGTTGTAGTTGTTCTTGATCTCCCATTTTGGAACATAGTAGTTACTGGGATCAAATTGAGGCTCAAGGAAGTGGCCAGAAGGCCTAGCGACGTTTGTAGCGTTTATAACCGCGTTTAGATACCAAATCTTGATCTCGTAAGCGAAGAGGCCTGCAACGTTGCTTATGTTTAGGTCAACCGTGAACACTGAGCCAACAGGAGTATTGATTGTCGGAGGCTTTATGGCTACATTGGCAACCGCGCCAGGTCCCATTTTGGAAGACCGTGCGTAAACCCGTGGTTCTGTGTGATATCCGGCCGATAAGAAGGCTGCCAGAACAAGCAACGCAATCGCTGACAGCACGATTCGCTTTGAAAATCTACTTCTGAAGTACATAGAGAAATTGTCTCAAGGTATAGCGTATTTAAGATTTATGAAACTTTCTTCTAGACTATTAGACAGTCTAACGTCTGCGCACGCCTAGTTCGTGACCTAGTTACTAAGCATTTCAAAGCATTGCTTTCTCCATCAACTTTCCATATGCTAAGCATATGTCAAGATATATGTCGTACCTAGCTACTTAATAGTGAGTATCTACTTACAAAACATTCTAAAGCAAAAAGCGACAAAAACAAGACTCTTATGAGACATCAAAGAGACATGTATGAGACGATAGGAAATGGGTGGAAGAAGAACCACAAAAGAAGAGCTCACACAAATAGAAGCATTAACTAAAGAAGGGCTAACCTGCAAAGAGATCTCTCAGAGGCTGAGCAGGTCTGAAGTAGCCATAAGAAACCTACGCTATAAGAAAAGGCTAGTCAAGAAGGCAGAGGATGAAACCAGGGTTCTGTTTCAACAAAGAGACGAGTTAAGCAACGTTGTGAGGAACCTGCACACTGGATTGTTGTCGTGGGCATATTGCATTTGATGCAATATCAGCTCAGATATCTCGATGAGGAACACATAGAACGGTTTTTCACAAGTCTTTAATACGAGAACAGAAGAAAATGATCCTAACTTAGAGGAGAAAGGAAAATGAAAAAAGCATCGTTATTCGCTATTCTACTGCTAGCTGCACTCTCGGCATCTTCAATACTAGCACACGTCGGTGCTCAACCTCAAGTAATAGGCTTGCCTGCTTGGGCATGGCATGCGAAGGCAGAAGAATATGGTAATACAAACGCTGGGCTTTTCAGAATTGACGTTGATCCCGCAGCAAGTGGAGACCAACAGATAGTTGTTGTCGGACCAGGACAAACTGTCACCATAAACTATACCGCATGGATCTATGGCTGGGGTAGTGGAGGATATGAGATTAGGCAATTGTGGTTTGCCTACTCATGGGCTTCGTCATGGCCACCATGGGATGCATACACCGGTATCTATGATGGAATACCTCACGGAAACAGAACAGTGGGGCCAAGCAGCTTCTCAATAGCGGCCCCTACCACTCCAGGAACCTACAAGATATGGCTTTGCTGTGAATCACACTATTCTATGATACAGGCCGTGGCAGGACAAATACATCCGCCAAAAATGTTGCCTCACGCAATAGTGATTGTCTTACCACAGAGTTATCTCACTCTGCGATTGACTCCAACCAGCGCACATCGAGGGCAGCAATTGAATTTTAGTGGGCTCTTGACCCCAAACATGACAACTACTATCTACTTATTCTACCAACTGAGAGGCACCCCAAATTGGGTACTTCTAGCAACAATGTCAACCGATAAATATGGGTTCTACTCTTGGATGGTAACCATTCCGATGAGCGCTCCTTTAACTACAGTGCACTTCTTGGCGTATTGGCCCGGCAGCCCAGGCTATGATCCCATAATAAGTAACAACGGTATTCCAGTGAGCCTAACAATCACGTGAGAAGACCCTCAACACCATAGAAACAACACCAAGCCGAGAAGGCAGAAGCCTAAGAGAATAGGCGAATGCCGTCTCACTCCCCTTTTTTCGTAGCACGCATGCGTGTTCCGAAAATGGTTAAAAATGGTTTTAATTCCGTTCTGCAAACTTCTGCGGGTTCGAGAAGACTGGTTGCGGCAAGCAATTCAGGAACAATGCGAAGTCCAAAACTGTCCCCAAATCCAAAAGGCAAATAAAAACCATTTTTAGCCAATTTGAAACAAGCATGCGCGCTATGCCGTTGGGTAAAAAGAAAAAAGGATGTTATGCTTACGTTTTTTCGTAGGGTATTCTAATACTCGGAAGCGAGCATGAAGGTTATAACGTAGCGTCCTATACCTGCTTTCTTCAGGTCTTCAGCGTCTCCTTTCTCGTAAATTTCATCCCATTGTTCAGGCGGTTTGAAGTCGTCTAGCTTAATGTAAACCTTCTTCGGTAGGTTGGGAACGCTTGAAATTAGGGTGCGCCCTTCGTCTTCTAGGTGGGTTTCTATGGGGTCGGGCTTGTAAACTAGAAAGTCGGTTTTCACGTTGATGACTTTTAAGGCGTGTCCCATGATTTGAACCGGCAGGTCTTCGGAAATCTCGCTTATGAATCCTCTAGTCCGCATGATAGTAAAAACGTGTTGTAGGCTCATGCTTTTCAATCCTCAATAAGAAAGGTTACGGTCTTTTGCTCTTTACGAAGACAGCTTCGCACTTGCGACAGCGATACTCTTCCCCTTCGGGCTGGAATTGGCTAAAGTAGGTGCCATCTGAACCACAGTAAGGGCATTTCATTTACTCATACCTTCTACAGACCTTAAGGCTTGATACATCTTTTTGGATGTCGCCTCGATAAACGTCCATGAGAACACAGTTTGGACACAGCTTCGGCTCATCATTCTTCATCTTTGAAACCACATTGCTTCTTCTTTCTCAGCAAATAACAAGGCAATAACTATGACTGTGGTTTTGCTTTTTAAAAAAGAGGGGGTTGATGGGCTTTTGGAGTGAAGGCGAGTAAGAGGGTCCAAGAGCTACTCTTCTCGCCGACTGAAGGTGTCGTGCCCAAACACGACCATTCAGGAAAGGCATTTGTTCCAAGAAAGACTAAATTTCTGTCCTTTAGGAATTCCGCCTCTTGACTAGACCGGTTTAAAGGTTGACTCTTTTGGTTTAGCTATTAACTCTTTAGGAATATCAACCGCTCTGACAACATTCTGAGAGTTTATCATATAAACAGGCGTTCCGTCAGGACTGTGCTTCTTAAGTTTCCTTACTCCAATAAGAATCAACTTAACTTTGAGGGTTGTGCCGTCTTTAAGCCTATAGACATTCCAGTGTTCTTCTTTCTCCTCAAAGTCAATATCCATACCTTCAGCTATGTCCTCAGGTGTTATAGCAGGTGGCATTGCCATTGTCTTTTCACCATCTCCAAGAAGAAAGATGTTTAACCTGCCTAAAAGTCTTACACAATATAGAAAAATGGGGAAATGCGGAGAGTGTGCCTTTGTTGAGGTTACACTACCGTGAAGGATCTGATTTCTGAGATTGCTCCTTTGTACGTTTTGCTACCCAGCCATACTGCTACCATATCGTAGGTGCCCTTGGGCATCGAGGGAATTGTGACGGTTATCGAGTAGCTTTCGGCGGAATTTGTTTAGATTGTTGCCGCCAAAGTCCACGGCGAAGCCCCGCTGCGGTAGTAGAGATAAAGTGTTGTTGAAATCTTCGGCCATAGGCTTTTAAAGTCTCCTTGGTCAACATGGTAGTATGGAAAACTTTGTCAGAAAACTTCTCGTTCATGATTATTGAGAAAAAAAGGGGGGTTTAGGTTTGGCTGTGTTTAGTTTATGTTATGGTGAGGAGTTGTATGGGGCTGGCTGTGTAGGCTCCTGTTGGCTCGTTGAACCAGACTGCGACGAGGTCGTAGTTGCCTGGTGTCACTGAAGTCGGAACCGTGACAGTCACGGTGTAGAGGCCCGCTGAGTATGTGCTCATAGTTGTGGCGATCGCCCACGTGCCCGTGGCGTATGGAAACCGATAGTACAGTCGTATGGATGTGGCTAAGCCTGGTGTGAGCTGGCCGAGGATGGTTAGGCTGGAGCCTCTTGCAACAGTTTGAGGGTTCAGGTTTAGCGTTAGTTTGAGTGGGGTCACTGTTAGTGTAAGGGGTGTTGTTTTGGTCAGTCCCATGCCCGTGGCTGTGATTTGTAGGTTGTAGGTGGCGGGTGTGGCTGTGTTTAGGGTGGTTATGGTTAGTTTGGAGGTGAATGTGGGGGTTCCAGATGAGGGAGTGAAAGTGTAGACGCACGCGCTATGTGTTGATTCCGTAGTCTAAGACTGTATCCGTAAACTCGGAGGTTTTAGGTTTCTTCTTTCTCGTTTTTCTCGGTTTGCTCTGCATATTCTAGGTGCATCCTTTTCCATTGAAGCTCGATGAGTTCTTTTTCTGTGATGGTCTTTTGTATGATTTCTTTCCATTCTTCCATCTGAGCTAGGCGTTTCTCTTGTTCTCTGTCTTTCGCTTCCTTCGCCGCTATCTTTTCCTTTAGCTCCTTGATTTCGCTGTCTTTCTGTGTCAATCTTTGCGTCAGCTCGTTGATCGCTGTCTGAGATTCAGACACTGTTGCTGTTTCAAGCCTCAAGTGTGGCATGGCTTTGTCTTGGTATATTTTTCTGTGATGTTCAGCGTCTTTGCTGAAGTAGTGAAGGTCAACTCCGAGGCTGGACGTGTGTCCCATCCAGAAATTCACGTAGTCATGTCCCGCTTGTCCCGCGTATTTTCTGAAGTATTTTCTCAGGTTGTAGAGGCGAAGCTCCGACCTTGATATGCGGTTTCTAAGCGGTTCATGGGTCTTGGTTTCTATAGGCATTTTCTTCGTGGACGTTTTGAAGCTGAGAACATTCTTAGCCCTTAGTCCGTTGACTATCCTCTCAAAAATATGGGTCAAAATCCCTGGGTCCAACGGTTTCTCTTCGTGTTCTTTCCCAAATTTGCTGAAGAGATAATCGTCGTCGGTTAGAACCTTGCTCTTTGTCTTGAGATAGTCCTTCAAGTATGCGACGCTTTCCTCTCCCATGAAACTGAAATACTCTCCATACATGCCTTTGGTGTTCTCTTGTTTCACGGCTATTTTGCATGGGACGGGCGTGTCATGAAATAGAATCTTTTCTACGTCTTTGACTCTGAGCTTCGCAATCGTAGAAGGCCTCAATCCTGACTGCGCAAGCATACACAAGAAAGCCCTATCTCGGACATTGCAGAGCCTCAAGACCTCGAGGACTTCATTTTTTTCTATGTCTCGGTTGTGAAATTGTATCAAGTGGCTCGCGGATGGAATAAAACCCAAAGGCAGATCGTTGTACTTGAAGAAAGAACGGACCGTGTTGGCTACGCCTGATATGCTTGAAGGCGAATAGTCTCTCTTCTGTAGCTCGCTGATTAATGCCATCAGGTATTGGGCATAGGTTCTCTTGAATTTCCGATCTGAGGACCTCTCATATTCCTTGACGATCTGCTCAGGAGTCTTTTCAACGAAATCGAGAAACTTCTGAAATTGAGTCTCATACACAGCCCTTGTCTGCTTACTGCCTGAGTGACTGTAGCTAGCCGTGCTGAGCCAATTTTCCTTAACGTTGAACTTGTCCATCGTTGCTGTTCCTCAGAAGAGAGTACAGTATGGTTCTTTATAAGTGTTTTGAACCTACGTTCTACTACGTCTATATTTTAGAACAGCATGAAAAAGCATCAAATCGGCTTCGCCCTCCACAATCTAACGGTCTCGAACCAAAAAATGACCGAAGCTACTATGCCGAAAATCAGCGCATAAAGGCTTGGAAAGATCTGGCCTATGAAGCACAACGCAAGATATGCCGCGAGCATCGTTGAGAACAGAATGGAATAGAAGAGATAGCGGGGAACAATGAAACGTCCCATGTGCATGAAGAAACGCAAAATCCCAACTTTC
>Ga0315293_10002390_pt1 | contig 18040 bp, 16 predicted proteins | sample YL17G13_20_MG_FD_203071 | JGI IMG/M metagenome (GOLD analysis project Ga0315293, IMG submission 203071) | Sediment microbial communities from Yellowstone Lake, YNP, Wyoming, USA - YL17G13_20 | ecosystem: Environmental > Aquatic > Freshwater > Lake > Sediment | place: USA: Wyoming | collected...
ACCTCAAGAACGAATCCGCCATCCTGCTCGAAGATGTGCTGGTCACGCGCCTGCCCAATTTGAACGATATCCCGCCCATCAAATTCCTTGATGCGCGCATCGAAAAACGTTCAATCCTTTTCGCCTGCCCGACGCAGCGCGACATCACGCAAAAGAGCATGTACCGCAAAACTGCACGCCTTCCTTCCGATGTGTGCGTGTTGATTCCAGGCTTTGAGATCATTGGCACGATCCATCTCACCGAAAAATTCGACACGCGTCGTGTCCTGGTGGCGCACCCGAACGATTTCATCCCGCTGACGAACGCCATGGCCCGCTACGTGCCTTACCCGGCGCTGACTGTCCTCAACAGTCCTATCGTCTTCAACAAGACCCTCGTCAGCTTCATCGGTGAGCGCCTGGCGACCGAAGAACCCTTCGGTTCGTCCCCGCCCGCTCGGCCAACTTGAATAGTTACTACCACCTGAATAGTTAATAAATGAACAAAGGCGTCTGGTACGCGGTCGGCGCATACGTGGCGTGGGGGCTGTTCCTGGTTTACTGGAAGTGGCTGCATCAAGTCCCTGCGCTGCAATTGCTCAGTCACCGCATCGTCTGGTCGTCCCTTCTGTTGTTGGCCGTTATCCTCCTCACGAAGCAGTGGCCGGCCTTCCGCGCCGCCGCGCTGACCTGGCGCGTGCTGCGTATTTACCTCATATCCGCCGTGCTGATCGGCGTCAACTGGCTGACCTATGTCTGGGCGGTCAACGCCGGTTTCATCGTCGAGACCAGCCTGGGCTATTTCATCAACCCGCTGCTCAGCGTGCTGATGGGCGTGGTTTTCCTGCGCGAGCGGCTGCGCGCCTGGCAATGGCTTCCCATTGGATTAGCGACGGCGGGCGTGCTCTACCTGACCTTTGTCTACCGAGTAAGTGTTGCCGAAGGCCTAACGGCGCACGGCACGCTGCCCTGGATCGCCCTGACCCTGGCGTTTTCTTTTGGCCTGTATGGATTGATCAAGAAGGTTGCGCCGCTCAGTTCGCTCCACGGCCTGACGCTGGAGACCGGCATCCTGTTCCTGCCCGCGTTGGCCTATTTGCTCTATTCGGATGTGACCGGGCAGGGGGCTTTTTTACACACCGGCACGGGGTCGGACCTGCTGCTGGTCGGCGCGGGGGCCGTGACGACAGTCCCGCTGCTGATGTTCGCTGCGGGTGCGCGGCGGATTCCGCTCTCGCTGGTGGGCATCCTGCAATATATCACCCCGACGATGCAACTCCTGCTGGGCGTTCTGGTCTATAAGGAGCCGTTCACCCACACACGCTTGATTGGATTCGGCATCGTCTGGATCGCCTTGATCATTTTCGGCGTAGAAGGATTCATTTCTCACCGTGCGCAACCTGCAGCGGCGGTGGCAGATTGACCAATGCGGTATAATCTGGCGAAATCGTTTTTTGCTGGAGGCAGTTATGGCAAAGAAAAAACCAGGCGTGATTGCGATCCTTACCGGCGGCGGCGACGTGCCGGGGCTGAATCCGGCCATCCGCGCGGTGACGATCCGCGCGCTACGGGAAGGGTATCAGGTTATCGGCATCCGGCGCGGCTGGGCCGGCGCGCTTGGAATCATCCGCGATAAGGAGGCGGATAATTGCAGCAATTTTCAATTCTTGAGCGAGGAGATCGTCAACCGGGCGGCGCGCACTGGCGGAACGTTCCTGCACACCTCGCGCACCAACCCGGCCAAGGTCAAGAAGAGCGATGTTCCTGCCCACTTAAAGGATAAATATTGTGACGAGGTGAATGACCTGACGCCGGAGTTATTGAAGAACCTGGATTTCCTCGGCGTGGATTACATGGTTCCAATCGGCGGCGACGATACTCTTAGTTATGGCGTGCGCCTGTACAAGGAGGGTGTAAAGGTAGTTGCCATCCCGAAGACGATGGACAACGACGTACCCGGCACCGATTACTGCATCGGCTTCAGCACTTGCGTCACACGCACCATCTCGCTGACCAATGCGTTGCGCACGATTGCTGGTTCGCACGAGCGCATCATGGTGCTGGAAGTATTCGGGCGTTATGCCGGCTTTACCGCCATGTTGCCAACCATGGCCGGCGCGGCCAACCGATGCGTGATCCCTGAATGGAAGTTCAATATTGACCGCCTGGCCGAACTCCTGGTTTACGACCGCAACAACGCCCCAAGCAAGTATTCCATCGTCCTTGTCTCTGAAGGGGCGATGTTCGAGGGCGGCGAAATGGTGTTCAAGGATCGCACCACCGACGCATTCGGCCACGCCAAACTGGGCGGCATCGGCGACCTGGTCTCGGCGGAACTCCAGGAGCGAACTGCTAAATATAACCATGGCGTGACGGTTAACACCATCAACCAGAAACTCGGTTACATGGTGCGTGGCGGCGACCCGGACGCGATCGACTCCATTGTCCCCATGGCCTTCGGCAACCTGGCGCTCGACCTTCTGCTCAAAGGTTATCATGGACGATTGGTTGTCTTGAAGGATGGCCGCTACGATAATGTCCCATTGGACGTGGTGACCGGCTCGAAAAAGACGGTTAACGTGAAAAAGTTCTACGACACAGATCGTTATCGCCCCATCTACGAGAACTTCCAAATGAAGCCGCTGTTCATCATGACCAGTGAGTTGTAGGATGAAGCAATCAGACCCCCGGTTTCTCTGAGAAACCGGGGGTCTTTTTGGTCTTACAAGATCACGCCCTGGCGGCGGCCAGTTCGACCTGGGTGTACTTCAACCGTTCGAGCACAGCCTGGGCGATGTTGCGCATCAGGGTATATCCCAGCCTGCAATCCACTTCCATCAGGGCGCGCAGGGCATTGGCGTCAATTTCGATGACTTTGATGGGGGTGGTGCTCTTGGCCGTAGAGATGAACTTGTAAGGCTCGATCATCGAGGAGACACCCAGCACTTCGCCTGGTGCGATGGATCCCACCAGGATGTTAGCGACCGCCCCCTCACCGCCGCCGCTGTAGATCAGGTCCATGTCACCTTCCAACAGCAGCCATAGCCGGTTTGCAGCCGTGTTTTCCTTGAGCAGGTAGGTATCTTTTGGGAAGGTTTTTTCTTCGGCGATCTTGGCGATCGCTTTCAGTTGATCTTCTGATAATGGCCCGAAGAAGGGGTAACGCCGGAGAAGTTCGTAAGAAACCATAATTTATTCTCCTTCCTGATTGGATCGAAGCAATTCCAGGGTGGCCTCGACCGCCAATGGTACGGCTGCCGAGACGGCGGGTGAAAGCTCGTGTGAAAAGTCGTACACTTTTTGCGCCTCGATTGCGACCACCAGCACCTGATCGTCCTCGGGCAGGGGAAGGTTCATGCTGCGCCCAACGTTCAGGGCGGTGCGCAGGGATGTGTCGTGGGCCGAGGCGGAGTGACCAGCGGTCAGGTCTGGCAGAGAGTCGAGCGCGAAGGTTGTCACGCTTCCCAGCGGTTTTTTGCCGGTGAATATGGCGTCAATCAAGATGACGCGCTCATAACCGGTCAATCGCTCCATCAGACTGAGGCCGCCCAACGAGGCGCAATCTATCTCGACCTGAGGTCTGCCCGCCGTCACTTTAGCGATTTCCTCTGCCACGCGCCAACCGACCCCATCGTCGCCGAGAATGGGGTTGCCGAGGCCAACAATCAAAGTTCGCATGTTGAAAGTTGAAGGTTTGACTGGAAGGTTGAAGGCGACTTTCAACCTTCAACCTTCCAACCTTGAACTTAACCTACAAACTGCTTGAGTACATCCACGATATTGCCATCCGCATCGTGAATGGTGACTTCGAGCGGCATCTGGCCGGGCAGGGAGTGCGTGGCGCAGCCGAAGCACGGGTCGTAAGCGCGAAAGGCCATCTCGACCATGTTGAGCAGACCCTCGGTCACGACCGTGCCTTTCTTGATCAGGCTGCGGGCGGCCTTGTTGATGGACATGCTGATCGGAGCGTAGTTGTTGGTGGTGCCCACGATCAGGTTGACCTTGGTCACCACGCCGCGCTCGTCGGTCCAGTAGTGGTGCGTCAGCGTGCCGCGCGGCGCTTCGACGGTGCCTACGCCCTCGGTTGGTTTTTCGGTTGGGATGGCGTGGAAGTTCGGCGAGGTGATCTCTGGATCGGTAACCAGCTCCACCCAGCGTTCGGCCGCGTAGAGCAGCTCGATCAGGCGCGCCCAGTGGGTGGCCAGTCGCTGGTGGACAGGCTTGCCGCCCAGGGTCTTGTAGAACTTGTCGTACTCTTCCTGGGCGCGCGGCGTGGCCATGCTGTCCGCGGCGTTGAGGCGCGAGAGCGGCGTGGCGCAGTAGACGCCCGAGTCCTTGCCGTCCACAAAGCCTTTCCAGCCGACTTTCTTGAGATAGGGGAACTTGAGATAGGTCCAGGGTTCGACGTGTTCGGCGATGTGCTCGGCGTAATCCTTCGGCGCGTATTTGACGAACTCCTTTCCGTCGGGGTCCACTACGCGCACTTTGCCGTCGTAGAAGTTGATGTGGTTGTTTTCGTCCACCATGCCCATGTAGTAGGTGCGGTGGGTGTAGACGTCGCCCAGGATCAGGTCCACGTAAGCCTTGTTGCCCAGCACGACGTCGCTGAAGAGTTTCAGGCTGAATTGGGCGAACTCGATGGCCCATTTGCCCATCTCTTCGATTTCCTTGCGCTGTTCCTCGGTGATACCCTTGGTCAGGCCGCCGGGGATGGAGGTGCAGGGATGCACCTTGCGCCCGCCGATCATCTCGACCACGGTGTGGCCGTATTTACGGCACTGGATTACCTTCCCGCCGATCTCCAGCCCGACCTTGTGGATGACGCCCAAAATGTTACGCTCGGCTACCGGCGCGTCCGGGCCCATGACGAAATCGGGGCCGGCCAGGGCGTAGAAGTGGGTGGTGTGGTCGGTGACGTAAAAGGCGCTGTAGAGCAGCTCGCGCAGCATCTTGGCGGTGCGGGGTATGTCTACGTGATAGACCGCATCGGCAGCCTTTGCGCCGGCCATGTGATGTGCCTCGGGGCAGACGCCGCAGATGCGGTTGGTCAGTAGGGGCAATTCCTCGACCGGCCGACCAACACAGAAGCGCTCGAAGCCGCGCAATTCGGGGATCTGGAAGTAAGTGTTGGCGACATTGCCTGCATCGTCCAGAAAGATTTCGATCTTGCCGTGGCCTTCCAGCCGCGTAATTGGGTCAATCGTGATTCGTTGTGTCATGGCTACCTCCAGATTTAACCACCGTTAGACTTAAAGGCTGACTTGCCGGCCCTGAGTAGCGATCCGGCTAGATTGAAGCGATAGAATTGGCCGGCTGGGTCAACCAGGCCATCCAGGATGCGGTCTATTTCGGCTGGCTCGTTGGCGTCAATGACGGAAGCGAAGGCGGAAACCAGGCGTGCGCCGTAATCTATGACACCCTCGGCCGGGCCATAGCAGCCGATGCACTGTGCGCCAGCGGTCGGGCAGCGGGCGTTGCAACCGGAGCGCGTCGCCACGCCATTACAGGGGATGCCCTGTTCGAGTAGGCATAGTTCTGGATCAGCGTGGGTGAATTGAATGCGCCCGAATTCTTTGATGGTCTTGACGTTGCGCTGGCGTTTGCACTCGTCGCAAACTGTTGAATTGCCCGCGCCGATGGTCGCACCCTTGGGCGGCAGTTCAGCCTTGCCCTGCAGCACCTGGATGACCAGGTCAATCACCGCCGCGATCTGGTGCGATTCGGGCGGGCAGCCGGGCATGTAGTAATCCACATCCACAACCTGTTCGAGTGTTTTCAGGACCGGGTAGAGGGTCGGGATGGTGATCTCGCCTTCGGGCACCTGGTAATGCGGCTGCGGGCGGACGTTCTGCGGGTTGTCAGTGGAGACGGTGCTGAAAGCGGTTTCGACGATCTCGCTGACCGGGCTGAAGTTCGCCAGGCCAGGGATGCAGCCCTCGCAAGCGCACGAGCCGAAGGCCACCAGGATCTTGGATTTCTTGCGCAGCAGGTGGGCGATATGCTCGTTCTCGTCGTTGCGGATGCCGCCGTTCCAGAGTGTCAGCAGGATCGAACCATCCTCCATTGCCTCGACATCCTTGTACTTGGCGTCCATCGCCACCGGCCAGAAGACCACATCGAAGTTGGCATCCACATCCAGGATCTTCTCGTGGATGTTCAGGACGGCGATTTCACAGCCGCCGCAAGAGGCGGCCCAGTACATTGCAAATTTTGGTTTGGCGCTCATGCTGCCACCTTCTCCATGATGGGTGTGGATACGCTCTCTATGTTCTTGGCGGGCCAATCGAGCGGCCCGAGGGCGCGTACTTCTTCAACATACTTATTGACGGTATCGGCAAAGATAGCGCCTTCGGCTGCGCTGGCCCAGACCAGCTTCAGGCGTCCGGGTTCGATGCCCATCTGGGTCAGCACCCGCTTGAGCAGGTGGAAGCGCCGCAGGGCCTTGTAGTTTTGCTCGACGTAGTGACAGTCGCCCGGGTGGCAGCCCGAGATCATCACCGCGTCGGCTCCGCCGACAAAGGCCTTGAGTACGAAGGTCGGATCCAGACGCCCGGAACACATCAGCCGGATCAGTCGGATGTTGGGTGCATACTTCATGCGGGCGGTGCCGGCCATGTCGGCGGCGCGGTAACTGCACCAGTTACAGGTGAAGCCGATTATTACGGGTTCGAATGAGTCGGTCATAGTTCATCTCCAGTTATCGGTAATCAGTCATCAGTCATCAGTTATCAGTCATCAGTTATCAGTTTCCACTGATCACTGTTCACTGGTTACTGATAACTGTCTCACGCTGGTACTGCCTCCAGTCGTTTCAGATTGAGCATCAGCAAGCCTTCGATTTGCGCCAAGACCTGCTCGTTGCTGAATCCAGTGCCGCTGATGGCGCCGGCCGGGCAGGCTGCCACGCAGGTGCCGCAGCCCTGGCAAAGCGCCGGGTTGACCTCCGACACCATCGTGTCCTCGTGGAAGAGGATGGCGTTGAACGGGCACAGGTCATTACAGATGCGGCAGCCGGAGCATTGCTCTTCGTTGATGGTTGCGCGCACCGGCTCGAGGGAGATCTCTTTTTGCTGGATCTTGCCCAATACGCGGGCGGCCGCGGCCGCGCCCTGCACCACGCTGGCTGGAATGTCCTTCGGGCCTTGTGCGCAGCCAGCGATGTAGACTCCTTCGGTCATGGTCGCCACCGGGTCCAGCTTGGGGTGCCGCTCGATGTACCAGGCGTCCGCGCTGCACGAGATGCCGAACAATTTGCCGACTTCTTTGGCGTCGTGGCGGGCCTGCAACCCGGCTGAGAGGATGACCATATCCACCGGGATGCGGCGCTGCTTGCCGATCAACGTATCTTCCACCTGCACAATCAGCTTGCCCTCTTCTTCCGGCACGCGAGCAATGTTGGTCACTTCGGCAACCTTGCCGCGCACGAAGTGCGTTCCCTCTTCGAGCAGGCGCTGATAGAACTCTTCATAGCCTTTGCTGGGGGTACGCATGTCAATGTAGAAATTGTAGACTTCCGCACCGGTGCGCTCGTGTACCAGGTGGGCGAATTTCAAGCTTTGCATGCAGCAGATGGCCGAGCAATAAGGATTGTAGTTCTGGTCACGGCTGCCTACGCAGTGCACGATGCCGACGGCCTTCGGAACGGTCTTGCCATCCCGCAGGACGATGTTCCCACCCGTCGGCCCGGCCGCGTTGCCCAGGCGCTCGAATTCCAGGTTTGTGTAAACGTTGGCGAGCTTCCCGTAACCGTACTGGGGAATGCGCCGCACGTCGAACAGGTCCCAGCCGGTGGCCAGGATGATGTTGCCCACCTGGACGGTAATATCCTGATCCTTCTGCTCGAAGTCAATCGCGCCGGTTGGGCAGAACTTCTCGCAGGCTTTGCAGGTGCCTTTGAGGAAGTAGGTGCAGTTCGGTGCGTCAATGACCGGGTAGTTTGGCACGGCCTGCGGGAACGGCGTGTAGACCACCTTGCGGTTGCCCAGTCCAGCCTCGAAGACGTCGTCCACCACCTTCTTGGGGCATTTTTCCTGGCAGATACCGCAGCCGGTGCAATCCTCTTCCTTGATGTAGCGGGCCTTCTTCTTGATGGTGACGGCGAAGTTGCCCACGTAGCCATCCACCTTGGTCACCTCGCTCCAGGTGAGCAAAGTGATGTTGGGATGGTTGCCAACGTCCACCATCTTGGGGGTCAGGATGCAAGCCGAGCAGTCCAGTGTGGGAAAGGTTTTGTCGAACTGAGCCATGTGCCCGCCGATGGACGGTTCGCGCTCTACCAGGTAGACGTGGTATCCAGCGTCGGCGATCTCGAGCGCGGCCTGAATGCCAGCGATTCCGCCGCCGACGACCAGCGAGTCGGGATGGATCGGGACGCGCAGCGGCTCGAGGGCTTCGTGATGCGCCACGCGCATGACACCACCGGAGATGATCGCCTTGGCCTTCTCCGTCGCAGCCACTTTATCGGTGTGCACCCAGGAGTCCTGCTCTCGGATGGAGACCAGTTCGCACAGGTAGGGGTTCAGGTCCGCGCCCTTGCAGGCATTGCGGAAAGTTCTTTCGTGCAGGTGCGGCGAGCAGGCGGCTACCACCACGCGGGTCAGGCCTTGTTCCTTGATGTCCTTCTGGATCAACTCCTGGCCCAGACTGGAGCACATGAACTTGTAATCGCGGGCGATGACGACACCGTTATCGGCCAGTTTTTCTCCAGACCACTGGCTGACCTCGGCGACGTTGACGACACCCGCAATATTTGTGCCGCAGTGACAAACATATACGCCAATTTTTTCAGTCATAGGTTTCTCTCCTCTTAATTTGCTGTACTTTGAGCAAGGGCTAGCATCGAGGCTCCAACGCCGATGCGTTTTGGTTCGATGCCCAGTGCCATCCCCATGAGCTGCGTGAAGTACATCACTGGAATCGAGAAATTGGTTCCAAATTCCCGATTCACCTGGCTCTGGTACACTTCCACGTTGACGTTGCACATCGGGCAGGTGGTTGCGATCACGTTGGCGTTGCTGTTGACGGCATCCTGCAACAGCTTATGCACCATGTCCAGCGCGGCTTTTCTGTTCGTGATGATCAAAGAGCCGCCGCAGCAGCGTGTTTTGGAAGCATAATCTATTGGCTGTGCGCCGATCGCCGATAGGAGTTTCTCGAAAAATTGAGGATTCTCGACGTCTTCTTTATCCTTCCGTGGCCGCACGATCTGGCATCCGTAGTAGGGGGCGACGCGCAGCCCTTTCAACGGGTGCGCTACCTTTTTTTCGATCTCCTCCAATCCCACATCCTCGATGAACACCTCGATCAGGTGTCGAACCTTCATTTTGCCCTCGACGTGCAGGTGGTCCTCTTCCAGGGCATAATTGATGTGTTCAGCCAGATCGGGATCATTTTTGAGATATTTGTTTGTGGTGTAGGCGTTCTTGTAGCAGGCGCTGCATGGGGCGACGAAGTCTTGCAGGCCGGTCTTTTCGGCGATTGCCAGGTTACGGGATACCAGTGTGTACGCCAGCAATTCATCCACCGGGAAGTAAGCGGTAGCGCCACAGCAGTTCCAGTCCTCGAGTTCTTTCAATTCCACGCCCAACTCGGCTGAGACCGCCAGCGCGGAGAGGTTGTAGTTCTTCCCCAAGCTTTCGAGGGAGCAGCCCGGGTAATAGGCATATTGCTTCATTTTGTCTCTCCTATCGGGATGATCCTTCTCACCATCCGCTGGAGGTTCTTGAGCCTCTTGACCTTCTTTGGAAGCAAAGGCATCTTCCCGCTCAATACCAGGCCCGTGGCCGTTAAACCTTCCTGGATGATGTCTCGGGCGCTGAATTTGGGCAGGTAAGTGGCTGCCAGGATCGGCTCGAAGGATCTGCCGGAATTCACGATCATCTTCACGAAAGCTTCGGAGAAGTCGGGTCCGAGCAAGCCCTCTTTGTACTGGCCCTTCCACATCGAGTAGCGCTTTAGAGCATACATCATATCGGCGATGTCAATCCCTGCCGGACATCTCACAGTACATTGATAGCAAGAAGCGCATGTCCAGTAGGTGTTGGTAGCTAACACTTCTTCCTTGAGGTTTGCGCCGATCATGCCGATGACTTCACGGGGTGAATTATCCATGAACTCAACCGCCGGGCATGACCCGGAGCAAGTTCCGCATTGTATGCAGTCTTTGATCGGCTTCCCGTGACTGGCATACATGATGTTTTCGATTTCTTTGGTGAAAGAAAGTTCAACAGCCATATGTCATCTCCCGTTATCCTTTCTTCTGGGACTTTTTCTCTTCGGCCATTTTCAGCAAGGTGCTCACCTTCTCCAACAGGAGCTTGGGTTCTACTGGTTTCTCAACCAGTTCGTCGAGTTCGACGAAGTGAGGGTGCACTGGCTGGCCAGGGAAGAGGAAGGCGATCTGTTCACGGATGCCAGTAATGATCAGGACTGGAAGCTCCCTTAATTTGGGATCCTTCCTTAGCTTCCGAGCGATTACGACGCCCTCTGCGCCGCGACCCATCATGATATCGAGCAGCAGCAGGTCGTAGGGCTTGGATTGCAGTGCCTGGAAGCCATCCTTGGGGTTGTAAGCCACATCTACGCTGTATTCGGCCTTCTCAAGGATGGATTTGATCCCTGCAACGAAATCGGGGTCATCATCAATGATCAGCAATTGTGTTTGAGTGTTCATCTAATTTCTCCTTCGATCAAGGTTTCTTCATGATATCGGTATGCAAATTCGAGTGAATGTGTTGATCAGTCATTGAACTGGCAGGCAGATGGTAAAAGTACTACCTTTGCCTAATTCGCTTTCCACACAGATCGAGCCATTGTGGGCCTCGACAATGCGTTTGGCGATGGCCAGTCCCAATCCACTGCTTTTTTCGACGATCTGGCCGGTATCGCCGGTATAAAAATCTTCAAAGATATAGGGAAGGTCTTCTTTCGAGATCCCTATTCCAGTATCTGCTAAAGAGATTATAAGGGTATTCTCTTTTTCTTCAGCCTTTATCAGTATTCGACTTCCTTCCCGGGAAAATTTGACACCGTTACCGAGGATATTCCCTACAACTTCTACCAAAGTCCCTTCATCGCCGTTCACGAGCCTCAACGGTTCCTGGACCGTCGGCACGATCTCGATGTTCTTACGGATTGCCTGGGGCTGGACATTCTCGACCGCCTTGGCAATTACAGTCGGTATCGAAGTGGGTTTGAAGCTTTCCTGGAGCTTCTTCACATCCACCGAGATCACTCGCAGCCACGTATGAATGAGATTGATGAGGTCGTTGATCTTGGACTTCATCCGTTCGATCTTCTCTTTTTGTTCCTCGTTGAGCTTATCCTTTAATTCATACTCTAGTACGAACAAATTTTGCTGTACAGCACCCAGGGGAGACTTTAGCTCATGGGAGACAATAGCGGCGAAATTCTCGCGCAGCATTTCCTTTTCTTTGCGCAGGGTGATGGTCTCTAAAACCAATCTCCTTCTGTCAAGCCCGCGCTGCGTGATCAAGCGGAATTCGTCCGGCGTGAATGGCTTCGGCAGGAAATCAAAGGCGCCGCTCTTCATCGCCTCCACAGCCGAGCTGACTGTCGCGTAACCGGTAATGACGATGGACACAATGTTCGGATCGAGGTCACTGATTTTCTCCAGTACTTTGAGGCCTGAGATGCCGGGCATTTTCAGGTCCACAAATACCAGGTCCGGTTGGAATTCTGTTACCAGTTTCAACCCCTGGTCGCCGTTCATCGCGGTGGCCAAGTTGTAGTGGCTGCCTCGTAATATCTGGGTGCACGAATCAATGACGACTTCCTCGTCATCAATGATCAGTATCCTGGCTTTTGATTTAGTTCCCATTTTCTAGACTTTCTTCTTCGGTCACAGGTATTCTTACGGTAAAGGTCGTTCCCTTGCCGACTTCACTCTCAACCAAGATGGTTCCTTTGTGTTCTCTGACGATCCCGTAGCTGATGGCTAAACCCAATCCCACGCCGTGTCCGGCATCCTTGGTCGTGAAGAAGGGGGAAAATATTCTCTCCAAGTTTTCCTTCGTGATCCCAGGACCGGTGTCTGTGAATTTCACGTCAATGAAATGCTCGACCGGGTCTAACCTGGTTGTCAAAGCTAATAGTCCCTTGCCATCCATTGCCTCCGCAGCATTGATGATGATGTTCATGAACACTCGTTCGATTTGTGAAGGATCAATGACGGTCATCGGCAGTTTTGGATCCAAGGCATCTTTGATTTGAATGTTGTGGAACAAAGCCTGGTTTTCCAGCAGGGAAACACATTCTCTCAGAACTTTGTTGACATCGTATAACGTCTTATTTGGCTTCCTTTGCCGCGAAAAATCCAACAATCCACGCACAATGTCTCTGCACCGGTTAGCTTGGGTTACGATTTTTTCGAGGTTGCCTTTGGACCATTCTTCATTGGGCATCGTTTCCAGGAGCAGGTGGGAATATGTGACGATTCCCTGGAGCGGGTTGTTTAGTTCGTGAGCCACACCAGCAGCCAGTTGCCCGATAATGGCCAGCCTTTCAGATTCCATGATTTTGCTTCGGGTGAACTCCTTCAGCCTTTCATCACGTTCTTTCAACGCCGAAGCCATGCTGTTGAACGTATTCGCTAATTCTCCTAATTCGTCATTGGATTTGACTTCCACTTTTGCGTTCAGGTTGCCGCGCGCTACTTCTCCAGAGGCGGACACCAGTTTTTGAATGGGTACAGAGATCCTTCGAGAGATCCAGTAGGACAATATCATGGAAACGAGCGCAGCAACGAGGGTGATGGTCAGAAAGACCAGGACGGTTTGCCGGTTGATGTCAACGTATTTTTGTTCGAGGATGCCAACGTACAGGATTCCGATGATCTTTTGGTTGATGTTCTTGATCGGCTCATAGGCAGTGATGTACCAATTATTCACCACGTATGCCCGGCCTATCCAGGGTTCTCCTTTGAGAACTACTTGGTTGTAGACCTCCTCCATAATGCGAGTTCCAACGGCCCTTGTGCCATCTTCGTTCTTGACATTAGTGGAGATTCGCACATCGTCTTGAAAGATCGTTGCAGTGCCGATGTCTTGACCTTTATATTGCAGGTCCTGAAAGACGGTTCGCTTGATCTCGTCAACGATTTCATAATTCCTGTTCAGTAAAACGCCGCCGTACAAGATTCCGATCACATTGTTCTGATAGTCGAAGATTGGCGCGGCTGCCATCAACATCATTCCGGATGTTTGTTCGATCTCGCTCCTGGGCCTTGCCATCGGTGTGTCAATGAAAGTGAAGTGCGCCTGTTCCACAAGAGAGGGGGATTCCATTTGCAAATCTTCGACGGATATGATCGTCGTGGCATAAACAGATATATTTCTACTTAGAGCGGCGGCGACAAGCTCGTTGTGAGTCTGGTTATCTCCGGCAAGACTCAGATTGTTGGCGCGTAAAAGGACATTGCCGGATGTGTCGGTGATGTTTAATATGTCAAAGCCCTCGCCTTTCTTCACTCTTACCAACTCGTCTGCGAATTTTTCTACGTCACCGGATATCAGTGCATCTTTGATATAGTACCTGTCGGCCGTCAACCGCACGACATCGTTGATGTGCCGCAACTGGCTTTGATAGATTTCTCGCGCTGAGTTGAGGTCATGACTCACCTTCTCCTGCGCTTCCGTCACGATGCGGTTGCCAATTAATTGGATACCCACAACCGTGAAGATGGTGCTGATGATGACGATGATCAGCAAAAAGCTCAGGGCGAGCCGGGTGGCAATTGGTATCCGAAAGCCTCTTCTGCCTGCTGGATCATTCTTGGGCAAGCGTTTTTTACGGGTTGATTCGGATACCTTTGCCATGACTGTTTACAATGCTGCGTGAACCAGTTCGATCAAATCCTTGACTTCCAGCCGGCCTTCGTTACCTGTGGTTTTGACCGCATCCCGGAACATGGTCACATCCTTGGGACATGCGACGACAAGGGTATTGACACCTTCGAGTTTCACCGCCTCGCGGATACGAGACTCGCTGGGCCGCTCCTGGACCTCGCCTTCGGCCATCCAGATGCGACCGCCGCCCGCGCCACAGCAGAACGCCCGGTCACCGTGACGCGGCATCTCGACCAGCTCACAACCGGTGGCCTGGATCACTCTGCGCGGCGCGTCGTACACGCCGTTGGAGCGGCCCAGGTAGCACGGGTCGTGGTAGGTGACTTTGAGGCCCAGTTTCTTGCTGAATTTGAGCTGGCCGGAACAGATCAACTGGTCGAGCAGTTCGGCATAGTGCAGCACCGGAAGCGCTGAGAGTTCCGAAGTCTCCGAGACTTCTGAACTCTTCGGATATTCGTTTTTGAGAGTGTTATAGGAATGAGGGTCGGTAGTGACGATTTTCTGGTATTTGCTCTTGCTCAACGCGGCGACGTTCTTTTCGGCCAGCACCTCGAAGAGGCCCTCTTCGCCGATGCGGCGCACATCGTTGCCAGCGTTGCGCTCGGCGTCGTACAGTATGCCAAAATCCAGGCCGATTTTCTGGAAAACTTCCGCTGTCATCCGTGTGACATCTGTCAACGTTGGGCTGTAGGAGGCATAATCGCCCACGAACCACAGGTACTCGACTGGCTCGCGGCGCGCGTCCTTGATCGCGGGTTGGATCGGCTGTGTCCACCGGGCGCGCATGCGCTCGGACTGGCCGAACGAGTTGCCGTAGCGGCCAAAGTTCTCCAGTGCGGTCTGGAGTTCAGCATCCATGCGGCCTTCGATGACCAGGTAACGGCGCATGTCCACGATGGCGTCCACGTGCTCGATCAAAACCGGGCACTCACGGACGCACGCGCCGCAGGTGGTGCATGACCACAGCGCTTCGTCTTTGATTTTCTCGCCGACGAGCAGCGGCGCTTTCGAGTCTTTTACCAACAATGCACGGCCATCTGCGCGCAGCGCATCGCGCACACCCAGGATCAACTGCTTGGGGCTGAGCGGTGTACCGGCCGCGAAGGCAGGACAGGCGTCCTGGCAGCGTCCGCATTCGGTGCAGGCGTCGCCGTCCATTAACTGTTTCCAGGTCAGGTCGCGCAGCGTGCTGGCGTAGATCGGCTCACCTTTGGCGTTTTCCGGCATACGAGCCAGGCGTCCGGTCGGGCGGTCGAGTTTCGAGAAGAACTGGTTGAGCGGCCCGGTCAGGACGTGCAGAAGCGTGCCGACCGGCAGCGTGACAAGCGTCGCGACGACGATGAGCAGGTGGGCGATCCAAACACCCAGGTGCCAGGCCGTGAGCGTCGCCTCCGAAGCGCCGGTAGCGATCCATATCTTTGCGACCAGCCAGCCAATCGGTGACCACCACGCCCAGGCTGGTTTTTCGACGGCCAGGCGCAGTGACTCGGTCAGTAGTCCGCCCAGCACGATCAGGATGATCATCACCAGCGAAAATGTGAAGCCGGCCGAGAGCGTCAAGCGGCGCGGCTTTTGGATGAAGCGGCGGTAAACCGCCAGCCCCGCGCCGACGAAGAACACGAGGGTGAAGATATCCATCACCAGCTTTTGCAGCAGGAATGGATAACCGACCAGGATTTTGTAGAAGTGGGAATCAATCGTGGCTAATGCCGTGCCAAGCAGGAACACGAAAAAGGCCCAGGCAATGCAGACGTGCATGATGCCTGGGTACCGCTGGCCCAGCACCTTGGTTTGGACGATGGCATATTTGATGAAACGGCCTAGCCGGATGTGGAGCTTATCCCAACGCACCTCGAGCCGGCCCACCTGCCACCACAGCTTGGCGCGCAGGTAGAAGCGGACGAGCAGGATGGCGGCCGCCAGGAACATCAGGGTGTAAACGTAGATGGCTGGCGAACCCCAGGTATACGGAATGCCCCAAAAATCAACTCGCTCTGGCATCGGACACGCTCCTAGTCAATCTATCAACCTTTGGCTGCTTTGACTTTCTCGATCAACGGGTCAATCAGATCGAACAAGTCTGTCTCTGTGCCGTATTTGGCGATTTCGAAAATAGGCGCTTTCGGATCGGTGTTGATGGCAATGATCATATCGCTATCGGTGATGGCTTCGGCGTGCTCCGGTGCGCCGCTGATGCCCATCGCCAGGTAAACCTTGGGCTTGACGTGCTTGCCCGATTTGCCCACCAGGCGTGAGGTCGCCAGCCAGCCCTGGTCAATGACCGGCCGCGAGCCGCAAACCACGCCTCCCATCGCTTGGGCCAAATCCTCGGCAAGCTGGATATTGTCCTGTTGTTGGATGCCGCGCCCGACAGCGATCAGCAGCGGTTCTTTAGAAATGTCCACGTCGCCGGCCTCCGGTTCGATGTACTTGGCCAGGCTGACGCGCAGCGCGTCGAGTCCCGCGACCTCGAGCCTGGTCAGCGCGGGCGCCTGCGCGCTCTGCCCGGCCTCCGGCTTATATCCGCCGGGCACCATGGTCACCAGCGCAGTGGGGGAGGGCAGGTCGCCCTCGGCCATGATCTTGCCGCCGCAGATCTGGCTGACGAATTTGCCATCCGCGCTGAAGCTGCGGCAGGAGCTTGCGAGAGGCAATCCCAACTGTATGGAAAGCCCACCAGCTACATCAGAACCGATGGTGGTGCTGCCGAGCAGCACGACGCGCGGCTGCTTCTCGCCGATCAGCCCGGACAGCGCCTTTTGGTAGGCGTCCGAGGTGAATTCAGCCAACGCCGGGTGATCGAGGTAAAGCACTTGATCGGCGGCCAAGCTGCCAGCTAATCCTTCCGCCTTATGGCCTAACAATACGGCGACGACGTTCCCACCGATCCCTTTCGACAGCTCGCGTGCGGCTGCCAGCATTAGGTAAGAAATGTCTGCCACCTGTCCGCGCAGGTGCTCGACGACGACGAAAATATCCTGGCTCATCACATTCCTCCTCTACAGCAAGCCCACTTCTTTGAAAATGCTGACGAGTTTATCAGCGACCTCGTCTGGGCTGCCGGTGATCATCTCGGCATGGGCAGCCGCTTCAGGCTGGAACATGCGTCCGACGGCCGGCCCACCGCTCGGATCCAGCGCCTCCGCGGCGCGTACCTCGATGGTGGCAGTCTTCATGACCATACGCACCTTGCTGACGGCCACGTAGCGCGGCGGTTGTTCCGCCGCCTGGATGCCCAGCACAGCTGGCAGCGTCACTTCCATCTCGGCGATCAGTCCACCGGGGTACTCTTTACGCGCCGTAACTTTCCCGTCCTTGACCGTGACGCCAGAGACGTAACCCACGTAGGGCATTCCCAGGCACTCGGCCAGGGTTGGCCCAACCGGCCCATCCAGGTCATTGTTGGCCTGGACGCCGGTCAGCACCAGATCGGGCTGAAGTTCTTTGATAACGGCTGCGCTGGCGCGCGCCAGGGCGTGATTGTTCGCCGTGACGAAATCTCCTGCGATCTTTATCAGCCGGTCGGCGCCTCTCGCGGCAGAGGTAAAGAGCACCTCGTCCACGCCATCATATTCTGGAGCCACGACTGTAACTTGACCACCGCCGCGTTCTTTGAGCAGGATGGCTTCTTCGCTGGCATGGTCGTCGAATTCGTTGATGATCAAGCGTAGCCAAGACATGTCGAGCGCGGTGCCGCTGGGGTCAATGCTGAGTTCTTCGACCAGGTCAGGGACAAGTTTCATTAGAACGACAATGTTCATTTCTCCACCTTTCTAGTCACCCATCGCTTCAGCCAACAGTTCGGCGATATCTCTAACTCTAAGCTCTCCGGCGCCTTCCACCGTCTTGGCGGCATCTTCGAAACGCGGCGTTTCATAAGGGCAGGCGACGGCCAGGACCTCTGCGCCCGCGCTCATCGCCTCCTTGACACGCCACTCCGACAAGCGCACGTGAGCCTTTTCCCATTGGAAGCCGTCCAACCACATCCCGCCGCCGCCGCCGCCGCAGCACAGGCTGGTTTGATGGTTGTGGTACATTTCCACCAGTTCCACGCCAGGAATGGCCGCCAGCAAGGCGCGCGGCTGGTCGAAGATTTCGTTGGCGCGTCCCAGGTAGCATGGGTCGTGATAGGTCACTCTGGCTTTCACTTCTTTCTTCAACAGGGGCTTGAGCTGGTCGAGCCGCTCGGCAAGGAA
>Ga0315293_10002391_pt1 | contig 18030 bp, 11 predicted proteins | sample YL17G13_20_MG_FD_203071 | JGI IMG/M metagenome (GOLD analysis project Ga0315293, IMG submission 203071) | Sediment microbial communities from Yellowstone Lake, YNP, Wyoming, USA - YL17G13_20 | ecosystem: Environmental > Aquatic > Freshwater > Lake > Sediment | place: USA: Wyoming | collected...
GGCTTAATGGACGAAAGACACCACAAACCCGCACACAAACTGCATTATATCGATTGGGCAATCAGCGCCGTTGACGCACAACTGCGTATGTTCAACAAACAGCTCGAAGAATCACTCAGTGCTTCTTAATTGTTTTGCGCTGCGTTCTTCCGGTGCTAAGCCGATATATCTTTTTCCTTTTTAATCTTGCGATTGCGAATTTAGTAACTTCATTATGGTCGAACGCTAAATCTTTCGGCAGATTCTCTATGTCGAACCATTTGGCTTCCGCCGCATCGTCGCCTGCTTTGATTCTTCGTTGTCCTGTTGATGCAATGCCCATAAACACCACGGTAATTACCCTTCCCCTTGGGTCTCGGCCAACCTTGCCAGCGATATGAATTTGCTCCAGCCGAACTCCCACCAGCCCCGTCTCCTCCTCTAATTCTCTGGCCGCAGCATCGTCAAGCTCCTCATCCATATCGATAAACCCGCCGGGCAGGGCCCATTTGCCTTTGAACGGCTCCCTTTTGCGATTGACCAGCAGCAGTTTGGCTTTGCCTGCAAAAAACCCAAACACAGCTGCATCAGCCGCAACCATCGGCCGGGGCCAGTCGTAAATGTATTTACCCTTTTTTTTCGCCATAGCACCCATATCCTCGTTATCTTTTGCCAACTTACAATCCTAATTTAACAGCTCAACTATAAACAATCAATGCCTATGGCAGGCATAGCCATTGCTTAAAATCTCCTTATTGCTTAAAATGGCTGACTTTATGACCTGTTCACATAAAAACACAGAAAACAAAACCCAGATTGCTTTGCTCAGACTCGGTAACGGCTGGAGCGGCAGAGCAGTAGCATCGGATACATCAGGCAGAAAGTTTTCGAAGGCCGACCTGTCCGGCGTAGCGCACTTGTCCGTCGTAGCGAAAGCGAAGACGGAAGCGAAGACGGACTGGATTAAATGCCTGTCAAAACCTCATCTATTGTTCGAAAATGTCGACGAAACCATAAAAGTAGAAGGCAGAAATCGCGTCGCGGTGAAAACCCTTACAATCGGAGATACTCAGCTAAAAGTAGTAATCAAACGGCATTGGCCCGAAAACGGTCTTCGTCAATTTTTTCGGTCGCTCCGGCCCGGCAAGGCCCTGCGAAACTTCAAAACCGCTCTCAAATTACAGTGTCTCGGGATTCCGGCAGCAGCCCCGCTTGCGGCCCTGCAGGAAAAGAAAGGCCTGCTCACCCGCCAGAGCATTTTCATAACCTGCTACCTCGAAAATAGCTACGACCTTCGCACCTTTTGCCGGCAGCACCTCTCAAACCAATTGTCGTTAAGGAAAAATCTCTCCAATCAGCTCGCATCCATATTGGCGACGCTTCACAAAAACGGCCTGTGGCACAGGGACCCAAAGGCAACCAACTTTCTTGTCGAACCCAAAGATAAACATAAAGTCCTGCTCATTGATATGGACGGAATAAAGCCGTATCGGCTGCGGCGCAAAAGCCGCCAGTTCCGCTCATTGTGGCAGCTCGGCGCCTCGACTTTGTCCATACCCGCAGTCAATCGAACGGATTACCTGCGGACTTTCACGACCTACTGTAATCTTATAGGCATTGAGCATTCGCAGCGTCATCAGATTTTCCGCCAGCTTACAGACAAGGCCAAAGCCAAACACTTACGCTCCACTGCGAAAAATATCCTGATAATCAAGCCCAGCTCACTCGGCGACATAGTTTTAACGCTGCCGGCACTTTCAGCCCTTCGCAGAAGTTTTCCCGACGCAAAAATCAGCTGGCTCATCCGTCCCGAGTTTGCGCCGCTTCTGGATAACCATCCACACTTGGATAATATCATCCATTTCGACCGAAAGTTCCTCGGCAAGGCCTGGTACAACCCCCGCGCGTTCGTCGCCCTGCTGTCGCTTATTCATAAACTCCGCCTAAGCAAATTCGACCTCGTATTAGACCTTCAGGGGCTTTTTAGAACTGCGTCATTAGCCTGGCTATCAGGCTGCAAAAAACGCTTCGGCATGACAGCCGCCAGAGAATTTGCCCACATCCTTTACACCCACAAGCTGGCGCAGGACCGGTCCTGCATCCATCTCGTGGACTACTATTTAAAGATAGCACAGGCCGCCGGTGCCGCAGACCTTTCGGTGGAATTCATATTAAATACAGACCGCACCGCCGCTGATTCAGTCAACCGTCTGTTGACAGAGAGGAAGGTCAATCCCGAAAATTACGCTGTTATTGTACCCGGCTCTGCGCACAGTGATAAATGTTGGCCGGTCGAGAGATTCGCCGCCCTGGCTGAAAAAATCTCATCGAAGTTCGGCTTTTCAATTGTCGCTACAGGAACCAAAGCTGAGAAAAGCGTGATTGAAACCCTGCGGAGAAAAACCGGCGTCACTATAGCAAATCTTGCAGGCCTGACTAACCTGCGTGAACTGACTGCTCTTATAAAATCCGCCCGATTAGTGGTAAGCAATGATACCGGCCCGGGGCACATCGCCGCAGCTTTGGGGGTACCAGTTGTTTTGATATTCGGCCGGTCCAATCCTGCAAGAGTTGCTCCTTATGGAAGGAGCCATTGTGTCGCCGCCGTCGAACCCGATGGCAGAGGTTTCAACGCCGACAGCAAAGACCCGAAACACGATATTAAAGCCATAACAGTTGATGAGGTTTATCAAAAGGTATGTGAGCAACTTGATAGTCGCTCGTCGCTCGTGACTCGTCGCTCGTGACAAGATGGTTCGACTCCTTCGATTGCACTCAGGACGGGTTTGCTCACCACAGGTTGGGTTTGATTGGGTTTGTTTTGAATAGTTCATAGTTCGTTGTTTTTTGTTATTAGTCATTGTTATTGATAGGGTTATAACCATTTCAAACATTCCGGAAATTGGCTTTGTTTTGCATAATCGTTCAATTTTGATTGATTCATTCCCGCCAGAGGCGGAGTGAATTAGCGAATTAGAGAATTGGTGAATTAGAGAACTAGGAAATTGGTGAATTAGTGAATTGGTTAATTGGTTAAAAGGCATTTTAAAATCCGGGACTGAGTTCCTAAAGAGTTTCCATTTCGAGAACAGACTATCGTTCTCTCATAATTGGACGAACCTGCGCGTCTGAGGCGAAAATTGTGGGGTTTCGGGGGGTGAGGTTTTGGTTAAGTGCTTACAAGTAAAGAGGTAAAAAAATTTTGAAATTAGCCGTTTTTGGTGTGCGGGTAGATGCAGTTTTGATTGATTTTTTTGCCACAGAGTTCACAGAGGGAATACCTAAGATACTTAGGTATTCTTTTGTTGACTTGATTGCTGTTGCTTCCGGAAGCCGTCATGAGGAGCGTTGGTATTACGCAGGAGCGAAGCGACGAAGTAAATAAAAAAGAGGGCCGAACGGGTTCGACAGGCTCACCGTAAAGACTGGAGGACGCAACAGCAAAAATTTAATGATTGCGGGATTTGGACTTGCGGGTAAAATGGGGTAAGGTCAGCGAAATTTAGTTATGGGTTTGGGTAGTATATGGACAAATGACTACTAACAATAAAAATTGGGGATGAAAAATGGTGGGAGAAAATAAATGCGAGACAACATTTGGTACAGCTTAGTGAATGCAAAATACAGAGCAATACTTTTTGATGAATGTTCAAGATTAGCCAGTTTTACAGGACAGGGATATACGATCTTCTTAGCCATTGTTTCATCCACTAGCGTTGCAACATGGGCATTGTGGAGTAAATATCCGGCTATCTGGGCAAGTATTGTTGGTATCTCACAAGTTCTGCATGTTATAAAACCCCATGTTCCTTTTATAAAGCTAGGGGGTGACTATAGGGATATATCGAACCTGTTCGAATCGCTTTATCTTCAATATGAAAAACTATGGTACAAGTTTGAACGAGGTTCTTTGGAATGTAAGAAGAAAGCAGAAAAAGAATTCTACATTTTGAGAGAAGGAGAATTGGAAATTGGAAGGAGATATAAAATACATCCCCTGCGATTCCAATGGCTTGTTAGAAAGTCAAGAAAGGAAGTGGATAATACGTTGTATCATTTTTTAAAAGGAGATAGTCATGTCTAATGATAAACCATCTCAGCCACCTTCACCACCGCCGTTGCCATCACCTCCAGAAGGTCCCACTACCCATAGTTTCCCGAGTTGTCCAAATCCGCCACCGCCACCACCACCACCTCCTCCTCAGCAACCAGAAAGGAATGAGTAGTTTGCGGATTTAGGTATTATAAGCCCAAATAGCCGGAAGCGACGAAAAGGGTTAATTCGTTGAAACGCAAGAGATTGGAAGAGTATTGAAGAAGCAACGGGAACTTGTTATACAGACTGTATAATCATTGTTAGGCGCGGAGAATTATGGATAGTATATCCGAGAATATCGTAACAGTTTTACAGTACTTGCTGCCCGGCTTTTTAGCAGCTTGGATTTTTTATGGATTTACATCTTACCCAAAGCCATCTCAATTCGAACGAGTAGTACAAGCACTAATTTTTACTTTCATTATACAAGTGGCCGTTTTTATTGAGAAGGCTGTTTGTTTAAAAATTGGTGTTTATTGGAATGCTGGTAGTTGGAGTGAGCATTCTGAGATCATTTGCTCAGCTGTAAACGCTGTTATTCTTGGAATATTATTCTCTTACTATGCAAATAATGATAAATTTCATAAAATTATTAGAAAAATTGGAATTTCAAAAGAAACATCTTTTCCCTCTGAATGGTTTGGGACATTTTCAAAAAATGTAACATATATTGTACTTCATCTTAAGGATGAAAGGCGTATCTATGGCTGGCCTATTGAATGGCCTTCTGTTTCTGATCATGGACACTTTCTACTTGTTCAGGCTTCTTGGCTGGTGGATTCAGAAGAAATTCCAATAAAAGGTGTTGAATCAATATTGATTAACGTTAAAGACGTTCGTTGGGTAGAATTTATGGAAAAAACTTGGGAGATTCAAAATGAAGAAAGGCTCAAATCCACCACCCCCTAGACCATCAGAAAGCCAAAGGGGAACTAATGTAAATCCCCCGCCGCCGCGACCGGTAAGGCCACCGCCACCACCGCCACCACCGCCACCAAGAAGGGGTAACGACTGACCTGCTCCTGTTGGAGATGTGTATGTACAAAAAACTGCGAGCAGCAAACCCCCAACATAAAGTTGGGGGCTAACCAAAAAAATAAACAACCCCCAAGATAAACTTGGGGGCTAACCAGCAAAAGACTTAATGTCTTTTTACGTATGCAATTTTTTGCTCCAGTTCCTTCTGGTTGTAACAAAACTGCTTGTCGAAACCTCGTGACCATAACCTTGTATTGAAACCTACATTACGCAAGGCAACTCTGGCAGCGTTCTTGTAGTAGCTGACCGTCTCTTCGATTGACAGTGGGTCTTTTTCGACAACAACGTGCACGTGATTTGAATATACAATTATGGCTGCTATCTTCTGGTTTAATTCCAAGGCTTTTTTCTTAATTGCCGTCTCAACAATCATTTTTTGGCGGTGATTTAGTTTGACCGGCGAGCATTTGAGTCGTGACAAATTATCTTTTTCCAGTGCTTCGGATGGTTCAAGAATCCCCCCTTCTTTGACGTACCCCTTTTTACTACCCTGAAGCCACGTTCCGTAAGTTGTCCACGTCAACATATAACCTACGAGTTTTTTGTCTATATTTGATATTGTTGTATTTTGAATCATAAGGTCCGGTTAGCCCCCAGCTTTATGCTGGGGGTTCTTTTATACTTATCCTCCCAATTTTTTAGCGGAAACTAACCCCCAAGATAAACTTGGGGGCTAAACAGAACTGATGACCTTGGCGCATCTTTCGCAAATATCTGGATGCTGTGAATTGGCACCGACGCTTGGCCAATAGTTCCAGCAGCGCTGGCATTTTTTATGGGGGCTTTTCTGTGCGGAGACCGTTGTTTCAACAACGCCTTTCTCCAGTTTAACTTCGCTAACAATACAGAGCGCTGCAAAATTTTTAATGCCAAACTTTTCGATAGCGGCGGCGGAGTCGGCATCGCAGCGGATTGTTACAGACGATTCCTGATTGCTGCCGATGATTTTATCTTTCCGAAGCGGCTCAAGAACGCCAAGGACCTTATCGCGCAGGTCCATTATCTTCTCCCACTTCAGTTCCTGACCGCACCAGTCAATCGAGTCATCAACTTTCGGCATTTCAGCCAGATGAATGCTATCTTCGTATTGCGTTCCTTCGACTTCGCTCAGGACAGGCTTGCGTTGTGCGTCGTGCGTTTTCATTACGTCCCATACTTCTTCCGCGGTGTGCACCAGCACAGGCGCCAGCATCCGAACGAGACAATCCAGTATCCTGTACATCGCCGTTTGCCCGCTTCTTCGCGACAAACTCGTGCGTTCATCGCAGTACATCCTGTCCTTAAGCACGTCCATATAGATACTGCTCATCTCGACCGTGCAGAAATTATAAATAAGAGAAAAGACCCTGTGAAAGGCAAAGCTTTCATAGCTGTCGGTAACATCCGCAATCAGCTTTTGCAACTGCTGCATCGCCCACCTGTCGATATCAAACATCTGCTCGTATGTAACCGCATCTGTAGCCGGGTCAAAATCATCGATGTTGCCCAGCAAATATCGCAGCGTATTTCTGATTTTCCTGTACACCTCCTGCGTCCGTCCGATTAACTCATCGCTGCATCGCACATCTTCCTGATAATTTACGCTCGCCACCCACAGCCTCAGAATATCTGCGCCGTATTTTCCGACCTCCTCCTGGGCGTTAATGTAGTTGCCCAGAGACTTCGACTGCTTCATCCCCTTCTCATCAACGGTAAATCCGTGTGTCAAAACGCTCTTGAACGGCGCCCGCCCTATCGAACCAAGTGCCGGCAGCAGCGATAGCTGAAACCACCCGCGATGCTGGTCCGAACCTTCCAGATACAAATCAACCGGCACAGGCCAGCCGGCCTTGGCAGCCACACTGTGCCAGCTGCACCCCGATTCGAACCACACATCAAAGATATTTTCTTCTTTGCTCAAATCATCGAAGCTAAAACCTTTGGGCAGTTTGAAGTCTTCGCCGAGGATTTCTTTCGGCGAATCGGTAAACCAGCTGTCCGAACCTTTTTTGCCGATATGTTTGGCCACCGCCAGAACGGACTCTTTGGTCAGTAAAATCTTCCCGCTCGAATTCACAAACACTGGTATCGGCAGACCCCAGCTTCTTTGCCTGCTGATGCACCAGTCAGGCCGCGACTCCAGCATCCCCTCAATCCGCTTTTGGCCCCACGCAGGAATCCATTTCACATCTTTAATGCTCTCCAGCGATAAATCCCGCAAATTCTTTCCCACGCTCCGCAGTTCTTTGTCAACGCTGATAAACCACTGCTCTGTCGCCCGAAATATCACCGGCATTTTACTTCGCCAGCAGTGCGGATAGCTGTGCAGAACCTGGCCCTCTGCAAAAAGCAAACCTTTATCCCGCAGGCAGTCTATTACAATCTTGTCAACTTCGAGGACATTTTTCCCCGCCAGCCAATCGGGCACCGTATCATCATAGCAGCCGTCATCTTTTACCGGCGAATAAATCGCCAAATCATATTTCTGCCCCGACATATAATCTTCGAGGCCGTGTCCAGGCGCAGTATGAACAAGCCCGGTACCATCTTCGGTCGTGATGTACTCAGCAAGGATTACCAAAAAAGCATCTTTGTCTGTTGGGTTATTTTCTACAAACGGATGCTCGTATCGCAGCCCTTCAAGTTCACCGCCGCGTACGGTATTCCCGCCGACGCTGTATTGTCCCTTTTTCAAATTACCTGCCGCAATTACCGCCCCAACGCGCTCCGTCGCCAATATCGAGATAAATCTTGTACCGTCCGCTTGGTAATTTAGTGTTGTATATTCCAGATTCGGATGCACTGCGACAGCCAGATTAGCCGACAATGTCCACGGCGTTGTTGTCCATATCATAAAACATATTCGTGGCTCGTCGCTCGTCGCTCGTCGCTCGACCAGACCGAGTTCTACTAATTTTTCAACACTTTCTTTGGCAACCGGGAAATTCACAAAGATACTCGGCGATGAAATATCCTTATATTCCAGTTCTGCTTCCGCCAGTGCCGTCTCACATCCGACCGACCAGTGAATCGGCTTTAGCTGCTTGTGAACCAGTCCCTTATCAACTAATTCCGCAAACACCTCTAAAATCCCCGCCTCATACGCCGGCTTAAATGTAAGATACGGATTCTCAAAGTCGCCAAAGACACCCAGCTCCTGAAACTGCCTGCTCTGCACTTTCACATATTTGCTCGCGTATTTCATACACTCGGCGCGGATATTGAGCTTGCTCATTTTACGCACCTTCTCACCAAGCTCTCCCACGACCTTCGATTCGATAGGCAATCCGTGACAATCCCAGCCCGGAACGTATGGTGCGTCGTAACCGGTCATAGTCTTGTATTTAACAACGAAATCCTTGAGGACCTTATTTATAACGTGCCCCATATGGATATCGCCATTGGCGTATGGCGGCCCATCATGCAATATATATAAAGGCCCACCGCTGCGGGCCTTTCGTATCCTGCCGTAAAGACCTTTCTTGGCCCAGTCTTTGCGCAATTGGGGCTCACGCTGAACAAGATTAGCCTTCATCGAAAAGCTCGTCTTCGGCAGATTCAGCGTATCTCGATAACCTTTGGTTTCCTTGTCCGACATCTCAAAACCCTCAAATACTAATAGAATCTGCAAAACTACGCATTTTAAGCGGCAATGTCAATATCAAAAACCGCTTTGTACCTTACGACACCACCGCAACACCACACAAATCTTCTGATACCCTAACACCACATACTAAAATAACTTCGCACCCTTGACACCACGCCGAACAACAAATAAAGTTCATTATTGTAATGAATCACATACTAACCAAATATCGTAGCTTTTGGATCTGCCTGGCCTTGACAATCACCACCGCAGTGGTCTTTTGCCAGCTGCGCCACTACGACTTTGTCAACTATGACGATTTTGGTTACGTAAAGGAAAATCCGCATGTCCGATTCGGATTTACCTGGGAGGACATTAAATGGGCATTTACCAGCGGATATGCCAGCAACTGGCACCCGTTGACCTGGCTTAGTCACATGCTGGACGGCCAGCTTTACGGAACTGACGCCGGCTGGCACCACCTGACCAATTTATTCCTGCATACCGTAAATACTTTATTGCTCTTTGCCGTTCTTAGAGCAATGACCGGCGCACTTTGGCAAAGCGCCTTCGTGGCCGCAGCCTTCTCATTGCACCCGCTTCACGTCGAGTCGGTAGCTTGGATATCGGAACGAAAAGATGTTTTAAGTACCTTGTTTTGGCTGCTCACGATGGCTGCCTATCTGCGATATGTCAAACATCCAGGTGTCGCTCGCTACCTGCTGACGCTGCTTAGCTTTGCGTTAGGACTTATGGCAAAGCCTATGCTGGTGACTGTCCCGTTTGTTCTGCTGCTGCTGGACTACTGGCCTTTAGAGCGGTTTCGTCCTGAAAAAGCTACTAAAAATGCTGAACGCCGAAGAAGACGCAAATCCGTGGATACACCCTCTAAATGGAAAGCGGCACGTCGTTTGATTTGGGAGAAAGTTCCTTTCTTTGCTCTGTCGTCTATATCGAGTATCATTACTTTTTTTGTTCAGAAAAGCTGGAGTGCAGTGATCGCGATCAACCAGCTATCTTTGAACACTCGCATTGCCAATGCCTTCATTTCCTACGTCAAATACATTGTAAAGATGATTTATCCGAGGCACCTGGCGGTGTTTTATCCACATTCCGACGTGAAGTTACCAATGTTGCAGGCTTTAGCCGCCGCTCTGCTGCTGCTGGGAATGTCTGCCTGGGCAATTTGCTTGGCTCGAAAGCACAAATATCTGCTGGTCGGCTGGCTTTGGTATCTCGGGACTCTTGTCCCGGTAATTGGTCTGGTTCAGGTGGGGGGCCTGGCCATGGCGGACCGTTACACATATATGCCATTTACAGGACTATTTATCATAATCGCCTGGGGACTCAATGACCTGCTGGCAAAATGGAAGCATCGAAAAACTACGCTTGGCATATCAGCGGCGGTAGTTCTCTCGGCTCTGGCCATATGTAGCTGGTTCCAAGTTGGGTACTGGCGCAACAGCATACCCCTTTTTGAACATGCCCTTGAAGTGACCAAAGATAACTATGTGGCACATCATTGTCTTGCAAATACTCTGCGAGAACAGGGAAAAATCAAGCAGGCATTTGAACACTACTACAAGGCATTGCAAGTCGGCAAAAACTTTACACCTGCATATATTAGCCTCGGTGCTGCCTTGATTGATACCGAAAAAACTGACGAGGCAATCGGATATCTTACAAAAGCAATACAACTCGATCCAAAATCCGCCATGGCACATCGTGAACTCGGACGGGCTATGGCCCAAATGGGCAAAATCAATGAGGCTATCGCGCTATTCGAAAAGGCCCATCGGCTTGAGCCGGACTGGGTCAGTCCAATCAATGCTCTGGCCTGGCGTCTTGCAACGCATAATGATGACAAAATCCGTAATCCTACAAAAGCCGTTCGGCTCGCGAAACGTGCCTGTGAACTTACAAACCACGAAAGCCCCGGCATACTGGATACGCTCGCTGCCGCTTATGCCGCAGCCGGCAGATTCAGTCAAGCGATAGAAACCGCTGAAAAGGCCTTAGAATTATGCCAATCCTCCGAACAGAACACACTTAAAGAGGAGATTAAAAATCGGCTGGTCTTGTATAAGGCGGGCAAACCTTATATCGAAAAGTAAACCGTTTTAGCCCTCTTCTGGTAGTATTAGCAACAATAAACTAAAGTCCGCTATTTTTACCACCTTGACACCACGCCGAACGATAAATTAAAGTTCACTACCATATGGATAACATACTAACCAAACACCGCAGCTTTTGGATTTGCCTGGCCCTGGCACTCGCCACCGCGGCGGTCTTTTGGCAGGTCTGCACCTATGATTTCATTAATTACGACGACCCCCTCTACGTCTATGAAAACCCAAACATCCAGGCCGGTATCACACTTAAAGCCATCAAATGGGCCTTTTCTACCGGTCACACCGGTAACTGGCATCCTTTAACCTGGCTCTCGCATATGCTGGACTGGCAGCTCTTCGGCCCCAACCCTGCGGGCCATCACCTCATCAACCTCATTTTTCACATCGCAAACACCCTGCTGCTTTTCATCGTTCTAAAAAAAATGACACGCGCCCTTTGGCCGAGCGCCTTTGTAGCGGCCCTATTCGCCCTGCACCCACTCCACGTCGAATCCGTCGCCTGGGTCTCTGAGCGTAAAGACGTCTTGAGTACCTTCTTCTGGATACTCACTATGTGGGCTTATGTCTATTTTGTCAGTCGCCCAAAAATCACCCATTATTTGTTGGTAGTCGCATTTTTCGCCCTCGGTCTGATGGCAAAACCTATGCTGGTTACCCTGCCTTTCGTGCTTTTGCTTTTGGATTATTGGCCGTTGGGCAGACTCAGCCCTCAACGCAGAAAGACCGGCTCAGGGTATTCGCTGTCCTATTTGCTTATCGAGAAGATTCCGCTATTTGCGATGGCCCTCGCATCGTGCGTAGTTACTTTCATCGTCCAAAAAAAGGCTGGAACGATGCGTCCAGGAGAAGAGTACAGTCTTTTTGTTCGCCTCGCCAATGCCTCTGTTTCCTATATGCAATACATTATCAAAATGATTTGGCCCGTCCGTCTGGCATTCTTTTATCCGCACCCCCGCCAAAACGTATCGATTTTATATGCTGTAATATCAGCCATTCTTCTGCTGGCCGTAACAGTTCTTGTGCTTCGATTCGCCAGAAACCGTCGATACCTGGTCACAGGCTGGCTTTGGTATCTCGGTACGCTTGTGCCTGTCATCGGTCTGGTCCAGGTTGGCGAGCAGGCTCTCGCCGACCGCTACACCTACATCACCCTGACGGGCTTGTTTATTATCATTGCCTGGGGGCTGCCGGACCTGCTGGCAAAATGGCCATATAAAAAAATCGCACTTACCCTGTCGGCACTGCTGATTATTTTAGTTATGTCGATATGTACCCATTTTCAGCTTCGCCATTGGCGAAACAGCCTAACTTTGTTTCAACACGCCCTTGATGTAACCAAGGACAATTATGGAGCGCACTATTGCATGGCAGAATCTCTGTACAAGCAGAACAGGCTGGATGAATCTATTTACCATTGTTCGGAGGCTGTCCGAATCAAACCTGATTGTATCGAGGCCATCATCAACCTCGGAGCCGCTCTCCACGCCGCAGGAAGAATTGACGAGGCTATTCACTACTATGAAAGGGCGCTCAAAATAGACCCCAGCTTTGCCCAGGCCCATCTCAATTTTGGTGCTGCCCTCGCAACCAAAGGCAAATTCGCAGAGGCCATCCGGCACTACAGAATCGCGCTCAAAACAACGGACACGCCTCGCATACACAGCACTCTCGGCCGCTTACTGCTGCACCTCGGCCGGTTCCAGGAAGCTATTCCGGAGTATCGCAAGGTCCTTTCAGCAACACCCAATGACCCCAACGTCCTCAACAAGCTCGGATATGCACTTGCGCACATCGGAGAATTTGATGAGGCAATCTTGCTCTACAACAAAGCCTTGCAAATCGCACCTGGCTCTATCGAGTTACGTATCAATCTCGGATTTGCCCTATCCAGTAGTGGCAAACTCGAAGAAGCAGTGAAAGAGTATGAAAAAATCCTGCTCATTCAGCCCCAAAACGCCACCTCCCACAACAACCTCGGTATAGTACTTTTCCGACAGGGAAAATTTGATGAGGCCATCGCACATTTTAACCAGGCCATCCGAATCAACCCCAACTTCACAGACGCAAGGGACAATCTCAACCGTGCCTTAGCCGTAAAACTCAGGCTCCGAAACAAAAACTCAGAAGACGCAAAGAAATAACTTCTACTTAGTTCCCGCCTTATGGGGAGTTTTCACCCTCAAAAATTATATGCGCCTTTGCAACTTCGGCCCTTATTGCCTTGACACCGCACTGAACAGAAAATAAAGTTGTTGATGATGGCAAAAAAGCTTTATATAATCGATGGCCACGCGCACATCTACGCCGCCTATTACGCGCCGATGCAGCAGCAGCTGACCAGCCCAGCTGGCGAACCCACAAAAGCAACTTACATTTTCACCACAATAATTCTGGGTCTTATCCGCGACCAGAAGCCGGACCTGCTTGCCGTCGCAATGGATAGTAAAACCCCCAGCTTCCGAACCAAAATCTACTCCGAATACAAGGCCCATCGTCCCCCTATGCCCGACGATATGCCCGCGCAAATCGACCGTATCGAACAGATACTTGCTGCGATGAACATCCCTGTCCTCCGCGTTGATGGTTTCGAAGCCGATGACGTAATCGGCACGCTCGCCAGAAAGGCCTCTGCCGCCAGCTGCGACGTACTCATCTGCTCGAAGGACAAAGATATGCTCCAACTGCTCGACAAACACATCAGCACCTTTGATATAAAGACCGGTACTGCAACAGATGTCGCCGCAATGCACCGCGAGATGAAAGTTACGCCCCAGCAGTTCCTCGACTGCCTCGCCCTGCAGGGCGACAAGGCCGACAACGTACCTGGCATACCCGATGTAGGTCCCAAAACCGCTCTCGAATGGATACAGAAATACGACTCAATCGAAACCATCTATAAGCACATCGACGAAATAAAAGGAAAACGCGGCGACAGCCTCCGCAGCTTCAAGAACGACCTCGCCCTCAGCAAAGAGCTTGTAACGATTGATTGCGATGCCCCTGTCGAGTTCGACCCGAAGGCCTTGGCCCTGAAGAAATTCGACGAACCCGAACTTGCCCGAATCTTCTCTGAGCTCGGCTTCAATCGCTTATTGACACAATTAGGCCTGACAGCCACTACCGGCACACCGCCCACCCCGGCCGCACCTGCAAAAAAACCGAAGGTCACACAGGACTTCACCAAACCAGCCTCCGCAAAAACCGTAAGCCACGATTACCAGCTCATAGACACAAAACAGAATTTCGATAAATTTTTCGACCAGCTCAAAAAACAAAAACTCTTCGCCATCGACACCGAGACCACGTCCCTCGATGCTATGCGGGCAGAGCTCGTCGGAATCAGCTTCTCCTGGCAGTCGCCGACGCTCCAAGGGACTCCGCCGGAGCGGCTTCGTCCCTCGCGCGAAGGCGGAAGCTATGGCGACGGAGCGCCGCAAAAAGCCTTCTATCTTCCCGTAAAGGCCCCGCTCGGCCAAAAGCACTTGGACATAACCGAGGTCCGCCGCAAACTCGCACCCATACTGGCAGATGAAAAAGTAAAAAAAGTCGGCCAGAACATAAAATACGATATGCTCATCCTCAAAAACGCAAAGATACCCCTCAAAGGCATCTATTTCGACACGATGGTCGCCTCCTACTGCCTCGACCCGCTCCGCACCAGCCACGCCCTCGACAGAATGGCCGCCGATTTCCTCAATTATCAGTGCACCCAGCTCTTTTCGCTCATCGGTAAAGGCAAAAACCAGCTCACATTCGATATGGTTGACACCGCCGCCGCTTGCGAATACTCCGCCGAAGACGCTGACATAACGTTTCAGCTTTATAATTATTTCAAAGACCAGCTCGAAAGCGACCCCCCTATTAAAAAACTGTTTGAAGAGGTCGAGATGCCGCTCGTCTCCGTCCTCGCCGCTATGGAGTACAACGGCGTCTCACTCGATACCACCCTGTTAAAAACAATGGCCGGCGACCTCGACGCCGCCCTGAAAAACCTCGCCGACCAGATTTACGAGCTCGCCGGAGCTACTTTTAATATCGACTCCCCGAAACAGCTCGCGGAAATCCTTTTCGATAAGCTGAAGCTGCAATCCATTCGCATCGGCAAGACAGGCCGAAGCACCGACGCCGCCGTCCTCGAACAATTAGCCGACGAGCATCCGATTATCAATCTCGTCCTTCAATACCGCCAAATCGGCAAGCTTCAAAATACCTACGTCGATAAATTAGGCCAACTGATTAACCCCGCCACCGGCCGGGTCCACACATCATTCAACCAGACCGTTACCGCAACAGGCCGACTTAGCTCCAGCGACCCGAATCTCCAGAACATCCCCATTCGCACCGAGCTTGGCCGAAAAATCCGCTCCGCATTCATCCCCAAAAATAAGGACGATTACATACTCAGTGCCGACTATTCGCAAATCGAGCTGCGCCTTTTGGCTCATTTTTCAAAGGATAAAGCCCTGACAGCAGCCTTCGCCGCCGACAAGGACATTCACCGTTTCGTCGCATCTCAAATCTATAATGTCCCAATCGAAGAAGTTACCGACGAAATGCGTTCTAACTGCAAGGCCGTCAACTTCGGCATCATTTACGGCCAGGGCGCCTTCGGCCTGTCGCGCTCGATTGGAATAACCCAGGCACAGGCCAAGAAGTTCATCGATGACTATTTCGCCCGCTACAGCTCAATCCGCAAATTTATGGACGACTGCATCGCCTTCGCCAGGCGCACCGGCTACTGCGAGACCATCCTGCACCGCCGGCGAAAAATCCTGAACATAAACAGTAAAAACGCCAACAAACGCGCACAGGCCCAGCGATTCGCCGTCAATACCGTTATCCAGGGCTCCGCAGCCGATTTGGTAAAGGTCGCTATGATAAACATTTACAGCAGAATCGAAAAAGAAAACCTGCCGGTAAAACTAATCCTTCAAATACACGATGAGCTTGTCTTTGAACTGCCGAAGACGGAAGCGAAAGAGCATGCAAAATGGATAACTGAAGAAATGACCGACGCAATAAAACTCAGCGTCCCGCTGAAAGTCGATATTTCCACCGGTCCAAGCTGGCTAAGTTCTTAGTAACTCCAATGCTACTCTGCGAAGTAGTTCGCTACGAAGCACAAGAAGGCGGGTAAGTCGTTTATTTTAAGGCAGTTAGGCGAATAATGCAAAATTTGATCTGCAAAATCAAAGAGACAAAGAAAGGACGATAGAGATGAATACTATAACAATCGGAAGCCAGAAAGCTATGCAAACTCAGAAGGTGTTTGTTCTATTCCTGCTTTGTGTCATCTGCATCTGTCTAAGTTCTTGCAAAAAGCGGGCTGATTCCAACACCAAACTCTCGCACTTTGAGGGCAATGGAATAGCCTTTGACTACCCCTCGACGTTGACGATCCCACCAAAAGACCTTTTCGACATCGACAAAGTCCGAGAAATGCAGAAGCCATACGGAGTCGAACTGCTCACACTGATGTCATCTGAACCCCAGCGAACGATTCTATATTTATCTCGCTCCAAGAAGGAAGGCTCCTTTGAATCTCTGTATGAAGAAAAAAAGACTTTGGCTGCTCAGGTGAATTCTGCTGGAGTAGATTTTATGGGTGATCGGTTCACAAAATTCTCAGTCGAGAAAACACAACTATCAGGAAATGTGCAAGCTTTATCTGAATACGGTGAGAAGGCAAACGGAGAAGTAGCGGTTATATACGAATTTCTCAAGGATGGGGATGGGTATGCTTATGGATTGTTGTTTATTTACGACAATAGGGATTACGCAGAATCTGGAGCAAAGATTAGGGAAAAAATCGTGAGTTCCCTCAGAATCACTGCAGAGAAGTAGTGATGGAAGTTTATGTTAAGCGAAACTCCGAGAAAAAGAATGCCAGAATGCCTAATATTATATCCATGGGATATTGCTGTGGTGTCGCACCGGATGTGTAAAATCCAGTAAAGCAAGAAAGAGGTAAGGTCATCATGGGTGATAGAAAAATTCCTTTTCCGTCGTTTTTTAAGTACTCTTGTCCCAAATGTGGCAAAGAGGTTGTTCAATCCCATAGATCCTGTCTCGTGCGCTCTGGGAAACAGGAGGTATGCCCAAATTGTAATTTGGAAATGACGGAAGAAGCTTTTGTGAAAAGAACAATATGGGAGAGAAGGGCTTTCGAATGGTTTTGGGTTGCGATGATATTCGTGGGCTATAAACTGGGTGGATTGGATCAGGTTAACAAACCACCATACATCCCTTTTGCTACTGGCACATTCTTTTTAATTTCATGCTTTACAGTGATATCTTACTTTCTTGGTGAGGCTCTCGGCTTTGTTAAAGTTGAAGAGTATATACCTATGGAAGAGGTATCTTCAACCCCAAATTTTTCAGTGCGGCGATTTCTCAGGGAATTTATGCATTTACCCCTTGTGGTGGGAATATCCCTTCTAGCTTTTCTTAGTATTTATCTATTCAAAAAGTATTATTGAACATAATAAGCCCTGCTTGTCGTCAGGGAGAAAATTTAAGGTATCCGGTACGAATGGCGGTTGCTTAAGGATTTTTTTAAAAAGGTCTCCCGAGGAAAATAAAGAAACTATCCGGAAATCAGGGGACAGCATATCGGAGAAAAAGGAATGTAACTTTTTATTGACCTGCCTGCCGGTAGGCAGGAATGGGCAAAAAGGCTGGCTCGTGCTTCGTAGCGAAGTCGCTACTTCGCAGAGTAGCATAAGTCGTTAATTTTAAGCTTGCCCTGAGCGTAGTCGAATGGGGCAGTTAGGCGAAAAGTCGCCAAAAACGACAAAAAAAATTCTCTAAAAACGTAAATCTGGAAGTGCCAGTTTCAACTCGCGAATCTGACGATTAATGCTAAAAATCGGCAATATAATTTTGGATGTTCCCTTTTTTCAGGCGTCGCTTAGCGGATACAGCGATTACGCTATGCGGGCAATTGCGCGTGACTGTGGAGCGCCTATGACTTTTGCCGCCGTAATGCTCGCAAAAAGTGTCATCCACCCGAAGGTCTTTAAGAACCCATCTTTTAAACCCGGTGATGATGAACATCCGATAGGAGCCCAACTTTTAGGCGAGGACCCCGAAATAATGGCAAGGGCCGCTAAGGTAGTATGGAAGGCGGGTTTCGATTTAATAGACCTGAATTTTGCCTGCCCTGCGCCCAAAGTTATTCGCCGAAAGCGAGGGGGCTTTCTTCTGAATGAACCTGATAA
>Ga0315293_10002393_pt1 | contig 18017 bp, 9 predicted proteins | sample YL17G13_20_MG_FD_203071 | JGI IMG/M metagenome (GOLD analysis project Ga0315293, IMG submission 203071) | Sediment microbial communities from Yellowstone Lake, YNP, Wyoming, USA - YL17G13_20 | ecosystem: Environmental > Aquatic > Freshwater > Lake > Sediment | place: USA: Wyoming | collected...
TATTGACGTCAACCCAAACGTTGTAGTCATAAGCCACCTTGTAATTCACGTCGATGCATCCGCCGTTTTTGCCGCCGGTGTCCCACAAAGTGTCGGTTTGGGCGGGGCCGGATAGCGGCTGGCCGCCGTAGTTGCTGTCAACCTTGCCGGCGTAGCCATTTCCTGAGGAGTCAGCCACGGCCGTGCCGGTGGTCTCGTCGAACTTGTACCAGAGAATTTCGGCTGCAGGTGCGGTCACAGGGGTAATCACCACCTGCCTTGCAAGCCAGTTGGTCGCAAGCACGTCGATATCGTCCAGATTCACTTTGCAATCGTCGCTTATATCGCCACTGAGCCCCATTTGTTCGGCGTATGCCGGCACACAATGCTTCTGATACAGCCGGAGGTCGTCAAACCTGACCGTTCCGGTGCCGCCGCCGAGTGATGTCCTGTTGCATCTTTGGCCAAAGCCAAGGTAGAAATAGTCGATATTGTTCTGGTCCTTGGTATTCGGACACTTCAGGTCGGCAAAGTTGACCTCCCACTGGTCCCAGACAAAGGTTCTCTGGGCTTCGGTGTCGGTGTTCAGGACCATACCGAAGTTTCCGTCGTTGGCTTCCAATGCCATATACATCACGTCGTAGGTTGGACTGTAGTCGTTGCCTGACGCTCCGATAAAGGATACAGCAATGCTTTTGGCCTTATCGTTGTCGGGCAGAGCACCGCCTCCGGTCCAGTCCTTTCCGCCGGCGGGCAGACTATTGACCTCTAACCTTGCCTCTGAGAACCTCGAGTTCGATACGGTGTTGTCGTAGCCGAAAATCATAACTCCGGTTGACAGTCCTTCGCGCAAGATTAGATCCCAGCTAAGATTAGCGTGGGATTTGGTGGTGTAGTTGGAGCATTTCGAGCCCTTGCCGACTAATTTTTCAAAGTTGTTCGTATAACCCGTCTTCCACCTGTTGTTCATATCTTCGAAGCTGTTAGTCACCGGGCAAGTGTCAAAGTTGTCAACGATAAAGTAGTTGGTATTCACGAACCTCCAGACATCGGGGTTCGGCCAGACCTTGGTGGGGTCTGGGGGCACATTGACGCTATCATTTATCTCATCGATGCGCCAGTAGTAGTTGGTGTCTGCGACTAAGTCAAAATTAAGGGCGTCGAGCGGGAAGATGTTGGAACTCTGTCTTCGGTAAAAGACGCCCGGAAGCTGGCTTGCTATCGTGGAGTCAGCCACGTTGGTTTGGTTGGGTCCAAAGAAGACGGCGTGTCCGTTGACGTCTCCTACAAACGCACCCGAACCCCAGCTCAACTGGAGCGGAATGTTTAAGCCAACGGTCCCATCGGCTGGATTCGGTTCACCTGCCACGGGGCCTTTGGTCTTGAACTTCCAGACATTACCCTTCCACATAGTATTGCCGTCATGTTCGGCATTGTTGTACTCGTCGATTCTCCAATAGTACCAGGTGTCGGCGAGGAGCGTCGTGACCGTGGAGGGTTTGAAGCTGCAGGGGTCCTGCCTGCCCCTAAAGGCGCCCAGCTGAACGGCCTCGTTGGCGTCCCTCACGTTGGCCTCGTTGATGTCGAAGTACACCCCATGGGTGCCGCCATCGCAGGGGTCCGCCTGCGCCCAGGGTCCCGGTTTCCAGGTAAGTGTTGGGTCTAAGTTTTGACGATCTGCACCGTCTATCGGCTTCGGGTCCCACGCGGCGTCAGGCGTGCATATAGCGGTGAGGAACGTGTAGTCGTCGGTGTCGTTGTAATCCATGACCAAGGTGCCATGAAACTCGCAGGGGCAAATCCGACCCTTGGAGATGTAATAATTGAGGCGACCATCCCGCTGGCCCTGAAATCGCAGCTCGCCGCCGGCGACGTTAATCCTGTTCATCGGATGCGATTGTGAAATCATTAGGTTCAGATCATTTGGTTCGTAGATATACAGGAGTCCGCCGAGTAAATTTACGTCGCCGAACCAGATTCTGACCATGGGGACAATCATTTTTCCGTCATTTCGAATATTGACGGTGCCGTAGCAGGCCGCAGCTCCGTCAAGGCCGCCGCCAACCCACAGGCCCTCTCCCATAATCCAGGGATAACACGGGTCATCCCATTTAGTCGGGTCTTCCGGGAAGTTCGCATCAAAGTTGCGAAAACCCGGCGTTCTCATAGTTCCGCCATCTACATTAAGGATGGGGTAACCCCAAGATGGGCTCGGATAAGGGGAATTATTAGCCAGGCCTATCATCCGCCCGCAGTTGGCGTCGCCGGATTGCATTGTAAGCATAATAGTCGGCGCACCCTGCCAGGCCCAAGGGGATACAAACACCTGTGAACATTTTGCGCCGCCTGGTCCCCTGATGTTGTAGTATGGGGACGATGTGCTAATACAGCAGTCGGGTGGCTTTGGTTCGATGGCTGCAAACGTGTTCCAGTCCGGCGGGATAGGAGGCCAACCGAATTTACCATTGCTGCTGTTGAGGAGGTCTCCACCCCAGTTGTTGGCATCGAACCAGTCGTTGTTGAGCTTGGCCAAGACAGCAGGTGGGCAACAAGCCCATTCTGTACTGGTGTTATGCCAGTCGACCTGGTAAGTAAAGGCGCCAGCACCAAAGGCATAACTGCCCAGCGCAAGAAAAGATAGAGCAACTATAATAGAACTACATTTCCTATACATATTTTCCTCCTTAATTAGCCTATAGGGCCAAACATAAAATAAATATATACGCTTAGCGTCCGCCGCCAAGCCGTTATTTATCAGCAGCATAACAGTTTCGTCCTGAAAAAACAAGTTTTTTTTAGTGCTGGCCGAAGATTTTTCAGTTTTTTGCAGGACTGAGGCAGCGACAACGTCACGGCATCCTGGCAGGTATGGGGAATATGTTTGGCCTGACAATTGGTGTTTTTGCGTGAAAAAGCGAGTTACAATGTTTTCATTAAGATGCTTGAGGGACTTTTTGACGTGTGGGGGGTTGGTTTTTGCCTTAAAAAGCGTGTTTTTGCCGGCTCCGGGGATGCCGGCCTGAATATGGTGGAGCGGACTGGGGGGCTGGCTTCGGCGGTATCTTTCGGTGCCTTAAAGAGTTAAGAAGGCATATCTCAGTTGGCTTGGATGGCGAAAAATTGAGCCGGGGGCAGCAGGATTCGAGCGCTCTTTTTTTGTTGTAATCCGCTAACAGACAAGGAGTTATATCAGGCGGTCCTTTTTTTTGCCCGCAGCCGGTTAATTTTCTTGAAGAGGTCAACGTTATGATAACATTTTGTTTATGGAAAAGTAGTAACTAAGGCCGTGAGCAGGTTTTCAATAAGGCGTTTTTTTGCTTGAAAATGAGGGTATTGCAAGCCGATGAACGTCGTCCGCTTAGTAAAAAGCCCATTCCTAAGCTAAAAGTTGAGGTTTCGGCAGAAAACCTGTATATCGCCTTAGTAGCCAATAGGCAATCGCGTCTATAGTGTCGTTATCACACCTACATTTGTGCCGTGGGCCGGTTGTTATTCGGAAAGGATTATTTGGAGGGGACTTTGCCGAGTTGGCGTTGAGTTGGGGTCAGACGGTTTGTTCGGAGGGAAACGGCTGGTTCGATATTGCCGATTTCAATCGAGACGGCTCGGTTTCGCCTTATGACCTGAAGATATTCGTTGAAAGATGGCTGGTCGGCAGAGAGCAGGTAAACACTATTGAGGTGATTGCGCGAGCGCAAGGGCCTGCGCAGGTGAGGACTTTATCGGGCCTACAGAACCGGCCGGCGGCCTGTATTTTTTGCATTGGTAACCAGTCGTCGGAGGACATAAAAAAAACAGGAGACGAGGTCCCCCCTGTTGCACAGGCTATTCGATCAGCAACCCCGTCTCCTTCGAAGAAGAGAGGAGAAGAGAAGGCGTTGGTTTCCCAACTGTTCCACTTAAAGCATAGGTAATGTTTTGAGGAAATCCAAAGAGGAGGTGCTGATTTTCGATTTACTATTTAATATTTTCAATTTATCGGCTCGACTGCCCACACGTGAAGCGGGTTAAAATAGAAAATAAAAAATAGACGGGGGATGGTTTAATCGGTGTTGTTTTTTACGGACGTTGGGTCTTTGTCCTGCTCGATGGCCTGTATTTTTTTTACTCTCCTGAGGTGTCTGCCGCCGGCAAAGTCGGTGCCGAGCCAGACCTCTACCATTTTGCGAAGGAGGACCTCGCCGAGGAGTTCGCCGGAGACGCAGAGGACGTTTGCGTCGTTGTGATGGCGAGAAATGCGGGCGCTAAGCTCATCATAACAGAGGGCGGCCCGGACGCCCTTGACCTTATTGGCGGTTATGCTCATCCCTATACCTGTGCCGCAGGCCAGAATTGCCCTGTCGGCCTTTTTTCCGGCCACGGCCTTGGCGGCAAGATATGCGGGGTCGGGATAATCAACGGGATTACCGTCGAGAGTTCCGACGTCAATGCACTCGTGGCCGAGCTGAGTGACTATGGTTTTAATCAGCTCTTTGGCCTTGTAACCGCGATGGTCGCTTCCAACCGCTACTTTCATAACACCATCTCGCCAATCCTTTTTCTTACGGCTTTATCAATCAGCTCGGCACAATTGTCATACACGTCTTGTGACTGACCTATCGGGTCCGCAATATCGGCATCTTCCGCAAGCAGCGAACATTTGCCCGCGGCCTCGGGACTTATTTCCACGACAGCCTCCCGGTGAACCCTTGCGAGTGCGAAAATCAGGTCGCTTTGTTCAATCAGATGCCTGCCCAAGGCCCTGCTTCTATGGCCGCCGATGTCACAGTCTTTTTCTGCACAGGCCCTGACGGCCTCAGAGCTTGCGGGAAATCCGACTATGCCGAGCGTGCCCGCAGAGGTAACTATATAACCTTTCTCTTCGAGCCGGTCAATGGGGCAGAGCAACTTTTCGGCGAGGTATTTTTTGAACAACCCCTCGGCCATAGGGCTTCTGCAACTGTTGCCCGTGCAGACGAACAGCACCGTAACCTGCGCCATTTCAAGGAGTTGGGGTTCCGAACAGGCGCCCTGTCTGAGTATTTCGAGGCCAATTTTACCGAGGTGGACAACGGCGCTGCTTTTTGCATATTTGCACCGCCCGCCATCCAGGACCAAATCAAGCCGGCCAGCGAATTGCTCCATAACCTGGCCTGCCTCGACGGCCGGTGATTGATTGCTGATATTCGCACTCGGTGCGACAACCTCGCTTGTGACCTGGGCCAGCAGCATCGAGGCGATGGGATTATCAGGACAGCGGATACCGATTGAATTGTCACGGTAGAGGTTGTCAAAAACTTCCTGCGAAAGTTTGGATTTCTGTAAATTGATATCCTTGTCATCAATCTCAAATACGATTGTCAGCGGTCCAGGCCAGGCGTTTTTTGCAAGTTTCTTTGCCCGCAGGCCCATCGTGGGGACATACTTACAGACATCGGATGGATTGGCGATATGGAGGGTATAGTATTTATCCGTCGGTCGGCCTTTGAGTTTATCGAGTCGAGCAAGTGAATCGTTGCTGACGCGACAGCCAATGCCGTAAACGGTCTCGGTTGGAAATGCCACCAGCCCGCCTGCGTCTATGATTGCGGCCGCCTCTTTTACAGCCGCCGTATCAACATTCGCGGCATCGAGTTTAATGACCTTCGTTTCCACGAAGGCCCAAAATACACCAAAGCCGGTTCTGCCGCAAGTCAACTTCTAATCCGGCCTATGGTATTTCAGCAGATTATTAAGGAGGCGGGATGGACTGTCGCCAGTTTGCAGCGAGCATTGCAAAGTCTGTGAAGTTTACCTTTTTGTCGTTGTTGAAGTCCGGCCAGCCGACGATGTTAGGGTCCGGCCAATAGTCGCAGAACAGGGCGACATCGTAAATGTCAACATCGCGGTCGTCATCGAGGTCGCCGGTGATTGTGACGTAGTAACTGCTCATAACTTCTTCGGCGGGCTTATGTTGAGGGGTGAGGTACTTGTCGGTCAGGCCGCCCGCGTTTGGGTCTGTTTCCCACATCCACCAGAAGACACCTTTCCACCAGTTGCGGGTGGTGCAGACGGATAAAAGCGCCTTATAGCAGTCGTTCTGTTCATTCAGGTCAAGCGCAAATGAGCTGGGGTTGGCCCAGGGGGTTTTGTTTGAGCCGTCGAAGCTGCCGTAACCGGCTTCGTTGAAGATAATATATTTGTTCGGCCAATAGGTATTTCGCCAGGACTGGATGGAATTTGCGCGGCTGTTCCAGGCGGCAGTCAGTTCGCTCAGAGTCGCATTGTTGTGGTCAGTGAGCGGGTAATAGGCGTCGATACCTATGTAATCGACGGCATCCCACCACTGGACGACCTGTTCGTTGCCCCAGTTGGCGCCATAAATAAGGGGGCCTGAATAGTGAGTTCGGACGTCGTTGGCGACGGCTCGCCAGGAGTTGGCACAAGGGTCGGTGGCGATCAGTTCGGCGCCGATGGAAAGAATATCAACGTCGTTTTGCTCGGCGAAGTCCGCCCAGTAGTTGATGAAACCGTGATATGCTGTGAACCAGGCGGTCGAGGGGACGATTTGGCCTCGCCAGTGGCTGGGGTCGTGCGCAAGGTCGAGATTAGGTCTTAGCATTACTTTCATACCGAGCTGGTGGCAGCGTTCGACGGCGTGCTTGACGGAGATGGGGTAGGAGGAATACATATTGTAATTGGGCTCTATTTCGGTTGAATTAATTTTATCCTGGAACCAGAAGACGTTTATGGCAACCCATTGGCAGCCGGCGTCTTTTGCGTTGGCCAGCGACTGGTCGGAATTGGATGACGAGTAACCATCGGGCGGCCACCAGTTGGCGTAGTTCACTCCTTTGTATTCGATGGCGCTGCAATTGCCGGTATGCAGAAAAGCGACGACAGCCGCTACGACACAGAACTTGATGAACGTTATTCGCATTTCATACTTCTCTCACGGTGTGTAGCGATGTTATTATCGCGTTACTCAAGGAAGCGGGCTGGACTGCTGCCAGTTTGCGGCGAGCAGGGCGAAATCTTTGAAGTCCACCTTTTTGTCGTTGTTGAAATCGGGCCAGCCGACATAGTATTGGTCAGGCCAAAAGTCGCAGAACATTACGAGGTCATCGACGTCAACGTTTCTGTCGTCGTCAATGTCGCCGACAAGGGTGATGTAATGCTTCCTCATTGTTACGGTTTCGGAGTATTTATTTTGCGGGGTGAAGTATTTGTCGGTTAGACCGCCTGAGGTGGGGGTTGTTTCCCACGACCACCAGAAGGCGCCTTTCCACCACGGGCGAGTCCTGCAGACGGATAAAAGCGCCTCATAACAGTCGTTCTGCTCATTGATGTCAACCGCCTGTGAGCCGGGGCCAGCCCAGGGGGTTTTGTTTGAGCCGTCGTAGCTGCAGTAGCCAACCTCAGTGAACATTATATTCATATCAGGCCAGCTGCCGTTTCGCCAGGTCTCGATGGAATCTGCACGGCTGGTCCAGGCGGTTTTCAGTTCAGTCAGCGTTGGATTGGTTTTGCTTGTCAGCGCATAGTAGGCGTCGATGCCAATGTAATCAAGGGCGTCCCACCAGGAGATGGCCGACTCACCGCCGTGGTTGACGGCATAGGTAATGGGGCCTGAGTAATGGGTTCGGACGTCGCTTGCGACGGAACGCCACTGGGTCGCCCAGGAGGAGGTGGCTTCAAATTCGCAGCCGATACAGAGCATCTCGCAGTTGTTGGCCTCGGCGAAGTCCGCCCAGTAGTTGATGAAGCCGTGATATGCCGTGAACCAGGCGGTCGAGGGGACGATATATGCCCGCCACGTGCCGTCCTTTACATCGAGCATCGGCTTGAGCATTACTTTCATACCGAGCTGGTGACATCGGTCAACGGCGACCTTAACGGATTCGGGCCTAACGGAATACTTTGTGTAATCGGGGGCAATAACAGTGGAGGTAGTAGTGTCCTGGAACCACCAGACGTTAATGGCAACCCACTGGCAGCCGGTGTTTTTCAAGTTTCCCAGCGACGTGTTGGAATCGGTTGAAGAGTAAGCATACTCCCACCAGCCGACGTAGCTCGTTCCCTTGAATTCGATGGCGATGCAGTTTGCGGGGTGCAGGAAGGTGACGGCGACTACTGCGATGCAGAAGTTGATGAATATCTTTCTCATACTTCTCCTCCGTTAGTTAATGATAGTATTAACGTCGGTCTGTTCGACGTATTGCTCGGCTGGTTCGCGAATGTTGTCGAGGAAGATTTGGATGTCGTTTACATCGAGAGCGCCGTCTGAGTTAATGTCGCCGAAGAGGTAACGGTCAGGCCCGCCTCGACTCGCCAGACGCGAGTCGGGCGAGGCGGGCGTCTCGATACTCGCGAGCACATTGTCGAGCAATGCGAATAAATCGAGGTCGTCAACGGAACCATCTGCGTTGAGGTCGAGCCAGAGCGAATCGTCTCTGGCTGGTTTTGGCGCGACATTCCAGACCAGGGCATACGGCGGGGTGGTTTGCGGCTGGTTGACGTCGTGGTCGTCGCTGTATGAAACAACGATTTCATAGTCGGTAACGTTGGCATCCGCCGGGAAGTAAATGTGCTCGACGTTGTCGGTTCGGCTGTCGCTGTAATCGAGCAGGTAACTATTATTGGGGTCATTTGAATCAACGGCCCAGACATCAAGGCGAAGGTCGGCGTCTTTGTCTATGTCGTGCTCGAAGGGATAATCGGCTGCGAAGTATTTATTCCAGACCACCGTTGCGGAAATCATCTTGTCTGCCGGTTCTGCTATGCTGATTTTATAGATATTGACAGGTGTTTCGTCCCGGTTGAGTATATTGAGGTCCCAGCCGGTCGCCGGGCAATCGCCTGGCAACTGACGACCCGCCGATAGCTGCCTGTTCGCCTCGAGCGCGTTGACCATTCCCGCTCCCTGCAGATAATCGAGAGGCACATCGTGGTCATCATCTTTTGTCAACCGGCCTTTGTGCCAATAGGGCAGCTTAGTAGCGGAGTTTAGCAGGAGGGCCTTTATGACGCAGTTGCCGCCCTGGCGTTCGGTGGCCGGCTGAAGGTTCGGGTCCAAAGATGCCTGCTGCAAGAGCAAACCGGCGGTTCCTGCGACAATCGGTGTGGCGAAACTCGACCAGGTGCCCGTCGGCTCATAAAGGTTCGGCTCGCCGGCGACGGCGGCAAGGCAATTTCCAGGAGCAACAATATCCGGTTTGCAGCGACCGTCGGATGTCGGCCCTTTGCTGGAATATTCGGGATACACAAGGGCAAAGCGAGAAAGTCCCGTTGCGGCATCCGTGGTATTGAGAGATTTTACCACGCCCACGCCTATAACGTTTGCGCCTGCGCCGGGATACAAAACGGGGTCCGACGCATTGGAGCCATTGCCTATGCCGATGACCACCGTCAATCCATATCGCTGGGCCATCGCCTCGATGCCGCGAGTCCACCAATCTTCGAACTGATAGCCAATGTCTGCTGTTATAATGTTAGCATCGGGGGCCAGGCCGGGGAAGACGTTGTTGATAAGAAAGTGCCAGAACTCGAAGATATCGGCCTGGGCTTCCGGCGTCGCCCCCTGGTAATAGAACCGGCCGAGCTGTTCGTTGTATGCGTTGGGGTCCTGGCCGAACAGAATCGAGCAGACGGCGGTCGAATGCGGTGAGATACCCGCCGGCCCCGGCGCGCCGGGGCTGTCGTGAAAGACATATCGCGTGTTTTTGAAACAATTGTGGTCGGCGGGCTGGTAATCATTTTGCGGCTCGCCTTCAACGTAGGTAATACTTCTGCAGATAACGGCGAATTTGACACCGGCGCCGGTAAGATTGGGGTCAAGCTGCCTGAGCTGATACAGGCCGGCGTAATTAAGCCCCTGCGGCTGAAGCATCTGAACGGTCGGCTGCTCGGCTGAGGCGATACCAGCCAGGGCCGACAGGAGCAAAATCCCCGTTATCAGGTGTGAAAACCGCGTTTTCAGAGGGCGCTGAGCCACCATATCCTCCGCAGTCAGGCGCCGGCAAACACTGTTGCTGTTACAACGCCGCCCAAAGCCAGCGTTCCAACTAATAATGATACCATAAAATCGCACCGCTTTCAAGCAATCTTGTCGCCACGAAACCTCTCAATAATAATTTTATACGTTATATTTCGGCACATAGAGGAAACCAGACCACAAAAACGGCCCGCAATTCGGCAAAAAGAGCCATCCAGCGGAACGTTGATTTTTGCCGCTTATCGTTTATGGTGGTAGGAGTCTATGAGACTGCCTGCAGAAGATATACGCTCGTTTAGCCCAACCGTCCAAAAGCTGTGGGCGATGATGAATCCCTGTGTGCTTTGCCCTCGCAACTGTCGGGTAAATCGCAGCCAGGGCGAGCTTGGGTTTTGCGGTATTGGCGATATGCCGGCGGTCAGCTCGCAGGGGCCTCATTTCGGCGAGGAGAGCGTGCTGGTTGGCAGCGGCGGTTCAGGCGCGATATTTTTCGCCGGCTGCAACCTGGGCTGCATGTTCTGCCAGAATTACGATATAAGTCACTTTCGCCACGGTCAGCCGCTGACAATCAATGAGCTGGCGGAATTTATGCTCGACCTGCAAAGCTACGGGTGCAGCAATATTAATTTTGTCACGCCGACGCACGTCGCACCGGCCATCGCGGCCGGCATCGAGATAGCTCGAAAGAAGGGGCTGAATTTGCCGACGGTTTATAACAGCGGCGGTTACGATTCGGTGGAAACGCTGAAGCTTCTGGATGGTTATATGGATATTTATATGCCGGATATGAAATTTTCCGACAGCGCTGCCGCAAAAGAGTTTGCAAACGCAGCCGATTACCCTGAAATAAATTTTGCTGCCGTCAGGGAGATGCACCGGCAGGTGGACGATTTGCATGTCGAAAGCGGGCTTGCCAAACGCGGACTTTTGGTAAGGCATTTGGTGCTGCCCAATAAGTTAGCGGGCAGTTTCAAGGTGATTGACTTTTTAGCCGAGACAATCAGTCCCAACACCGCAATCAACGTTATGGACCAGTACCGGCCGTGCTTCAAGGCCGATTCCCACCCCGAAATAAATCGCAGACCCACCCCCGACGAAGTCGAAGAGGTCCGCCAATACGCCATTCAAAAAGGGCTTCACCCCGTGAGATAAAAAATCGGTGGAATCGTCTGCCGTCTTCGACGTTTTATCTCACGGGGTAAACGTTCTTGCTTAAACAGCTCGCCCGTTGGCTATATCTCATCCTTTTTCCTTGAATTTCCGGCTGTAAAGCGTATAATCAAAATTGTCTTAGTGAAGGGCAAAGGCATGCTCGTCTCGGCGAAGGCCGAGCCGTAGCTGGGAAGGAAAAGGGTATGAGAAGTGAAACACGTCTAAAGCCCACCCTTGCAGCCATATCGATTGTGTTACTTTTAGGCCAAACGACCACCGGGGCTTATAATTACGGCGAAGCGCTCCAGAAGTCGATTTACTTCTACATTCAGCAGCGCACAGGCGACCTGCCGGCCGATAATCCGGTGATATGGCGGGCTGATTCGTGCCTGAACGATGGGGCTGACGTCGGGAGGGACTTGACGGGCGGCTACCTGGACGCCGGCGACAACGTGAAGTTCGGCCTGCCAATGGCCTCAACGGTGGCGACGCTGAGCTGGGGTGTTTACGAGTATCGAAGCGCCTTCGCCAGCGCCTGCGAGCTGGAGAAAGTTCTCGACGCCATCAGGTGGGGCACCGACTACTTCATCAAGGCCCACACCGATACGAATGAGTTCTACTATCAGGTCGGTTCCGGAGGCGCCGACCACGCCTGGTGGGGCCCGGTTGAGATAATCGAAGAGGTAATGGCCCGGCCATCATACAAGGTTACAGACGCAGCGCCCGGTTCGACCGTTGCCGGTGCGACGGCTGCGGCCCTTGCATCGGCTGCAATCGTTTTCGAGCCGACCGACCCAACGTATGCTTCCATCTGTCTGACCCACGCCGAGCAATTATTCGACTTTGCTTACTCCACCAAAAGCGACTCCGGCTACACGGCCGCCAGCGGATTCTATAATTCCTACAGCGGATTCTGGGACGAGTTGTCGGCCGCTGCCGCCTGGCTGTACATAGCAACCGGGGACACAAACTACCTGGATAAGGCCGAGCTCTGCGCGAACAGTTGGGGCAAGGAAGGAACGACGGGCTTCTGGGGCTACAAGTGGACCCACTCCTGGGACGATATGCATTATATGGCACAAATCCTGCTTGCGCGGGCCACTGGAGAGCAAATCTACATTGACTCCATCGAACGCAACCTGGACTACTGGATGCCCGGCGGAGGTATCACCTATACCCCCGGAGGGCTGGCCTGGCTGGACTCGTGGGGTTCGCTGCGCTACACTGCCAACGCGTCGCTCGTGGCGTTTGTCTGGGCCGACGACAGCCGGGGTAACGCGACAAAGAAATCAACTTATAAGAACTTCGCGGAGAGACAGGTCAAATACATCCTTGGAGACAACCCTCGCGTCAGCAGCTACCTGATTGGCTTCGGTGCGAACCCGCCGAGGAACCCGCACCACAGGACCGGCCACGGCTCCTGGGCCAATAGTATAAGCACGCCGGATTACACGAGGCACGTGCTCCACGGGGCGCTGGTCGGCGGACCGGGTAGTTCCGACAACTACCAAGATGTCAGAACCGACTATACAATGAACGAGGTGGCCTGCGACTATGATGCGGCCCTAGTGGGGGCGCTGGCCAAGATGTACTCACTGCACGGCGGGACTCCCATCTCCGGCTTCCCGATGCCGAGCGACTTCGCAAGGGGTGAGGATTTGTACACCGAGTACTTTGCCAGCGCTAAAATCAACTCTGAGGGCACTGTCTATACGGAGTGGAGTGTTGACCTCACCAACCACTCGGCCTGGCCGGCACGAGTGGCCGACAAGCTGTCCTACCGGTACTTCTTCGACCTGACGGAAGCGTTCAATGCGGGATACACTCTAAGTGATGTTACAGTGACGAAGAATTATTCAGAGGTGCCGGTAACGGTGTCCGGTCCTACGCATTTGAGTGATAACGTGTACTATGTTACTGTGGATTACACTGGAAGCGCAATCTTTCCCGGCGGGCAATCGGAATGTGCGAGAGAAACACAGGTTCGCATACGCCTGCCGTACGACGCCCCCGATGCCGCCTGGGACCCGACGAACGACTGGTCATATCAGGGATTGGCCAGCACGTTCACCGAGACCCAGTTCATTCCCGTCTATGACAATGGCGTGCTGCTCTACGGACAAGAGCCAGGACCTGTTATGCCGCCGGTTTCTATCACCGGCTACATTAAGAACGAATGCAACGTGCCGATAGAAGGCGTGCTGGTTGATGCCAACAATGGCGGCGGGCAGGATACGACCGATATGAACGGTTTCTACGAGGTGTGGGTGGATTACAACTGGTCCGGGACGGTTACGCCAAGCAAGGAACATCACACGTTTGACCCGAACTTGATGATTTACGTTGATGTGTCGGCCAACGAGCAGGACCAGAATTACATCGCAGACAACATCTACGACCTTGACTGCGACGGAACAATCGGCCTGGGCGATTTCGCCGTGATGTGCGAAAACTGGCTTATGACAGGCCCCGGAATTGCGGGCGACTTTGTCGCCGATGAAATAGTAAACTTCCTCGATTTCGCAGAATTAGCAAACGCCGGTGCAAACAACCCGCCAACGGTTTCTATTACAACGCCGGCCAACGGCGCCACGTTTACCGCCCTTGCGAATATCACCATCAATGCCACGGCGTCTGACAGCGACGGCACTGTGAGCAAGGTCGATTTCCATCAAGGTTCCACATTACTGGGCACAGATACAACTTCGCCTTACTCCTACACCTGGAATAACGTGGCCGAGGGCAACTATATCTTGACTGCCGCAGCGACCGATAACGACGGCGCCGTAACTACCTCATCAGCGGTCAGTATCACAGTGAACGTCGCAACCGGCTGCACCTGCGTCGCGGGATGCGACTCAAGGACGACTATCGCGGCTGATTTTGTTAAGGAAGGAGCGGGCGAATTCTGCTGGGAAGCAACCTCGCTTGGCACTTACATAAACTCCTGGGCTTTAGATGTGTTAAACATAAATGGGACTGACTACACGAATACGTATGTTTTCACCTCTGGTATTCCTAAAATCGACGGCAAATACTACGTTTACTACAAAGGGTCTTATGCCTGGAGCCACTTTGAGGCCAAGAATTAGAAATTGGCCCGCCTCGGCAGAGGCCGAGCCGTAGCCGGACGCGATTGAGGAAGAAACGGAGACTGGTGAAGCGTTAAACGGTTGCGGTCTCGCGGCGGTGTTATTATTGGCGGCCACCGTCGGTTATGTTTACACGGTGTGGGCGGGTCAGCAATCTCGGCGGCCCCGTTTTTAACCGACGCGGTTTAAACATCCCTTACTGACCTTTCACATTCATTTTAATTGAAAAAAGTGAACTTCCACCGGTAATGAAAAGCGTGTCATTGTCTTTGCCGCCGAAGCAGACATTCGACGTCTGGGTGGAACCTAAACTGATGTAGTCGATTTTTTTGCCCGCCGGGTTGACAATGATGATGCCTTTTCCGGTCAGGTATAAATTACCCTGCCCATCAAGCTCCATACCGTCGGCGCCAATCGGAACGAACAGTTTTTTGTCGGACAATGTGCCGTCGTCTTTGATTTTATATACCCAGGTTTTGTTGCCGGCCTGGTCGGCGACGTAAAGGAGTTGACCGTCTTTTGTGCCGACAACGCCGTTCGGCTTGACTAAATCATCGACGACGAGGATAATCTCGTTGGAATCCGGCGGAAGATAAAACACGCATTCGCCGGGTAATTCCATATCGGTTCTCTTTCCGTAGCTTGGGTCGGTGAAGTAGATGCCGCCTTTTTTATCCCGCCAGAGGTCATTGGGGCTGTTGAGCTTTTTGCCTTTGTAGTTGTCGCAAAGGACGGTTACGTTGCCGGCCGGGTCGATGCGGGTAATTCGGCGATTATTGCCTTCGCAGACATACAAGTTGCCTTTTTCGTCGATATCGAGGCCGTTGGCACCGCCCGAGTTTTCTCGGAAGGTTGATAGTTTGCCGTCTGACCATTTGTGAATTCTATTATTAGGGATGTCGGTGAAGTATATGTTTCCCCGGGCATCAGCGATTGGCCCTTCGGTAAATTTGAAATCACCCGCCAACTTTTCTACTTTTGCACCCGGCGCTACGACGGATTTTTTCTCCGGTGCAGGCCCGGCCTCGCCGAGGCGAGTCGAGGCGGGCCAGGTTACGCCTTTTGTTCGCATCTTGACTGCATAAAGGGATTTGGAGGCGGTGATGAAAAGTGTATCGTGGTCTTTACCGCCGAAGCATACGTTGGCGGTCCAGCCCTCGTTGATGTCGATTTGGTCAATTTTTTCGCCGGCTGAATTGAAGACGGTAACGCCTTTGCCGGTAAGATAAACGTTGCCTTCGTTGTCGATAGTCATCCCATCGGAGCCCATCTCGCAAAACAGCTTTTTATTGGCCAGCGTCCCGTCGGGATTGATTGTATAGACATAAGTTTTACGGGCGCCGATATCGGCGACGTAAAGGAGTTTGCCATCAGGGGTGCCGATTATGCCGTTGGGCTGGACGAGGTCATCGGCGACGCGGGTCAGTGTCTTGCGGTCCGGGGCGAGATAATAGACGTGCTGGCCATCCTGCTCCATATTAGCATCGGCCCAGTATGGTCTTCTGTAAAAGGGGTCGGTGAAGTATATGCCGCCATTGGGGTGTCGCCAGAGGTCGTTAGGGCCGTTAAGTTTTTTGCCTTTGTAGTTTTCGACCAGAATGGTCATTTTGCCGTTTGGGTCGAATGAGACGAGCCGGTTGTGCAGGTCAGCACAGGCGAGCAGCGATACACCGTCAGCATCGAAATACATACCGTTGGAGCGTTCGCAGCCGGCCAAGAAGACCGACAGATTGCCGTCGGTTGACCCGCCTGTTGGCGAGGTCTCGCCCGCCGCAGGCGAGGCGGACCAGATATAGATTTTATCGTTTGGCTGGTCGGTAAAATAGACGTTGCCCTTGGGGTCCGCGGCCGGACCTTCGGTAAATGCGAAAATATCTGATAGTTTTTCAACATTCGCATCCGGCGCAACGACGCCCGCCTCGCCCGACTCGGTCTTGGCGAGTCGAGGCGGGCCGGCTTGAATGGTAATTTGACAAAACAACACAACCGCGACAGTTACGACCAAAGAACCTGTTTTCATCGCATTATCCTTTCAAAGAGACCTTAAAAGTAAGGAATGAAAAATCTGTTATGCCCGTCGTCAACTCCATTTGACCTCTTGGAGAAGCTTTGTTTTGCCCTCGATATCGAAAATTTTGCGGGCATTTTCGTGCATTATAGTATCAGTCAATCGGAGCGCCTCATCGATGTCAAGCCAGCCTTCTTCGACAAGCTCCGACAAGGCCAGCGCTATACCGCGTCTTGCGATGGTTGCGTGTCCGAGGACCGGCTCGACCGGGGTGTAATCGCCGCCAAATGTGAGGATTTTGTTGGCAGGCGCAGTTACAAGAAACTTTTTGAGAAAGTCCTTGGCCCCAACAGGATTGATAATCCAGGCCCAGCACATATCTATATAGGCGTTGGCGAATTGTTTGGCCAGAGCAATCATCGGTTCATAGTAAGGGTAACAAATGTGCATGAACACGAAGCGGGTTTTGAGGGATTGCTGGCATAACAGCGACGCGGAGCCGGGGTTGTTCATAAGCTGCGACAAGGGCATATGATTAACGGCGAAGTAATAGCCGGTGTGGAGCTTCACCGGAAGGTTATACTGGGTTGCCTTTTCGACGGCATACCAGAAGAGATGGTCTTCAAGTGCCTTTTGTTCGTCCCGTGTGAGGGTTTGACGGTCGAGCTTCTTTTTGAAAAGGGATTCGACTTTGTCGGCGTCGATTCTGTCGTAGTTGATATCCCTGCTGTATGCGTTTTGAGATTTGGCGGCGACGGCGTATTTGGCGTATTTATCGAACCACCAGTCACAGACCGAGTGCCAGTCGGCCAGTGTTTTGACCTTGATGCCGGCAGGCCCGACATAGGGCTTGAAATCCGTTTCTATCATACCCTTAATGCTTATGTCCTGCATTAGAAGCGTCGGCATTTCGGATTCTTCGAAGGGTCTGCTGTTGCTATTGACCTGGCAGGATTCGATTTTGGCGAGGTCACAGAGGATGTGCTTATAGAAGCCGGGCTGCCTTGTTTTTTCATAGCCGGCCTGAACTTTTTCGACGCTGTTTGCGGAAAGGTCGTCGACGCCGTAAAGCTGGTGCATTGCGATTCGCACGGCAAGGCCATAGCCGGTGTTTTTGACGGCGGGCCAATACGGCCCGATAAGACGCCATTTTTCGACGGGGTCGGATATAGCCGAGAAGAATTTGTCGTGCGACTTTTTGGGCATACCGGCGGACATAAGGTCTGAGTTGAGGTAGTGTTTGAAAATGAAGCTCCAGTCATCGACGTCCCCTCTCCGGACTTTGTCGCTGACGCGATAACTTTCCGGGGGCAGGTGTTCGTGGGTATCGATGAAAGGAGTCGAGAATACCTTGTCGAATAACCGCTTGTATGCGCCTCGAGGCGGACGGTCAAGCGAAAGCGGATTGGATACCTGTTCACTGGAGGCCTGTTCGTCATTGGCGGAAGTTTTGCCCGCAAGAAACGCGGTTGCTCCAAGCAGTCCCAGTCCTTTGAGCGTCGACCGGCGGCTGACAAGCTCTCTTTTTGCCATTGTTTTATCCCCCATGGCCCTGGATTTATTTGCTCATACCTTTCGAATGGAACGTGTCGGCTGAGAAAGCCGGTAGAATTATATCAAATCAGGTTTATGCCTGTCAATTCGACCGGCTATTTATGGTTTTGCCTTAGACTGCGAGTAAATTACCGGGATAGTCAACATTCATCGCTTAGTGTAAGTAATTGTGTGTAAGTTAGGGTGAAGGTATGGTTGTCATCCGGCTGGAGCGAAGGCGAGCGCAGCGAGCCGAAGCGGAAGACGGATGACAAAGGGCAAAAAATTGGGTACGTAACCT
>Ga0315293_10002395_pt1 | contig 18015 bp, 15 predicted proteins | sample YL17G13_20_MG_FD_203071 | JGI IMG/M metagenome (GOLD analysis project Ga0315293, IMG submission 203071) | Sediment microbial communities from Yellowstone Lake, YNP, Wyoming, USA - YL17G13_20 | ecosystem: Environmental > Aquatic > Freshwater > Lake > Sediment | place: USA: Wyoming | collected...
CGCCCGCCTACGGCGGGTCGGCCACTCGTTCCGCTAAACAGATGCTCCTATTCGTCGCATCCAGCGGAACTCACTTCAAATCCTCTACACATAAATGGAGCCGATGAGAGGATTTGAACCTCCGACCTGAGCTTTACGAAAGCCCTGCTCTACCAACTGAGCTACATCGGCATATTGTTTTATGTAATTATACCATCAATTGAGATTTTAACAAAATCAAAAAATATACATATTTATCTTTCAAAATAAAATTTATATTGTCTTTATTCTGTCTCTAGCGTAAGCTATAATTCTAATGGGTAATCTATGAAAAAAATTCTCGGTAATATATTGAAAATACTCGCTATCATATTCATAACTATCTTCTCGCTAAATTCTCTAGGCACGGTGCTGATTAAGCATAATAAACTGCATTTTGATACAAAACCTTCTACGGATACCCTGTATTTGCCCTACAATGTGAATCAAGGATTATTGCGTTATCAATTTAGACCTAATTATAAAGGACGTGAATGGGGAAGTTTATTTACTATCAATCGTTTTGGATTTAGAGGAAGTAATTTTAATCTTGTTAAGTCTCCGCACACCATAAGGATATTATGCCTGGGAGACTCGTGTACTTTTGGCACAGGTGGCTTGTACGATCAAGAAACCTATCCTTTTCGTTTAGAAAAATTGCTAAATGAAAAACAAAATTTAAAAAATTTCGAAGTAATAAATGCAGGCATGCCAGGATTTTCAGTATACGAAGGACTTGTTTTGTTAAAACATCGAAATTTAATGGGATTAAAACCGGATATTGTTATTATTTGTTATGGTTGGAATGACCATATGCGTAAAGAGATGAGCGATAAGTTAATCTCGCACCAGCGTTTCGTTAATAATTTCTTAAACGACCATTCTGCTTGCTGGAAATATTTATCTTATAAATGGGAAAACGTCTCTAAAAAGAAACTATGTACTTCGAAAAAACAAATATTGAGAGTTAATACCTCTGAATATAAACGCTATTTATCCAATATGATAAATCTAGCAAGGTCGGCTGATTCAAAAGTTTTAGTAGTGACTGCCCCGTGGGAACCTAGACTTATACATGACGATATAGGATGGTTTAAAGAAAGCACTAGAGAATCTTTTTATTTACATCCAATATATGTTAATCTAACAAAAGAAGTGTGCAAAAAACAGGGGATAAAATTAGTAAATTTATATTCAATTTTTGAATCTAAAAAAACTGCCAACCCTTCTGAATTTTTTAACGATCCTTTCCATTACAACAAAAATGGAGCGGAGTTAATTGCCTCTTACCTATCTAAAGTAATTACAGAGAATACCCTACAGCCATAGCTTCTCTATGTGTCCATTTTGGTGTCTATAATACATCGTAATACATAGTAATTGGTAGTAACTGGTATAAATAGAATTTCTCTCTAACTTATTGTGATTATTTGTAATTATAGTAATTTAGAGGGGTTATGAAAAGTGGCTTGTTCTCTTTACGAAAGCTATACCCCGTACCACATCGCAGATGTTGGTACGGGGCCTGCTCTACCAACTGAGCTACATCGGCATTTTGGTTTAGTTGATTATACCATTAAGGCTTGGATTAGAAAATAAGAAACTTATGAAACAAATATTATATGCCTAGAATTCTATTTCTATGTATAGCATACATCTCTAAATCTTTACTTTTATTAGTCTTAACTTTATAGTATCCTGCTCCTACCTTTATTTTCAACGATAAGGCTAATTCACAAAACTTTTCAAATCGTCTCATTCTCTCAAGAAAATTATTTTCTGTATCAATAGATTCCCAAAAACGCGTATCCGGATCAGCGGTTAGCCCAAACTCGTCGGCATGATTATAGAGATATGTGTCTTTATAAATAAAACAAAAAGATTCGCTGGGATTAATTTCATCAATAAATTTATAGTTCATTTTTAAAAAATTCATGGTTTCTAAAAAATCATCTCTTGTCTCTGTAGGAAATCCAAACATAAAGTTAGCGGAAACATAAATACCTGCTTCATGAGTATTGCGGAGAACATCTTGAGCGTATTTTACGTTATAGCCTTTCCTCATTTTGTTTAAAACTTTTTGAGACCCGCTTTCTATGCCATAGGTTAATTGACAACACCCTGCTTGTCTCATTTTACATAAAAGTTCAGTTGTCATCTCTGGTCTAATTATAGCCTCGCCTCTCCACTGTATTGGTCGAATCTTCTTATTTTCTATTGCTTTAATAACCATATCACAGAACGAATATAGTTCTTTAATATCCCCGTTTATAAGAGGGTCGTAAAAATCTATATGATCTACCTCTTTGAAATTATCCAGCTGATGCTCTATTTCTTTAAACATTCTGCCGCCGTTTAAAGATCGATAGGTTTTCCAAAAATTATTCACAGAACAATATACACATTTTTGAATGCACCCCCTACTAAAAAGAACCGGGATAGAATAAGGACGTTCATATTCATAAATATTAAAATCGGTAAAGTCAGGAAATGGAAATATATCTAAATTCGTAATAGGCTCCCTGTCGCCACAATCAATTATTTTTTGATTGTTTTTCAAAAGCGTTCCTCTGCAAAAATCAAATTTATCATTACCTTGCGCTATTTTTAACAGTTCTGGAAATATCAGATCGCCTTCTCCAATCACTACAACATCTACTTGTTTCTTTTCTATAAGCGATTTTCCATTATTCTCTCTAAGACATTGCGGCCCTCCGAAAACGATTATTCTATCTTTATCAGCTTCTTTAATTTTTCTTGCTAATTCTAGACTCATTAACTCTGTAGGAAAATATACTGAGAAACCTATGACCTCTGCCCCTGTATCAAGAATTTCTGTTACAGTTTGATTTATTAACTGACCGTGCTCCAATATAAATTCCGAAATAAATTCATTCCTCGTCCAAGAAAAATCGTGTTCTTTGGACCATTTTATTTTATATTCTTCTTTGCATTTGCGGTAAAAAAAATTATTCAGGTCGAAATTAAAAACTTGATGTCCTTCTTGTTTTAAGATCGAGGACAATATAGCAATCGCGAGATGAGGCATCTCTCTGGACCAGGCAGGAGTTAAAACTAACGCTACTTTCATTTCTTAAGTTTATAGGACTATTCTGTTTTTCAGCATATTTGTTTCAGTTGATTATACCATTAAGGATAAGATTGGGGCAAATTAATTTATTTATTCATATGTAATATTTTCTTGACATTGTCATGACATTATACTAATCTTAATTATATGAGAAAAGAAACCAATATTCAGATAAGAATAAGTGAAGAAGAAAAAGAAAAGCTTAAAAAACGTGCGAATAAGAATGGCTTTGATACAGTCTCCGCTTATATCCTCTGGCTCTGCAGAAAATCCTCTAAATAGCTCCTATCCCTGGTGTCTGTTTTGGTGTCTATGGTGCATCGTAATACATAGTAATTGGTATAAATAGAAAATCTCTCTAAGTTATTATGATTATTTGTAATTATAGTAATTTAGGTGGGTTATGAAAAGTGGCTTGTTCTCTTTACGAAAGCTATACCCCGTACCACATCGCAGATGTTGGTACGGGACCTGCTCTACCAACTGAGCTACATCGACATGTACTATGCGAATCAAAACAACTTGACAAACAGACAATGATGGTTTTGTCAACTTGTTCTATCTGAAGTTATAATGCTTCTTTACCGGCTCTTGTATGTCCCATGTGCACGAAAGGCCTTTTGGAAAAGTTACAAAATCACCTTTTCCAAAATTTACTTTTTCCCCGTCTTTCGTCTTAACCGTAACCTTCCCATGCAGAAAATAACATTCTTCTATCTCATCGTAGAACCAGTCAAATTTCGAAACCTCTTTTTCCCAGATGGGCCAGGCAAAGACATTCCGCTTTTTGAGCTCGTCGTTAGTTAGTCTTTGGATTGTAATCGACATATACCAACCCCCTTGGCAGATGGCGTCCACCTTCGCTCTTAGGGTATACACTTAGATTCACTATGATGAGCTACGGCGGACTATAGCTTATATAATTAGCTTGTGTGGCGCGCCCACCCCGGTTCGAACGGGGAACCTACGGCTTCGTAGGCCGGCACTCTATCCAATTGAGCTATGGGCGCATGATATAGCATATGATACTACTTTGGTAAAATAATAACAAGGCAGATATAGCTAAATATAAATATGTTATCTGCTAATTTCTATTTTCTTCAAAAGATACATCGAAATTATATCAGCAGCAATTTCATGCCCTTTCGCTGAAGGATGTATTTTATCAGAAGTGTTTATCCTAAGCTTATATAAATCCAAGTCGGTAAAATATGGGTGCAGATCTAGAAAATCGATTCTAAGCATCTGGAGAGCATCTAATATTGTTTTATATTCTTTTATTTCATCTTCTGTATATTCTTTTAACGGTTTAAGATAAGGGAAAACAACAGCGCAAAGAGAGATTTTCTTTTTATCTGCAATTAGTTTGATGGCCTTCAAACTTGTACTGCCAACATCTCTCTGCTTATTAATATTATAGTAAGGAATTTTATCGGTTAAAAAAACTTTCAATTTTAACATCAACAAACGATATAAATAAGAATACCGGAAAAGAAATCTATTCATAAGGAAATTTGCCCTGGAATATGGATTATAATATTCTATAAGGTCATTTTTACTACTTCTATAAACAATCGGGACGTTTTGTAAAAAATCATTAAGACAAAATCCTATCATTATCATATCAGGGTTATATTTTATGGCTTTATATTTTAAATAATTTAAGTACTGCTCTATACCATATCCACCTACTCCACAATTCCAAACTTCAAACTTATAGCCAAAATTATTATTTAATTTTTTTTCCAATAAATGCGTATATGAACCATGTGCAGTAATTGAATCGCCTAGAACTATAATCCTATATATGTCTTTCTGTTTCTGTATAGTGCGTTCTATATCAAACATACCTAAAGAATTAATATTAGGGGCGGAATTGGGGATAGGTTCATATCCTAGAGTTTTAGAAGGGCGATGCAGGCCTGAACGTGCTTCCCAAAAATTAGAACCTCTTGCTAAATAAGAATCTATACTATATTGAGGGAAAGAACGTAAAAATAATTCTATTAGAATTAAAGAAAATACGATTGCCACAAATATTAAACATACTTTCTGCCTAATTAATATCCAAATCGTACCCATATTAATATTAAAAATGGTTAAAGTTCATTAAAGTAGGCTAAAAAATAAAAAATTGTATTCGTAGGCCGGCACTCTATCCAATTGAGCTATGGGCGCTTAATACATTAATATTATATTCAAGGCGACAAAACTGTCATTGTCAAAAGTGTAAACTTATTACTGGCTGGAGCGGAGCCTGGAGCGAAAACTGCTCCACGGAAAGTTCTTGCCGGGGCAATCGGTCTTGGCGCCGTCCACATGACCATGGCCCAAGATATGAGAATCAGGTATGTTATAGTATTTCTTAAGTATGTCTACCAGGTATATTAAAGAATCCATCTGTTCACGGGAGACATTTTCATTGTTAAAATCCCCAACCATGCAAATGCCTATACCTCTATAATTCATTTCGTCCGCCTTGCAATGCGCTCCGTATTCCTGGTGGAGCCATCTGGGAGAAACCTCTATATGGCCATTTTTTGTATCGCCTGTCCCGTTATCTATCACAAAATGATACCCAAGGCCTTTCCAAAGCCTTTTATGGGAATGCATATAATCGAAAGACAGCGCATTGCCCACATCCGTAGCGCTATGATGGATGATTATATATTTCCACATATCGTTCGGATATAAAGGTATGATAGATCTCATGGGGGCCGCGTTCGGAATAATAAGCCGCTGGCCTTTTTCAAGCTGCGCGGCGTCGCTTAGATTATTAACCCTGACGATATCTTTCATAGGGATATCGTACATTTTACTTATGCGCCAGACTGTCTCTCCGGGCCCAACTTCATGCACTACGTCCTGCCTGAATATATTAGAAGCTGTTCCAGCGCTCTCGGGCATTGTCTGAGGCCCTGCAGAATTAGGCATACCAGATACATCCCTTATAGGCACAGTTCTGCATGCTGATAAACATAACGTCAGAAATAAAGTTATCAAGATAATTTTATTTTTCATATTTTCCGACCAGCTTTTTTAAAGGCACTATTTTTATGTTTTCCTTTTCTATATCCGGGATGCTATCCTTTATGACCTCAATGGTAAGTTTTTTATCATGGCCTATGGCAATCGCGCTCCCCCTGGTTTTAGCTATGTTTATAAGTTCCCTTATCTGCTTTTTTACATAAGCCCTGTACTGTTTTTCCTCTTTTTTCTGCGCAAGGTCTAAAAACACGCTCCTCTCAGCGTATCTCAGCCCTATTTTTCTAGAGATATTACCGCACACAGAAATAGGAGTGTTACGGCTGTCCAGAAAAAATAAATCCCTTTTTCTTAATTCTTCTAATATTACTTTCATGATTTCTTTATTTTCTGTAGCCCTGGAACCCTGATGATTAGAAACTCCTATTATTCCCGGAACGCTCTCTATATCAGCTCTTAATATAGAAAGCACCCGATTTTTCTCCATGTTGCGCCTTATTGTATCCCGTTCCTGGGATTTCCCGCTCTTTGATTCCAGCGGAAGATGCAATATTATGTCGTATCCCCGGCCATATTTTATTACCCTGTCGCTTATCTCTTTTGAGTAACGCAGATGCGGCAACACTGCCAAGGTAACAGGCCTGTCTATCTGGAACAGCTCGTCAATATTATCAAGGCTATAACCCCAATCATCCAATACAAAAGCCACCTGCGTTTCAGCTTTAGTGGGCGCTTTATACAGTATAATGATTAAAAAGATTATTGCAACTGCCAGAACTAATAATATGGGGAATATATTTTGGGATGGATGGCGTTTCACTTTATTATTGTTTCAACGCGGCATACTGCTCTTCTATATAATGATGTATGCGGGCCCAGTCTCTTTCCGGAGGTTTAACAAAAGAAACGCCTACCCGGCGCCTGAAAACATTCCAGGAATTTTTCTGCCATGCGATATCCCCTTCAACCTTTACGGGAGATACCGCGCCCGGCATGAATATGCCAAGGTTCAATTTTCCTTTTAATCTTTTCAACTTATTGCATTCAAAACTTAAACCTCCGTAGCCTATGTCTCTAGGGGCAAACCCGAGATTCGTCCCTGTCTCCGAAGATTCTAATTTTATATAAATATTTTTGTCTTTTAAAGGCAGGAGATTATGGCGCCACCATTTTCTTTGTTCATGGTAAGAAGAAAACGCGGCTTGCTGGCTTATCAGTTTATTTATTAAATTTTTCCACTCCTTTGGCCTAAACCAAAGAATGTACGCGCCGATTAACAAAAACGCGAGAAGCCATGTTAAATCCGAAGTTCCCGGCCCGGTGTTTCTTGCAGCATTAGAAATAGGGGCGTCGTATATTTTACTAACGCTGGCCAATAACTCATCCGCGGCTTTATTCTTGGAATTTATATCTATTGTTTTTACAATGCCGGAAATCTCTATCTGTTTTGGTTCTGTGTTTAATGCCGGATTTTTGAAATCGATGAAAATTTTATTACTATCGTTCCAAACCCTATAATCTATTTTTTGGCTTAACCAGAAGGTAAGAAATTTTATCTGCTTTCTTTCAGAACCTGCTGCCGCTTCAGGATAATAACTCACGGTTATATTTTTTATAACGCCTTCGTTCAATAATGTATCCTTGACTAACTTGCCAAATACATTCGGAGTCCTGAATTTTATGATAAGCCTTGGAGGGTTATCCAGCCACCTGGATTCATATTTTATGATATCGGAACTTGCTATCGCAACCCTTGTAAGTTTTTCCTGAGACTCCATGGCCTGCGCCATGTTCTGAACAAAAATAAAGATACCGAGTAATACGACTATTTTTATTTTCATTATAATAACCTCTCTATTTAAAACTACTTTACCGTATCGTTTACTTCTACTGTCACGTCTTTTGTCAGGCTATCTCCGGGGAGAATCATCGCGGCTGAAATCCTGTTCTGAACTTTTACAAGTTCCGCGTTTGCTATAAAATCATCTCCTCTATAAATGGAAAGCCTGTCTCCGCTTTTTAAATTATTTATGGAACCGAGATTAACCACGATAAGGTCGTTCTGTTTGTCAACCGCAAGAACCCTGCCCTCTGCTTCCAATAACGAAGATATAATAATCTTTTCAAGTTCAATCGGTTTTTTAGGGGCTGCGGCCAAAAATCTTCTGCCTGAACGCTCAAGGTTTTCAGCAAGCTTTGACTTTATGGTTTTTTCTTTAGAGAGACTGCCTGATAAGTATGTTATTAATTTTTCTTTTTCCAGGAGCTTTTCGTTCATCTTTATCGCGAGATTTTCTTTCTCTTTTATCACCAAACTAAGCATCTTCTCCGCTTTCATCCTGGAATTTTTTTCATCTTCTTTCTGCATGAAAAATCCTATGGCCAAGGCTGCGGCTACTATAAAACCGATTACTAAAAATGCCTGCGTTTTTTTCATATGGCCCCCTATTTTGTATTTAGATTTATATCTACGTAATATTTTAATTTATTTTTATATAAAAAGAAAGCAGTATTTTCGTTAAGCGACAAATTTTGTTTTGCAAAATTTGGCAGATCCGGTTGCAACCAATCCGAACCGCAACCGAGATAACCGCTAAGATCTTTTTGAAACCTACCTATAATGTTTTATTATACCAAAGATTATCACAAAAAGTAATACAAAAAAATATTGGACAAACGAGAAAAATGTGGTATACTTTCTCTTACCATATTTCTGCTAAAAAAAGGGGACAAGGGCATGAGAAAAGCTCTAATTATACTTTTTCTAGGTTCAATATTGGTTCTTCCTATAAAAAACGCTTATAGCGCCGGCTCAGGGGCATATCGCCTTGAGGTTCCTGACGCAGAAGCAATGGGCAAGGGCTCTGCTTTTGTGGCCCAGGCAGATAATCCATCAGCTGTCTATTATAATCCCGCAGGACTCACCCAGTTAAAAGGAAAAGCGTATGTTTCAGTAGGGACTGCGGTTGTCCAGCCCTTCTGTACCTATAAAGACGCCTCAGGCAATGAAACAAACAGGCGCAGGCAAAGATTTGTTATCCCTCATACGTATTTTGTAAGCGACTTCGGCCTTGAGAAATTTACTTTTGGATTCGGGGCAACATCTTACTGGGGCCTGGGGACATGGTGGGCAGAAGACAGTTTCTCTAAATATGTATCAACCAAAGCTGACTACTCCACGCAGGATGCCATGATAACCGGGGCCTATGAGTTAAATGAAAATATCTCTTTAGGCATAGGCGTTGACTATGCAGGCTCCTACGCGAACAAGAAAAAGAAACTCTTGCAAGGAGCAGGCCTAGTCGTATCCACAGATGGGGATTTTCAGTTAAAAGCAAAAGACACTAATGCCTGGGGCTATAGGCTATCGACACTATACAAGATTAATGAAAAACATCAGTTAGGCCTTATGTACCGCAGCGAGGTAGATGTAAAATATAAAGGTAAGGTTTACTTGAATGACTTAAATGCCGACCTATCAGTAGACCTGTCATCCCCGGCAGATGCTATGCCAGATGCAAGCTACCAGACTATTTTTGGCGGGACTTCTTATGAAACAGACATTACCACTAAGTCAACGCTGCCTCAGAGTGTTGTTCTGGGTTATTGCTATAAGCCGAATAAAAAATGGACCTTTGAAACTGATATTGAATGGATGGATTGGTCTTCAGTGCAGGAAGAAAAGATTGATTATCCTTCAGGATTTGGTTCTGAAGCTATCTCCGGGGCCAGGTCTGCAGTATTAAATAATGGCAACCCTGTACCAAAAAACTGGCACTCTGCCTTTTCATGCGGCCTTGGAACAGAATATAAAGTAAGCGATAAATGGAAACTGAGAGGCGGTTATTTTTACCACCAAAGCCCCATAGCAGGAGCGAATTTCGACACCTCACTGCCTGATTCTGATTCTCATAGCTTAGCCGCCGGGCTAGGTTATAAGTTTAACAAAGACATGGGACTTGATTTTGCATATGCCGGGATGTTCTACAATAAAAGAGGTGTACAAAACACTGCAGGCTCATCAAGCGGCGCCAGTATTAACGGAGACTATGAGACATTTATTAATGTCTACATGCTAACCTTTAGCTTTAAATTATAAAAAATATGAGCATAACCTATTTAAAAGAACGCAGAAAAGCTGAAAGAATCTCATTCGCCTTTCCCGCGAGAACCTCAACGGGGATTATCGGCGAAACCGTCAATTTCAGCCGCACAGGAATAAGGCTCGCTTTGGAAAAACCTCTTCTATCCATTCGAACTGTTCCCATTAAAATTGACTTTCCTTTTTCTTCCCCTCTTGAATCATATGTAGAAATCGTTTGGAACAGGCCTCAGCTCGAAAATAACCGTTTTTTATGCGGGGCAAGATTTCTACGGCTCCATGATAATGAACAAAATAAATTAAAAGACGCTATCAATAATCTCAGTTCCCTGGACTATAAATTCGTCTTTCTTACAGAGAAAATGCGTGACTGGTTAGTGGATTTTAAGATTAAGTGTGAAAAGTTTGATTCAATGTATCCTCATGATTCTGACCGCATCAAATTTGTAGAAAAAAACCAGCCTGATATGGAAGCAACCTTAGACGCTCACTTTAATAATACATGGGAATGCGTCAAGACTATTAAGGTTGAAGACTACGATCTGCATCTGCGTTATTACTGGGATATGCTAGGGTCTTACATGATTGACTCGACTGAAGTCGGAAGATTCTTCCATGGTAAACCGCTTGGTTATACAGGCGATTTCATGATCATGAATTACTTTTATGATTATATTGATAAATATCTAGGTGAAACTTCTTATGAAAAATTAATCCAGCATTACGCCTGCAATATCCCTATCTCCTATTCTGTTGTAGAACGAAAGAAATTCTTGAAACAAAAGATTCTGGACATTTTAGCAAAAAATGGCCATGCTAAAATATTAAGCGTTGCCAGCGGTTCAGCGCGGGAACTAACAGAACTTGTAGAGGAAGGTAAAATAAATAAACCTTTGCATTTCGATTGTCTTGATGTAGAGCCGGAGGCATTTGAATATATAAAAAATAAGCTTGAAACAATTAACCCCGAAAATAAACATAATCTTCACATCCGTTTTATACAGGAAGACTTTTTAAATATTATAAAGGGCAGAAATATTAATAACTTATTTGAGAAATATGATTTTATCTATTCGGCAGGGCTATTAGACTATTTGAGCGATCGAATGGCAAGAAAATTACTTTCTTATTTATTCGGCCTGTTGAAAGATAATTCCTCTTTGGTAGTCACTAATGTTAAAGCCGGCGCCAGCCATCGTTCATATTATGAGATGCTGGGAGGATGGAAACTAATATACCGCACCGATAAAGAATTCCTTGATTGGGCAGATGAAATTAAAGAAAATTGTTTTGCCGAACTAATAGATTTAAAGACAGAAAAACCTTTCATGTTTGCAATGTTAGCTTTGCATAAACGCTTCTGTAAACCCTTAACTTAGAATAGAATTGAAAATCACATTCTGGGCTTTAAGCGGGCTAATTAATGGCATCACCAGTACTGCATTAGGTTTATTAGTTTACTACAAAAATCGTAAGAACCCAACCAATATAACCTATAGTCTTTTTTGCCTCAGCGTATCTATCTGGAGTTACTCTTACTTCTTCTGGCAAGTTTCTTCTGACGCAAAATCCGCTCTCTTCTGGTGCCGGGCTTTAATGGCAGGGGCGATTTTTATTCCCGCTTTATATTTTCATCACATTTGCGCATTACTGAATATTCGTTCCCAAAAAAAGAAACTATTAATCCTTGCCTACATTTTTTGCGGTGTTTCTTTTCTGTTTAATTTCACGCCTCTTTTTGTAAAAAGCGTCAGTAAAAAACTCTGGTTTGAATACTGGCCTGACGCAGGCATAGTCTATAGCCCGTTTCTAATTATCTGGTCTCTGCTTTCATGCTATTACATCTATACAATTATTAAATTTTTAAATAATTCTATAGGCGAAAAGAAGAATCAGCTGCGCTATATTTTGGTTGGAACTGTCTTGGGCTGGTTTGGAGGCATAACGAATTTTCCTCTTTGGTTCAATATCCCTTTCCCGCCTATAGGAAATATATTGCTTTCGGTATATATAGCGATTGTTGCCTATGCCATAATAAGATACCGGCTTATGGATATAAAGATTGCTGTTACTCGCGCCGGAATATTCCTGATAGTCTATACCTTTGTTTTAGGCATCCCTTTTGTAATCCTTGGCCGCACAGGTTCGGGCCTGCTCGCCACTACCCTTGCAGTTATCTTCGCCACAATGGGGCCGCTTATCTACCGCTTCCTGCAGAGAAAAGCTGAATCTGTTTTATTAACTCAGCAGCGCCATTACCAAAAGATTCTGCTGCAGGCAGCATTAGGTATGGTTACAGAGCATAACTTGAACAAATTATCAAGGCTTATCGTCTATATTCTAAGAAAGACAATAAACCTTAATTTTTCTGCGATTTTTATAAGCGATAAAAAAAATCAGCTCTATAAACTAGAAGCCATCCAAAACCGGGATAACTCCGATAAACAGGATATAAACATCAACGAAGAGCATCCTTTTATTTTTTATCTTAAAAAAAACCGGGAACCTTTCTTTTTTGAAGAAATGCCTGTCTATATAAAGAGCTCTTTTGACCTGCCTCTTAAACCAAGAATTATTATCCCGGCATTCGCCGGAAGCGACCTTTTAGCATTTATCCTTTTAGGCGAGAAATCAAACACCCAGCACTATACTGAGGAAGATATAAATGTCTTTAAGATTCTTTCCCGGCAGGCTGCCCTGGCAATTCAAAACTGCATATTCTTTGAAGAGTCAAAAGATGCCCAGCAAAGGATGTTCTCTGCGGAAAAACTTGCCTCAATAGGCGGAATGGCGGACGGCGTTGCTCACCAGATAAAAAACCGCCTGAACCAATTTTCTATGGCCAGCGGGGAATTAAAACTTGAGATAGAAGATTTTATCGCAAAGCACGATAAGCTTATTAATAATGACCAGGAATTAAATAAAACATTCAGCTATCTGAAGAAAATAGCTGTTTCCCTTATTGAGAATGTGAAAAAGACAGATGGTATTATTAAAGGCATCCTGGATTTTGCCAAGGTGGAGAAAAAAGAGAACTTCTTTACCGTTTTTTCCTTAAATGAAATAGCGGGCCTCTCTTATAACCTGCTTATGATTAAACACGAGATTTCCGCGCTTCCCATCACCATAAAAATTGACGATAAAGATATAGTGTATGGGATTAAGTCGCAGTTAACCGAGGTCGTCTACAATATGCTTGATAATGCTTACGAAGCCATACAAGAAAAAAAGATGATAGTTGGCAAAAAGGAGCCGGAAACCTTTATCCCTTCCATAGAGCTGCGCCTGACACATACGCAAGATCGTCAAGTGATCAAGATCTCGGATAACGGCATCGGCATAAAAGAAGAAGACAAGCATAAAATATTTGCCCCATTTTTTACCACAAAATCATCCTATAAATCCGGCTCAGGCATCGGCGTATATGTGGTAAAAAGGATTGTGGAAGAAAACCATAAAGGTAAAATCTGGTTTGTTTCCGCTTATATGAAAGGAACGGATTTTTTTATAGAGCTGCCTAAAAATCAATGATACGGCTTTATTGAATGGCCCAAAAGGAGGTTCTAGCGATGAAAATTCTTGTCGTAGACGATGAAGTTGAAGTTGTAAATTTCTTGTGCGTTTTTCTCAATCGCCTTGGCATAAGCGCAGAGAAAGCAATCTGCGGCAAAGAAGCGCTTGAGGCATTCCGTAACAACAGGCCTGAATGGGTTTTTCTGGATATTAAGATGCCGGATATGGATGGCCTTGAGGTCCTAAAAAAGATGAAAGAGATAGACCCTAACATAAAAGCGATGATGATTACCGGAAGAAATGATGAGTCTGCTCAAAACGAAGCGCAGGCGCTTGGCGCAAGTGATTACCTTATGAAGCCTATAGACTTGGACAACCTGCGAAAAAAAATAGAACAATATATCCTGACCAAGGGATAAAATATACCTTACTATGGAAAACATGCCTACAGATTACAAGAAAGAATTAGAAAAAGCGGCAAAACAAATGATCCTTATTCATCGCGTGGATACGCTGGTAAAGATAATCCTGAGGACTATTGTCAGGACGCTAAAGCTAGAACACGCCAGCCTCATTCTCTACGATGAAATACAGGATGCTTATGTGGCTAACGCCTCCAGAGGAAAACCCGGTTTGAAGATACCTAAAGGATTCTCCAAGATCTCAAAGGATAATCCCATAATACGCTATTTTACAAATAGGCGGCTGCAAACCTCTGGTGAAGATTATCTCCTCTTCGACCAAATTGAGCATTCAACAGACCCTCTCTATGAAGAAATAAAAAACCAATTTTTATTATATAACGCCAAGGCCTGTATACCGGGATTTTTCAGGAATAAACTTATCTTTGCGCTATTTCTGGGAGAAAAGCTTAACAGGGAAGATTTCGCGTCTGAAGAGTTAGGTTTTATGTCTGTACTTTCTTCTGATACGGTAATGGCTGTTCAAAATGCCTGGTTATTCCAAGACCTGAATGAACAATTGCAGAAGAATACCAGGTTATTCCTGCAAACTGCCCTTGCCCTAAGCTCTGCCATAGAAGCAAAGGATCCATATACGCAAGGACACACTGAACGGGTCGCCAATTATTCTTTAGTTGTTGCGAATGAACTTAAGGCAATCGGGGGAATTCCTAAAAACGAGAAAAATCTATTAGAGAACTTGCGCATCTCCTCTTTGTTGCATGATATAGGAAAAATCGGGATACCGGAGAGAATCCTGAATAAAAACGGCCTTTTGAATCAAGAAGAACTCGAGGAAATGAAGAAGCACCCGCTTATAGGAGCCAATATATTAAGCATGATTGATGAATTTCATGCGCCAATACTTGGCATAAAATACCATCATGAGCATCATGATGGCTCAGGTTATCCTGAAGGGCTGAAAGGAGAAAAAATCCCTCTTATTGCCCAGATAATCGCAGTAGCTGACACATTCGACGCAATGACCACATCGAGGCCATACCGCCACGGCCTGAGTAAAGAAGAAGCGGCCCGCTTAATAGAGAGCGAAAAGAATAAGCAATTCAATCCCATCATCGCAGACGCCTTCCTAAATGCCTATAAAAAAGGTAAGATACAAGGTTAGAATTGGTTTTAATGGCGGAGGAGGTAGGAGCCTAGCCTATCCATCTCCAACGCTATTATAATCAGTAAGTTATGACTGTATAACTCATTTGGTATACAGAAATCGTACAGTTTTTTCAGATTGTTTTCGTCTATTTTCGCTTTGGATGGGCATGGTTTGGGCACAAAACAAGGAAGGGATTATACAGGGCTATAATAAATATCTCTACGCACTATACATTAGACTCTATGTCCTTTGCCTGTTTAAGTTTTTCTAATAAAGTCTCCGGCAAAGCGTCTTTAAGGCCTAAAACAAACCTAACAGCTTTTATGTCATCAGGATCGTTCAAGTTTTTAGTATACTCTTCAGCCGCAATATCTAAAGCAGCTTGACTAAGACCATCCAATTTATCTTTATTTTCCCAAATACGATTTAGCGAATCTTCTAAACTATAATGTTCTCGCGCACCTGCTACCTTATAAGCTAATCGTAACCTTTCTTCAAAAGTCACGTATTTATCACTAAAATAATGAAGCAAGGCAATAATGGTAAAAGACGATGTTGATGGAACCTGACCACCAAGAACAGCAAAAATATCTTTTTCTTTTACGCACCAAGGGCTAGTCCCTGTGCTAGACACTTTTTGTCCAGCAAATACTTGCATACCTAATTTAATCTTGTAATACTCTCTTCTTAAGATGTTCAACTCAGCCTCATCCAGTAAGGAACTAATCTGAGCTAAAGGATTATTCTTGATAAATGGACTTGATTTCATATCTTGCGAAAGATTAGCCTCTGTTATTCCATTTATAATTTGCTCTAAGGTCATGCCTATGGTCTTTCTAAAAACCTCTTCCATTGCCTGTACATTAAAATCGTCTTTATAAAATAAACCTTTAGAATCAAATAGTGCAACATACACACCTTTAAACTTCTCCCAAAAATCTAGTGTTTTTTCTCCAATATTTGAATCTATAATAAACTTTGCATTGATTGTTTCGTATATAGCCTTAAAACCATCGGTAATTAATGTCTTTGTAGCTGCATTCTTTGCATCAACAAGCGCTGCTTCTCCCTGATGGGAAAACTTCACATGGACATATGGTTTTGATGGATCGGGAGGTTCGTCTAACTTAACTACCATCCTTCTACCAATAAAAGCTCGGACATAAAAACTCTCAACCACCCCATGATAATATCCATCACCGCCATCTACAACAACCCTGTCACCCTCTTTAAATAAGTGCGTACCCAGTTTAGTTATTTCTTTATCAACCCCCAAGAAATAAATACGATTGACATCAACCATATCATGGTTACCGAATCTTCCATCTGCTTTCTGATACATAAATACACCGTTATTCTGAGTACCAGGCGCTTCTAATACTACAACCTTTTCGCCTGTCATTCTAACCCAGGCATCTTTTCTATGCTCTTTGTATTTAGTTATAAACTTTATAGGGAGCTTCCTGTCTATACCAGGCCAACTGACATAGTCGGCTTCGCCCAATACTCCATCTAAAGCCTCTTCTGCCATATCCTGCCTCGTCTTTATTACATCTCTTTTCAAATAGCCTCCCATCAAGAAATCATAAGGGACCACATTGCCGCCCATACTGCTTCGATAGTGGCCCCCTCTGCCTTCATCTACTATTATTTCCTCCACAGAGCCAAGATCTATTTTCTCTCCGGTCGTCATTTCAACTACTCTAGGCTCATCATATCCTGGCACCTTTCTTAAAAATCCTGAAATTTCATTTACGACCTCTTCTTCGTTGTCTCTGGGAAGAATTCCATATTGAATATAAACAATGTCTCCTTGCTTTATATTGTAGATCTCTTCATCCATTGGCCTTTTAGGATACTCATCTGGATGAAATTTATCTGGAGGATAAAACGGTTCATAACCTAGAAACGCGAGCAACTGCTGAATTCTATCAATCTGTTGGGAAGATAAATTTCCAGTATCTGTATCCAACAGCTCTCCTAACTCCTTTAATATCTTTGAACGCTCTTCTGCGTCTGTCACAACTTCTCTTGCATACTTCTTTTTAATAGCGAGCAGCATTTCTCTATCTGCCTCGTCTCTTTCTACCACCTTTAGGAAAGTATTGATGCCTTCATTAGATCTAAACTTTTCTATAAGACTTCTTGTTTTTGATTTCAATAATTCTTGGTCTTTGATTTCAATATTTTCTCCTACTTTTTTGCCATCATAATTTGATACAGAAACATACAAATAGCCAGTTACAGACATTGATATAAAAACTTGGAGACCTGCTTTTAAAAAATACAATCTAATATTCCATTTGCTACTTTCATTTATAATAGGGATTTCTTTCTCCAAAGCGTCATATGCGCGCTTTAAATCAGCTGACAATTCTTCTTGTTTGTTTTGGTCCTTTATAAAACCTTCCATTTGTTCATTAGAATGCATGGGGGGCCTGAGCGTAAATCCTTCTTGCGGAGCGCTAAATAGTGAACTCTGACATAGAAAAGTTGTCAGTATTAGAATTGGGATGGATTTCTTCATAAACTTTAAATCTTTATTAAACTTTGACATAAATCTGGACACAAAAAGGCCATGTTTCCATGGCCTTAATATTAAACATATTTATTGAAATAAATTATATCAAATCAGAGGCTAAAAGTCAAGGAATTTCGGCGGAGGAGGTAGGAGCCTAGCCTATCCATCTCCAACGCTATTGTAATCAATAAGTTATGATTACGAAAGTCCTTT
>Ga0315293_10002397_pt1 | contig 18008 bp, 17 predicted proteins | sample YL17G13_20_MG_FD_203071 | JGI IMG/M metagenome (GOLD analysis project Ga0315293, IMG submission 203071) | Sediment microbial communities from Yellowstone Lake, YNP, Wyoming, USA - YL17G13_20 | ecosystem: Environmental > Aquatic > Freshwater > Lake > Sediment | place: USA: Wyoming | collected...
TCCTGAGAAGACGGGACATTCAACTACATAAAATCCATCTTCATCTTTCTCTATGAATATAGGCAATTGATAGCGTTTTTTCATTTTCTGCTCACCTCTACTATAAAAGTACCATATAAGTCTTTAAAAATCAAGCAATTTGCACCGGTAATTTAGACGGTTTTGATTACCTTCGATTCCAATCTCTCAAAGCACCTGACGCGTAGCTCAGCGGCGTGACTTATCTGCGTCCGCTGAAGCGTCTTGTTGAGAAAATTCCTCTTTAGCTGTGCCTTCCGTCTCTTTCTTTTTCTGCTGCTTCTGCTGGAACCATGCCTGTATGTTCCAGAAGATAAAAACGGCGACGGTAACCACAACGAAGATGACAATGTTCTGCTTACCTGTCAGCATATTTTGCTCTCCGGTTTCCTAGTTTGTCCCTTTTGGGTTTCCTCATTTAAAAACGCAACTTTTCCTAAGCCATCTGCATATTTTTATATAAAGCCGAATCGGTGGGGTAAATCCCACCCTACAAAGCTCCTGTTTAAGTCGTTTCCATATTTGCACCTATACTTTTCATAAGCTCGACGTAATCCGGAAAGGTAACACTGATTGCTTCAGCCGTATCAATACTGCACTCACCTTCGACAGCTAAGCCCGCCAAAGACAGGGCCATTACGATTCGATGGTCTGCCCAGCCGTGCAGTTTGGCTGGCCTGACTTCGCTGTGGTGTATTATAAGGCCATCAGAAAGTTCTTCAACATCCACCGACAGCTTTTTGAGCTCCTCAGCCATACCCCTGATTCGGTCGGTCTCTTTGCCCCGTGCCTGTGGGACGTTGAGTAATTTGGTAGTTCCTTCGGCAAAGGCTGCGGTAACTGCCATTGCGGGCAGGGCATCGGGAGTTTTATTCATATCTATCTCGACGCCTTTAAGCGGCGCAGCTTTAATTGTTACCGCCTTCGATTCGATGGTGATGTCGGCACCCATCGTTTTCAGATAATCGACCACAGCTTTGTCCGGCTGACTATCACTGAAATCCAGGCCAAGCAGCGTTACTTCATCCGCCGCCAAAGCAGCGGCACAAAAGAAAAACGTAGCGCTGGAAAAATCAGCGGGTATAACGGCATCAAAGGCCTTGTACTTTTGACCGCCTTTAATCTTAAATTTACGAAAGTTGCAGTTTTCATACGCTATACCCTGTTTATCGAGCCAGTCGAGCGTCATTTGCACATAGCCCGGCTCGTTGAGCAGAGTAACATTTATCTCGGTATCTTCTTTTGCCAATGGTGCGCACAGAAGCAGGCTGGACAAATATTGACTTGACACCGCGGCGATAGCAGTTCTTCCACCTTTCAGGCCGCCCGCAACTTCAACCGGTGCTTTGCCATTGTTTTTCACACTTGTGCATTTTGCTCCGAGATTACCCAGTGCATCCATTAACGGCCCGATAGAACGGTTTCGAGTTTGTTCGTCTCCGGTAAGGGTTGAGATTTGGCCGGCGCCGGCCAAAGCAGCTGAACCCATCGCGATACGCAGCGTCGTGCCGGAATTGCCCACATCTATAACCTTACGTGGCGATTTGATTTGCCCGCCTGTACCGATTACCTTCCAGCAGGATGAATCTCCTGTGTCAACCTCAGCGCCCAACTGCCGGTAGCAATTTACAGCCGACAGGGTATCGTTCGAGACAAGCGGTTTGTGGATAGCACTCTGCCCATCCGCCAAAGAGGCGATTGCAACCGCACGAATAGTGTGCGATTTGGAAGATGGAATCACCACCTTACCTTTTAACCGGGATTTTCTTACAATAAGTTTCATAGTAGAACTTTTACCAGAAATGGCGAGGAATTAAAAGAAGATTTTACACCTTACCCCTGCTTGTGCTGCCTGCGGTTCGGACACTGTTTTACCCGTATGCCTCTGGCATACTTACTGTACGCTTCCTCTTAGTTTACCCCGTGAGATGCGCTGTTCGCTATCTCACCGGGGCGGCCTCCGGCAGAAACGCTCTAAAATTCGCAAATTGTCAATCTTGAATGCCTCTTGCAAATTATCTAGCAGGACTTACACTAATGGCCTATGGCAAAGAAATCTAAATCCAATTCCAGGAAAACTCCAGCGAGCGGCAAACCATCCTCTCTAATCGATACTCGCGTCATTTATTGCGGCGACAACCTTGACCAGTTGAAAAAATTCCCCGATGGATGCGTTGACCTGATTTATATCGACCCGCCTTTTAACTCTAATCGCAATTATGAGGTCTTCTGGGGCGAGACAAAGGAAAAACGTTCATTCGAAGACCGCCACGCCTCAACGCAGGCATATATCGACTTTATGCGTCCACGCTGCGTCGAATTGCATCGCGTCCTGAAGAAAACCGGCTCGTTCTATTACCATTGCGACTGGCACGCCTCACACTACGTCAAAATTATGCTCGACCAAATATTCAGCCAAAACCAGTTTCAAACGGAAATAATCTGGCGTCGAACTAATGCTAAAGGATTAGCTTTCCGTTCTTTTCCAAACGACCATGACACAATCTTTTATTATACCAAAGGGAATGACTACATGTTTAATCGTCAATACCTCCCTCATGATGAGAAATATACAAAGGCGTTCTACAAATACATTGAACCTGAAACTGGCCAAACGGGCTTAAATTATTATGCAAACTCAATGCCCTGATTGTGGTAAAACGATTCCTATACCGGACCAATACGTTGGTAGGGTTAAATGCCGTTATTGTTCTCATATATTCAAAACTGAAGGCCAACTACAAGAGCAGCGTAACTATATTTTTAAAAAACTAATAGAATTAGAAACATCCGGTTTTCAGTGTGTTCGTTGGTTATCTTCAAATGATGAGCATGTCTGTCCACTTTGTGCCGAAAAAAACAAGGGCTTGTTTACTTTCAATGAAATTAAAAAATTAATTCGCGGTAAGTTTTGTCAAGCCAAAGACTTCTGGCAGGGCTGCCGATGTACAATTGTGCCCGTCAAAAATCCCACAGAAGTTCTTGAGAAACCGAAAAGCAAACATCCCATAAAAGTAGTTTCAAATATCAAGACTGAAATCAGAGATGGAGAGCCAACCATGGTTATACAGTTCGATCTTAAAGTTAATAAGCGACAACTCGCCAAATTAAAAAAAAGAGAAAAAGGTCAAAATGGGTAAAATTGAACGATTACTCACATATTTAATAATAATGATACTCCTCGGTTTTTTGGTTTTTTCTAACAAAAAGAACCCGGTACCTGAGGCGGGTTTAAACCCAGCAACATCCTCCTATCACCATAGTTACGAACAAAAAGAGAAATGGTATTCTCTCGACAATGAGATTTCGCTACCGGAGCCATGGCCGGGTGAGAAAATTGAAGCGGGTTTGCCATACAGGATTGTGGATGGAGAAATTTCCGATGAAGTACCGGCTCGTGTGTGGGTAAGATATACAGTTGTAGTTAGTAAAAATGATGCCGTTGATGTTGGACAAGATGGAGTAAAAAATTTACTTTTTGAATTGTTTTCAAAAACTTCAACATGGATAGACCAAAACTACTCTAAAGAAAAATGGCGGGAAATACATATTTTCGTAACTATCCCCGGTATCTATGGTTGCATCGCCATACTCGACAAACCTGATTATCCACATTCTTCGCCACCTCATATCGACTTCTCTTTTTGGAAAAATATTGAACAATTGAAATAAAGCCCTTGACACATCTTTGCCGGAATTTAATTAGGGACAGTCACCTATTAAATCAGGGCCGTTGTGGCTGTTGAAAAAACATTTTTAATTTTTGATTTATTTTCTAACCCCTAACGGCCTGCGACTAACGACCAGCGACCAACTCAAAACTCAACACTAAAAACTCAAAACTCTGCCTTCGGCGACCAAACCCCCACTCTCAAATCCATCCCAAAAAACTCATATCCCAACTATTCCTCTAGACAGTCCATTTGTTTTCTGCTACGGGTAAACCCTACTTACCTTTTGAAGAAGAAAACGTTTAATGTTACCTCATTTGCATGATGGTTTATATGCTCAACAAATGCTCTAAAAAACCTCAAATAGTTCTTATCACTATGGAAAAAATACAATGAGTACGGCTCTTCATAATTTGAAACTATTGCTGGTACTCTATAATGATTCACACTGCACTCTTTAGTACACTTGCCGCCATAAACTATCCCCCCTCCTATCTCCACCCCTAACTCAGCCCCGAAGGTTTCCGTTTCACCAATTATGGTTTTAAAGTTCTCTTTAACTATATCCACAAGTGAGATTTTAACTAAGCGGTCGCTCCATTCAAACTCCCTATAGCCACCAACCTCAATTTTGACCTTGGCCAAGTAAGGGTTTCCCTCTACTATAATTGGCAATATATCTATCGGCAACATACCTTTAGTGTCACCCTTGTTGCTGTCCCCTTCCCCTGTGCTAACCTCGATGTTTTTCTCGGCCTCTGGGATTGGATGCTCTGGTCTGAACCGGCGATACAAAGACCGCACAATCCACAGGATGAATGCTAATATTAACCCACCTATCACCGTGGCAGCCACTTTCTCCCAAAGTGACAATGCCCTAAAGAAATCTATGATATTTTGAAGGGACATCTCAACTTTCTCCGTATTTCGCCTTCTTCAATCGTGCCACTGGTGACAAGATGTTTTCCTCCCTAAAGTTGCTCAACCAATTTTACCCTCGTAGCGAAGCGCAGATCCTCGATTGCTGCTCACGCCTGCCCTGTGAGATGCGTTGTCTGCTATCTCTCTGGGGTGCTTCCCTGTCGGGGACCCATATCATACATTCTTTTCTACATTCACACAACCTTTTTTCTCCGCTGTTGCTGCCTGCAGCCTGCCCCGTGGGATGCGCTGTGTGCTATCCCATCGGGGGTTCGGAGTCTATTTTATCCGTATGCCTCTGGCATACTTACTGTACGCTTCCTCTTAGTTTACCCCGCATGTCCTGTGGGATGTGTTGTTCACTATCCCACTGGGATGAGATGCGTCGTCTGCTATCTCACTGGGGCGGCCTCCGGCAGCACCAGCGATAGACGAACCAAAAACCTCATCGCAAGAAGAATGCTCGTACGTAAAGCGCGTACGCGCTTTACGTATGCGGCACTTTGTTTTTTACTTTCAACTTTCTACTCTCGACTTTCTATCTTCTCCGCCTTCGGCGGTCGGCCTCCGGCAGCACCGCGCAGCGTCCCTTACGGAACAGCGTCCGAACCGAAAACCTCAAATCCCTCACTAAAAAACCCTTACGTTTATAAAAGGCTCGTAGTCCTTTCGATTAATCAAAAAGACTAGAACGATAAAAGAATACCTAAGTATCTTAGGTATTGTATTTTTTCTTCCCCTGTCCGCTATACGCTGTCCGCTGTTCTCCATTTTTGATTTTCGAATTGAAAAACGGGTCCCTATTTAATCGCAGCCAGTATCGCCTCGATGTCCTGCTTCCCGACGAGAATGAACTTCATCTCCTTTGAATCAATCAGGCGAATGCGCATGATTCCGGAAATGTGACAGTCCAAGGTCCAGAAGGTCTTTTGTTTTTCTTCGATTTGGACGTCTATAATTTCGTTTTTTGATATTCTGAAGTTATGCTTGCTTGCATTCATAAACTCAGGCGTTCCCGGCGTAATTGCGTCATAATTCTTTTCTCGTTCCTGCCTTTTCCTGAGAATCCGGTTTGCCCACATTCTTGCCAGGAAACCGAATATCTGTAGCTGGTCTGTTGCCGATTCCTCGTCATAAATCTGTTTGGCCAGAAGCGCCCCGTATACTTCGCCTTTTGTGACGTATATTTTATAAAACCTGTCCGCCCCCGCCCATCTGGGGACTAACGCGTAAAACGTTTTGATTTCTTCCATAATTTTTCAGTCCCTTTAAAATTGCGACAACACTATCATTTCCAGACATATTCGTCGCCTATATATCATATCGGAAATCAAAGTCAATTTTCTTTTCGCGACGGAGACTCCGGACTTTGATCCGGAGTCCAGTTTCTCGTAGCGCAGTTTACCCGCCGTTTGTTTGGCGGGCGTTTACCTCGGCGAAGTCCTTTTCGTCACGGCGTTTACCTCGGCGTAGTTCCTCAACGAAGCCGGGCACCCATTCCTAAATCCCGCTATTCAAAAATCCCCTATTTAAAAATTCCCAATTCCAAAACCCCTCGACATATAAAATGCTCGTAGTCCTTTCGATTAGTCAAAAGGACTAGAACGATAAAAGAATACCTAAGTATCTTAGGTATTGTATTTTTTCTTTCCTTGTCCGCTGTACGCTGTACGCTAAATGAAACCCCCAAAATCGCCTCGGAGCGAAGCGCAGATCCCAGAACGTCTTTATCTGGGACCCAGTTTTTTTCTATCCCCTAACCCCCAAACCCTACCCCCTATCCGCATTTCAATCAAATGCGCTGTTACCCGCACACCAAAAACGGCTAATTTCAAATTTTTTTACTCCTTTTTTCACATCGAGTTACGAGAATCGGGAATTGAGAATCAAGAACCTTTTTCGCATCAAACGCGCAAGTCCGCCCAATTACGGGGAAACGTCTGTTCTCAAAACGGAAACCCCCGCAAGGGAATGAACAATGACCAGTTACCACTTACCAATAACCAGTTACCATTTACCAATTACCAATCACCAATTACCAATCACCAATGATAAATTATGCAAAACAAACCCAATTTGCTGGACGCTCGAATGAACGCAAGCTCAGCTAAAACAACGAACTATGAACCACGAACAATGAACAATGAACTATATAAACCAAACCCAATTTTATCCGCCTCTGGCGGACAAACCCAATTTATGGTGAGCTTGCCTGTCCCGAGCGCGGTCGAGGGATCGAACCTATTTCAAAGGGCAGTCACAGGTGGGGTAAACTATTTAGGCGTGTTTTCTGTGTGCCAGTCAGCCTGCTGACCTATGTGCTGCATAAGGATTTGAAAATCTGTGGAGTCGATTATTCCGTCGCCGTTGATATCGCCATGGCAGTAATTTTCGGGCGTCTTTATACTGGAGAGCATATTATCAGCCAGGACAGCAATATCAAGTTCATTAACAATCCCGTCGGCATTGAGGTCATACCAGAAGATACTGTCGTGTTTTTGGGTATCGGCTGTCTTCCACGCCAAGCCATAGGTATGGGTCAAGTCCTGGTCCGGCTCCGTGGTATCACTGAAGCGAACAACAATCTCATAGTCGGTATAGTTAGCGTCCGCGGCAAAGTAAATATGTTCGACGTTGTCACTTTTGCTGTCGCTGTAGTCGAGCAGGAAGCTTTTGTCGGGGTCGTTGGGTTTTACAGCCCAGAGTTCGAGCCGAAGATTGACGTCTTTCTCAGGCTCCGGCTCAAATGGATAACTGTTTTTATAGTGCCTGTTCCAGACCACCGTAGCGGTAATCACTTTATTTGTCGGCTCAGGCAGGGTGATTTTATAGGTGTTCTTCGCGTTTTCGCCTTTCTGCAGACGATTCAAATCCCAGCCGACCAACGGCACATCGTCCGGCTCATATCGCCCTGAAACTAACTGTTCGTAGGCACCTACAGCGTTTACCATGCCCGCCCCTTGAATATAATCCAGCGGAGCGAGATGGTCGTCATCTTTTGGGAGCTGACCTTTGTGCCAGAATGGCAGTTTCGTTGCGGAATTTAGCAGGATGGCTTTCATTACGCAGTTGCCGCCGGCTGGTGATAACGCCGCACTTAAAGCAGGGTCTTCCCTGGCTTTTTGAACCAGCAGACCGGCCACACCAGCGACCACCGGCGTCGAAAAGCTCGACCAATTACCAGTCGGTTCATAACGGTTCGGCTCTTTTACAACAGCAGCGAGGCAATTGCCCGGTGCGACGATGTCAGGTTTACATCGGCCATCCGCTGTCGGGCCGGAACCGCTGTGCTCAGGATAGGCCAATGAGAATTGTGCCAGCTTGATTGCAGGGTCGCCCGCGTTTACAGAATCAACCACTCCGACACCGATGACGTTTGCCCCTGCACCGGGGTAAAGGACAGTGTCGTGAGCATTGGACCCATTGCCGACGCCGGCTACTACAATAAGGCCGTGCTGCTCAGCCATCGACTGGATACCTCTCGTCCACCAGTCTTCAAAAGGACTGCCAATACTCGCTGTCACAATATCCGCATCAGGAGGCAGGTTGGTAAATACATTATTGGCTAAAAAGTGCCAGAATTCATAGATATCGGCCGTGCTCTGCGGCGCAACACCCTCGTAAGAGAACCGTCCTACGCATTTATTAAACGCCTCAGGGTCTTCACCGAACAATATTGAGCAGATGGCCGTTGAATGGAGCGACGCCTCTGGTGCCGGCTCAGTTGCCTCGTGAAAGGTAAATCGCTTGTCTGCAAAGCAAATGTGTTTGAGGCTTGGCCGATAATCATTCTGAGGCTCACCCTTGACATAGGTGTTACTTCGAGACACAACTGCGAACTTTACACCGGCACCTGTCAGATTCGGAGCAATCCGCCTTAAGTCATAGACGCCGACATAATTAAGTCCCTGCGGCTGCGTTGATATTGCTGCCTGTGGCTCCTGAGCCTGTGCGGCTGTAGTCAGAGCTGCCAGCAGTAGTAGTATGCACCACCACCCTCTTGCAGCAACAACGAGCAGTTTTCTTGCACTACCAGTCATTGTGCCACCCCGAAATCGCGGTAAGGTCGAAAGGCTGTCCCTCTCCTTGCAAATGGCCTTAACCCTCTGTACTCCTTTCTCTTTGGAACTTGTCAGTATGATACCATAAAACCGCCTGAAGTTCAAGTGAAATCATCCTGCTGAGGGGGGTTTTCAGTACTGAAAAAAGGCTTTGAAAAAACTTCCGTCCGAAAGGCTTGCTTTTATCGGGCGTCGCTGCTATACTCCGCACGGTACTCGAGCAGAATTTGATTTAAGTCCGGGGCGACTATGAAGGTAGTCCTGAATTCCAAACAAATCGAGCAAATCCTCAGGGATTTGGCAAACCGCATTTTTTCTGAAACCCCCGGCGAATCTGATATTGCTGTGGTTGGTATTCGCAGCAGGGGGGAGGTGCTCGCCGAAAGATTGTCGAGCAAATTGTCCAAAAAGCTTGGCCGAGAGGTCCTCTGCGGAACCCTCGATATAACTCTTTACCGCGACGATTTGAATTCGCCGCAAGGCAAAGAACAACCGCAGGTACGAACCACTGAAATCAGTTTCGACATAGATGGTAAAATAATCATCTTGATTGATGATGTTCTTTATACAGGCCGTTCGGCACGCGCAGCGATGGACGCTCTCATCGACCTGGGCAGACCCAAGGCAATCAAATTGGCTGTCCTGGTTGACAGGGCCGGCAGAGAGCTGCCCATACAAGCTGATTATGCAGGTTACAAAACCGATGTCGCACCTGGTAAACTGGTGCAGGTAAGTCTTGTCGAATCGGACGGAAAAGACGAGGTTGTTGTCGAATAAAAGCGTGGAATGCTGTAGGTCTGACGGGATGCAACGCTATGGCAATAAGAAGAAAAAGTGCCCAGTTCAGTTGGCAGAGGAAGCACCTGCTGGGGTTGCGCGAGTTAAGTGCTGAAGAAATCACCTATATTCTTGACACAGCAGAGGGTTTTGAAGAGATAAGCACTCGCTCGGTTAAAAAAGCCCCGGCGCTTCGCGGAAAGATTGTGGTGAATCTGTTCTTCGAGGACAGTACCCGGACACGAAATAGTTTTACCTTGGCGGCGAGCCGATTAAGCGCGGACGTTATAGAGTTTACCGAGAAGACCAGTTCCGTCAGCAAAGGCGAGACGCTCCTGGATACAGCGAAGAACCTGGAGGCTATGGGGATTGACATTGTCGTGATTCGGCACAGTGCCGCCGGTGCTCCAAAATTCTTGAGCAGAAATATAAACGCCTGTGTCGTTAACGCCGGCGATGGTTACTGTGAACACCCAACACAGGGACTTCTGGATGTCTATACGATTCGTAAACTCAAGGGTTCTCTGGAAGGTCTCAGGATAGCGATTGTCGGCGACATAGCGCACTCACGCGTTGCCCGCAGCGATATGTGGGCGATGACAAAGCTTGGTGCCGAGGTCATATTCGTCGGTCCGCCGACACTTATGCCTTCTCAGGTAGAGAAACTTCCTGTCAAAGTCAGTTACTCGCTTGATGAGGTTATCGAAAAAATTGACGTCATAAATATGCTTCGGATTCAGTTTGAACGCCTGGGCGGTAATCCCTTTCCGTCAGTGCGAGAGTACTCGCATTATTTCGGCCTGACAGTGGAGCGGATGAAAAAGGCCAAGCCGGATATTCTGGTTATGCACCCGGGGCCAATTAACCGAGGGCTGGAGATAGAAAGTGAAGTGGCAGATGGCCGAAACAGCGTCATCCTTCAGCAGGTAACAAATGGTTTGGCCGTTAGAATGGCGGTATTATTCCTGGTGAACCAGGCTGCGGCACAGAAATAAAAAAATGATTGTTCCGCTATGAAGTGCTGACTATGAACACTGAACTCTTAATAAAAAACGGACGTGTCATAGACCCGGCGAATGGCATCGATAAAAAATGCGATGTGCTTGTCGTCGATGGTAAGATTTCACAGGTAGGCAGGGTCAACAAGGCCGCAAAGAAAGTTATCGATGCTGCCGGCAGGCTGGTGGTGCCTGGTCTGATTGATATACACGTCCATTTCCGTGAGCCGGGCGACGAGGAAGAGGAAACAATCGCCAGTGGTTCGGCGGCAGCGGTGGCTGCGGGTTTTACATCTGTTGTCTGTATGCCGAATACCAGACCGCCTATCGAAAACGAGACCGATGTCGAATATATCCATCGAAAAGGCAGACAGGCAAGAAAAACGCACGTTTATACAATGGGTGCCATCACAAAGGGCGGGCAAGGCGTAGAGTTAGCTGAGATGGGTTTTATGGCGGAGGCCGGCGCCGTCGGTTTTACTGATGACGGTAATGGTGTCCAGAATCCTGCGGTGATGCTGCGGGCACTTAGGTATGCGTCGATGTTCGACGTCGTGGTAGCTCAACATTGTCAGGACGATTGTTTTGCCGCAAATGGTGTGATGAACGCTGGCTTCCACTCAGTGGTATTGGGACTGCCGGGCGCCGATGCACTGGCTGAAGAAGCGATGCTGTGGCGGGATATTCAGCTCGTCAGAAAAACCGGTGCTCGCTACCACGCCCAGCATATATCAACAGCAGGGGCCGTCGAACTGATTAGAGCTGCCAAAAAAGATTCCCTGCCGGTTACCTGCGAGGTTACGCCGCACCATCTACTTCTGAGTGAGCAGTGCTGTGAAGACTACGACACCAATTACAAAGTCAATCCGCCGCTGCGAACAGAGCGTGACATCGAAGCTCTGAAGCAAGCAGTTGCCGAGGGACTTGTTGACGCTCTGGTGACAGACCATGCTCCTCATTTGCAGAGTGAGAAGGAGCTGGAGTTTCTGACCGCTCCTTTTGGCATAGTGGGTTTGGAATGCGCCTTGGGGCTTTACGTAAAAGCACTGGTTGAGCCGGGCGTTCTGGATTGGCCCGGACTAATCAAACTGATGACGGAAAAACCGGCCAAAATAATCGGTGTCGATAAAGGTACGCTTGGGGTAGGTAAGCAGGCTGATGTTACGATTATCGACCCACGGGCAAGATGCAAAATTGACGTAAATAAATTCCGTTCTAAAAGCAGAAACTGCCCCTATCACGGATGGGAGGTTACCGGCAAGGTCGAAACGACAATTGTCGGCGGCGAAATAAGATTTTCTGCCGGAGACTGACGAAATGCCGCTCATTATCGACGGCTATAATCTGCTGCACTCAATCCACAAAGCGGACGAAGATTCTGATGTAATCAGCGACACACAACTGTGCCGAATTGTGGATACATTTCTGACACAGACCCGCCAAAAGGGCGAGATTATCTTCGATGGTGCAGGGCCGCCGGACAAAAGCAGGTTCGATAATATGAGCAAACTGGAGGTCTTTTTTGCCGGCCCCGGCAGAGACGCTGACACAGTTATCGAGAATAAGATAAAAGCCAGCACCGATGCGAAGAGACTGACGGTGGTCAGCAGTGACAGAAGAGTTCAGCAGGCCGCACGGGCCAGAAAGGCAGAGGCGATAAAGTCGAATGTCTTCTGGGATAATCTGCAAAGACAGCTAAGCAGGAAAAAAACAGCACGTGAGCCGGCTGCAAAACGCCAGGGACTAAGCGAAGGCGAAACCGAGCAGTGGCTTAAGTTCTTCGGCCTTGACAAATAAGATATTTTAGTATTCATTATAACGCATTATAAAGGTATATGAGTATTAAAATGAAAAAAAAGAAAGTCAGGAAAACAAAACAACCTGCATCTACGACCAAGGATGCCACGATAGAGCTGCAAGATACTGAAGGAATCTATCGCACCCTTGTGGAAAATATTAGTCTTGGCATTACACTGATAGATACCAACTACAGGATAATCATGACGAATGCCGGCCAAGGTCGTATTCTTAAGAAGGCTCAAAATAAATTTGTAGGTAAATATTGTTTCAAAGAGTTCGAGAAACGTGATGCGGTTTGTTCGCATTGCCCGGGGACACGGGCAATGGCCACTGGCCGTCCTGCAGATGTCGAGACCGAGGGCGTGCGGGATGACGGCAGCCGTGTGCCGGCTCGGGTTCATGCTTTTCCGGTTTATGAAGCGGATGGAACAGCAAAGGGATTCATTGAGGTCATAGAAGATATCTCTGAGCGCAAGCAGACGGAGGAAGCCTTAAAAGAATCCCAGGAAATGTACAAAACGCTGTTCGAAGGTACCTCCGAGGGAATACTCGTCGCAGATATCGAAACGAGGCAGTTCAAGTACGCCAATCCGGCTGTGTGTAAGATGCTGGGTTATACCAAAGAAGAGTTAAAACAGCTTGGTGTGCCTGGTATTCATCCCAAAGAGGAACTGCGGAAAGTTATCTCTGAATTTGAGGCACAGGCGCGAGGTGAAAAATCATTGGCGGAGGCTATTCCATGTTTGCGAAAAGATGGGACGGTAATCTACGCCGATATTAATACGGCCAGCCTCCCCATAGATGGAGTGCGATGCAATGTTGGGTTTTTTACAGATATCACCGAACGTAAACACACAGAGGAGGAGCTGGGAAAAGCCCGCGATCAGTTGGAGATTCGTGTCCAACAACGAACCGCCGACCTTGGAAAGGCCATCGAAAAATTGCGAAATGAAGTCGGCGAACGAAAAAAAGCTGAGGAAAAGCTCCTGACCTACCAAAAGCAACTGCGGTCTTCGGCATCGGAACTGTCGCTGGCTGAGGAACGGCTCAGACGCAAGATTGCGACCGACGTGCACGACCATCTCGGCCAGAACCTCGCTATCTCCAAGCTCAAAATAGAGTCGCTGGCCCAATCAGCCACTTCGCCGCAGCTTATTGAGGCACTGAAGGAAATCCGTGACTTAATCGCACAGGCTGTTGAAAGCACCAGGTCGCTAACTTTTGAGCTTAGCTCGCCGATTCTGTATGAACTGGGTTTTGGGCCGGCTGTCGAGTGGCTGCTTAGACAAACCAGACAACAGCATGGGCTTTCAACTGAATTCACCGATGATGAACATCCCAAACCACTGGACGACGATGTTCGTGTGCTGCTTTTTCAGGCTGTCAGAGAGTTGCTGGTCAACGTTGTAAAGCATGCAAAGGCCAGTAGCGTGAAAGTTTCTACGCAGAAAGTCAACGACCAAATACGAGTTAATGTTGAGGACGACGGCGTCGGCTTCGATGTCGCCCAGCTCTATTCACAGGACCGCATGACCGATGGATTTGGGCTGTTTAATATGCGCGAGCGATTGAACCACATTGGTGGTCATTTTGATATCGTATCCAGAGCGGGCAAGGGCACTCGAATTACTCTCGTGGTTCCAATAACCCACGAGAAAGAAAAAAGCAAGGAGAAACGAAAATGAGCATAAAAATCTTATTGGCTGATGACCATAAAATAACCCGACAGGGATTGCGCTCCTTGCTTGAAAAAGAACCCGATATGGAGGTAGTAGCCGAAGCAGAGGAAGGACGCACCACCGTCCGTCTTGCTCGCGAACACCTGCCTGATGTGGTCGTTATGGATGTTAGTATGCCTGATTTGAACGGTATGGAGGCCACCCGCCAGATACGCGCCGAACTGCCTAATGTTAAGGTAATCGCGCTCTCGATGCATTCCGACAATCTCTTTGTCTCTGAGATGTTAAAAAGCGGCGCATCGGGTTATCTGCTGAAGGATTGTGCCTTCGAAGAGCTGGCTCGTGCAATACACGTCGTCGTCAATGGTAAAACCTACCTCAGTCCCGCTATCTCCGGCGTAGTTGTTGATGAATACCTGCATCACCTCACAAAAACCGAATCTCCAGGTTCCAAAGTGTTAACCGACAGAGAACGGGAGGTCTTGCAGTTGATAGCGGAGGGAAATTCAACAAAACAGGTTGCTTTGAAGCTCCATATCAGTGTCAAGACCGTTGAGACACATCGTCGGCAGATAATGAGCAAGCTCAACATTCACACTATAGCTGAACTTACCAAATACGCTATTCGCCAGGGCCTCACCTCCCTTGAAACATAGCTGTCAACTCAACCAGCGAACTGTCTGAAAACATAAGATGCAGACTTCCCAAATTATATCCATATTCGCTGTGTTATGTTTTTCTCTGCGTTCCCCCTTATTTACTGCGGATTTCCACCGAGGGTTCGAGGTAACTTCCTTTATATAAAGCAGTTAGGGCAGGGGAGGCGATTTTGACATTTGAGCGAGTAAATTCCCTTGCAGAATCTGCCAAAAGTTTATACACTGTTTGTTTAGGGTTTTGTGAATGTGAACTCAAGCACAATACAAACGTAGCATAAATATCATGAGGTATCGTAAAATCCCGGATGAGACTATTCGTCGACTCCCGATTTACCTGCGGGGCTTGCTGTTTTCGTCGAGACAAGGCTGGCGAAACGTATCCAGCCAGAGCCTGGCCGACTTTCTCAGTGTCAATCCTGCACAGATAAGGAAGGATTTTTCCTATTTTGGAGATTTCGGCACACGGGGCATAGGCTACGACGTCAAAACACTCACAAGGGAAATTAAAAAAATCCTCAGGCTCAACGTCATTCATAAGGCGGCTTTGGTTGGTGTGGGCAATCTCGGCTCGGCACTTTTGGCATATCCGGGCTTTGCAGTGTACGGCCTTGACATTGCTGCTGCCTTTGATAACGACCCCAAAAAAATCGGCAGAAAAATAAAAGGCATTACAGTCGAGAGTGTCTCGAACCTCGGTGTGCTGAAAAAACGTAATATTAATATCGGGATAATCACTGTCCCGCAGGACGCGGCTCAGAAGACGGCTGACACGCTGGTCAAAGCAGGAGTGAAGGGCATCCTGAATTTTTCCCCATGCTATATAACAGTGCCTAAGAAAGTCAAGGTGATAACTATTGACATTGCAATGGACCTTGCTCGCTTGCCGTACTATATGCCTGGGGGCTGAGTGGTGAATTTTTGAATAGTCACTGTTATTTATGGAAGGAACAACAAATTAGGACTTTGTTTGCTGCGGTGGGCAGAATTAGGATTATTTAACAGGTTTTTTAGAGGCCGGATTTAAAAAGATGAAATTAAAGAAATTGACAAAAAATGCTTTTACGAATTTTATCGATTCCCTCATTAGAACTCAAAGTGTTATCGGCGTGCGGGCCAAAGGTGACAGGTTTGATTTCGGACCTCTTGACTCGGCGAAGGATTTGAGACTTGATTATGATGTTACCCTCCAGCCGCCAAAAAAGTTTTTCCTGCCTCCTTCAGAGACGCTTCTGACATACCAGACAGGAGCCGGCTACAAGTCAGAGTACGACGATATGGAGTTTATTCTGGTTGGCGTACATCCTTACGATATGATAGCCATTAATCAGATTGATAAGCTCTTTAGTCAGGACAATTACGATGCGCACTATATGCGAAGACGCAATAACGCAACCATCATTGCTTGCGATGTGGTAACACCATCCAAGAACGTCTTTGCTTCTTCTATGGGGACTGCTGTTGTCCGTCAGGGATATGATATTCTTGTGACCGATATAGGCGATGTATATGTAGTCGAGGCGGCTACGGAAAAGGGTGAAAAACTGCTCTCGAAGGCCAAAGGAGCTGTTGATGTAAGTAAGCAGGACCTCGATAAAAGGCAGCGTGTCTGGGACCAAAATAGCCTGCAATTGAACAAGCATAAACTTAAATGCGACCCCTCTTATCTGCCAAAGCTACTGGATATGGAGAATGCTTATACACACCCTGTCTGGGAAGAAAAGGGCGAACTCTGTTTTGCCTGTGGCTCTTGTAACCAGGTTTGTCCAACTTGTTATTGTTTTAATGTTCAGGATGATGTCAACTGGGACTTGAAAACCGGCAGACGTGACAGGTTCTGGGACGGATGTATGTTGGATGGCTTTACAAAAGTTGCAGGAGGCCACGAGTTTAGAAAACACAAGGCTGACCGCTTCAAACACAGACTGTATAGAAAAGCAAAGTATGTCCCGGCAAAGATAGGGGGAGAAATGGCTTGTGTGGGCTGTGGCAGGTGTGTATCGGCTTGTCTGACGGATATTGCAAATCCCGTCAATGTATACAATAGGTTAATAGAAGACTTGGGAACTAATTTGTAAAACAGGCCTTAAGGTTTGTTTTTATAGTTGGAGAATAGTTTATGCATGAATGTTCTGGTGTAGAAAAAGACATTTATTTGCCTCGATTGGCCATCGTTGAGCAAGCCTGTCTATTGAACGAAAATAAAATTTACCTGCGGCTTGCGATGAATGGTGAGTCGCTGGACTATGTTCCGGGGCAGTTTGTTGAGGTGTCGTTGGCCGGCATCGGCGAAGCACCGATCACTATCGCATCGTCGCCGACCTTCAAAGATGGCTTTGAGCTGGTCGTTCGTAAAGTCGGTAATGTTACCAATGCTATCCACAAACTCCAGGCCGGCGATAAACTCGGCATTCGTGGCCCTTTTGGTAAAGGTGTTTACCCGGTAGAAGAGTCAAAAGGTAGGGATGTTGTCTTTATTTGTGGTGGAGTAGGTCTTGCGCCTCAACGCTCATTTATAAACTATATTTTGGATAACCGTGATGATTATGGAGATGTAACAATCCTTTTGGGGACCACATGTCGGGCACGGCGTTTCTTTATCACAGAACTGCAGTCCTGGAGCAAGAGAACCGATATCCAATTTCTGGAGACGGTGGACCAGGGCGATGATTGCTGGAATGGTAACGTCGGCGTTGTCACGACGCTGATTCCTAAGATAGAGACCAAGCTTAAATCAGCCGTAATCCTGGTTTGCGGGCCGCCGGTTATGTACAAGTTTGTTCTGATGGCACTTCAAGAGTACGGTTTGCCACACGAGAACATATATCTGAACCTTGAACGCAGAATGAAATGCGGCGTGGGCAAGTGCGGTCACTGTCAAATTAACAACTGTTATGTTTGTATGGATGGACCTGTGTTTCGGTATTCAGATTTGGCTGCTATGCCGGAGGCAATATAGGTATGGGTAAACCAAGAGTTGCTGTCTTTGATTTCGCCTGCTGTGAGGGTTGTCAATTGCAGATTGTCAATCTTGAAGAAGAGCTGCTCGACCTTATAGGCGTAGTTGACGTAGTCGAATGGCGTGAGGCAATAAGCGACCAAAGTCACGAGTATGATATCGCCATTGTGGAGGGCTCCATCACTCGTGCCGAAGATGAAAAACGTGTCAGGCTGATAAGAACAAGGGCAAAAATTCTTATAGCCCTTGGGGCTTGTGCAACCATTGGTGGTATCAATAAGCTCAAGAACAATTTCCCGCTGGATTATGTCAAACAGTGCGTTTACGGCAAAGACGCCGGCAAAGCTCACCTGAATACCGACCAGACCAAAGCTGTGGATGAGGTAGTCAAGGTTGACTACTATGTTCATGGCTGTCCTATAGACCGGAAGGAGTTCACCTATATTGTTCGTTGTTTGCTAATGGGCA
>Ga0315293_10002399_pt1 | contig 18006 bp, 15 predicted proteins | sample YL17G13_20_MG_FD_203071 | JGI IMG/M metagenome (GOLD analysis project Ga0315293, IMG submission 203071) | Sediment microbial communities from Yellowstone Lake, YNP, Wyoming, USA - YL17G13_20 | ecosystem: Environmental > Aquatic > Freshwater > Lake > Sediment | place: USA: Wyoming | collected...
GCGCGTGGTTGATCGCCTCGACGGTCTGCGGCATCACGCCGTCGTCCGCCGCCACCACCAGCACGACGAGGTCCGTGACCTTGGCGCCGCGGGCGCGCATCTGCGTGAAGGCCTCGTGGCCCGGGGTATCGATGAAGACGATCGGCTTGTTGTTGTGGACGATCCTCGAGGCGCCGATGTGCTGGGTGATGCCTCCGGCCTCCCCGGCGGCCACCCGGGTCGAGCGTATGGCGTCCAGCAGCGAGGTCTTACCGTGGTCCACGTGTCCCATCACCGTGACGACCGGCGGGCGCGGCTCTGGCTTCGTCCCCGCCTCGGCGGCCTCCTCCTGCTGGAGGTCGATCTCCTCCTCGAAGGTCACAACCATGGCCTCGACCCCGAGGTCCTCGCAGATCTTCTCGGCGAGCTCCTGGGGGAGCGCCTGGTTGGCGGTCACGAGGATCTTCTTGGAGATCAGGTAGGCCATCAGGTCCTTGACCAGCACGTTGAGCTTCTCGGCCAGCTCGCGGACGGTGACCGCCTCGGACAGGTAGACGGCCCCCTCGGGCTTGACGCCGTCGCGGAAGGCGACGGTGACCTCGCGCACCTCGACCGGGGCCTCGCCGCGCTCGCGCCTTGGCCGGTGCGTCGGCTTCGGGCGCCCGCCCATCGGGATCGGAGGCCGCGGCGCGGCGGCGGTCTCGGCCGCCCGCACCTTCGACTCCTCGAACTTGGCCAGGAGGTCGCGGATCTCGTCGGCGTCCGCGGCCGCCTTGGCCTTGCGCGAGGACTTGCCGCGCCCGGGGGCGGCGGGCTTCTCGGCGGGCTTCTCCGCCGCCGCCTGTTTGGCGGCGATGATGCGCTGCTTCACCTCGTCGTCGGTCAGCTCGCGAAGCTGCGCCTCGAGAGGGGCCTTCGCGCCCTTCTTGGCCGGCTTGGCGGTCTCACGGACCGCGACGGCGCGCTTCTTGGCCGGTGCCGGCGCCGGGACCGCCTCCGCCGCCTGCTCGGCGGACGCGGCCTTGGCGGCCCTGGTCGCCTTCGGGGCCTTGGCCGCCTTTGCCCCAGCCGGGGCCGGTGCGGGCGCCCCCTCGACCAGCGTCGGCTTGGCAGGGGCTTCCTCGGCTGCTGCCTCCTCGGCCTCGTCAACGGCCCTGGCGGCCGGCTTGCTGGAAGCGGGGACAGACATCGCGGCCAGGTTCGGCACCTCGTCGGGCAGTTCCTCGTCGAGGGAGACGGCCCTACGGCCGGGCCGCCGGCGCTTCGGGCGCTCCATTGCGGGGACCGGCGCCTTGCGCTGCTCCTCGGCGGCGGCAGTCTGCCGGACGATGACCTCGCGGGGGCGACGGACCAGAGTCTGGCCGGTGATGATGTTGCGCACCGTCGGGAGGTCGAGGGTGTTTTCCGCACTCGTGACGTCGACGCCGATGGAGCGGAGCTTGAAGATCAGCTCCTCCGCCGTGACGCCCATCTGCTGGGCGACATCGCCCACACGAAACACCTGCGGCATGCTCTACTCCTCGGGGCCCGCGGGGGTTTGCGCCGCGAGCGCCGCGTTCGCCGCCGCGATCAGCTTCGCGGCGGAGTGAGGACCGATACCGGGGATCTGCATCAACTTGGCGGGGTCTGCGACAGCGAGCGCGCCGGCGTGCGAGTAGCCGTGCTCGAGCAGACGCTCCCTCATCTTCTCGCCGACGCCGGGCAGTTCGTCGAGTGGCAGGTGGGTGTCGTAGTCGATGGGCGCCGCGGCTGTGGTCTCGGCCTCGGCCGGGACCTCCTCCGTGACGCCTTCGACCTGTCGCAGCATCGCGGCGAGCGCCGCCGCTACCTCGTCCTTGACCGCTTCTTCGCTCTTGATCTCGATCCGGCAGCCGAGCAGACGCGAGGCCAGGCGGACGTTCTGGCCGCGCTTTCCGATCGTGAGGGAGAGCTGCTCGTTGGACACGATCACATCCAGCACGTTCTCGATCCGCTGGTGCATCAACGGCTGGCCGCTCTCGTCGAAAGCGGGCTGGCCCTCGGTGTCGGTGAGCGGGATCCTGACGTCCTGCTCGCGCAGCGCAACGCGGTTGATCTTTGCCGGCGCCAGCGCGTTCTGCGCGAACGTCACGATGTCCTGGTTGTAGGGGATGATGTCGACCTTCTCGCCCTTGAGCTCGCGCATGATCGCCTGTACGCGCGAACCCTTCATGCCGACGCACGCGCCCACCGGGTCCACGTCGCGCTCCTTGGAGGCCACCGCGACTTTGGCGCGTTCCCCGGGCTCCCGCACGCACCCCTTGACGATGACGGTGCCATCGTAGATCTCCGGCACCTCCATCTCGAGCAGCTTGATGAGAAGCTGGGGTGCCGTGCGCGAGAGCACGACCTGCGGCTTGTTGGCGTCCTTGGTGACGTCCACGATCACGGTGCGGATCCGGTCCCCTTGGCTGTAGCGCTCGTGCCGCACCTGGTGCTGGCGCGTCACGACGCCCTCGGTGCGCCCGAGTTCGACCACGATGTCGCCGCGCTCGAACCGCTTGACGATGCCGTTGACGAGGTCGCCCAGCTTGCCGATGTAATCCTTGTAGATGTTGTCCCGCTCCGCCTCGCGCACGCGCTGGAAGAGCATCTGGCGGGCGGCCTGGGCCGCGATGCGGCCGAGGTGTGCAGTGTCGAGCTCGCCGAGAACGATCTCGGAGCCGAGCTCGGCCTTGGGATCGAGCTTGAGCGCCTCCTCGAGCAGGATCTCCGCCGTCGGGTCGGTGACCTCCTCGAGCGTGGCGACCACCTTGCGCACGCGGTAGCAGGTCATCTCGCCCGACTCCGCGTCGATCTGCGTGCGCACGCCGCGCTCGTGGTAGTGCTTTCTCGCCGCCTGCGAGATGGCGTCCTCGAGCGCGGTGACCATGCGCTCCGGCTCGATCTCGCGCTCGTGCGAAACCTGTCGGATCAGGGTGCCGAGTTCCATCTTCATCACCTACGTCCTTCCCCGATGCTGCGGTGTCTCTTTCTCCTCGAGGTTCGGGGCGAGCCTCGTCTCGAGCACGTCGCCCTCCGGCAGCTGCTGCGTCACCCCGGCACGGTCGCGGACGCGCACGAAACCCTCGCTGCGCCCCTGCAGGGTGCCCTCGATGACTCGCGGCGCGGGCCACCCCGGCCGCATCCGCACGCGCACCGCGCGTCCCTCGAATCGAACGAAGTCATTGGTGTTGTAAAGCTTCCGATCCAGGCCGGGGGACGAAACCTCGAGGGTGAACGCCCCCGGGAACGGGTCGTACGCGTCCAGGAGCACGCTCGCCTGCCGGGAAACCACCTCGCAGTCTGGGAGGGTCACGCCGCCCGGCTCGCGGTCGAGGACCAGGCGCACCACTCTCTTGCGGGCGGTACCCCCGACCTCGACGGCCACGAGCTCGACCCCCTCGCCCTGAGCGAGGCGGCCAAGCCTGGCCAGCAGATCCTCCGGCAAATGCGCCATCGTCGTTTTCGCCCCCGAAAAAAAAGCGGGACCGGGGTCCCGCTTTCTTTCGAAAGCAGCATCCGGCTCCTTATACACCTTTTCACCGCCCCGTGCAAGGGCGGAACGCCGTTGTGATTGCCTTCCCGCGGTGCTATCGTGTGTGCCGCGCCGCAGGGGGTTGGCAGGAGGGCTGGCAGGCGAAAAAAAGGGGGACCGGTGATGAGAAAACCCAAGATCACCGTGATCGGGGCCGGAAACGTTGGTGCGACGACGGCCCACAGGCTCGCCGAGGGGCACCTCGGCGACGTAGTCCTCGTGGACGTTTTGGAGGGGGTCCCGCAGGGGAAGGCGCTCGACCTCTACCAGGCTGCGCCGGTGGTCCACCACGACTGCATGCTCGTGGGTGCCAACGACTACGACGCTGCGGCGGGGTCGGACATCATCGTGATGACCGCCGGCCTGGCCCGCAAGCCGGGGATGAGCCGCGATGACCTCCAGGACGCCAACGCCAAGGTCGTCGCCGAGTGCATCCCCCGCGCCGTCCGCAAGTCCCTCGACTCGATCATCATCATGGTGACCAACCCGCTGGACGTGATGTGCGAGGTCGCGCGCCGCGTGTCCGGTTTCCCGCGCGAGCGGGTGATCGGCATGGCGGGCATCCTGGACACCGCCCGCATGCGCGCCTTCATCGCCATGGAGATGGGCGTCTCCACCGAGAGCGTGTTCGCGCTGGTGCTCGGCGGGCACGGCGACAGCATGGTGCCGCTGCCGCGCTACACCACGGTGAGCGGCGTGCCCGTGACGGAGCTGCTGTCCAAGGAGCGCCTCGACGCGATCATTCAGCGCACCGCGCAGGGCGGGGGCGAGATCGTCAAGCTCCTCAAGACCGGGTCCGCCTACTACGCACCGGCGGCCGGCGTGTTCGAGATGGTTGACTCCATCGTCAAAGACCGCAAGAAGATCCTGCCGTGCGCCGTCTACCTGCAGGGTGAGTTCGGTCTCAAGGACGTTTTCGTGGGTGTGCCGTGCAAGCTCGGGGCCAAGGGGATGGAGGGGGTCTTCGAGCCGAAGCTCACCGCCGAGGAGAAGGCGCTGCTGGCCAAGAGCGCCGGCGACGTGGCCGCCCAGATCGGCAAGCTGCCCGCGGAGTTGGGCAAGTCGTGAGCCCAGGGGCGCGGGAGCCGCGGTGCTGAGCCGTTACCTGAGGCTGGTGGACAGGAGCCGGGGGGTTACCTCCGGCTCTTTGATTTGATGGCGTCTCAGTTTCCAGGAGGTCGATCATGGCGGAAGGTCTGACGCACGATGTCCTGATCCTGGGGGCGGGGTTGGCCGGCCTGCGGGCCGCGGTGGAGATCTCGCGGCGCCTCGACGGGAAGGTGGACATCGGCATCGTCTCGAAGGTGCAGCTCATGCGGGCCCATTCGGTGTGCGCCGAGGGCGGCACCGCAGCGGTGCTGCGGCCGGAGGAAGGGGACTCGTTCGAGCTGCACGCGTGGGACTCCGTGAAGGGTTCGGACTTCCTGGCCGACCAGGACGTGGTTCACCGTTTCGTGCGGGCGATGCCGGAGGAGATCAGGCTGCTCGACCACTGGGGCATCCCGTGGACGCGGGATGCCCAGGGCCGGATCGACCAGCGCCCGTTCGGCGGTCACTCCTTCCCGCGCACCACGCTGGCCGCCGACAAGACCGGCTTCTTCGAGATGCAGACCCTCTACGACACGCTGCTGCGCTACAAGTGTTTCACGCGCTACGACGAGTTCTTCGTCACCGATATCTTGGTCGAGGGCGGCCGGTTCGCGGGCCTGGTGGGCATTCATGCCGGCAGCGGCGAGACGGTGGTGCTGCGGGGGAAGTCCCTGCTCATCGCGACCGGCGGGGGCGGCACGCTGTACGGCTTCACCACCTACTCCCAGACCGTCACCGGCGACGGCATGGCGATGGCGTACCGCGCCGGGCTGCCGCTCGAGGACATGGAGTTCCTGCAGTTCCACCCCACCGGCCTGGTGCCCTCGGGGATCCTCATGACCGAGGGTTGCCGTGGCGAGGGCGGCTACCTGAAGAACAACAAGGGCGAGCGGTTCATGGAAAAGTACGCGCCCAAGCTGATGGAGCTTGCCCCGCGCGACATGGTCTCCCGGGCCGAGACGACCGAGATCCTGGAGGGCCGGGGCTTCCACTCCGAGGAGTGGGGCGACTACCTCCACCTCGACCTCACGCACCTGGGAGCGGAGAGGATCAACAGCCGGCTGCCGCTGATCCGGGAGGTGACGATCAAGTTCCTCGGGATCGACCCGATCACCACCCCGATCCCGATCCGCCCGGTGGCCCACTACTCGATGGGCGGCATCGAAACCGACATCAACGGGCTGACCCGCCTGCCCAACGTCTGGGCGGCCGGCGAGGTGGCCTGCGTCAGCCTGCACGGCGCCAACCGGTTGGGCTCCAACTCCACGGCCGAGTGCCTGGTCTGGGGCGGCATCACCGGCGACGAGATCGTCAAGGCCCTGCCCAGGCTCGATCTTCCCGCGGTGCCCGAGGGCAAGGTGAGGGCGGCAGAGGCGCACATCGAGGCGTTGCTCAAGCGTGAGGGCTCCGAGAACCTCTACGTGCTGCGCCGGGAGCTTCGCGCCGCGATGGACGAGCACGTCGGCGTGTTCCGCACCGGCGAGGGGCTTGCCGCGGCGCTTGCGGCTGTACGCGACCTGCGCACCCGGTCGCGGCGCGCGCCGGTTAACGACAAGGGCAGGACGTACAACTCCAACCTCTTCCACGCGCTGGAGCTCGAGAACCTGCTCGACCTGGCCGAGGTCACGGTGGCCGGCGCCCTCGCGCGGCAGGAGTCGCGGGGCGCGCACGCCCGCCGCGACTTCACCACCCGCGACGACGAGAAGTGGCTCAGGCACACCCTGGCCTGGTGGACGGAAGCCGGGCCGCGCTTCGACCACAAACCGGTGACCATCACCACGTGGAAGCCGGTGGAACGAAAATACTAGGGGGCGGACCATGATCGAAAGCAAGGGTCATCCCAATCGACTGGGGATCTGGGGATGGTTGGGCGGCGGCCGCTGGGGTGTGGAGCGCTACCTCTACACTCTGCACCGGCTTACCGGGCTCGGCCTGCTGACCTACTTCCTCTTGCACATCCTCGTCACTTCCAGCCGCGCGCTCGGGAAGGCGCCGTGGGAGCAGGCCATGAACGCCGTGACCGGGCCGCTGTTCAAGCTCGGCGAGTACCTGGTGTTCGTGGCGTTCGCCTTCCACGCCATCAACGGCATCCGGCTCGGGATCATCGAGCTTGGTTTCGGCGTTGGCGGGCCGATCGAGCCCGTCTACCCGTACCGCACGTCGCTCGACGTCCAGCGCCCGCTGGCGGTGGGCGTGCTGCTCCTCGCCGCGATAATCGTCGTGATGGGCACCCTGAACTTCTGGGTGCTGGAGTAGGAGGCGGCCATGATGCGCGATCAGAAGCTCTGGACGTGGCACCTCGCTGCGGGGGTCGTGATCCTCTTCCTGCTCGGGTTGCACATGACCGTCATGCACCTGAACGTTACCGTCCCGCTCAAGGGGCTCAACCCGGCGGGCGGCCACCCCATCGACTGGCAGAACGTGATCGCCAGGGGGAAGATCGGGGCGTTCGCCCTGACCTACGTGGTGTTGCTCGGGGCCGCGCTTTTTCATGGATTGTACGGCCTGCGCAACATCCTCTTCGAGCTGAATCCGGCCTCCTGGCTCAAGAGGACGGTCAGCATCGTCCTGCTGCTGTGCGGCCTCGCGCTGTTCAGCTTTGGCACCTGGGCGGCAATCGCCGGCTTCTCGCTGGCGAGAGCAATGTAGGGGGGCGGGCATGAGCGAGAAGACTCTCACCGAGGTCACCTACCGCATCCGGCGCTTCGACCCCGACGGCGACTCCGCTCCGCACTGGGAGGAGTACAGCATCCCATACAGCGCCGGCATGACCGTGCTCGACGGGCTGTGGAAGGTCAAGGAGATGCGCGCGCCGGATCTCGCTTGGCGGTCCTCCTGCCGCATGGGCGTGTGCGGCTCCTGCGGGATGCTGGTCAACGGCAAAGCGCGCCTGGCCTGCAACACCCAGGTCACCGAGCTGGGCGGCGACACGGTCGTCGTCGCGCCCCTACCCAACTTCGACATCGTGCGCGACCTCGTGCCGGAGCTGGCTCCGATGTTCGACAGCCACCGGGCGCTCATGCCACACGTGATCCGCGAGGACGTGCAGGAGCAGGAGCACCCCACCGGCGAGTTCTGGCAGTCCGCCCACGAGCTCGAGCAGTACCTGCAGTTCAGCTACTGCATCAAGTGCGGGTGCTGCATGGCGGCGTGCCCCACGTTCGCGACCGACGCCCTCTACTCCGGCCCCATGCCCCTCGGGCAGGCTCACCGCTACAACTCCGACACGCGCGACGGCGGCTTCTCGGCGCGCAAGCGGGTGCTGGCGGGAGAGGCCGGCCCCTGGCGCTGCCACTACGCGGGCGAGTGCTCGCGGGTGTGCCCCAAGGGGGTGGACCCGGCCAAGGCCATCCAGCTCATGAAGCGCGAGCTGGTGCTCGACTACCTGCGGCTGCACAAGCAGCACCGCCCGGCGACGGTGGCGAAAAAGGCCACCGAGACCAAGCGCCGCGAGGGGATCCCAGAGCCCCCGGCGCCGACGGTCTAGGGAGGAGATGAGCGCGTGACAATCGGAAGCCTCTCAGGGGCGCGGTGACCTCCATGATGCCGACCCCCCCCTTTCAACGGCACCCAGGTCAGGGCCTACAGCCCGGAAACGGAGAAACGCCATGCTGAAGAAGATCGGTGTCATCGGTGGCGGCTACATTGGCGGCGTGCTCGCGCAGGAGATCGCGCACCGCCGGCTGGCGCGGGAGATCGGCGTAAGTGACCCGGCTCCCATGCCGAACCCGTCCGATCCCGAGGACCGCCAGGCAGTGGTCAAGAAGCAGTCGGTGTCGATCGGCAAGTGCCTCGACATCGCCGAGGGCCTGCCGGTCGTGTCCCGCGACACGAAGCTGGTCGGGTCGAAGGACTACTCGGCGCTGGCCGGCGCCGAGATGGTCATCAACACCGCCGGTGTGCCGCGCAAGGCCCGGCCGGATGGCACTTTCCCCAGCCGCGAGGAGCTGCTGGCGATCAACCTCAAGGTCACCGTCGAGGTGGCGAAGGGGATCAAGCAGCACTGCCCCGACGCGATGATCATCTCGATCGCCAACCCGCTCGACGCCATCGTCTTCACCCTCGACAAGCGCCTGTCTCCGCCCAAGAACAGGCTGATGGGCATGGCCGGCGTGCTCGATTCGGCGCGCTACTGCTACTTCGTGGCCGAGGCCGCCAACGTGTCGGTGGAGAACGTCAACGCCATCGTGCTCGGCGGACACGGCGATGACATGGTCCCGGTCCGCAGCTCGTGCCAGATCGCCGGCATCCCGGTGGCGAAGTTCCTCGACGCGGACACCCTCGCCAAGATCGAGACCCGCACCCGCAAGGCCGGCGGCGAGGTGGTCGGCCTGCTCGGCTTCGGCTCGGCGTTCGTCTCGCCGGCGTGGGCGGCGCTCGAGATGGCCGAGGCGGTCATCTTCGACAAGCGCAAGATCCTGCCGGTGTGCGTGAAGCTCGAAGGCGAGTACGGCGTCAAGGGGCTGTTCGTCGGGGTGCCCTGCATCCTCGGCAAGAACGGCATCGAGAAGGTGGTCGAGCTCGACCTCACCGACGAGGAGAAGGCGGCGTTCGCCAAGTCCGCGGCCGGCGTGGCCAAGACCTGCGAAGAGGCCGAGGGGATGCTCAAGACGCTGTAGGAACGTAGATTCGCGCCGGGACGGAAGCAGACGCGGGTGCCGTGCGTCCCGCCGTGCGAGCGGTCAGCGGTGCCGGCCGACGCCGATGCGGGGGCAGCGCGCCGCAAGCGGGCAGGTCGAGCACCACGGTGAGACCGGCTGGCAGACGTTCTGGCCGAAGGTGACCAGCAGGTCGTTGATCTCGATCCAGAGACGTCGGGGGAGAACCTTCTCGAGGGCGTGCTCGGTCTCCTCCGGGTTCTTTGTGCGCACCAGGGCGAGGCGGTTCGAGATCCGGTGAACATGCGTATCCACGCAGATCACCGGGATGCCGAAGCCGAGCCCGAGAACGAGGTTCGCGGTCTTGCGGCCGACGCCCGGGAGGGCCAGCAGCGCCTCCCGGTCGGCGGGAACGCGGTCGCCGTGGTCGCGCGCGATGCGGCGCGAGATCTCACGGATCTGCTTCGCCTTGGTGTTGTAGAAGCCGGCGGGGAAGATCAGCTTCGCGATGCGGGTCTCTTGAAGCCTGGCGAGGGTCTCCGGGGTGGCCGCGACGGCAAACAGGCGGGCGCTGGCCTGCGCCGTGACCTCGTCCTTGGTGCGCAGCGAGATCACGCACGCGACGAGGAGTCGGAACGGGTCGCGCCGTCTCTCGATCTCCGCGAGCGTCGTCGGGCGCACCGCCTCCCGGACCTTCTTGAGCTCACGCGCCAGCCAGTCCAGGTCCGCCCCGGTCCACCTCACCGGATCCTCCGTGACATTGCCACCAGCACCAGCATTCCCAGTGCGGCGCCCGCGAGGCCCGGCTCGAGGCCGGCGGGGAGGTGCTGGCGCACGCTCTCGAGAACGAGATCCACGACCGCACCAGTGGCCATCGCCGCCACTGCGCCGCGCGCGGTGGCGCCCGGCCAGGCGAGTCCGAGCGTCATGACAGGGAGGAGGGCAGCCGTGAAGAACCCCCAGCCGACGAGACCGAGCAGCACCACCGCCCTCTCGCTCGTCACCCCGATCGCGGTGGCTGCCACGGCGAAGAGCACGGTTGCGACCCGCGCCGCGGAGATCGGAAGCGGGACCTTGCCCAGCGCCTCCCGCAGGTCCCTCGTGACCGCGGCGGCCGCCATGTTGAGGAACGAGGCCGCGGTGGACATCATCGCGGCCAGCACGGCCACCCCGGCGAGCATCACCGCCCAGGGCCCCAGCAGGCTCATCGTCCGTGGCGCGAGGTCGTCGGGCCTTCCGAGCGTGATGGCTCCGCGCGCCACCAGCGCGGTCCCCGCCAGGCCGACGCCGATCCAAACCGCCAGCGTGGCGGCGAGGGCACCGGTGAGCACCGCCGGCAGCAGGCGCAGCTGGGCGCGCGAGCGCAGGAAGAGGAATTTCTGCAGGTAATGGGGCTGGGCGCAGGTGCCAAGGCAGAACAGCAGGTACCACGCCCACGCCTGGGGCGGGGCGACGGCCCCGAAGCTGCCCAGCAGCTCCGGGCGCGCCCTCTCCAGGGTCGCCACCGCCGCGGCCGGGCCGCCGGCGGCGGCGAGCGCGGCAGCGGCCAGCAACACGGCGAAGCCGGCCATCACAGCGCCCTGCACCGCGTCCGCCACCAGGCCGGCCCGCATCCCGCCGAGAGCGGTGTAGGCGGTGGTCGCGAGCATCGCGGCGATGGCCGCTGTGGCGCCCGGAACGTGCAAGAACTCCTCGCCCAGGACCGCCGCCGCCCGTGCCTGCACGGCCAGCGAGGCCACGCAGCCGACCGCCACGATCGCCGCCGCGAGGACTCTCATGGTGGGACCGCCGAAGCGGCCGGCCAGAAGCTCGGGGATGGTCAGCACCCGGCGCTTCTCGACCAACTCGACGACCGGCTCCCCGACCGCCCAGCACTGCAGGGCCCCGGTCAGCGGCGCGGAGAGGATGATCCAGAGCGAGCCCGCACCGACGGCCGCGAACAGCCCGGGCCCGCCGACGAACGTGAAACCGGATACCGCGGCCGCGGTCCCGGCCACCCCGACGAGCCAGGCCCCGCCCCGGTGACCGGCGGCGAAGTAGTCGGCGGAATCCCGGGCGCGCCTCGCGCCCCACCAGGCGAGGCCCGCGGCGAGCAGCAGCAGCACGGCCAGTGCGGTCACTCGTCGCGCTCCTCGAAAGTCCACCAGTACAGCCACGGGATGACCGGCAGGGGCAGCAGGTAGAGCACGGCGAGCACCCACGCCAGGCCGGAAAGAGGGCGCCCTCGCAGGACCCAGGCGCCGGCGATGCCGGTCACGAGCCAGAGCCCGAGGCCCAAGATCACCAGCAGGAGCGGCCGCGAAGGCCGGCGGGCCAGAGCGAGGGCGCAGGCTGCGACGCTCGCGGCGGCGACCACCACCGGGAAAAGGGCCGGCAAGAGGGGTGCCGCGAGCAGGGCCAGGGCGAGGCCGGTGGCGATCGCGGGTACGAGGAAGGGTCTCATCGGCTGGTCGGCTTCCATCGGGTGAGTTTACAATCTGGACGCATGCCGGCGAACCTCACACCGCAGTACCGGGCGGCCGGGGCCAGGTTCAAGTCTGCCCACACCCTCGAGGAGAGGAAGGCCGCCCTCGAGGAGATGCTCGCCACCATCCCCAAGCACAAGGGGACAGAGAAGATGCAGGCGGATCTCAAGCGCCGCCTGGCCCGCCTTCGCCACGACGAGGAGACGCGCACCTCCAGGCACGGGCACGCAATCAAGGTGGACCCTGAAGGTGCGGCGCAGGTCGTGCTGCTCGGTCCCCCGAACTGCGGCAAGTCCTCGCTGCTGGCCGCGCTCACCCACGCCGAGCCGCCGATCGCCGACTACCCGTTCACCACGACCCGCCCGCAGCCCGGGATGATGATTTTTGAGGACGTGCAGATCCAGCTCGTGGACCTGCCGCCGGTGGCGGCTCAGCACATGGATACGTGGCTGCCGGGTCTGGTGCGGGGTGCCGACGCCGCGCTGCTGCTCGTGGACCCGACCTCCTCCGACCTGCCGGAGGATGTCGAGGTCGTGCGCGAACGGCTGGCCGGCGCGCGCGCCCCGCTGGTGGGGACGCTTCCGGAGGAGGTGGACCCCCGCGACAACCCACTCCCGACACTCATGGTCATCACCAAGGCCGACCGGGCCAGGGAGGAGGACCTCAAGGTCCTGGAGGAGCTGTACGGCTCCCAGTACCCGCTGCTGCGCATCAGCGTCGCGACCCACGCCGGGCTGGAGGCGCTCAAGGTGGCGGTGTGGCGCCTCCTCCAGATGGTGCGCGTCTACTCGAAGCCGCCCGGCAAGCCGGTGGACCGCAGCCAGCCGTTCGTGTTGCCCCAGGGGTATACCGTGGCCGACCTCGCGGAGCGCGTGCACCGCGAGATCGCGGAGAAGATGCAGTTCGCGCGCGTCTGGGGGGGCAAGCTCGAGGGCCAGAGGGTCGCGCGCGACTTCGAGCTCCGCGACCGCGACGTCGTGGAGCTGCACGTCTAGGGCCCGAGGCCTCAGGGCTAAGGATTGAGGGAATAGGGGAATACGAAGGGTCTTCTGCTGGCCTCGCTTCTTCTCAAGCCCCAAGCCCCAAGCCGCAGGCCTCAAGCCTGACCAGTGCTAGGCTTGACCTCGAGGCCCGAGTGACCCGACAGCCTGTGCTCAGCGCGGTTCTTCGCGGCGTGGTGGCCGTGCTGGCTGCCGGGGTCGTTGTCATTGCGGTCCAGCGAGCCGCCACCCAGCGCGACCAGCACCGCGATGTCGTGAAGCTGCTCGCCGAGACCGGGCTGCCCGCACGGCAGCCCGACGTCGCGAGAGCGGCGGCGACGGATCCCGACCCGGTGCGGGGCAGGCTCTCCGTTGCCAGGGCGCTGCTTGCCGAGGCGTTCGACTACCACTCCTTCGCGACGCTCCCACAACGTGAGGCGGCGGAGGCGGCAGCGCGCGTCAACGAGCGCCTCGAGCTTGCCCGCGAGGTTGCGGCAGGGGCTCTCGCGGTGCGCCCGAGCGCCTGGCAGGCGGCGATGATCCTGGGTGGCGCCACCTACCGCCTGTGGTCCTCGCGGGGCGACCCCCGGGTTTTCAGCCAGCGCAAAGTTTGGGAAGGGCCGCTGCTCACTGCCGCACGCCTCGCCCCAGGTGAGGACGAGCCTCTGCGCTTCCTGGCGGTGGCATGGCTCGAGGTCTGGCCGACGCTGACAACGGCCGAGAGGAACGATGCCCTGATCAACCTGCGGCGCGCCTTTCAAGACCCCGAAACGTTCGCCCGCTGCGCGGAGCTGTGGCTGTCCGCGGCACCCGACCGCGCGGAGGCTTTCGCGCTGGTGCCTGACGACTCACGGGCATGGTCGCTGCTCGAGAGCCTGTACGCCGGAAAGACGGAGTGGGATGGGTTCTGCGCGACCCGCCGGCGGCGAGACCAGGCGTTGGAGCGAGAGCTGCAGCGGCGCGTTGTCGAGGCCGGCGAGCACCTGCGGGGCGGAGACCCTTCGGGTGCGCGCTCGCTGGCCATGGGCGTGGTGGCCATGGCGCCGGTTGAGCTGCGCTTCCGGGACTCCGTTGAGGCGGCGCTCGCCCTCTGCCCGCCTGGACCCGTGAGCTCCAGGGAGCCCGTTCGCCGCTGGCTCACGTGGGTGGGCGAGGGGTTCGTGCGAGGGCAGACACGTCTCTCGCCCGGGGCTGTGGCCAGACTTGCGGCCTCTGCCGGCGAGCTTCAGGCCAGCGAGGCGGCGCTTGCGGAGCTCGCGGCCGGCGACCTCGTCCAGGCCGAGGTGATCGAGCGCCGCAACGAGGCGCTCAAGACCGAGACGTGGGCGCCGTACTGGCTTGCCAAGGGGCGGGTACTTGCCAGGCAGCACCGGGCCGGCGAGGCCGCCGCGGTCCTCGCACGCGTGCACCGAAGCTGGCGTGCGGCCGTGCCGGTGGTCGAGGCGCGCCTGGCGGTAGCCCAGGCAAGCGGCGATGCCGCAGAGATTGCGGCGGCGCATGCTGAGCTCGCAGCCGTCGCTGCAACCTCATGGCCTGCCACCGCCTGGCAGTGGCGGGGACCGGTGGCACGCCTCGACCTGCTTGGCGCCGCTGACGCGCCGGGCCTCGCCGTCAGCCTCGACGTCGTGCCGACCGCGGGTGCCGTAGTACAGGTCAGCCTGGATGGCGCAACGGTGGCGGTCGTTCCCGTGCGGGCCGGCGCCAGGCTCGAGGCCACGACTCATGTCGCACGGGGTCCTCACCTGCTCGAGGTCTGGACGGTTTCGGGCGGGCGTGTCGTGCCGGGCCAGGTCGAGCTGATTAAAGAGGCAAAGTAAAGGGGGAGGGGGAAGAGGGTAAAGGGAAGACAAGAGACAAGGCCCGCGCCGCTCGTTGCTCTTCCGTCTTCCCTTTCCCCTTTACCCTCTTTTCTCTTCCCTCTCGCCGCTCCTTCGCGCGGCGAGCGCTGCCCCCACCACGATGGCGAGCGTGGCTGCATTCGCCGGCATGGAGAGCCCAAAGTCGAAGAGCGAGTGGACGGCGACCGCGGCAAGGGCACCAAGGGCGGCCAGAGCGGCCGCCCGGTTCTCTGTGCGACCACCGTCGTGCAGGCCGCGAGCGAGCCGCATCACGAGCACGCAGGCCGCCACCGCCACCAGCGCTGCACCCACGACGCCGGCGGTCACCAGTACTTCAAGGTAGTCGTTGTGGGTGTGCCAGTACGTCAACCCGGTCAGCTCCCGCGGCACCAGGAGCGTGAAGGCATCGCGGAACGACGCGAGGCCCGTGCCCGTCCAGGGGAAGCGGTGCCAGAGCTCCCAGGAGGTCCCGTAGACCCTCAGCCTGTCGTTCCACGCCAGTTCGTGCTGCGAGGTGGCAAGCCAGCGACCGAGCCCCTGCTGCAGGCCAACCGCGGCTACCGCGCCGACACCCACCAGTACGAGGAGCACCCCGGCGATACCCCCGCGCCACCGACGCCGTGAGGCCGCGAGCAGCAAGCCTTGCGCGACCGTGCCCGTGGCCGCGGCAACCAGCCCGGCGCGGGAGCCGGTGAAGGCGAGGCCCAGGAAGAGCGTGAGCCAGACGAGTGTCGGGCCGGCCACGAGCGCGATGCGCCGCTCGATCGAGATCTCCTCTCGCGCGCGGCGCAGCGCCCACCATCCCCACGCGAACGCCGCCGCCAGCGCCAGTTCAAGGTAGAAGGCGAGGTGGTCCGCGTTGATGAAGGTGCCGCGTAGCCTCGCCGCGTCGCCTGGGACGACCTGCCCCCAGATTGTGCCGCGGCGGGCGGCAAGGGCGGCAGCACCGTAGAGCACCTGGAAGATCGCAGAACCCAGCAGCGCTGCCGCCAGCACGCGCCTGTGGGGGCGCTCGCGCGCGCCGGCGACGGCGGCCAGCAGACATGCCGCTACCGCGGCAAACGTGAGCGCGGCGGCGCGCGAGGCGGAAGGTGCCAGCGATAGCGAGGACGGGACCTTGCGGGCGAACCCGGCATCCGCGAGCGTTTCGTGCGCAACAGCCTGCAGCCGGGCGTGTTCCGGCGAGATTGTGCGTACAATGGTCGCAGGGAACGTGGATGCCTGGAGGGCCCCGAGCAGCGCGACGGCCGCGATGCAAATGGCCGGGAGCGCTGCCGGGCGCAGGTCGCTGGCGCGCTTCGTCGAGACGGCTGCGAGGGCGAGAAGGAGGCACGCGGTGATTTGGAGAACGGTGTGGCTCCACGGTACGACGCTTCCAAAGGGCAGCGGGACCCAGAGCACCAGCACCGCCAGCAGGAGCGGCAGCAGAGAGGGCACGGTGAGCTGCCCGCGCGGACGACGGTCGCTGTCCACTACTCGCGATTCTACGCGAGCGGTCGCCATCGCGGCCGCCGCATTCCTCGTCGCGGGCCTCGCCCGGGCGCAGTTTCAGCAGTACATTGCCCCCGGCAGCCTCGGTGCTGGGCTGGTTCCCACCAAGGAGCGGCTCGACACGGCGATGGAGGAGGCACGCTTCCGGCTGGGCCCGCTGCGCCTTGCGCCGTGGTTCGCCCTGCAAAACGTCAGTTGGGTGGACAACGTCTACGGCACGGCCATCGACCAGCAGTCCGACTTCACCGCAACGGTCTCGCTGGGCCTGCACGGGTACATTCCGGCGGGCCCCAAGCTCTTCTTCGCACTCTACGCGCTGCCCGAGTACGTGTGGTGGAACGACCTCACCTACTTGAGGCTGTGGAACGGCAAGTACGGAGTCGGAATCTTCGGCTACTTCAACCGTGTGACCATGGAGGTGCAGGCTGGGGACTGGCGCACGCAACAGTTCTACTCCTCCGAGAACCCGATTCCCGTCAACGTGGAGCAGAAGCGCGGCGCGGCCACGCTCGAGGTCGACGTGCTGGGTCGCCTCTCGGTTTTCGGCACCGCCTGGGAGGACCGGTGGCGGTACAAGAGCCAGACCGCGAGCGCCCTGCCGGGCGAAATCCTCCAGCTCTCCGATCGCGACGAGACGATGGTCGGAGGTGGCCTGCGCTACCGCTTCAGTCAGTCGTTCGCCTTCGCGATCGGCTACGAGAAGCTCACCACCGACTTCCTCTCCGAGATCCAGAACCGGTCGAGCTCGGGGGACGGCCGGTTCGTCGAGCTCGAGCTGCGGGGCAAGCGCCTGTGGACGACTGCCAGGGCGTCAGTCCTCGCGCTGAGACCGCAGGGCAACTCCGAGTTCGTGCCTCTGGACAGCACCACTGGACAGGCGCAGATCGGCTGGAAGCCGGGCGGCAAGCTGGAATGGCAGGCCTACGGCGGCCGCACCGTCTCGTACACGCTCCTCACCGTGGATTCCTACTACATCGACCAACGGTGGGGGCTGGGTCTCCAGTCGCCGCTAGGCTGGCGCACAACGGGCCGCATCTTCTGGGAGCAGGGCCACGACCAGTACCCCCGCGTGAGCGGAGACGGAATCCGGAGGACGGACGACTTCAACGGGTACGGCCTCTCCCTGAACGTCAAGCTCGGGGAGGGATCGGCAGTGGGGCTCGAGGGGGCAAGGACGGATTACACGTCGATCCTGCCCGAGTTCAACCGCGTCGTCACGAGAATCCAGGTGACGCTGAGCCTTGCGGGGGCCGGTGCCCAGTGGTGGTGATACAATTAGATTGCCTCGGAGCACGGGGCGAACGATGAAAGAGCGCCTGAACGACCTCCCCGCGGCTCCACGTCGGCCCTCGTTCACCAACCGGGGCCTGACCCAGTGTCTCAAACCTGTCCTCGGGGTCTTCGTGTTTTCCGTGCTTCTGGCCGTGCCTTCTCACGCCCAGACGCAGGGAAACTCGGGCTACCGCATCGGGCCCAAGGACCTCATCGAGATCAAGGTCTTCGAGGTGCCCGAGCTCAACATCGAGCGCCGCGTCTCCGCGGAGGGAACAATCAACCTGCCGCTCATCGGGGACGTGCCGGTGCAGGGCCTCACCGACGTCGAGCTGGCCGACCGCCTCAAGGCGCTTCTCGAGGCCAAGTACGTCCAGCGAGCCTCGGTGGCCGTGCAACTCCGGGAGTTCCGCTCCAAGCCTATCTCCGTTCTCGGCGCGGTCAAACAGCCAGGAAACCTCTCGCTTTCCGGGCGCTGGACGCTGCTGGAGGCCATCTCCGCGGCGGGAGGACTCGCCGACGACCACGCCGACAAGATCTACGTCCTGAGGCGTGCCGAGAACGGCCTCTCGGATCAGATCGCCATCGACGTGGACGACCTTATGATGCGCGCCGATCCCGATGCCAACGTGCCCATCTTCGCCAACGACATCATCAACGTGCCGGCCAATGTCAGGGTCACGGTGTTCTGCCTGGGGCAGGTGGCGCAGCCCGGTGCGGTCGTTTTCCAGAGCACGGAGAGGATCACCCTCCTCACCG
>Ga0315293_10002400_pt1 | contig 18006 bp, 20 predicted proteins | sample YL17G13_20_MG_FD_203071 | JGI IMG/M metagenome (GOLD analysis project Ga0315293, IMG submission 203071) | Sediment microbial communities from Yellowstone Lake, YNP, Wyoming, USA - YL17G13_20 | ecosystem: Environmental > Aquatic > Freshwater > Lake > Sediment | place: USA: Wyoming | collected...
GCATTATAACTTCATCTGTAATAGATCTATACGGATAGTGACCTTCTTTTGGATGAATATATACAGCGCCTTTAATGGGTACCTGTTTAAGTTGAAGAGATAACATTAATTTTTCTGTATTATAGGATAAGAAGTCTATATAAAGAATATCTAAAGGATTGGGTGATTCAAAAAACATATCGTCGCCTATATGTATTAAGCATTCTCCTGAAGCATTTCTAGCAGCTATTTCTATACATTGAGATGGTTTAACATATGATTCTATAAAATAGAAATTATCTGGTAATTGAAAATCTGGCTTATTTGGTCCTACAAATATAACTTCAAAAGATACTTGATTATCACCTATACTTCTATACCAGTCTAACCATAAATTGGGCCTAGCAGCCGATCCTAATATAGAAATAATAGGTTCCATATTTTAAACTCCTTATACCCACTTCCCTTTCGGTCCTTGCGACTTGGTTAATATATTAGTATCTATATATGGTTCTAAAATTGCAGATCTTTTGAATTCCGTATGTATATTAAACATGGGCCAAAGTCCTTGTAATGTTTTTTCCCTGTCATCTATACCATATGTCATATATAAAGAGTTATCTTGTGTTGGGTGACTTCGTCTAGTATCTTCTACAAGCCATACATTACCTAATTTTGTTATACCCTCATCCTCTATAACTCTAAAACATAAATCTAGGTCCCAATATAAACCTATAAAATTTATATCACAGCCCCCTAAGTATCTATAATAATCTGCTGTAATCATAAAGCCTACAGGTAGTATTACCTCTTTACTATAACTACCACTAGGTCTATGACAAGCAGCATCATAAACTCTAGTAATATCGGTCAATATCTGTACTAGTCTGCAAGATAGCATCAACTTTTCTGTATTATAAGACAAGAAATTTGTATAGAGAGTATCTAATGGATTTGGTGTACTAGAATAACCCACTCCAGCTAAAAAGTTAGATATATCAGTAACAGGACTACCTGAAGGATCACGCATTCTAGTAAAAACATCAGAACTTATATAATCAGGTAAGTTGAAAAAAACATCATCACCTAAAAAGAGTAAGTACTTACCTTCAGCTCTTCTAGCAGCTATCTCCCAACACTGCGGTGGTTTAACGTGGGATTCTATAAAATAGAAATTATCTGGTAATTGAAAATCTGGTTTATTTGGACCTACAAATATAACCTCGAAAGATATCTGATTATCTCCTATACTTTTATACCAGTCTAACCATAAATCGGTCCTATGAGCTGAAGCTAATAGAGAAATTATCGGTTTCATATTTTTAAACTCCTTAATGTACTTGGGAACTTGAGCAATTATACCCATTTACCTTTCGGGCCTTGCGACTCGGTTAATATATTATTATCCATGTATGGTTCTAAGACCGCAGATCTCTTAAATTCAGTATTTATGTCTAACATAGGCCAAAGTCTTTTTAATGTAATCTCCCTATCTATGATATGATATGCTGCATATAATGATTTTGTAGTATCACATCTAAATACGTGTTCTACTGTATATATGTCACTTAGCTTAGTTATACCACCATCTTCTATAACTCTAAAACATAAATCTACATCAAAATATGTGGCTATAAAATTTACATCTGCGCCTCCTAAATATTTGTAATAACTATTATACATTAGAAATCCTGCAGGCATTACAACATCTTCTGTAGTAGTGCCTCCTGGAAAATGAATTGCTTTATCATATGTTTTTACACTATCTTTAGCATTTGAACATCTTAATCTACAAGATAACATCAACTTCTCTGTATTATAAGATAAGAAATCTGTATAGAGAGTACCTAAAGGATTAGGCGGTTCAAAAAACATATCATCAGCAACTGGTATTAGGCATTCTCCTGAAGCATTTCTGGCAGCTATTTCTATACATTGCATTGGTTTAACATGGGATTCTATAAAATAGAAATTATCTGGTAATTGAAAATTAGGTCTATTTGGACCTACAAATATAACTTCAAATGGAATCTGATTATCTCCTATACTTTTATACCAGTCTAACCATAAATTCGGTCTAGCAGCCGATCCTAATATAGAAATAGTTGGTTTCATATTTAAACTCCTTATACCCACTGTCCTTTCGGCCCTTGTGATTCTGTTAATATCTTATAATCTGAAAATGGTTCTAAGATAGTAGATCTTTTAAACTTTGCATGTATATTAAACATAGGCCAAAGTCTTTTTAATGTAATCTCCCTATCAGCGTATTCATAAGCAGTGTATAACGATTTAGTATTACATCTAAATATCTGTTCTACTGTACATACATCACTTAATTCAGTTAAACCACCATCTTCTATAACTCGTAAACATAAATCTACCTCAAAATATATAGATATAAAATTTCTATCAACTCCTCCTAAATATCTGTAATAGTTATTAGACATTATAAATCCCGTAGGCATTATAACTTTATCCGAAAAAGATCCTCCTGTATAATGAGAATGTCTTCCGTGTATAAGCATTTCAACCTTAGTACCAACCTTAGTAAATGCTTGTTTAAGTTGAAGAGATAACATCAATTTCTCTGTATTATAGGATAAAAAATCTTTATAAAGAGTATCTAAAGAATTAGGAAATTCAAAAAACATATCATCGCCTATATGTATTAAGCATTCTCCTGAAGCATTTCTTGTAGCTATCTCCCAACATTGTACTGGCTTAACATGAGATTCTATAAAATAAAAATTATCTGGTAATTGAAAACCTGGTTTATTTGGTCCTACAAATATAACTTCAAAAGGTACTTGGTTCTCACCTATACTTTTATACCAGTCTATCCATAAATCGGGCCTAGCGGCTGATGCTAGTATAGAAATAGTGGGTTTCATATTGGTTTGGGATTCCCCTCTAATATATCTAAAGCTCGAGAGACATATTGCCTTTGTACTGAGTTAGTATCAAATAACTGTAATCTCTCACTTATATATACAGCAGGCTCAAAAGACTGTATATAACTACCAGAAATACTACAAAAAAATATTTTGAGAAATATCAAATCAAATAATTCATACATTCTTGAAATATCTAAATCAATAACTATATTAGATACAGTATAATATTTAATAGCTGTATAATTAGTAGAGAAATCTGAGTCACTTATAATATTCTGCCAATTGTTAAAAGTTTCAGAACGAGATTTTACTTGCTCTTCTTTAAATAACTCATACCCTACCAAAATACTATCCTGTCGAGGATTATTTATTAAGCTACTAAAAACACTCATAGGATAACCACCATCAAAATTACTCGGAGAAGTATCAATCTTAAAATAGTCACCAATGACTTGATATACTATTCTCTCTACAATATCTACAGTACCGACGGGATAAGTACTTAACTTATACATCATACTTCCTTGAAATATAAAAGCATACCCCGCAAAAAACTTTAATAAAGAGCGTATAAATATCTCATTTATATCCCAAATAGCGATGTCAATGTTATAAGGTAAGTTAAATGAGTCTATTAACTCTACTACCAATTTAATATCAGCACTAAAGGTTCCGGAAGTTATAGTATGCCCTTGATATCGATCTTGGGGCAAGCTAACATCTATATTAGCTCCATGAAGTACATGTAATATAGATACTTTATCTAATACATGTACCTTACCAAATAGGGTACAAAAGCAAGTAAGTAGGGGTTCCCTCATATCGTGACCGTGTGGAAATAACATACTACTGGTAAAAGTTTTGATAGCAACTTCTCGTCTCCATACAGCAAATAAAGTAGGTGAGAGATTACTTAAACCATCTTCAAACCTCTTTAAGGGATCGGGATCATCATGTAATTTATTAGACTGGATACGAAAGCCGTTAGCATCGATTAGTGAATACCTACCATTGCAGACAGCATAATCTAAATTATTAAATAAGTACTCTACAGCTTCTTCTAAAAAATCCGGAAAAATAAAATCATCATCATGACAATACGCTACAAATGGACTATGGCAAGAAATAGTAGATAACAATAACATTCTTACAGTATCTTCATAAGAATTAAAACTCATATAATTTATTTTAAGGTTACTGTAATCCTTTAAAATACTCCTATTCTGTGCTTGATATATAAACTCACTTGCATCAGCTATAAGTATATTTAATGGTATATTGAAACTATTAAGAAATTGTAATAATCTACTTAAATACTTAGGTCTGTTAAAAGTTGTAATAATTAATGTATACATTATACTATCACCTATAGATAAAATAGGAAACCCTAGACGTATAAGGATACTTTTTAAGTTCTATATTATTAAGTCCAAAAACTTCCATTAAAGCTAAAGTTTCTCCTGGTGAGTCAGGATCATTTAACTCATCAAATACTAATATACTTCCTTTAGTTAATCTATCTTTTATTAATTCTAAACATACTTTTGTAGGTTGATATAAATCAAAATCAAAAAAAGCTAATGCTATAATTGTTTGGGTATTTTCTTCAAGATATTTACATAATTCAGTAGTAGCATCTCCTTTTCTTATATCAAACTTAGCTATGTGAGATAAAGGATTCAAAGCTTCTTTACAAGTCATTAATTCCTGTAAATATTGATCATAATCTTCTGTAGTAGTTAATTGACCTACTTGCATCAAAGATGATAGGCCATCTTCTCTGGTTAAATTAGGAAAACCAGTAAAAGTATCAAAACCTACTAGTTTCCTATGCCTATTAAAAGGTTCATATATACTTCTTAGTGATTCAAAAACGGATAGGTTTTGTCCCCAACGAGTACCGAAATCTATTATTATACCTTGTACAGGTACAATAAACTTGTAAATAAAATCTAAAAAAAGTAATCTAGATAAATTTTTAGCATCTAAAAAAAGACCTAGATTAGAAAGTATCTGGTCTTGCGGTATAGGATTTTCGTTAAATAAATCCAGTAAATTGTTTCTAGTCACTTTTTCAGTATTACTACTATATTCTACACCTAGAGATGTTTTACCCACTAGCGTTTCTCCTCAATGATGTGTGTGGGAATAGCTCTTTCACTATTATAAGCTATAACCCAAGCCCAAAATTTAGTACGACCATCTAATAAAATATAATCATTACCCTCTTTTTTTACTTTAACAGGTTTAAAGAAACAACCCCCAGTAATTTGCGCTGCTAATGCACTAGGACTAGGTTCTAATCCAAATTTGTTGTCTAATGCTTCCTGTTTACTAATATAAACAGGTCTATCAGATTCTGGTAGAACTTTTATTAAGGAAACTGGTATCTCTTGTATAGTAGGTAATAAATTATCTACTTGTGATAAAAGTTCAGATATATCTAAATCAGTTACTGATATATTATCTCTCATATGTTCTTTAGAAGATGTATAAGGTATAACAATTGTAGAAGGATGTTGTAATATCCAAAGCAACGCAAATTGTGATATAGATATATTATAGTCCAAAAGTAACGTTTTTAATCCACCATCTATACTATTTAAAGCTCCTCTTAATAAAGGACTGTAAGCTATAAAAAGTTTATTATACTGATGGCAATAAGGTAATATAGATGTTTCTACGCTTCTTTCTAATAAGTTATATTCATGTTGTATAAAAAGTAAAGGTACTTCCCCTAAATAGTTCTGTAATTGTTTAAGTTCTGTAATAGAACAGTTACATGCGCCTATATATTTTACTTTACCATTCTTTACTAGTTTAATTAATGCTTTAGCCGTCTCTTCTAGTGGTATGTTATAGTTAGGCCAGTGTAGTTGATATAAATCAATATAATCTGTCGTTAATCTCTTAAGGCTATTTTCAGCTGCTTTTATAACATCATTATAACTACTATGCTCGGGTAAAAATTTAGTAGCTATATAAACCTGAGATCTTATGTTTTTAACAGCTTTACCTATTAATTCTTCTGAATGACCAGCTCCGTAGTTTTCAGCTGTATCTATAAAAGTAGCCCCGAGGTCAATACCATATCTAATCAAATTAATATAACTATTATCATTTTGATTATCCTCTGTAAAATAACCACCTATACCCATAGTACCTTGACCTATTAAAGGTACCTTTAAATCACTTCCGGGTATGTATCTATATTTCATAATTGACCTTTCAAAGGTTTCCAAATAATACATGTATATCCTTCCATATATAGACTACCAAAAGATAATCGTTTAATTTCCAATATATCTATTTTACCTTGTTTTTCTAACTCCTGTAACTTCGGTAGATAACCTACCGTATATCCTCTTTTTATATGAAACTTCATAGCAAGATAATCTACTAAATTGGTTTCCTCATATAATTCATATATGGGTTCTAGATGTACGCATAATTCAATAGGTTGAGATAGTAAATATTCTAATATAGGGGTTGTATTACTAGCAAGTTGTTCAATAGCTCCACAAGTAAGTACTACACTATTAGGTTTTAAAGATTTAGACATATCGGGTTGTAGCATATCAAAAAGATCGCCAGTTATATTATAATTAAATTTACTGGCTATTAAATTTACTAAGTCACTAGAAGACTTTACAAAATCAAAGCCATACAATATCTTCTCAGGAAATAGTTGAGCTAGTGTTAGTAAATTATGTCCAGTACCGCAACCTAATTCATAAATATACTTAAAATCCTTCAAGTATTTAGTAAATAAACATAATTTAAAGATTTGATAGGCGTGCCATTCAAAATGAGGATCATTAGTATATACAAACTGCCTATTTAACCTCATAAATTGATTTGGTTTCATATATCGCGGTATTAATGAAGTAGGTGTACCTATCTTCCTAAATTCTTCTAAAGATTCTAGCCAACCTTTACTCCAAGTATCTGTTCTTTCAGGCATTCCTACAATTTTATTATCAGACTCTATCTTCTTTAATATATTTACTATAACTTCATCTCTCTCTTTATCGTCTAATATCCTATAACTAAAATCACCCTCAGGTATTAGATCAATACCTTTAAAAGATATATTATCTACATCTATATTAAATAGATCTTTTACATCCCCTAATACATTATAAATCATAACTACTCCCTCTCAAAAAAGTTAGCTAGGAAGTTACTAATTGAAATATTATCCAATTTATATAAAGATTTTAGATACTCTCTATCTCCGCATTCCCAAATATGTTTATCTGGCAATTGTAAACATTTTAAAGTAGTACCTTTTGTTAAAAGTTTCCTTATTTTATTTCCTAAAACATCTGTAGTCTCTTCTATTACTATAATAGCTAAATAACGGCTTAAAACTGCCTCTAAACGGCTTATATCTATAGGTTTAATACAATACATATCTAGTAAACCAAAATGGTTTATAGCCTCTTTAAGACCTGAAATTATTTCTAGTATATGATGTGTTATAGCTCCGGTACTAATTATAAGAGTATCTCTTCCTTGCTTTAGTTCATTAAATCCTATAGTAAAATTATGGTTTATACTATATATAGTAGGTAGTATACCTTTCTCTAATCTTATATATGTAGGTTTTTTAGCTTCGTAAGCAAGTTGAACTATTTTCATAGTAGATATATCATCTATAGGATTATATATAGAAAGTTCGGGTAAGGTATCAAGTACTGCTATATCTTGTACTGCGTGGTGTGTAGGACCGTCACTTCCATAAGATAAACCTGGGCCAGTACTTATAATAGTTACAGGTAAGTTCATAGCACATACATCTAGCTTTAGTTGATCTAAACATCTAAGAGACATAAAAGCAGATATACCATATAAAAAAGGTTTTTTACCTGTAAGTGCTAAACCGGCAGCTACTGAAACCATATTTTGTTCTGCTATACCTATATTATAATATTGTTTAGGTAAATCTTTCTTAAACTTTTCTAGTGTGAAGGCTCCCATATCATCTGTTAATAATATAACATTAGGATCTTTACAAGCTATATCATATAAGGTTTCAAAACAAGCATCTCTAATATCTCTGCTCAATTTGATAAGTCCTTTCGGGCTATTTCTACCTGCAACCCTTTTGGTATATTATGGTGCCAACCTATTTTATTTTCCATGTATGAGATACCCTTACCCTTAATAGTATGAGCTATAAATACTGTAGGTAATGTAATATGTAAATTTATTGTATTATGTACTGTTTCAATAAAAGTACCTATATCATGACCGTCTACTTCTACAACGTTCCAACCAAAAGCTTTCCATTTATCTACAAAAGGCTCTAAATGTATACAATCTTCTGTAAAGTCTAGGGTTAGTTGACTATTCCTATCTATAATAGCATATAATTGTTTTAATTTATGATGGGATGCGAACATAGCTGCTTCCCATACCGAACCTTCATAACATTCTCCATCACCTAATAATACAAAAGTATTATAACTTTTATCATCTAATTTAGCTGCTAACGCTAAACCAGCACCTATACCTAATCCGTGACCTAATGAACCTGTTGTTACATCTATACCTGGAAATTTAAAATAAGGATGACTTAATAATCTACTACCTGATTTACCGTAAGTTTGTAATTCTTCTATAGAAAAATATCCTTTATCTGCAAGAACTGCATAAAGGGCTTCTATAGCGTGTCCCTTACTTAAAATAAATCTATCCCTGTTTGGATCAGGTATATTATTACTATTTACAGATAATATACCTCCTTGATATAAAGCAACTAATATATCAGTACAGGATAATGAGCCTCCTATATGTCCTTTATTTGCAGAAACTATCATATTAAGCACTTGCTGCCTTACCCATAAAGCTTTTTCTTCTAATAGTTGATAATTATTTTCCATATTAATTCTCACCCAAATTTAAACGGTCTTCTGCTAACGATAATACAGCATAATAAACAAAATTAGTTACTGATACGCCAAAGAGGTCTTTAGCTTTTGTAAAATTTACTAAAACAGTAGTAATAGGTTCCTTAGAAACAAAATTAGGATCAAGTACTGCTCCAGTACCTACGTAAACTTGTTCTTCTGTACCTATACGACTTTGATATAAAGTACCTGAAGCTAAGTGCTTCCAATCTGTACACCTATATCCAGTCTCCTCATAAAGTTCTCTTATAGCGGTCTCTAATGGGGTTTCTCCCTTATCTTGCATACCGGCAGGTAACTCTAAAGTTATACTATGTACCGGTGGCCTATACTGTTGAACGAGTATTACTTTATTATCGGGCGTTAGTGCTAGAATTATAATACCTACAGGAAAATCTATAATATAATAGGGATCCTTATAATAGGGACTATCTTCTTTTCGAACCTGAAACCACTCAGTTTGAAATACTAGTTCACTCATCAACAAAAATCTCTTCCTTATTAATGTTATCTAATAATATATGTGATCCTTTATCTTCAAAACTAAATTTTACGTGTATAAAATTCTCTAATGCTTTACTTACATTATCTTGTTTATCTTTAGGTACATAGAAGAACATGAATCCAGTTCCTCCTGCTCCCATTAATTTACCACCTAAGGCTCCAGCTCTTTTAGCCGCATCATATATAGCGTCTATATTACTATTACTGGTTTTGTTGCTTAAGGATTTTTTTAGTATCCATCCCTCATGTAATAATTTACCAAAACCATCTAAATCACCACTTCTTAGTAAACTATTAGCTTCATATACTAATTGAGTCATATCATGTAAACTACTACTAGTTTTAGTTACATTAGATATTATATCAGAAGCTATCGCAGGGGCAAATCTACCAGCACTTATATAAAACATCATTATATTCTCTTGTAATTCTTTTACTATATTACAATCTAGTACGGCTACTGGTGTAATTTTTATTTCACCACCTAATTTGAACTCTATTAAATTAAATCCGCCATAAGCAGCAGCTACTTGATCTTGGCTACCAACACTTTCCTTTAATATTTCTTGTTCTAAGTATAAGGCTTTTTTAGATAACTCCTGTTTAGAGATATATTTTCCTTTTAATCTAGTTAAAGCGTTGATTAGTCCTACTGAAAATGAGGAACTAGATCCGGTACCTGTTCTAGCGGGTAGATCACCTAGATGATGTAACTCTATACCTTTACTATCATCAAACTCTAGATATTGTAATCCGGCTTTGACAGCCGGATGTAATATTTCTGATATAGATTGTGTAGATTCTATATGTGACCATACTATAGTATGTTTATGAGTAAAGAAATGGGGTAAATATCTACATGTAATATAGCAATATTTATCAATAGTTGTAGATAATACTGCACCCCCGTTTTCTAGATACCAAGCTGGATAGTCAGTTCCTCCGCCGAAGAAAGACATCCGATAAGGGGTTCTAGATATAATCATTATAATCTATTCCTCCTCATCCTCTTTGTCCTTGTTTTGGTAAGATAGATTCTTACGATCTTCTCTTTGATCAATCCTCTCACCTACTTTTAAGAATCGATTTCCTACTTTATGTAATCTCGAACTTCTATTCTTAAAACAAGTACCTATATAATATCCGTTTTGAAATTGTATTGTCCTGTTTTTGATCTTTGCCATTTCATCTTTAAGCTGATTCTCTGTAGTGACACCTATCTCAGGAGCTCTTACATAACCGTCCTCGAACTCTCGGTCTCTACAAAGGTTCGCAAACTGTAGTAACATGTCTTTCCCCTCACCGCAACGTCCCGATTGAATTCCGACTCTCATTGTACTCTCCTTTACTAATTTCTTAGTTTTAATAAATTCCTTTACTTATCCTACCCCTGTGATAGTTAAGTAAGTCCACTAAAGTCGTCTCTAGTGGAATTTCTGGTTCCCAATTCGTAGCTAACTTAAACTTACTAACATCTGGGATTTGTAATGTTACATCTGATGGTCTCAATAAACTAGGATCTACTTCGTAACTTATAACTCTATCAGTCATAGATATTAATAATCCTAACATTTCTCCTATAGTAGTTGTAGTATTGCCTCCTATGTTATATACCTCACCAGCCGGACATTTTTCTAATAGTAGCCAGTAAGCTTTTACTGCATCCCTTACATCTTGAAATGTTCTAACGCTATTTAAGTTACCTACTTTCATGGGATTCTTTAATATACCTGCTTCTATAAGTGCTATTTGTTTAGCAAAAGCAGATTCTGCAAATACATCTCCTCTCCTTGGACCAGTATGTGTAAACATTCTAGTTCTAACTATTTCCATTTTATATGATAGATAGTATTGGAGAGATATCATATCTTCACCTACTTTAGATACTGCATAAGGTGAAGCCGGTCTAAATGGATTAGTTTCTTTTATTGGTATTTCATCCTTAGTTACTTGGCCGTATACTTCTGAACTAGAACAAATATGTATTCTAGGATTTATACCTACTATCCTTATAGCATCAAGTAAGTTAGTAGTGCCTATAATATTAGTATCTAATGTTTCTGTAGGCATCTTAAAACTTACTTGTACATAAGATTGAGCCGCTAAATGGAATATTAGATCTGGTTTAACCTCTTTTAATATTACTATTAATGAGTTAAGATCTTTAATATCGCCTAAATGAATTTTGATCTTGTTTTTAATATGATATAAATTATCTAAAGGCGATCGCCATCTAGCAATACCGTGTACTTCATAATCTGGATGATTTTCTAATATATAATCCGCTAAATGTGATCCGACCATACCCGTAATACCTGTAATAAGAACTTTCATAATAAATCCTCCTCTAAAATACGGTTAAAAGTTACTAGCTTTGGTTTTAAGCCTCTTATAAGAGGCTTGTAGGTTTAAAATGGTCCTTTGAATTTCTTATATAGATCTGCCATACTTGTTTCATCTGGTAAAGGTATACTATGTATATTCTTACCAGTTACTAACTTTATAATAGCTTTTACTAAATCTCTTTGGTTAGGGTAAAATATATCTTCTAAAGCTTTCGCTGTAGGGCATGTAGTGAATTTCATACCTAAACTTACTATAGGTGCTTTTAGTAAAAATGGATTAACTTCACATACAATTCTACTTACTTCGGCAGCCACTCCAAAAGGTAACCAACTTGTATCAGCTACTAACAATTTACCTGTTTTAGATAAGCTATTTAATACGTCTCCCCATCCTGGGTGAGATATACAATTAAGGTCTATTATTTCACAATCTATACCATATTGTTCTAAATATTTAGCTGCTCTTATAGCCTCTAGTACCATAATACTTGTAGCTACTATTGTTATATCTTTTCCTTCTCTTACTATAGTAGTATTTAAAGGATATGGGTTTATTTCTCCTACTAAGAATTTTATATCATATAATAATCTATGTTCAATAAATATTATAGGATTATTATAATGTAAAGCCCAAGTGTACCAATCTAATATAGATTGAGAGCTAGCTGGCATAACTACTGTTAATCCTGGTATATGGGAGAATATAGATTGAGGACTTTGAGAATGTTGGGCTCCTTGTCCCCAACTTCTTCCTATAACCATCCTTATCATCATGGGTAATTCAAAATTACTGTTAAACATATATCTATACTTAGCTGCTAGATTTATTATTTGATTAGCTGCAACTAAAGAGAAATCAGCTCTCATATGGGTATTTATAGGATATAGCCCATTTAAAGCGGCACCTATACATATACCAGTTATTCCCTCTTCTGCTAGAGGGGCATCTATTACCCTGTCTGGATATTTGTCTACTAATCCTAATGTAGTTCCAAATATACCTTTAGGATCTGATACTCCCTGCCCCACAATTATAGTTCTGGGATCTGTTAATGCGTTGTTCATTACTTGATATAATGCTTCCCGGTATGACATTTCCATTTAGATCACCCCCAGATATAGATCATGTAATTTTGGGTAAGGACTATTTTCGGCAAATTCAACAGCTTCTTCTATTTCTTCCTTTATAATACTACTAAACTTATTTATTAATTCAGTATTTTGAATAAGTGGATCGTGACTTTTCCATAAATTGTATTCTGTTGTATCTCTTATAGGCAAATTATGATCCTCATTTATACCTACATGTTCTTTATATCTATAAGTATTAAACCATATAAAATGAGGTTTTCTATTGCTTCTTACAGCTTCTATAGCTAATCTCGCTGTTATATCTACTTTACCTAAATCATATCCTTCGTATAATTCCCAAGTAGTTATACTATACAAACTAGCTTGTTCTATTAAACTATAATTTTGTCTTTTCTCTTTTTTAGTATAGGAAGCCAATCCATTATCTTCACATATAAATAATATAGGTAATTGATGTAATCCTGCAAAGTTTAGAGATTCATGATATACGCCTTCCTCAGTAGCGCCATCACCGAATACCGTAACTATTATATGTTCTTTATTAAGTAATTTAGCTGCTAAAGCCGCACCTACTGCATGAGGTATAGTACTAGCTACTAATGCACTTGTACCCATTAAATTTACTTCTGGGGCTGTAAGATGCATAGACCCCGCCTTACCGCAACAATTACCAGTAGATTTTCCATAAAGTTCTGCAAACATTACTTTTAGATCTCCACCTTTAGCTAAATAATAAGCGTGAGATCTATAGGTGCTGAATAAAAAGTCCTCTTGCTTAAGATTATTACATATACCGACAGCTATTGGTTCTTGACCTATAGAAAGGTGTACAGGTGATTGGATTTTATCATCAGGGAACAGTTCTATTATTTTTTCTTCAACCAATCTTATACGTAAAGCATTATAAAAGATTTTTTCGAATGTATTCTGAAAAACCATTATCTCCACCAAATTTCATAAAAAATTTATTAGCTACATCACATCTTTCTGGAGTACCTATATCGAATAGAGGATCTTTAGTAGTTATAGCATATAAACTCACCTCTTTTGCTAATTTAGGAAATACTTCTCTTTCTAGTGATACTATACCTTCTGTAATATAATCTAGTATTCCTGGATTATTTAGTATATATATACCAGCATTAACTAAACCAGGTATTTTCTCTCCTGTTTTCTCTGCAAACTCTATTACCTTACCATCATTATCTATAGATATACTACTGTACTCACTAACATCCTCTAATTTTGTTAGTTGAATAGTAGCTTTAGCATCACTAGATAAATGAATATCTAATAACTTTTGTATATTAAATCTACAAAAAGAGTCTCCGTTTAATATTAAAACAGTATCTCCAATTACTTCACGAATATTATTTCTTATTGCACCTCCAGTACCTAGCAACTCTTCTTCGATATTGTAATTAAAGTTAAAAGAAAAATCTATATTATTAAACTTATTACAATAATCTATAATATTTTGGGGCTTGTGTCCTAAAGCTAAAATAACGTTATCAACTTCTTGTATATATAAAGAGGTTAATATCCAATATAAAAACGGATGACCGCCTATATTAACCATACACTTAGGTAAGTTTTTAGAAAAAGTTTGTAACCTTGTACCTAATCCACCAGCTAATATAATAGTATCAATCATAAAGTTCTTGTATCCTTCTTGTTGTTTCTGCTTGTTCTTCTCTATACAAATATGTTATGGCATCTGGATGTTCTACATATGTGGATAATTCTATAGGTATTCTTAGAAATTTATAACCCTTTTTAGCTAATCTTATATAAAACTCATAATCAGATGCTCGTAAGTAATTAATATCCTGCAACTCTCCATTGTCTATAATTCTTTTTCTTATAACCACATGGGGTCCTAAATAAAATAATCTTTTTAATGTATTGAAATCAAAATCGGATTTAGGTCCAGTAGCTACAAATTTACCATTTTTATCTACTCTTATATGATCCCCATATACTACATCAATATCTTTCCTACTACTATATATATACACATATCTCCCAAAAGCATCCTCCCTTAATAAATCATCTACAGATGCTACCAATATAATATCACCTTTAGCTAATAGATAAATTCTATTATAAGTATCTGTTACAGGTTCTAAAGGTACTCTTAATACTGTTATATCAAAGTATTTAGAATATTTTTCTACTATTGTTTCTTCTTCTGGAGTAGGATCATTTAGTGTTAATATTATCTCAAAATTAGTATATATTTGGGATCTCATGTTTTCAAAGTATTTTTCTAAGAATTCTCCAGAGTTATAAGCAGAAGTTAATACACTAATTTTTAGGTTATTATCAACTATTGGTAAATCTGGATATTTAGACTTATAAGATAGTTGTAAAAACCTAGAAACTTGATCTTCTATATTAAATTTTTCTGAGTATTCTTTAGCTTGGATAGATCGGATATTATAGTAAACACTATCTTCCATTAAATTCTTAATTTCAGATATCCATTTATCTATATTATTTGGTGGGTAACAAAATGGGTAACAAACGGCTTCTGGTAAACCACCTTTATCTGATGCTATTACTGGTATACCGTTTAAAGATGCTTCTACAGCTACTCTACCAAAAGCTTCTTGTATTAGAGTAGGTATAACTAATACTTTAGTTTTTTCCCATACTTGTTTCATATCTTCTGTAGGTGGTATATGTTCTACATTTTTAGGTAACACTTTTACTTCTAATTGACCTACTATAAGATAATTATATTCTGGTAATTGTTTAGCTATATCTAAAAATAAGTTAACTCCTTTTTGATTGGTACCTTGTATCATTGTTATACAATTACCTATAGTACCTACTAAATGTTCTTTAGGATCTATAAAAGGATATATAGTAGTACAAGGTATATTATATACAGCTCTTACTATATTACTAACAAAATCACTGCAGCCAGTAACTATAGATTTCTTAAATAGTGGATAGTAACTACCTTTAGTAGTACAAGGTTTACCTTGTAAACATATTTGGTCACAAGTACTCATCTTACTAGAGTTTATACAAACAAATTCAAAAGATGGTATTCTTAGTATTAGGTGTATATTATGACTATAAACTATCTTACTTAATCTATCTGCACCATGTAGTTGAGTTATAACTATATCCGGTTTCTCTTTTACTAGAAAACTTTCTAATTTATCATATATGTTAATAGTATGTATAACTGTTATATTATTAAGTGTAAAAGTGTTTTCTGTATTATTAGGTCCAATAGTATAACATATATGACCTTTATCTACTAAATTGCTAAATAAGGTATATATACATTTACTAGCTCCACCTAAAACTGGATGAATACTTTCAGAAATATATAGAAATTTCATTTTTTATCAGGATTTCCATAAGCTGCCATAATAGTGAATAAAATTATAACTACTATGACTATTATCAAACCGTTCATATTATTAACTTCCTAATACCGCTGTTAATCTATCCTTCATATTACTATATACTACCTTATAACTATAATTATTAACTACAAAATCTCTAGCTTTATTTACTATCGGTTTAGTATCCGTTACTTTATTAAATACATCTAATACCAAACTTTTATATTGTTCCTTATTTGGTTCATCAAATAATACACCTTTATACTTCTCATCTAAGGATTCTAAAGTAGGTATACTTTTTTGTTCTATAGGTTCTATAGATAAGGTATTCCCTATAAAATCTTTCATAGCAGAAGTATTAGTAGTTATAGTAGGTATTCCAGAACTCATAGCTTCTAAAGGAGATAGTCCAAACCACTCACCCCTACTAGGAAATACAAATAAATCTAAAGCTCTATATATAGCAGCTAATTCTGTATCTTTAAAGCTATTAAAACTATAAACAACTGTTGGTAAATCTTTATTATCTGATTTAGATTCTATAGCTTGAGTATCTTTTAGGATATATTTAGCTCCAAATAAGTCTCCCTTTATAAATAAAGCTATATTACTATCCTTAAACATCTCATAATGGGATTGTAATACTATATCTATACCTTTTCTCATAGTATAATCGCCCATAAATCCATAAACAAAATCAAATTTAGTTTTTAGTTCATCGCTAATGCTTATAGTTCTTTTATCTGGTTTAAATGTATTGGTATCTACGCCAAAAGGTATATAATATAGTTTTTTCTTAGTAACTTTTTTAGATTTAAGTATAAGATCATAAGTATTTTTAGAAGGTACCCATACCTCATCTAAATTATCAAAATCTAGAGTATCTGATATACTATTATATATATCTAGAAACATACCAATATGTTTACAATCAAAACTAGATTTATAAGGTGATAAACTAAGTATGATATCTGGTGTAAAATCTTTTTTAGTAAAATCTATTAATAAATCATAATCTGATTTTGATAAAATACCATCATAACTCATTATTTTGGTATCAAGTAATCTTACATCTATACCTAATTCATTTAATTCTAACGCTAAAGTCCTAGAAACTTTAGTCCTCCCAGACATCGAACCGAATGTAAAAGGTGAATAAATCCCTAATTTCATAAATTAACCTCCTCTAATACTTCCGTAATCAATATCATCACTACTAATACTAGCTATTTATTGCTGCCGCTATTATAAGGTCAACTATTATTAAAATGATTAAAATGATTAACATTATAATCGTCTCCTCTTCAATATTTTCCAAGTTACGGTACCAGATATTAGACCACTAACTAGTATAGTCAAAATGATCAATATAATAAATTTCACAACCGATTTCCTTTTTTAACTTAATCCATTATTTATATCACCATCTGCGAACCAAGCTACTATTCCACCTATTATACCTGTTAGTAGTATAATACCAACTAGAATTAAATAACAATTATCCTCAGTTATTTGCATTAAATTAATCTCCTTTAATATTACATACTCCCATAATCAATATCTTCACTACTAAACCAAGCTATTATTCCACCTATTATACCTGTTAGTAGTATAATACCAACTAGAATCAGATAACAATCATCCTCAGTTATTTGCACTAAATTAATCTCCTCATAATTTCACAAAAATAGCCATTCTAACATTAACCACATTACCTAAATCTAGTATTGGTAAAACTATATTAGTATTAGTATTAGTATTAGTATTAGTATTTTTATTTGATTCTCTTATAGCTTTAGTGATAACTTTATTAGTTTTGGTAATATTATTTTTAGTATTTTGTTCGTTTTCTGTATATTTAATAGCTACTAATCCAGCGTTTAGGGCTTTTTGTAGGTCTGGAGATAAT
>Ga0315293_10002401_pt1 | contig 18005 bp, 20 predicted proteins | sample YL17G13_20_MG_FD_203071 | JGI IMG/M metagenome (GOLD analysis project Ga0315293, IMG submission 203071) | Sediment microbial communities from Yellowstone Lake, YNP, Wyoming, USA - YL17G13_20 | ecosystem: Environmental > Aquatic > Freshwater > Lake > Sediment | place: USA: Wyoming | collected...
GGAAGCTCGAAGTATTCCTTGACATCCTTGAATTCATCAGCCTGCTTTTTCATATCCTCTATCTGGGTTTCTGACCTGGTCCTTTCCACCTGCAGGTTGGCTATCTTTTTCTGAAGCACGAATTTCTGCTCAACAATTTCTTTTCTTCTTTTTCGCACCTCTATTACGTCATTTTCAAGGTTGCTACGTTCTTGCGTTATGCTTGAAAATGCTGCTTCTTCTGATTCTTCACGTCTTTTCAGCTTGCCCATCTCTTCTTCCAGTGCTTCTATCTCGTCTACCAGTGCTTGTCGCTCTGTTTTCAGTCTTTCGAGGTCGAATTTTCGCGTTTTCTCATAATAACCACCCATGATAGCGCCAGAAGGCTCTATCAGATCGCCTTCAAGAGTTGCAATCCTGAACCGTTCATCATAATTGTTCAGCACCTTTCTTGCAACATCTATGTCATCAACGACTATGGTGCTCCCCAAGACATATTCAACAGCGGGTGCAAACTTCTCATCGTAGTCCACCAGATCAAGAGCAGACTTCGCTTCGTGGGGTATTTTCTTGAGCTTTTTGCCTCGTATCTTGTTCAACGGCAGGAAGCGGGCGCGGCGGATGTGCTTCTCCTTCATGTATTTCACACATTTGGCAGCTATCTCATCATTTTCCACAACAAGGTCTCTTGAATGCGAACCAACCGCAACTTCTATAGCGGTTGAAAACTCTTCTTTCACCTTGAGAATAGAAGAAAACAAGGTGGTCGGATACGGCAGCTTTGTTGCAACATCGCGCACAGATCGGCTTAGCCGCTCGATCTCAGTGTCGCGAAAACCCACCTGATCCCTTTTTCTGTAAATCTCTGCACGAAGTCTCTCCACACTGCGAACGGTCTCGAAATCCCTTTTCTGGATTATCTCATCGCCGCGGCTTCTGATCAGGGCTTCTTTTTTCTCAAGCTCATTCTCGATCTTTCTCGATTCTTTGTCAGTGTTCTCGAGCTGTTTTGAATACTCTTTTACTGCAAGCTCTGTATTCTCAATATCTCTTTTCGCTTCTGATAGCCTTCTATTAATCAGTGACGCGCGCGCTTTTTTCAGGTCGTTTTCGAGCACAGCATATTTCTCTGCATTTTCCTTGTCTGTTTTTAACTGCGCCACACGCTTTTGTTTCTCAGAGATTATTATCATGGCTTCGCGCACTCGGGTTTCCACCTTGTCGAGCCTCGTAACAGCCATCTCCTTTTTTTCGTTGAATTCTGTTATACCCGAGATGTCGTCGATTATCTCTCTGCGCTGCTTCGGAGAAGTTTCTATTATTCGCGTTACGTCACCCTGCATGATTATATTATAACCATCGGGGCTGAGGTTGGCATTGGACATGAAATCGAGCACCTTTGCTTTCGGGACGGTTCTGCCGTTTATTTTGTAAACGCTGATGCCGCTGCGCGTGATGCGGCGCGCTATTTTGATTTCTTTGTCTTCAACAGGTATTTTTTTATCGCTGTTATCCAGGTAGAGATCCACTTCACAGAATTCCGCTGGCTTGTTTTTTGCTGCGCCATTGAATATTAAATTCTGCAGTTTCTGTGCGCGTATGCTACGCGCAGAAGATGTGCCAAGAACAAATGTTAGCGCGTCAATTATATTCGACTTTCCACTGCCGTTGGGTCCTGCTACAACCACAAAGCCCGACGGGAATGGTATGCTAACTTTTCCGCCAAACGACTTGAAGTTCTGCAGGACCATGCGCTCAAGTTTGACCATGAGTATCACTATCTATTTTTTCAATTTATTCCATATATTATCGAATAACATATTCTGAATTCTATTGAATTCTTTGTCTTGTACTATGAATCCCCTCGGATCTTCGTCATATATCACGAACGATACTTTATCGTGATAGATGTACGTTGCGGTTTTACCGAAGTCCATGTTTTTTATTAATCTTATCTCCGAATTGATGAATTTTTTTCCTACAAGGAAATCGCGTTCTTCTTTACTGTCTGCCAATATTGCCTTTGTATGGACGTTCGCTGCTCTTTTTTTTCTATAATATATCGTTGTAAAACTACTTGAGAATTCCAACCATTTTTGTCCCACACCAATGACTTTTACCGTTTCATTTTGCTTGGAAATTATGTCGTTGGTGACGGCTTTTACACCGCTTCTACCTTCGAACAGCTCTACCCTATACCTACAGGGAATTGCATTCTGGTATTGTTCTAGTCTCGGTAGGATGGATTCTATTTTTGCTCTTTTTTGATCAAGAATGTTTAATAGCTCTTTGGGCGATGTTGCCCTGAATATCATTATTCCTTCTTTGTCTACCGTAGATACCAGACCTTTCTGGAGCAATGCTTTCAACACCCCGTATACCGTGGTTCTTATCAGCTTTGTGCGCTCTGATATTTGTTTTACACTCGATCCTTGATCCGCCAGGCATGTAAGATATACCTTTATTTCGTTGTCGTCCAAGCCCAATTCCTTTAGTTCTTTGAGAGCTTCCATGATTATCTTTATGTAAGAACTTCTATAAGAATCTCGTTATTTTTGTCTAATTTAGACAAATAATATATAAATTGTGGTATTACCATATAGTTATTAATGTGGTGTTTAGATGAATGACAATTATAGTGTTCCTGCTGATGATATCTTTCGAGCGCTACACCAAATACCTGGCATAAAGATATCAGAGTGTTATATGGAAGGAGGCGAACCGAAGTATGGTGGGGATGGTCTGGCACACTACTACGATGGCCAAGGTCTCATCTTAGCTCAACGTACGGGATTGCCAAGTTCGGGAAGATATATGGTCATCAGACAATGTCCTGATGATACTAAAGGCAGAAGAGAGCTGGTCGATCATCTTAAAAACGAAATAAAAAAGAAAACAGGTGCAGACCCTTTTGTTACGATGTATGAAAACAGGGACGTATGTAGCGGTGAGTTGCTGCCATCGGTTCTCATTTATCTGGAAAAAATCGGAGTGATGTCGTTCATAAATGGTCCAACATTACATGCTGATTACAGAAATCTCGGTGACATTGGATTCATGCCTAGAACAAAGCGGTTTGATGACAGGTCTCCGGATAAGGATGTGGATATCATTATCAGATTGGAATTATTTGTAGAACCAAATCCGGGTGAAAAACTATGATGAGATATCTGAGAAGACTTGCAGCAGGCGCGGCGCTCCTGACGTGTCTAGCTCTGCCTTTGCGGGGAAATTCTGCGGAGTTGAGCTTTGGATACAACGTGGTAGAGAATGCCGTACTAGACAGCGGGGATCTCAGAACTAGAATGATAAATAATATAGATTTGATCGAAGGCGACTTTCGTTTTGGTTACCACGGACTGAATGAGGTCAACAATTTTGACGCGAAAACTTACTTCGGAAGAAATAGGTTGATGATTGGAAAAAAAGGTGCTGATACTTCTGCTCTGATTGACATGAGAAGTGATGTTAATGGTGTATTCGACACAAAATTCGGGATGAGAAATACTGGTTTAATCAAAAAATCAGGAGGGTATGGCTTTGTCGACGTATCTGTAAACGGTAAGGCTGGTAATGTGAATTTATTTTATGGACGAAGCTTGGGTCATGGTTTATCTCTAGAATATCTTCAATCTAGCGACTTTGCATTCAAAGGCAAGCCGTCCTATTACAGAGAATTACAGATGAACAAAGACGTCGGCAAAGGAAGGGCGGTATTCGCTAGAGCAGAAATGGCAGAGCATTGTGAAACAAAGTACATGTTTGGTGTTGCGCAAAATCTCTTCTAATGTCCTAGCGAAAAAATTGCTATAGCGAGTTAAGTGAAGTTCCAACAACTAATGATATTGGATTCATGATAGCGAATAAGAATCTTTTTGGTATTAGCCTTTCATCTTTCTTACTATTCCTTTCATCTTGAACTTCAACATAATCTTTATCAGCTTTGCAGTTTTTCCATGGGCAAAATCTGTAAGGTCCTCGCCAACAAGCACAGATGCCATGTCATTCAGCTGGTCATCATTCATGTTTTCGAATGCCTTGCGAACCTTTTCCGCGTTCTGCAGGTGCTTTCCGCGCTCCTTCCACCAAACTCTGTTATATTCATCCAGAAACTTTGCTGAGTAATCGCCTTCATCAACGGACTTTTTTATGACATTTCCCGCCATCCTGCCGGCTGTTATGGATTCTGATATGCCACCACCATGAATAGGATTCACCTGATTGACTGCATCACCTACGCCCAGTATGCCATCTGCAACCATGTTTTTCATGAAGCCGCCGACTGGAATGGAGCCACCGTTCATCTCGATTATGCTGCCGTTCTTCAGGTCTTCCCTGCTTTCTATAAAATCATCCAGATAATCCTTTGCTCTTTTTCCCTGATTGGCTCCAGAAATTCCAACACCCACATTTGCAATATCCTTTCCTTTTGGGAAAATCCAGCAGTATCCTCTGTATGCTATCTTGTTTCCGAAGAACAACTCAATCATGTGCGGATCCCTCATCTGTATGCCAGCCATCTCATACTGAAATCCTGAGTCAACTAGCAGAGGTGATTTGCTTGTACGAAGACCGGCCTTTCTCAGGGTCAGAGATTCCACACCGTCTGCGGCCACAACGATCTTGCCGAAAATATTAAACTTTCCGTCAATTGTGTTCACCTTAACACCGCAGGTGTAATCATCAGCAAATATCTGCTTTGCTATGCCGTCGCTCTCGCTGCGTTTCGCGCTGCCTTTTATGAGATCGTAGACTTCGCTCTTGCAATATATTTCTGCCCCTGCTTTGGCTGCCTGGCTTGCAAGCCACTTGTCAAAAACCTTTCTTTCAAGAATAAAGCCATCCGTGCCGCTGAATTTTATCTTCACTTCCTTTCCGTCTGGCGCGTAGACGTAGGCGCCATATATTTTTTGCGCAATGCAGCGTGACGGTATGTTCAATTTCAAACGTTTTACGGAGTTTGCGCTCAGACCTTCACCGCAGCGCTTTGGTGTTCCAATCTCATTGCTGCGGTCGAACACAGCCACGCTCAAGCCATGCTCAACGCATGCCTTCGCTGTGCTGGTGCCAGCAGGACCTGCCCCAACCACAATCACGTCATAGTTGTCTTTCAGCATGTTTTCACCATTGCTCGCCGATTTGCATATAGCTCGCACGAATATGATACAACTTGCATAATATCGTGCTCGTTATCATACACTATCATACAAATTGCTCGGTTCTTCGAACCTCGTTATCATAATCATAACTTCAGCGCGCCGACAGGGCAGAAGTTCACACACACCCTGCATTTTGTGCACCTCTTTGCATCGAGCCTGATTTGGCTTTCCTTGAGTTCCAGCGTGGTAGGAGCGCATACGCTGACACAGCCAGCACATGCTATGCATCTTTTACGGTTGATTTTCAACGACATCTTCTCACCATATTGCTGCGCTTCGCGCAGTTATTTTACCAATAGCTCACCGAAAACTTATGCTATTATTTCGTTTTCGGTTCGTCGTTATATTTAATCGTCATTCAATTACTCACCAGCGCATGTATTACTGCACATATCATAATAATACAAAATTAGTGCAGTTATCATAGACTGCTGGCTCGTTATTTTATCCCGACAAACTTTTAAAACGCATCGCGACAAAATTGTTTCATGGTTAAAGATATTCTTCTGGCAAGGGGTGCCGAGGCCATATTATATCTGGATGAGGAGGGAAACCTGGTAAAGGAAAGAATAAAGAAGGGTTACCGCATCCCTCAGCTGGACGAAAGGCTGCGCGCTAGGCGGACCAGGCTAGAATCAACGCTGCTAAGAGAGGCGCGGCGCGCTGACGTGCTTACGCCGCAGATACGCGAGGTTGAAGGATATAAAATCAAGATGGAATTCTTGGATGGGCACCATGTACGGGGTCTATTGAATGAGGAAAACTGCGAAGAAATCGCAGAAAAGATAGGCTCAACAGTCGCAAAACTGCATGCTGCGGACATTATACATGGTGACCTGACTACATCGAACATGATTATCCGGAATGGAGAGCTCTACATCATAGATTTTGGCCTTGGTTTTCAGAGCAAGAAGGCTGAGGATAAGGCGGTTGACCTCTACCTGCTCTATCACGCGTTGGAGTCCACGCATTGGCAGGTATTCCAAAAAGCATGGAAGATAATCTTAAAAGCGTACACGAAAAACTATGACTGGTCCAATCCGACCTTCGGTCGGCAAACGAGTTCGTCCGGGAAGGTTATTAAAACTTTAGCCCAGATAGAAAAGAGAGGACGCTACAAGGAAAGATAATGTGATTGCAATGCCAAAGGAAAAAGAGGAATGGATGCAGTACGACAGGGATGAGATAGAGAAGCTCATAGTCAAGATAGCCAAAGAAGGGAAGACCGGAAGCGAGATTGGCATGATTCTTCGAGACCAATATGGCGTGCCTGATGTAAGGGCGCTCGGTTTGCGTATTTCAAAGGTTCTGGATGAGCACGACAAGAAAGAAAAACCGACTGAAGCGCAGAGACTTCCAGAGAATATTTTCGCTCTGCTGAAACAGGTTGTCAGCGCGCATGCCCATCTGGGTAGAAACAAACACGATGCGAACTCAAAGCACGGCATTGAGAAAATTGAATCCAAGATAAGAAGGCTTGCGAAGTACTACATCCGCAAGGGACGAATGCCGAAGGACTGGAGATACAGCATCGAAAAGGCGAGACTGCTGGTAAGATAGTTTTTCTGATACGAAAAAAAGAATGCAATGTATTACACGGACCGCTATACGAGCACTGCGCATCTTTTTTTGAATAGCTCAGCACAGTCTTTAAAAGATGAATTGCTCACCGAGCAAACAACCGGCTTTTTATATTTATTTGCTAAAATAAATTTAAATCATTACCATAAGTGAGTTAAAAATGAACAAATACGCACTGGGAGCAGATTTTGGCACAGAGTCCGTTAGAGTTGCACTTATAGATACCTGCACTGGTGAGATGGTTGGCAACTCGGTCGTAAACTATCGACATGGTGTGATAAGGGAACATATGCCTGATTCTTATGGAGGCGCAGAGCTAAAACCCGGCAGGATATTGCAGCACCCTGGGGACTATATTGAATCATTCGTTGAAGCCACTTCTACTGTGCTGCAAAAAACTGGTGTCAAAGGGAAGGATGTAGTTGGAGCTGCTCTGGACGGGACAGCGTGCACGATGCTTTTTGTGGATGCAGACGGGAGACCGCTCTGCTATCAGGAAGAATTCAGGAACAATCCTCATGCTTATGCCAAGCTCTGGGCTGATCACGCTTCACAGAAAGAGGTCAATGAAATTGATGAAGCTGCAAGAAAAAGTGGTGAGACTGGAGAATATGTCTTGTTCAACTATGGTGGTATGCTTTCCAACCCCGAATGGTTTGCTCCCAAGTTTTTGAATACTTTCCGAGAAGCTCCGGAAGTAGTTCATTCTGCTCACGGTGCAATGCATCTTATCGACTATCTGACAATGTCATTGACTGGAAAACGGGGCGCCAGCATTTCTACCGCGGGTTTCAAGGGAATGTACACTGAGAGAGGATTCCCGCCGCAAGAATTATTCGGGAAGATTGACCCAGAGTTCGCAAGACTTTTCTATGAAAAAACAGTCATGACTCCATTATATCGAATGGGTGAAAGATGGGGAGAACTCACGAAAGAAATGGCTGATCAGACTGGGCTTGTGGCAGGCACCCCGATTGGAGTGCCTATTATAGATGCGCACACTGCTATACACGCATTGGGAGCGAGCGAACCCGGCATAATGGTTGCTGCGATGGGAACGTCCACTTGCGAAGAGGTTCTCAGCAGAGATAGAAAATGTGTTGAGGGAATGTGCGGCGTTGTAAAGGATGGCATCACACCTGAATTGTATGCTTACGAATTCGGGCAGGCGAACGTCGGCAGCCTGATTGACTGGTATGTCAATAATTTAGTATCTGAAAAGTACATGCAAGAAGCTAGGCAGAGAGGGATGGACATTCATGTTTATTTAGAAGAAAAGGCCAGCGCGTTGAGAGCAGGGGAGAGCGGCATCATCACTCCTCCTTGGTTCAGCAACGTGAGGGCGCTCGAGAGATCTGACCTTGCTGGTGCCATGCTCGGACTCAGGCTGGATACGAAACCCGAACAAGTGTACCTAGCTTTGATTGAATCTACTGCCTACGAACTAAAAGGACTCATTGAGAGCTGCAAGGCAGAAGGAATGGACGTGAATGAGTTGCGCGCTTGCGGCGGAATATCAGAGAAAAACAGGCTTTTCATGCAGACATATGCTGATATCATTGGAATGCCCATACGGACTTCAAGCACACCTCATGCTTCTGCAAGAGGTGCTGCGATTCTGGCTGCTGTTGCAGCGGGGGATAGCAGGGGTCGTCGCGGCATAGAAGAGGCAATGGAGCGCATGGCAGACTTGAGCGGAGAGAGTTATGATCCACGTCCAGAGAACTCTGCGGTCTATGGTGAACTCTATCGAGACGGATATCGTGAATGGTGCAGACTTGTTCTCGGGGCGCAGAGCGTAACGGGCGTGCTCAACAAACACAAGTAATAAATTTCCTGAATCACCCTTCTTGTTTAAAGAATCTTCCAGCACTTTAAAAGTTTTCTCGGAAAATCTAAGCTAATGGAAACCTGATGAAACAGATATTGTCTGGTTTTCATTTTGTCAGCTAGGTGAATATAGTGAAGAAGTTCCAAATCTTGCAATACTACTCTCGTCCTGATATCATGAAGGAGCTTGTGAGAAATGCAAGCGGCCGCGAGGTCGCTGGCGCGTTTATCGAAGGGAACTACGACTCCAGGCCAAACATCATACAATATCCTGACGACGTTGTTCAGATGGTCAAGAAGGGCGTGACATCGTTTCATTTCTCAGTTGAAAGGTGGAGCAGTCCAATGGCGCTGACGCCAGACAACTATGACAAACTACGCATTGGATGGGATTTCATACTTGACATCGATTCAAAAATCGGTATAGAAGGCTCCCAACTGGCGGCTGCAATGATATGCGACCTGCTTGGTAAATACGGCATCAAGAACTATGGCATCAAGTTCTCTGGCCGCCGTGGTTTTCACATATGCCTTCCTTTTGAGATGTTTCCGAAGGACATGGACTACACGCCCACTGCAAAAAATTATCCTAAGGTTCCGCGCATTCTTGCAAGGTTCATAAGGTCAAAAATATCAAAGGAGTTGATGAGAGGGCTGTTGAAAAAGAAGAGTGCCAAGGAGCTGGTTGATATTCTCGGTGAGCCACCCGGCAGGCTTGACCCGTTTTATTTTGTTGAGGTTGAGAAGGATTGGGGAGCCAGGCACATGTTCCGGGCGCCCTATTCCCTAAATGAAAAGACGTGGCTGGTTTCCCTGCCAATAAGCTACTCTGAATTAAAGAATTTCTCGGATGAAAGTGCAAAACCTGAGAATGTAAAGGTTGGTACAGAGTTTTTTAAGGGAGAGGAAAACGAAGCAGAATCACTGCTTTTGGATGCCATGGACTGGTATGCTGCCAGAAAGAAAATTTCTGCTAAAAGAAAAGAGCCTGTTAAAAAAACAGTGTGGGAAAAAAAGATAAGCGAGGAATACTTCCCGCCTTGCATTAAGCTTATCATGGCAGGCCTGAGCGACGGAAAAAAAAGAAGCGTGTTCACGCTGGTGAACTTTCTAAGGGTGATGAACTGGTCGTGGGAAGAGATTGAGGAAAAACTGATGGAATGGAACGAGAAGAACCGTCCGGCGATACCGCGCAACCTTCTTGTTGGCCAGTTCAGATGGAACCAGGCGCAGCAGAGGTCAATAAACCCCGCGAACTGCTACAATGACACATTTTATGTCAGCATAGGTGTGTGTAAGCCAGACGAGACATGCAGGAAGATAAAAAACCCAGTTTCATACCCGTTCAGGAGGATGTTTCCGGCGTTCAAGAAGCAAAAAAAGGCCCGCGGGTTCAGCTGCGACGTGTGCAACAAGGAGTTTCCGACCATGCGGAGTCTGCAGATGCACAAAGGCAGGTCGCACTAGCCCATGTAAGGCTTTAATGTTTTCGCAGGATTCTTAATAATGCAGTGGTACAATGCTGACATTTGAAAAGATACGCGATCTGGAGAGGGCTGAGAAGGACAGCAAGAAGTTGCAGAAGCTGCCAGACGATTTTCTGGAAGAGCTACGCGAGTATCTCAAGAAAAAGGAATCGATGAAGGATAAAACAACATCCGACATCCTCGAGATTGAAAACGTCAAGAACACCATAAAACGTCTGGTTGAGATGCGGGAAAAGAAGATACTTGATTCTGTTCTTTTGGCTGTGCGCTCCAATATGATGCCGGAAAATCTTTCAAAGTCAGAGGAAGCCTTTTTTTCCCAAACGGTCGAACGGCTAAAATTCCACAGGGATAGATTTTTCGATGAGCTGAAGAATGGTAAAAAGAGCACGGTTCAGGAAAACCCAAGAGAGGTTCTCTACAAGGTTAAGAAGACGCTGCCACATTTTGTCGGGCCTGATATGAACATTTATAATTTAGAGGAAAATCAGATACTTGCCATACCGAAGCCTTTAAGTGATTTATTGTTGAAAGAAGGTGTAATCGAGGAAATACAAGATTCGTGATTTAAATGATGATACCTAAAATCCAGAGGAAATTCTGTCCCAAATGCAGGAAGCATACCGAACATACTGTGGAGGAATCCAAACGCAGGTCGAGGCGGGAGCTCAGCAAGGGCCAGCGGAGGTTCAGGAGAAAGCTCATGGGCTACGGTTCTTTTCCCAAGGAGAAACCGAAAGGGAGGGAAAAGCCGACCAGAAAGCTGGATTTGCGGTACAAGTGCAACACCTGCGGCAAGAAGCATATAATAGGCAAGGGGTTTCGCGTAAAGAAAGCTGAGATCAAAAAGGAATGATATTATGGTTTTCTTCGAGCTTTTCGTACCTGCAGTCGGCGTGTTTCTTTTTGCGATATTCTTACTGATAGTCATAAACCTGTTCTACAGGTTCCTGATAAAGCAGGACGAGGCCAAGAAAATAAAGGACCGCATAAACGAAATAAATTCAGAGCTGAAAAAATACCGGAGCGACAAGGAAAAGTCTTCACAGCTTCTTAAGGAGATGATGACCGAGAACAGCAAGATAATGAGGATGACGCTCAGGCCCATGCTTGTTTCGTTCCTGGTCGTTATCTTATTTCTACCATTCTTGGGGACGGTCTACAGCGACAGGTATGCCGTGTTGCCGAACAATGTCACGGGCAATGTGACGCTGGACAGCACATACTTTGATTTGCAGAAGACCGACAGCGGGCTTGTAATAAAAAATTCCACATCGAGCTATGAGTGCAGCCTGCCATGCAGGGAGCAGATAAACACATCCATTCCATCAAAATGGAACATCTCGCAGGAAGGCGAGAGGATAAAATTCGGCAGGATTACTGCGATGCTTCCATTCTCGCTGCCATTCGTGGACGATGATGCCGGGTGGATACTCTGGTATTTGTTAATTTCCATACCAATGATGGTTATTATAAGAAAGATGATGGGAATCAATGTTTAGCAGCTATGGTACCCCGTTTTAAGCACTTTGCATACATTCTATTTCTATGCAAGAATTTTTGGTTAAGGAAGAATCCACAGGCGAATTTGGCAAAACGCCCAGCGAGCGCGGTGTTGATGAACTGCTGAAAAATGGAGTTATTATTCTTGATAAATGGCAGGGGCCGACCAGCAGGGATGTTGTTAATGTTGTAAAAAAACTCCTGGATTTGAAACAGGCCGGGCATGCAGGCACGCTGGACCCAAACGTGTCGGGCGTACTGCCGATAACATTGGAAAACGCATGCAAGGTTATTCCTGCTCTGCAGGGGTTGGACAAGGAATATGTCGGAGTGATGCGTCTGCACAAGGAGGTAGATGATAAAGTGTTGAAAACTGCAATGACCAGATTTGTCGGCGAGATCATACAAAAACCGCCTGTCAAATCGGCTGTGGCCAGGCGGGAGCGCAAGAGAAGGATATATTTCATGGAGATTCTTGACAGAAAGGAGAAGGATGTGTGCGTTCATGTGCGATGTCAGGCAGGGACATATATTCGCAAGCTCTTTGATGACATTGGCAAACAGATCGGCGGCGCGCACATGAAGGAGCTGCGCCGCATCGCAGCCGGTCCATTCATTGAGAAGGACGCGCATACCATACAGGAACTGCAGGACGCTTACAATAAGTGGAAGGAAAGCGGCAGTGATGAGATACGGAAGATTGTTTTGCCTGTGGAGTCTGCGATACCGCATGTAAGAAAGATATTCATAAAGGATTCGGCCATCACTTCGGTTACGAATGGCTCTCCTGTTTTCACAGGCGGAATCTCCAAATTGGAGAGAGGGATTGAAAAAGGCGAACTGGTTGGGATTATGACATTGAAAGGTGAGCTCGTTGCGCTGGCAAGGTCGAACATGTCTACCGATGAGATGCTCTCGAAAAAGGGCATCGCTGCAAAGACGGACAGGGTTGTAATCACAAAAACATTACAATAGCATTACAGAATTTTCTGCTTCTGATTGCGAATGGTTTTATAAAATTTATTAGTGAAAAATAAGCATGGCAAATCCAAGCGGTAATTATCCGGGAAGGCAGATTTTTTTGGGCGGGCTAAAATCCGGATGTCCTGCATTCGTGTATTTTGGTTCTGGCCGGTCGGATCTCAGTAAAAAACGATATGTACAAGACATCGAAGATGGGCAAGCAATGAGAATCAATCCGCTCAATCCTAATGAAAAAGTTGACATTTTCAGGCATTATCAGGCTGTCAGGATAGATCCTCGTACTGGTTTGATCGTGGTCTCGAACAGTCAGGCACCGAATGATGCGGTTTTCGAGGCATATATGTATATGGATGAAGGAGAAAAACTCTCCGGTGGCTTTCTGCGAAATATAATGGAGCTGATCGGCCCGGAGTACGATGACAGAAAGATTTCCGCAGATGGAGTAGTGACTATAGATAAGACGAAAATACCAACCCCCAGGGTAATAGGTGTGATGTTCCCTGATAATTCAGGGGCATTTCATTACACTCCTATGTTCACTCCTAAGATGGACTTGTCGCTCGGGCTGACCCATGCAGTGCAATTCAATGGTATGCTTGAGTTTATACAGACATATAATGGCGATGTGGATTACAAGCCGTTTGATTACGCACATACGGCCCGTGTTTTTGAAACAGAAGCGTCAACAGCAGAGCAGCTTGCTAATGAACTATACGAAATTTCTGATTACGAAGATTCAGAGTATGGCATACTTCGCGTGTGGTCCTTGGCTGGCGTTAGGAACGGAGATGGGCCCGGTGGGTGGGATATTACTGTGAGGGATCCCAAGCGTCCTGACCACGCTATAAGGATTTAATTGAAAAATATTTTCATCGTGATGATAAATGAGCGGCTCGAATTTGAGGCAAATGTACAGAAAGCCCCTGGAGGGCAACAAACCTACCGCGGTTTCTGTGAGGGTCGTATATCAAGACGGCACTGAATTAAATTTGAATTACGTTCCTGCTGGCATTACAGAACGATATGGCACGAATCCAAACCAGCTTTTTGGATTACTCGTTCCAGAGCAATCAAGTTTTCGGATAAGAGAATTGAAATCCGGCAAGGGCGGTTTCTCGTTGACCAATGTTGAGGATACCTATTGGGCGGCTGAGCTTCTGAAATATTGCCAGAAGCCAACTGCAGTCATAATGAAACACGAGAATCCTTGCGGCGCTGCACAGAGCGACAGCCTGGCTGAATCTTTCCTAAAGGCATGGTATTGTGATTTTGTTTCTGCATTCGGCGGTGCGGTTGGTTTCAACGAACCTTTGGATACTGAAGCTGCAAAGCTTTTGGTTGAAAGATTGCCAGATGACAGCGGTTTTAAGCATTATATCGAAGTGGTCGCTGCTCCTGAGTTCGAGGAAGGTGTTGTGGATATTCTGGAGCAAAGAAAAGACCTCCGAGTTGTGCGATACGAAGGATTTGATAGCATGCCTTGCTACAGGGGTGATGTTGCATTGCCGGTATTAAAAACAGTTGGTAGTATGGACGACATGCTCGCGCTTGAAGACAGATATTTGACAAGATTTAGAAGTCCCTCTGATTTTCTGTTGAGAGAGGTGGACGGAAAAACAGGTCTCGGCGTTGTTACAGAACTGCAACCGACCAGAATGGAGCTTGAAGACCTGCTGTTTGCGTGGTATGTTTCTGGCGTTCTCAGGTCAAATTCGGTCGCTATTGTCAAGAATGGTTGCGTGATAAGCCCCGGAACAGGCAAGCAGGCAAGGAACTTTGCTGTTGAGGATGCGATAGAAAAAGCAACCAGACTGTACATAGAATCGAGGTCGCAGGGGATAGGAGAATATAGAAATAGCATAGCTGATTATACACCAGTAGGCTCGGTCGCTGCTTCCGAGGCGCTCTTTCCTGAGCCGGATTCTGTAATTGCACTATCAAATGCTGGTATTAGGGTATTCGCTGAGACAGGCGGGTCTATCAAGGACAATGATATTATAAAAGTTGCCAATGAAAGAAACATGGTCGGTATATTCACGGGTGAGCGTTGGTTTTCCCATCATTAGCTTTTAAATCTCTTTTTTCTATTTATTATTATGGTGCTGAAAAAAGAGCTGCTGGATATACTAGCGTGTCCGAAGTGCAAAGGGGCGCTGAGCTATGATATCAAGAAGAAAAAGCTCGCCTGCAAGAAGTGCAGGCTGCGATATAAAGTGATGGAGGGGGACGTACCTGACATGCTGATAGAGGATGCTGAGAAGTTTTGATACTATTTTTCATTAACCAGATATTAGTGCGAGTTCATATCCTAAATTCCGAAAATCATCGATTTATTCTTCGGTCAGTGATCTTTTGGTAGATACAACCACACCATCCTGATGTTTGAAAAACACTGGATTCGCATATTGATGCTGAGGGTCTGCTCCCCCTGCTTCATTATCCGCTTCAATAATACGAAATGATTGACCCAAAGCTCCTCCCCTTGCGCTCAAAAAATATTTTGGAAGCCCTGTTTGTAGGCCAAGCATATTCATCATCGTTGCTCCTCTTATCAAATAATTTACTGAATTATCGGACATCATATTAGATGTCTAACTAAACTTTATAAAACAATTATTTCGATTTTTTATTTAGCGCTGGGAGGGAGATTTGAACTCCCGCGTGAGTCCACGAATAGCTGCGCTGTGCGCAGATATTTTATTTTCAGTGTCACACCAGCTTTCCAGGCTGGCGCCGTTTGGTTCCAATAGCTCGCACGGTTATCATAAAAATTACCGTGCTCGTTATTTTAAATTTACCAGGTTTGGCTATCCCAGCATAATTTCACTGTTTTATATAAAGATTGAAACTTCAAATATAAATTCGGGTTCTCCTAATAGTTATCAGTGATACTATGGAACTAAAGGATGTTATAGCAAAATCCCCATGCGTGAGCAAAAACATCACGATAAAGGAGTTTCTGGACATAGCGGCAAAGTGCAAGTCAGATTTCTTTCCGGTTGTGGAAAACGGCGTTGTGGTGGGAATTGTTTCTGAAAAGGACCTGATAAAGCTTATCAAAATCCAGCCAGTAGCGTCGATTCAGCCGATAATCAGCAGTGATATCTCCAAGACACTCTTACAGAGGAAGGTTGCTGATATAATGACATCAAACCCGATAACTGTGAAATCGTCGTCAAAGGTCGAGTTTGTTATAAAGGTCATGGTCGCTAACAATTTGAGGCGCGTGGTAGTGGTTGACGATGGCAGAAAGCTGGTCGGGATTGTTCACGTGAGGGATATAATCAGGAAACTGTAGGTATCAATATGGTCATGGAGATCAGCTTTCTTTTGGCAATAGCATTGCTCATACTATTTGCAAAGATATTCGGCGAGATAGCAGTCAGACTGCGTATATCATCGCTGGTGGGCGAGATAGCTGCGGGAATCCTTCTCGGTCCGATACTAAAGTGGGTTGCGCCCAGCGATTTTCTTTTCCAGTTTTCATGGTTCGGCATATTATTTTTCCTTTTCCTGATAGGACTGTCTACCAAGTTTGACGATGTGAAGTCCAACATATACTCGGGCAGCGCGATCGCGCTCATAGGATGCATACTCGCATTTTTGGCCGGTTTTTTGGTAGGAAATTACTATCTGGGTAGTTTTCAGACTGGAATCGTGCTTGGAATCGCGCTTCTGTCAACATCAACAGCCATCACTATACGCTCCCTTGTCGACGTGGGAGAATTCCATTCAAAAGTTGGCAGGATGGCCCTCGCGGTTGACATGGCCGACGAGGTTCTTGCTATACTTGCCTTATCGCTCTTAATCATGTGGCTTAGTTTTGGCGCTGTTGAGATATGGAAGGTCATGTCGTTGTTCCTGGCTGTCATTGGGCTGATTTATGTCATCATAACAGCCGGGTCAAAATTTATCGGGAGGGCACTTACGGTTTTTCAGAGAATGAGGGACCAGGAAATACTTGTTTCTATACCGCTTGCCATTGTTTTCATTGTAGCATTTCTTTCGGAACATGTCGGCGTGGCTGCTGTCACTGGCGCATTCTTGGCAGGCGTGGCCATGAGCAATTCACCGCTCACCGAGCCAGTGATCGCGCCAAAGATGAAGGTGATAGGATATGGTTTTTTCATACCCCTCTTTTTTGCTTACAGTGCAATCATACTTGACATAACCTCTCTATACACAAATTTCTTACTCGTTGCGCTTCTACTAGCTGCGGCTGTCATACCCAAGATAATAGGATGTGGTTTTTTCGCGAGATTTTTTGGTTTTAACTCGAATGAACAGAAAATGCTAGGCATATCAATGATTCCGAGGGGTGAATACGCAATTATAATATCACAAATAGCATTGACATTTGGGGCGGTAACCAACCAGCTTTACACCGCGGTTATAGCTGTTGTGGTAATATCCATAATTATAACACCGCTATTACTTAGAATGCATGATCCAAAATTTTCAAGATATAGTAAAAGGTAATAATTTAAACTTTCTGGTAAATGAAGTTTGGTATATAATTGATGGTGATACAATGGGACTAAGACCTTCAAAATGCTACAGGACTCCTCATAGGGCATACACCAGGGTTTCAAGAAGGAAACCCAGAAAGAGCTACATAAAAGGAGTGCCAAAGCCAAAGATAACTGTTTTCGAGCTGGGGACAAAGGGGAATTACGAGAATTCGGTTTATCTTACTTCTGACCACGATATCCAGATCAGGCACAACTCGCTGGAAGCAGCGCGCGTGGCTGCTATTCGCCATCTGGAAAAGAAGCTTGGGACAGGATTTTTCTTCAAGGTGCTAGTGTTTCCGCACCACGTATTGAGAGAGAACCCGCTTGCCACTGGCGCTGGAGCAGACAGGTTCCAGCAAGGCATGCGCATGTCGTTTGGAAAGCCAATTGGTACGGCTGCCCGTGTTCGAACTGGTCAGCGGCTTATGGTCGCCTACGTAAATTCTCAGAATGTCGCTGAAGCAAAGAACGCAATGAAGCAGGCAACACACAAGCTTCCGACCACATGCAAGGTTGTGGTTGAAGGAAAATAAGATATGACAACCGTTTCTATAGTGATGGTATGCATTTGTACGTCATTGTTCATGAGCAGGAAGTAAATGATGAGCTTGGCTGGGGAGTCCCTTCTAGTATAAAGGTGTACGGGGAAATTCAGGAAATCAAACAGATGTATGCCTACCGTTCTGTTGATGGTGATCCAACGGTTATTCCTGCTGACCTACCAGCGCCTTCTGATGATTTACTGGTACATGTATGTGGCTCTAGTCTGGATGTATGCATTCCTAAGCAACTAGAGGCTCTTCAGCGAGCAGGCTACAACGCAAAGATTTCTTCTGCCTCCATTTTTTAGTGCGAGCGCCGCAAGAAACCCTTCGGCTTTCAAGCCGAAGATTGAATTGCTCGTAAATTTCTAAGCGCGAGCTATTTCTCTGGCACGATACAAATAGAAAAAGCATAGCCATGAGGCC
>Ga0315293_10002402_pt1 | contig 18004 bp, 17 predicted proteins | sample YL17G13_20_MG_FD_203071 | JGI IMG/M metagenome (GOLD analysis project Ga0315293, IMG submission 203071) | Sediment microbial communities from Yellowstone Lake, YNP, Wyoming, USA - YL17G13_20 | ecosystem: Environmental > Aquatic > Freshwater > Lake > Sediment | place: USA: Wyoming | collected...
GCCTACTATCCGCCCGCCTATGACTCCTATGCGCCTCCACCCGTTCCGCCGAATGATGCCTATTCATCCGGGGAGACTGACTATGGCGACTATCCGCCCGCGAATGGTGATTACGGCGACTATCCGCCCGCGAATGGTGATTACGGCGACTATCCGCGCGCGGATGGCTACTGACAATCCACAGGACCACATGCGTGTTCAAGCCTGGATGCTCGCCACGATGCTGAGGCAAGTTTTCGCTCGCAAAGGCGGTGCCAATCGCCTCCAACCACCACTTCCGCTTCTGGCGGATTTTGTTGAAAAACTCTTACTCGTGCAAGGCCTCGTAACTGAAGACAGGCCCTAGCGACCCGGCGCAAGATCGCGGCATAGGACAGCTTGCAGTGCCGCTTCAACGGGGATGGGCCCTATGGACTCCGCGCTTGCTTTGGCCTCGGCCAATCTCCTTTCGCCGATGGTTTTGTTCTTCGTCCTCGGGCTCTTGGCATCGCTCGCCCGATCCGATCTCAGCATTCCCGAAGCGATCGCCAAGGGCATGTCGCTCTATCTTATGCTGGCGATCGGTTTCAAGGGCGGCGCAAGCGTCGCCCAGAACGGCGTTGATGCGACACTGCTGTGGTCCTTGCTGGCAGGCGTGGTGTTGAGCGCCGCCATTCCGCTCATTGCCTTTGGCGCACTCACGCTCACGACGTCGCTTCCCCGCGTCGACGCCGCGGCCATCGCGGCCCACTATGGATCGATATCGATTGTCACTTTTCTTGCCGCAGTCCAGGCGCTGCAAACGGCCGGGATCGCTCATGAGGGGTATATGGTCGCCGTCGCGGCAGCGATGGAAACGCCCGCGATCATCGTTGCGCTGTGGCTCGCCAGGAAAGGCGGCGGCGGCATGGATTCTGGAACCCTCCGCGAGGTTCTGCTTAATGGCTCGATCGTGGTCTTGCTGGGCTCGTTTGCCATCGGCTGGATCACGGGCGCTGACGGTCTCAAGTCGATTGCGCCATTCATTGTCGACCCCTTCAAGGGCGTGCTGTGCCTGTTCCTCCTCGACATGGGCTTAATCGCCGGGCGCGGGCTGCGTGACGCCCGCAGCAGCCTCACGCTGCCGCTGGTCGGCTTCGGCATCTACATGCCGCTGATCGGGGCGGTGCTTGGGCTGGTCGCTGCGCATCTCATCGGACTTTCGCTTGGCGGGACCGCGCTTCTCATCACGCTCTGCGCGAGCGCCTCATACATCGCCGTCCCGGCGGCGCTGCGATTGGCGCTTCCCGAAGCACGTCCCGCGATCTACTTGCCGCTCTCGCTTGGCGTCACGTTTCCGTTCAATCTGACGCTCGGCATCCCGCTTTATCTCATCCTTGCTTCGCTCTTTCATTGAGGCTTGCCATGCAGACCCATGCGAAAAAGCGCATCGACATCATGGTCGAGGCGCCACTGATGAAGAAGGTTCTCGATCTGCTCGATGAACTCGAAGTGACGGGATACACCGTGATCGCAGCACTTGCCGGCCGGGGCAAGGACGGCAGTTGGCACCGCGACGGTCTCGTCGGCCGGGCGGGCGCCGTCGTGCAGATCTTCTGCATTGTCGATGAGAGCCGGGTCGATGCGGTTGCCGAGCCGCTGTTCAAGATGATATCGAGGCAGATCGGCATCGTGACGATCACCGACATCCAGGTGATCCGGCGCGATCATTTTTGAACGGGTGTCCCTGTCGGAAATCAAATACGAACGTAGTAATGATGCAGGCCGCCGAGGACGGGCCTCGCTTCGATGCTGCCGAGGGTGTGAACCGGTCGCCTCGTCGGCGCATCCTTGTTCAAGGACAGGTGTGGCTGAGGCTCACAAATTCGAATGAGCGACCTCAAAGAACAGGCTGCCTTCAACTCGATCCTGGCCAGCGTGGGGCTCGCTACTGGAAAGTTCGTGGCTGCGTTCATGACCGGAAGCCTCGGGCTGCTGTCCGACGCCCTGCATGCGCTGCTCGATGTTGGCGCCACGATCATGACCTATTTCGCGGTTCGCATCAGCGCTCAGCCCGCCGATGAAAGGCACCACTACGGGCATGCTAAGATCGAAGCGGTCGCGGCGCTGATCGAAACCGGCCTGCTGTTTGTCGTGGCGATTTTCGTTGTCTTCGAGGCCCTGAGCCGCCTTCAGTCCGGATCCCATGATCTTACACCATCACTAATCGCCTATGCCGTTCTGATCATCTCCATTATCGTCGACATCTTTCGCTCTCGCAGCCTGCTGAGGATCTCGAAGGAAACCAAGAGCGAGGCTCTGGCTGCCGATGCTCTACATTTTTCATCGGATCTCGTTAGCTCGGCGCTTGTCCTGTGCGGCCTGATCGCGGCTCATTTGGGCTACCCGCAGGGTGATGCCCTCGCCGCCATCGGCGTTGCGATCTTCATTTCGATCGCAGGTTATCGTCTCGGCAAACGAACCATCGATACGCTAATGGACACGGTACCCGCAGGCCTGTCGGAAAAGGTTCGTGACATCTCTAAGAAGGTGAGTGGTGTGGCGAGTGTCGACGCGATTCGCATTAGGGCCGTGGGCCACGAGATCTTCGCCGAACTTGCAATCAGCGTGGCTCGCACCCTGGCGCTCGATCGGGTTGCGGCGATCAAATCAGACGTTATTAATGCGATCACGAACGAACTTCCCGGGGCCACGGTAACCATCACGACGACGCCGAGGGCACTCGATGATGAAACGATTCTGGAGCGTGTGCTCCACGTCTCTGCGGTAATGCGCCGTCCGGTTCACCACATCACGGTGCAACGAATTGGCGAGCGACTGTCTGTCGGCCTTGATCTGGAAGTGGATGGCCGCCTCTCCCTACGAGCAGGGCATGCGATCGCATCGAAATTGGAAGCCGAAATTGAGCGCGAGCTAGGCTCGAACGTGGAGGTCGAGACGCATTTGGAGCCCTTGGACGTGCAGGGCCTCGATGGAAGCGACGTCACGGGTACACTCGCTGCCAAAGTGAGCGACACCTTGGCGTTGCGGGCGAAAGAAGCGGCCGCGATTGTTGGTGTTCATGATGTAAGAGTTCGGCAGACGACCGCAGGCTTAGTGGTGAATTATCATTGTTACGCCAAGCCAGACCTCTCAATCTCCGACGTCCACAGCCTCGTCGATTCCATCGAACGTAAGGTACGAAGCGATATTCCCGAGATTGTCCGAGTCGTCGGCCACGCCGAACCGGCTGCCCCAGGAGATGGCCGGACGTGAGTTCGGCGCTTGGGTAGAAAACCCAACACGTGTCCGCAGAGCCATTCTGAGCAGTGAAATTCGATGGGGCCGTGTGGCGGCGTATTGCAGCTCGTCGCGGAGACCGATGTCCGCTGGCACTAAGCGGACGTTCAGACGATCGCGTCGCGATGTCTGGTTTCGACCGAAAAGCGGACATGCCTAATTAGCGTGTGGAATGTCCGGTTCTGACCGATGCTGTCGATAAACGTTTTTCGAGGGGCGAGTGAGCAACATTGATTCAAGATAGGAGTCTGGCGCGCAATATAGATTCAAAAAACTCGGCACCTGGATTCGATTGTTGCCCGTGCGCTGCTCGTCGCCGACTTTATCGACAGCATCGACCCATACCAGAAGCGTATGTGTGTAAGGCGCCAGTTCGACCTGCATCAGTGCGTAGTGATACTCCGATGATCTAGGTCCCAGTTGAGCCCCACGATTTTTGAACACGCGGGCTCGTCTGCATCTGCCGTGAACCTGAATTATTCCTGCAAGTGCTTCTTGAGTTTGTCTTCAACCATCGCGCTGCAGTAGCGTAAACAAGTCATCCTTGGGAAACCGGGCGAACACATGGGGAGGATGCCGTGGATTCATCAGGTGGGCTGCCTGCCATAAGCACAATCGATGCAAAGGCACCGTTCAGGTGGCTGGGCGGTGCTTGGGGCGACCTGTGTAAGGCGCCAGGCCCCTGCCTTGCCTACGGACTCATAGTGGCGCTGCTCAGCTTCTGGCTTTGCTACGCGCTCGTTGTCGCAGACGCGGCGTTCTGGGCATTGGCCCTGACGGTTGGTTTTGTCTTCGTCGCTCCCATGCTGGCCATGGGCCTTTACGAGGCCGGGCGATTGATCGAGCGTGGCGAGAAGCCCACGCTTCGGCGCATGCTCTACGTTCGCTCAGCTCTTCGACAGGACATTGCCTATCTCGGTCTTGCGTTGGTGCTGATCTATCTGTTTTGGGGGCGCATTGCGCAGATCGTCTATGGCTTGTCGACCTATCAGTTGCACCGGACCATCGAGGACTTCGTTGCCTTCGCCTTCGGTACGCCGGACGGGCAAAACATGCTAATTACTGGCACGCTTGTCGGTGGCGTGATCGCCTATTTCACCTATTGCCTGGTGGTCGTATCGGCGCCCATGCTTCTTGATCAGAGGACAAACGTCTTTGCCGCGATCGCCACGAGCGTCACGGCGGTGGTAGAGAATTTCTGGCCCATGACCCTTTGGGCGGCAATCATCGGGATCCTCACCCTAATCTCCGCGGCGACGGGTTTTCTCGGCCTTGTTGTTGTCTTCCCATGGCTCGGCCTCGCGAGTTGGCGCGCGTATCGAGAGCTTGTTCGTGAGCCAGTGGCAAACGAAGAGACTCTGTCATAGCAGTGACCATTGATCGAGCGCCCCGCGGCGGGTGGTCGGGCTCGCCTCTCCTGCTTGTCTCGTACAGGAACCATGCGCGGCGCTCGGCTTGGTCGATCCAGATCTCGATGAGGCTCGCCAAGGACAAGGCGCGCGAGCTGTCGTTCAGCACATGTTTGATCCGCGGCGACAGCAGCACCTACCGCAGCGCGATCGCCAGCCCGCTAAGGTCGGCATTGGCGATCAGCCCAACCTGCCGGCCAGAGAGCCTTAACACGGCGCCCTTTTCGTTGCGCAGCACGATTGCCCGCGCCCCGACCACGAGCGCAGCGCCGGCGCCGGCGCCACCATAAACGCCGGCGACGTCCCACGGGTGTCGGATGTTGCTCACATAGCCGGACAGCCTCGTCACCGAACCGCCAAAGACTAGCCCTGCGCTCAAGCCCCCGATCGACAGCGGATAGCTGTGCCCGTGGAAAATCAGCATGCCGCTGCCAGCGGATCCGCCGATGAACCAGCCTCCCTTCAACTCCGAAATCCAAATGGTGCCGGCATCGGCGTGGGCGGCGGACGAAACGCCTACGGGAGCCAAAGCGAACAAAGCGACGAGAGCGGCGCGAAATCCCGACGATAGTCGCATGGTGGACTCTCCTTGGGTTATAGGGGCGCGTGGAGTGGGCGAAACATATGGGTGACCTCGTAGCTGTTCGCGGGCCACTCTTGCGCACAAGCCAAATTGGCGCTGAAAAGAAAAAGCCCTGCGGCTAACATTGTGGCGCGACCCATTCTCGAGCCTCCCATTTGATGTCGTCAAAATTGAGAAAGCTTGCCGGGGTCGCGGCTAACGAAAAGGCGCGCAAGCTGGAGTGGATTGTGTAGGGGGTGCTGCCGCCCTGTTGGTTTCCGATGGAGGTGCTTATCTTCCGACGCATGTGTGGCCGGTTCGACAATCTGATCGCTCGGGACGCGTATCGCGGTCTCTTCAAGGCTCAACGCCTGCCGAAGTCCAATTTTCCCCTTCGCTATAACGTCGCTCCCACTGACCAAATCCCAATTGTACGCATCGACCCCCTCGACGGCGAGCGCGAGGTGATCATGGCACGCTAGGGACTGATCCCATTCTGGATGAAGGAGAAGCCCAAGGTCCCTCACATCAACGCCCGGGCTGAGACGGTGCACAAGTTGCCGTTGTTTCGGGAGGGCTTTGCTAAACGACGGTGTCTCGTCCCGGCTACGGGCTTCTATGAGTGGCAGAAGCGCGAAGATGGCAAACAGCCTTATCGCTTCTGCCGTAAAGACCTCGAGCCTTTCGCCTTCGCGGGCATATGGGAGTTCGCCCGGCTCGGTGGCGAGGACATCCTATCCACAGCAATGATCGTAGGGGAAGCAAACCCACTTGTCGGTGCGGTGCATGATCGTATGCCCGTCATGCTGATGTCGGAGGACTATGATCGGTGGCTCGGTCCCACAACAAGCGTCGATGATCTTAAAGCGATGCTCAAGCCTTATGACGCGGCTTTGATGGAGGCGTACGCGGTCAACCGCGCGGTCAACAGCGTCAAGAACGACACGGAAGAATGCACTGAGCCTGCGGCGGATTGAAATGGGCTGCTAGACCTAGGTATCGGTCAATCTCCGAGAAAGTCGGGTTGAAATCGAGGACCTTCATCCCAAGATAACGATGGGGTGGAGAGGGAGACCCAGCTATGAAGGCGTTTCTGTTATTCTTGATCCTTGGGGGCGGTGCCCTCTACACGTTCCTAGTCGTTACCCATGACGCGTTACAGGACGGAAAAACAGTCCAAACTCAACCTAACCACCCCGTCGCCCAGCTGAGTTCGTGGGGCACTTACCTTAGCCAAAAACCGGAAGCTCCGTTGGCTCAGCAAAGCGTTGCATTGCCTCCTCAGCCGAGCCCTAGCCAAGATTTAGAGCGAATGTCCGGCGCAGACCATCAGTTTGCTGCATCAGAGGATAAAGCATCGGCCGCCGAAAGCGACAGCGCGCGACAAGAGCCGGAGCGGGCTAAGGTAGTGCTCGCCGCGCAGATGCATAGTGAGGGGTCTGTTTCTTCCCCTATGGTCCGGATCTATCGCCCTGGTACAGAATTGCAGGTTATCGGACGAGTAGACGGCTGGTTCCAAGTATCGGACCCGGTGACACAGGAGCGCGGCTGGATTTTTGAGAAATATCTCTCCTCAATTGAAAGCCCCAGCCTCATTCAGGCTGCAATGGAATCGACTACCACTGAGCCCCTACCGGCAAAGCCGGCCTTACAAAAGCCGAAGAAGCAGGTCCGATCCGCAAAATCCGCGGTTCGGGTCGTCGCGCAGTCGGATCGGCGCGGGTTTAGGCTGTTTATGTTCCGCCCCTTCGCAAGATTTGCGGCACAAAGGACTAACTCGCCTGTCCTATTCGCTGGTCCCCAATAAGGGGCCGTTGCGAGTACTGAGAGCGGACGTCACATGGTGCTCAGGCTGATCCAAAACCGGACACCATGAAGATGAGGACGAGCGCCACAACATCTCCGAGAACCGGCGATCGGCAACAATCGTCGCTGTCATCGCGCTCGCTACTCATCCCGCGGACGCAGGAATCTCCACCATCACCTCGTTGCGGCGAAGGAAAGGCAGTGTCCAGGGCGGGTTATAAAAGGCGTAATTGGGCGCTGATAGGGGCGTGAGGTTTTTTGCGCTCATGAATGCATTCAGTTCCTTGGTACGGCGCTTAAGGCTGTCTTCACCCGCCATGCCGGAAAAGCTGATCACCGCGTAGCGCTTGGCTCCGATTTCTTTCAGCTCTACGGCAGGATTGTTGGGCTTGGGCAACGTCTCCATCGTGTAGCTAGAGGGCATGATAAAGCGCACTTTCCAGGTGTTCCGGTCACCTTGCTGCGTCACCGGCGCGGTCATTGCGATCTTCTCGCTTCCCTGTTGGGTGACGGGAGCGGTCATCGGCACCTTATGCGCCGCGGTATTATTCCCAAAGATGTAATCGGCGATGATACGGAAGCCCTTGCTAATGGCATCGCGCCGGTCCCCAGATACTTCCGCCTCAGCCACGATCATCGGCGCATAGTCGCGTATCTCGATGTTGCCGCTGCTCTCCACCATCTGGTATTTTGGCTGTTCGACGTTGCTCACAATCGGCCCCCATAACGCGGCACCGAGCAGAACCACAGCCACAACCGCGATCAGCCGCCACATATATTTTCTTCTCATCCTTCTGCTCTCCCCGCCGGCAAGCAATGACCGGCGTATACAATGAACTGGCCCTGCATGAGGCTTTTCAAGCTCGCCGCAGAGCCATGCATCCGGCGGTTCCGCATCCGGCGCGCCGTTTTATGCAACCTCTCCGGGTTGGGTCCCGGAATCAAGCCGCTGGGTCGAGCAGCGAGGCATCGTCGTTTTCTGGCTTGTTAACGCGCGTCGAGACCGGCCACATGGCCATGAGTTCCGCCGGGAACGGCACGAGCAGATCGTGAGGATCTGGCTCTCCGCCTAGCCAACGTTCGCAAGCGGCCTTCGGCAGGATCAGCGGCATGCGATCGTGGATTTGCGCGACCAGCTCGTTCGACGGAACGGTGACGATCGCCACCGTGCGAATCCATTCGCCGCTTTCCGGGTGACGCCAGTTCTCCCACAAACCGCCAATCGCGAACGGCGCGCGGTCTTCCATCGCGACGGCGAAGGGCTGCTTTGCCCACGCGCCCTTGACCGCGCGCCACTCAAAAAAACAATCGACGGGCACGATGCAACGGCGCTTGGCATAAGCAGCGCGAAATGTCGGAAGCCGCGCGACGGATTCAGCACGCGCGTTGATCGGCTTGCGCCCGCCTTCGGGGTCCTCGCAGCCGTGCGGGATCAGGCCCCAACGCAGCAGTTCGAGCGGGCGCTCGCCGGTTTCGTGATTTTCGCGGATCACGTAAAGGAGCTGGCTCGGCGCGACATTATAGGAGGGCGGCTTCGCACGGCTGTCGGGCCCGTCGAGCCCGTCAACAAATGCAAAACGCAACGGATCGGAAGTCTGAACGACACGGCCGCACACGAAGATAGTCAGTGAGGCAGGAGGGTGCCAGGGCTCTTCTTCAATCGTGGCATCATCGTTTGCCGTCGATTTTTCAACCCACCTGGTGCCGACGGAGCGCTTGTCAGGATAAGCGTTTCGCTTCGAGGTGGCGGAAGAAGGCCCCCGTATCGAGCCCCTTGCCAGTGGTTTTGTCCATGATTCCCTCTGCCGAGAAACGCTGGCCGACCCGATGAATATTGGTGCGCAGCCAGGCCAGCAAGCCGCCAAACTCGCCGCGTCGGATTTCGTCCTCCAACGGATACTCGCGCGCATAAGTCTCCGCGAGCTGCGCCGCGTAGAGGCTGCCCAACGTATAGGTCGGAAAATATCCGAACATGCCGAGCGACCAGTGCACATCCTGGAGCACCCCTTCGCGGTCTGATGTCGGCCTTGCCCCGATCAGTGACGCACTGCGTTCGTTCCAAACCTCCGGGAGATCGCGAATGCCTAGTGACCCCGAGATAAGTGCGACCTCCAGCTCGTATCGTAGCACGATGTGCAGATGATAGGAGATCTCGTCGGCCGCCACCCGGATAAACCCCGGCCGCACCAAATTGACACTACGGTAGAAAGTCTCGGCATCGAGCCCCCTGACCGCGTCGGGGAACAGTCTCTGTAAACTCGGGAACACATAGTCCCAGAACGCGCGGCTGCGGCCGACATGGTTTTCCCACAGGCGTGATTGGGATTCTTGCAATCCCATGCTGGGGGCTTCGGCGAGCAGCGTGTCGCGATCATTGGGATCGAAGCCTTGATCGTAGAGGCCGTGTCCGCCCTCATGCAGGGCAGCCAGCACCGCCGTGGTGAGATCGCTCTCGTCGACGCGGATCGTAAGGCGCACGTCGTTGGCGCCAGCGAAAAGCGAAAACGGATGGGTCGAGCGGTCGAGTCGCCCGCGCTCGAAGGCGAAACCCATGGCGGCGAGCAATTGCCGGCATAATTCCCATTGGCCCGCTTCCACGAATCTATGTCCGCGCAGCAATCGGGCGGGGCATGCATTGGCCTCCCGAACCAATGGCACGAGAGCATCGCGCACCTCGTCCAATACGGGATCAAGACGCGAGCGGCCCATGCCAAGTTCGTGTTCGTCGAGCAAAGCGTCGTAAGGCTCGCCCGCGCCGGCAAGCGCCTGGGCGCGTTCGCGAACAAGCGCGAGGAGCCGATCGAACGAGGGCGAGAACAACTCATATGCGTCCTTCGCGCGCGCCTCTTCCCATGCGCCCAGCGATTGCGATTTCGCATTGGCAAACTGACGCACCAAATCCTGGGGCACCGCCAGCGCATGGCGCCTCAAACGCCGGAGGAGCGCAAGCTCGCGCGACAGGCGCTCGTTTCCCTCGGACTGCGCGGCGACCTCCTCCACGAGATCGCCAAGCCGGTCCGATACCAGCATCGCATGACGAATGCCTTCGAGGGTCGCGAGTTGTTCTCCGCGTTCCACGCGTCCCGCGGACGGCAGCATCGTTTCCTCATCCCAGTCGAGCAGCGCGATCGTCTGGTCGAGGTGGCGCAATTCGGAGATCTGCGCGCGCAGCGCCTGCGCCGAAGCCTCGGAGCGGGCCATGGGACGCTTCGGGATCCGCAACTCGGTCGGCGCTTCCGCCTCCAGCACCGCGGCAAGCCCACCGCGTTGTGCGACATTAACGACCTGTTTTTGAGAAACCCGACACATGGTGCCGAGGCCATTTTCGGTCGCCGCAAATCCCATCACCACATAAAAAGGCTCGCCAAACACGCGCCCGTCTGAACCGACAACCGGAAACTCATGCACCGGAAGACGTGTCGCACTCTGCACCACCCATGAGTGCTCGGGATCGTCGGAACACAAAACCGCCTCTTGCAGAGCTAGTTCCCACTCCGCCTGTTGAGTCGCCGCGCCCAGCATGACGCCGGTGCCGCCATAGGCGCGGTTGGGTTTCAGGACCAATAACTCTCGGTTTAGGCGCGCATATTCGAGCAGGTCGCCTTCCTTGTTGTCGGGAAGTCTTGTGCGGCGATCGGCCACCACGCGCGTCCACAACACGTGGCGCCGGAATAGCCTGCGGTCGTCCGCACCGAAATACTGTTCGGACAGCACCGGATCGGTCAGAATCTCAAAGGAGCTCTTGTGATCGAAGTCGCCGACTATCGAGGAGACCACGCGGTTCTGCCGAAACAGAAGTCGCATTCCATCGAGCGGGCGGCCGCTCTCCTTTTCGAGCGCGACGAGTTCGCGCATTTCGTAATCGCGATAGGCGACGTCGATGCGCACGTCTTCGTAGAAGACCTCATCCCCCTTCACGCGCAATTCGCGCGGGTCGGCATGAGCGATGGTCAGATCGTGACGGCGAGACAGAAAATCGATCAGCACAGATTGTTCGTGGGGCCCGTCATGGACGTATTTCGGTTCGACGAAACAGAGCTGGCACGAATTCCGCCCGATAGTTCGCGCATGATCGATCAACACCTGAATAAACAGATCGCGCTGATCTCTTGGCAGCTCGACGACTAGCCCGGGATCGTGCCCGAGCAGGGTTGGCAAGATGTTTCGCATAACAAGCTGCTCGGCAACCGGCGCGAAATGAGTACCGCCGACACCCGAGAGGTTCGGCTCCATGAAATGGAGCGAATCCTGCCAGCCGGCGCCGGTGAAATCACACACCGCATCGAGCCGGCCATAGATCGAATTGAAGCGCTGGTGATCCTTCGTCCAGGTATCGCGAAACCAACGCTCTTCGTCGGGCGTGATCGCTACGATAGTCCTGATCCGCTCGTCTTCGAGATAGAGGTCGGGGAGCCGTTTGAGTGCTTCGATAAGCTGAAGGCAGACGTGATGCACGTAACTGAGCTGCTCTTGCATGACGAGCAGCGGACGTAGCATGAGGCGGATCGGCTCTTCGACGCCTTCATGTTCGTAGACCAACTGGTTGGTCCGCGCGTCTGCGCGCAGGCGTTCGTCAATCCGCGCGAAGGTCGCGTCGGTGACATGATTCGCGGCGCGCCGTATACGCGCTTCGAGCGTGGCGCCGGAAAGCCCTAGGGCTTCAGCGGGACTGAGGACTGGCCGCACGTCTTAGAACACCATGAGGTTGCCGTTAAAGGGGATTACCCTGCTCGGAGCCTTATGCACTATCGCTTTTGGTGATCAACAGGGCGCTTGCATAATTTTCGCGTAGCGCCAGTTCGGGCGCCTGCCATTGCGAACGGTTCCGGTTCCAATGGCAAGCTCGGCGATGAGATCGGTCAGGCTAGTTCCATGGGCACGCTTACCTACCTGATTTGACGTGCTGCCGTACCGCTGTCTAAACCGCACGTCTACGCAGCGCGTGCCATCCGAGAAGCGGAACTTGCCGCAACTGAGCGGCCGAGCATGGGCGTGCGGCACCAGCCCTATAATGGCGATGCCAATTCTCGCCATGCCGCCGATAGCAATGCTGCGCATGATTACCCTTATGCGCGAGCGCTACACTCCAACTCGATGAGTGGGGAGCGGCAAGGGCGTGGACGCCAGCCGCCGACGCCGATAGCTGAAATCATTGCTCCGATCAATCCAAAGCGCATTTTTGCCTCTCCGACCAAAGTCGGGTGGCCATTAGTGGCGGCAAACAATGGCCGATGCTTCACAAGCGTTACGAATGCAGTGGACATTGGTCGGACCAACCGAATGGCCGCCAATGCTTCTCATTTCGTGGGCGACGTGGTGGTGGAGGCGCCGCTCGGCACGCTCGCGCGAAATCGTCTGGTTCCGCGCATCCGCCGTGCCCCTGACGACATAGCAATTGTCAAGATTGCTCTCTGCGCGCGCGGCCTGAGAAACGGCAAGGCACGCGCCAACCGCGAGCAACGCTACAAGAATTCTCTTCATTATAATTTTCTCCCAGTTTTGAGGTTAGCGACCGTATTTCACGCCTCCTGCGTGGCAAAGACGAGCCATTTCTTCATGGCGCTCTCCTATCGTCCCGGCGGCGGACGTACTATGCCACGGATGCCGAGATGGGAGGTGGACGTGTCGACCGGCTGTGCCATCCGCGCCGCCGGCCGGTAGCGCCGGCAGTAGCTTGGCGCGCACAGATGGGAGCCGCCCTTCATCACCTTGCGCGGGATCCTGATCTGAGGCTGACGCGGGTCGTGGCTCTCCCCCTGCAGTCCACCTCGTGGGTTGTCCAATGTGCAGCACGGGCTGTCGATCTTGCCGTGGTCCTGGTACCAGTCCGTGGTCCATTGCCAGACGTTGCCGGCCATGTCGTAGAGGCCGTAGCCGTTTGGCGGAAACGAGGCGACGGGCGCGGTCCATTCGTAGCCGTCCTCGAGCGCATTTTCCGAGGGAAATGCGCCCTGCCAGGTGTTGGCCATGTGGACGCCGCCAGGCGTGAACTCGTCACCCCAGACGAACTCGGCGCCGTCGAGCCCGCCGCGGGCAGCGAATTCCCACTCGGCCTCCGTTGGCAGTTTCCGCCCCGCCCAGCTGGCGTACGCGGCCGCGTCCTCGAAGGCGACGTGGACGACCGGATGGTCGTCGAGCCCCTCGATCGAGCTGTCAGGGCCGCGCGGGTGCCGCCAGTCGGCGCCCGCGACGTAGATCCACCACCGGAAATGGTCCTTCAAGCCCGTCCCCGGCGGCGCCTTCTGGAAGACCACCGACGACGGCACGAGCAATTCCGGAATCGCGCCGGGGTAGTCGGCGGCGTTGGCCGGCTTCTCGGCAAGCGTCACATATCCGGTCGCGGCGACGAACCGGGCGAAGTCGCGGTTGGTGACCGTCGTCCTGTCCATCCAGAAGCCGTCGACTTTCGCCCGATGCGCCGGGGCCTCTTCCGGATAGTGCTTGTCGGACCCCATCAGGAACGTCCCGCCCGGAATCCATTCCATTCCCTCGAACGGCGGCTTGTTCGGCGCCTCTGCCGGTTCGCTCGGCGGTCGCTGTTCGGAAGCCGCGGCGTCACGGAGGTCATTCATGGTCGGCTGCTCCTTGCGGTCTCATGCTGCAAGCGCGTTGCCCTCCGAATCGCGCTGGCGCTTTCTTTCGATCCCGTCACGCAAGGCGGCCGGGGCGGCGGAAGAACTCCGCCGCCGCCTTTTTGCCACGTCTGTGACGATCCGTGCGGCGGACACCGTGTCCGTCGCCTCGCCTCAGTGGTTGGCGCCGCTTCCGGCGTCCTCGAGTGTAAGCAGCACCGCGTCCAAGTTGAACGCGGCCGGTTTCTGCCGCGGCGGAAACTTCTTGAAGTTCTCGATTTGTCCGGCCACCACCGCCTGCATCGCGTAAACGATATAGGCGTGCGAGATGATCCAGTCCCAGTAGGTGTTCGAGTTCTCGTCGGCGTGCTCGAAGGGATCGCGGCGCAAGTGGAACATCTTCGGGGCACGCAACTTGACGAACGGCTCGAACCAGCATTGCAGCGTTTTCGCCCGCTGCTCCATCAGCACCACTTTCCAGTCGCCCATCCGTATCGCGAGGATGTCGCCATCGTCACTGACGTAGAAGAAGGACTCTCTGGGGCTTTCTTTCGCCTCGCCCTTCAGATACGGCAGCATGTTGAAGCCATCGATGTGGACCTTGTAGGTCTTGTTGCCAATCTTGTGGCCCTTTAGCAGCTTCTCCTTGATGTCCGGTTCTCCGGCGGCCGCCAGGAATGTTGCCAGCCAATCCTGGTGCGTAACGATACCGTTCACCACCGTGCCCGCCTTGAACTTGCCCGGCCAGCGCACGAATGCCGGGACGCGCCAGCCACCTTCCCAGTTGGTGTTCTTCTCGGACCGGAATGGGGTGATGCCGGCATCCGGCCAGGTGTTGTAGTGGACGCCGTTGTCGGTGGAATACATGACGATGGTGTCTTCAGCGATGCCCAGCTCATCGAGCTTGTCCAGCATCCGGCCGATGTTCTCGTCGTGGGCGACCATCACGTCGTTGTAGTCGCCCTGACCGCTCTTGCCCTTGTGCTTCTCGGCGCAGTGGGTCCGAAAATGCATCGCCGTGGTGTTGTACCAGAGGAAGAACGGTTTCCCGGCCTTGTGCGCTTCACCCATGAAGCGCAACGCGTGGTCCGTCACCTCGTCGTCGATGGTTTCCATCCGCTTCTTCGTCAGCGGACCCGTGTCCTCGATCTTCTGCCCGCCCTTGCCATCAGCCCAGGTGTGAAGAACGCCCCTCGGTCCGAATCGCTTCCTGAACTCGGGGTTCTTCGGGTAGTCCGGATGTTCGGGCTCCTCCTCGGCATTGAGGTGGTACAAGTTGCCGAAGAATTCATCGAATCCGTGCAATGTCGGCAGGAACTCGTCCTTGTCGCCGAAATGGTTCTTGCCGAACTGACCGGTCATGTAGCCGTGCGGCTTGAGCAATTCCGCGATCGTGGGGTCCTCCGCCTGCAGTCCGACGTCGGCGCCGGGCATCCCCACCTTGGTCAACCCCGTGCGGATCGGGTTCTGACCCGTAATGAACGCGGCGCGGCCGGCTGTGCAACTCTGCTGGCCGTAGTAATCGGTAAAGGCCACGCCTTCGTTACCTACGCGGTCAATGTTGGGCGTGCGGTAGCCCATCTGACCACGGCTGTTGTAGCTGATGTTCCACCAGCCGATGTCGTCGCCCCAGAGTATGAGGATGTTCGGTCTTTTGCTCGCCATCTGGTCGTCTCTCCTTGTCCGTCGGGTTGGTCCGAATTCAGTCTCGGTTTCTATTTCTCAGTTATGTCGTCGCTTTATCAGTCTCGATCGTGGCTCTCTTGCAATCCGTGCTGCCGGACCTTTCCTTCGATCCGGTCTAGAAAACTCTGAGTAGGAGCGCGAGGAAGACGAAGATGCCGATGAACAGCAGCATGTAGGCGAGGAAGTAGACCGGCGTCAGGATTTCCTTGTCCTTGATTCCGGCAAGCGATCGGTACGGATCGCGCCAGAGGTAGCCGACCCCCACTCTGTACTGCCAGATCGAGATGGCCATTGTGACAGTACCCGCCCCGATCAGCGCCAGCCCGATATATCTCGGCATCTGCGGTCGGAGCAGATTCACCCCATCCATATCTCCGAGACGTTCGAAGAACTGGACGATGGTGAAGCCAAAACCAATCATCGCAACCGCCGTTCGCTCGGCGGCCATCAGCGTGCGATCCATGCTGAGCTTCGTACGCAGCCAGGAGAAGTGGCTATCGGACGTCAATCGAACTTCGAACCGCTGTAGGTCCCCATCCGACGGTTGCTGCGACATTCTCGTCTCCTCCCTTCCACCCGCCTCCCCCGCCCGCTGGGCGATGGATCGCTGGGCTCATCGTTCGCCGTGACCGATGGCGGCGACCGGGTTCAACGGATCTCGTTAGCAGGCGCATCGCCGCGCCACCAGTACGCAAGACGCGCGAACGGGCCACGCAGCAGCACATAGGGGAGAAAGGCAAGCAGGAGTGCGGCGATGGCCGCCTCTCCGGGGTGGAACGTTTTGAGCACAACGAACTGATAGATTGCGTCCATGCCGAGACCGAGGAGAATAATCCTGGCGCTGGAGATCAATCCCTCGCGCAAACGTCCGCCGAGCTTTGCCGGATTGGTGAGCATCGTCCAGAAGTAGACGGTGCGCCCGGATCTCGCATCCCGGATGCCGTCGCGCAGCGCGGCAATTGCCGCCATGACGGGCTGAAGGATGAAGCGGAACATCATTGGTCCAGATGGGCGGTCGAGCAGGTTTTGCCAGATGCGCTGTCGCACGTCCGCCGAGAAGCCGGACCAGGCAAGACCTGCGACGAGGAAGACGATGATCAGAACGACGACCAGGCGCGCGAGCAGAATCTGATTCCTCGATGCCGCCTCTGTCATCGTACAAAACTCTTCTGTCATCCGATGCAGAGGGGCCCGGCATGGCTGGCGGACCACACGACCAGCGGGTGGTGGCAGTTTTTCCGCGACTGAGTGGCCCCGCAGAATGCCCGCCTTGGATTTGAATGAGTCCCCAACCTAGCTCTTAACTGCGTTGTCTAGTTTAGACTACCAGTTGAATTTTACGCCGATCACCGGCCCGTGCTGAAGGTAATCAATCCCATTTTTTCCGTAGCGACCATTCTCGCTATAGTCGACCGCGAGTGCCCGATAGCCGACGATACTATGCATCGTGGCGCCAAACAAATTGACGTCGAAGCCGTAAGTGCCGACCACCTGCCAGGAGAACTCGCTGCCGGCGCCGAAGCCGCCAACGTCGCCTTCGATCATCAAGTTCTTGTTGCTTCCGAAATCGTGACGGATGCGGCCGCCTATGAAAGGATCGACCCATTCGAGATCGCCGGTACCGGAGGCGGCAAGAGCACGCGAGACTTCGATCTGAAAAGTACGCTCGATGAGTTGCGATTGGTTGCCGAAGCGCCTGTCGATCAGGCGTTGTATGATCTTCCCTTTTCGGGAGCTGAAATCGAGTCCGCGCCTTTCGAGAACGAGCCGGACGATATCAGCGGCATCGACTTTTGCACGACCGGTGATGTCCGCAGTCAGATCGCCGGAGACATTGAGTGAAAGATTGGTCTCCTCGTTCCAGTAACGCGCGCCAGCCAGCACATCAAAAGCCGTTGTCATGCCGTTGCCAGACCATTTGGCGACTTCGTAGCCGGCGCCCGACTGGATGATCGTGGCCTGATAGCCCATGCTGGCACGTGCATCGAGGCCGAGATTGGCCCGCACCGCGACATTCACGTTGGGAAATTTCTCGAACGGCCTGCCGGCGGCGCGCTTGCCAATATCGGCGGTCTGGTGCGCGTCAAAGCTGAGGTCTTGCCACACCACGTCGGTGAAGACCGCGAACTGACCTTTGCGCGCCTCGACGAAGCCCATCAGAGCCATGATTGAGTCGCTCGTCTCGACGAGGTCAATGAAGCTCTTGTCGAAATCGACGCTGTGACCGCGCGCGGTTGCAGTGCCGTTGACGCCGGTCAGCCAGCCATAGCCGGTGAAACTTAGTTCCCAGCCGCTTGGCGGCGGCGAGGGTTCAACAAGCGGCGCACCCTGTCCAAGGTCCGCGGCGCCGACGCTCGTGGCACACCAGCACGCGCAGGCTGCGACCGCAATTGCGGACCCGAATTTCAGGCAAGTGCTCAAAATCCCTCTCCCCCAATGTCTGACTGGTCGCGGGACAATGCGCTAATCTAGCATTAGAACAACCTTTATGGCGTGCATTTTTGTAACAGCACCTGCCTATAATCTCGTCAACGAAGACAGGATTGGGCAGGGGGCAATGTCACGGTAACTCGGATAGCACTGCGGTTCCTGGCCGATTAGCATGATCGGATGAGACCGATATCGTTTAAGCGCCACCGCTTCCCGCCAGAAATCATCCGCCACGCGATCTGGCTCTATGCCAGGTTCACGCTGTCCTTTCGGGATGTTGA